>Ga0180223_1001684_pt1 | contig 15849 bp, 18 predicted proteins | sample eDN5th30CKraftOP_FD_151337 | JGI IMG/M metagenome (GOLD analysis project Ga0180223, IMG submission 151337) | Enriched Organic Plus compost microbial communities from Emeryville, California, USA - eDNA 5th pass 30_C Kraft OP (version 2) (version 2) ...
AAGCCCAACGTCGATCCGCGCGCCAAAGCGGGGGCATTCGGCGAGGGCGTGCGCGGCCCGCACAAGCCGACCCTCGACGAGATGGGCCCGCACGCGATGCTGCCGCCGAAGGGCGGGACCGCGCCGCCGAAGCCAGCGCGCACCGTCGACATTCCGACCGAAGCGGAAAAGAAGGGCCGCCGCGGCCGTCCCCGCAAAACCGGCCGGCCAGGGCATTGATCGGACGGCCCGGCAATGCCAGGGCTAAGGCTGCTTGAGGGAGCGGAAAGGCGCCAGATGCAGCTCAACCACACGACGGTGCCCGCACGGGACAAGCATGCGGCGGCGCAATTCTTCGCCGAAATCTTCGGCACCCGTGTCGGCAGGGAGAACCCTGGGACCACGCCGGGGCGTTTCGCGGTGGTGCGCGTGGGCGGCGTCAACTTCGCATTCGACGATGTGCAGGATTTTCGGCCACAGCACTATGCGTTTCACGCCAGCGACGAGGAGTTCGACAGCGTTCTTGCGCGGTTGCAGGAACGCGGCATTTCAATAGCCGCGGACCCCTTTCACAAGCGGCGCGGCGAGCTCAACGCCAACGAGGGTGGCCGCGGCTTCTATTTCCTCACCCCCGACGGCCACAACATCGAGCTGCTGACGCGCGTGTGAGTTGAGGGCGAGGGCGCTCTTCCGCATGAGACCCCCGCTCGCAAGTCAGGCAGGCCCGAGGATTGATCGGGAAGCTAAATTCAGACGGCGATGCGCTCAATGCGGGACTGGCGTCCAGCTTCCATCGCATCCTGCATCTGACGGGTGCGAAGCTTTTTCAAAATGGCGGCTTTGCTCTTGGGAGGCTCGTAGCCGAGGTACTGTTCTGCGATGGACTTTAGCTCCGCACTGCTAAGCTTCGGGATCGCGTCGATCGCTGAAAGCTCGGCTTCGAACTCCTGTTGGTTCGTCGTCGCTGCCGTCAGCCGGTCTGCCCACCTCCGTATCTCCGACGCAGACAGCGACTCTCGCTTACTTACTGGCGCCTTTTTCACCGGTACAGACGCCTTGATCGCGGAGCAGAGAAGTCGTCCAAACTCATTCGGATCGACCTGCCGGCGACCATCCAACAGCTCGACGATTAGATAGATTTCGGCACTCGCTGTTTTTGCTCCTCCAGCGGCAAGCAAGCTTTGCAGCGAGACCAAGCAAGCTTCCAGCCCCCTTGTGGAAACTGCCGTTTCGGGTGCCTTGATCCAAAACTTTTGCAACCTGGTAATTGTTGGCTTGATCTTATCGCCATCCATCGCGGACAGCGCCGATGCAAGGGCGCGAACGGCAGCCTCTCCCTGGGTGTCTCCAACCTGCTGAAGCAAAGCTGCGTAGGAGCTGAGAACTTCCAGTGTTTGCTGCTTGGCCATTCTAGTTCCTCAGCGGCGCCCGGATCGCAATTTGATCCGCCAACGCATTGAACATTGGGCGAGTCTCAGGCGCTTGCAAGTACGCTATCCCGTCTTCTGTTGAATAGGAAACCTTCGCGGTCCGAGCCATTACAGCTTCACGGATGAAGTAACTCCCGTTGGAATTCAATACGTTCCGCACGGCCGCCTCGGCGCGCGCTGCCGCCGGTTCGGCGTTTCGCGGAAGTGTAAATGGACCCTGAGCACTCAAAAGAGTGGTCATCGTCCCGATGATACCCGCAAACTCGATCTGGGGGTTCAGTGCACTTCTGATTTCGCGAAACTGTCTCGCGAACGAGCCCACCGCAGTAGCAGAGACATTGTCGACAACCGTTGGAACAAACAGGTGTGTCCCGGAACACAGCCCGTTCAGAAAGCCGGTGGTCATTCGAGGAGGAGCATCGATAATGACACGGTCGTAGTTGCTTTGCACCTCTGGCGAGAGCAGTGCGCGCGATAAGCGATACCTGATGTCGTCATCAGTATCGCTGAGGACCCATCGGTACTCGAGATTGCGCTCAAGCTTTTCAAACGAATACCAGCACGACACGTAATGGAGCTTGTCTGAGACTTTCTCAACCGTAAGACGGGACCAGTTGTCCGGGAGTGAATCGGCCATCAATTGATCCACGGCCGACGGGAATTGATCAATCTGCTGTCTGGACTGGGCAAGCATAAGGCTTGTGAGCGAGCCCTGATAATCCAAATCGATCGCGAGTATGCGCTCGCCTCGGTCAGCAAATGCTGCCGCTACGTTAGCTGAGATGGTTGTCTTGCCGACACCACCTTTTTGATTGGCAAATAGCAGAATTGGCTTGCTGTCGCGAACTGCGACTTGATAGTTCTCAGGCCTAGGTCCCGGCGGTCGCGACCAAAACGCAGAACTGTCTCCCGACCCGGCGTCCAGGCCTCCCTTGAGCTGCCCGCGGAGCGCATCGATCTGAGCATTAGCAGCGCGCAAAGCATTGTCGAGCGGTCCCTTTAACGCACGCAACTGCTCGGCCAAAACCTCCACCATCTTCTCACCAGACCGAGCACGAGACAGAGCATCGTCACGCTCCGTCCTTGCATCGATCAAATCCTTTTGCAGTGTTCTGGTTTGCTCATTCTGACCTTCCACGTCTTTCCTGAGCCGCTTCAGCATCCACAGCAGAGCACTAACCACTGCAAAAGTGCCAAGGCCAATAATACCGAAAAAAGCTTCGATCCAGGGAGAAGCAGTCTCAACGAGGTCCCGGACTGCGCCGACGCAAACGGCTATCTCTTCGTTGGTATTCCAACTGCATCCGAAAATTGGCACGTGAACCCCAAACTACTTACTGTAAATAATACAAATTAGCATATCGACCACGTCGTACGGCCTCAACCGCTGCGGGCAGCACCCCGCCAATTTAGAAACCTAGCGTTGCGCGCCTACCATGGCGGCATCTCGTCCAGCGAATAACCTACCAGCAACGGAGACACCGCCATGGGCCGCATCGGCCGCATATTCATCACCGGCCTCATCGCCGCGCTGCCGCTGCTGCTCACGATATTCATAGCCGCCTGGCTGCTCTCGCTGCTGAACCAGTATCTCGGACCGAGCAGCGGGTTCGGCCGTTTCCTCGGATCGCTCGGCTTCGGTGCCGGAACCTCCGAGTTCGCCTCCTACCTGATCGGCCTTGGCGTCATCGTCGCCGCCATCTATGCGCTCGGCCTCACTGTCCAATCCCGCCTCGGCGGCTGGATGGCGACGCTCTTCGACCGGCTCATCCGGCGTATTCCGCTGGTCTCCAACCTCTACGACCTCTCCAGCCGCTTCGTCTCCATCGTCGATACGAAGAACGGCGACAGCTTGAAGAGCATGAGCCCGGCCTGGTGCTATTTCGGCGGCAAGCCGAGCGCCGCCGTCCTCGCTTTGCTACCGTCGACCACGCCGATCCAGCTCGGCGGCGAGAGCTATCTCGCCGTGCTCATTCCTTCCGCCCCGGTGCCGTTCGGCGGTGCGCTGGTCTACGTGCCCGCGGCCTGGGTCGAGCCCGCCGAGGGCGGTATCGACGAGCTGATGAGCGTCTACGTGTCGATGGGCATCACACCACCCGGGTCGCCGGCGAAGGGCGCGGTCTCCGCCTGACAGAAGCGCGGGCTACTCGGCCTGCGCCGCGACACACTGCGCGCACATGCACGACACGGCATGACCGTGCGCATCGGCCTGACACGTGGAGGCGTGTGTGTGGCTCGCATGCGCCGCCCCGCCATTGCGGACGGTCTTTTCGGCGACGACGCGCGCCGGCGTGATCGTGTCGGAGGCGAAGGCAACGGACGGCAAGCTCATCCAGCCTCCCGAAATGATGACGGCGCCCATGAGCGCAGACGTGGACGGCTTCATGTGGGTCTCCTCGCAATGCGGGTCCTTGATTGGATAATATAACATCCTGATTATGGCGCCATTTCAGCGCTCTGAGACAGCGTTAACGCACGGTCTGGCGCCGCGATCTGCGCCGCCGAGACGGCTGCCCGTTTCCGCAGTGCGCGCCGAACGGGACCCTGGAGGCCAAAGGTTAGCAACAGCCCCCCACGACGCCGACTCCGGGTACATCACCGATGGCAGGGTCATCGAACGCTTCGATCGTCCATCCCAGTACGTAGGTACGCAGGGCATACGCAAAGCGCTTGAGCCGGATCGGCGTCCCGCTACTATGCGCGCTTCCTGCGCAATCGGTTTGCACACAAAGCATGTTCAAATTCATTGGAAAGCAGTGGCGCGGCGAAGCGCCATTCTGGACCGGTGTCTTCGGCGCCTCGCTGCTGTTGCCATGGGCCCTCGTGCTCGGCGGCCTGAGCTGGCTTTCCGTCTTCACCATCGATCAGACGCCCTATACGAGCATGGCCGCAGCGGCGGTCGTGTTCACGCTCATCGGGTTCGTCGCGTTGTGGCAGTTCATCGGAACCTGGCGCGCAACGTCGCGCGCCCGCACACCGGCTCGCGGCCGCATCGCGCGCTGGACGGGCCGCACCATCGCCGGCACCTCGCTCGCGCTGTCCGCTGTCGCGCTGCTCACCGTGCCGGGCGCCATGGCGAGCTATTACGCCGAAGCGACCGACGCCGACTGGATCGGCCAGCGTGGTCATACGCTCACCGTCAGTGGCGACCGCATCGTCGTCTCCGGCCATCTCTCGTGGGGCCTCTACTACGAATTCGTCGACGCGCTCGCGGCCAACCCGGGAGTGCGCACGGTCGTTCTCAACAGTCCCGGCGGTCACTATGCGGTCGGGCTGCGCATGGGGCGCCTCATCCATGAGCGTGGCCTCACCACGGTGACGACCGAGATGTGCGGCAGCGCCTGCACGTACGCATTCATCGGCGGACACGAGCGCGTGCTCGGCCGCGGCGCACGTCTCGGATTCCACGCCATGGCCGGCAATACCGAAGTGGTGCTCTCGCGCATGCAGGCGCATGCTGCCGAGACGCTCGCTGCCGCCGAGGTCCCGGAGGACTTCATCGTGCGCATATTTGCAACGCCGTCCGACGATGTCTGGTATCCGAGCACCGAAGAACTTCGCGCGGCGAACCTCGTCACCGGATCAGCGGACTGAACCTCTTTCGAGGTGCCGGAAAAAACGGCGTGGATCGCCCGCGTCCCAATGCGCGCCCGCGCATCGCTACGGCGAAGCGGCGTCCGTCGATCCGGTAAGCCCGGCAAAAGACGACGGCTCCGGCAGGATGTCGTACATGCGGTCGAGCGTCGCCTGATCCGACGACGTGTTTCGCAGCGACTTGAGATAGCTATCCTCGAACGGCAGCGGCATTCCATGGGGACCCGTTCCCCGCGCATCCGCCTTCGCGCGCATCTCCGCAAGGCCCGCCGCAAGGTTCTCCATGCAGGTGATGCGCGAGAAGATCATCGCCTTGATGTCGCTCCGCGGACGGCACACCTCGCCGTAACCGTCATGCACTTTGCCGCCCACCCGGGCCGGATAGTAAAGCGGCTGCGTGCGCCCGCGCTTTTTCTTGCGCTGCTTCTGGCTGCCCCAGAAGCAGACCATGTCGCGGCCGTCCATCTTGCGCTGCCCCAGGTAGACCACCTGATGCCCCTGCTCCGACTTGCCGACGCTGCCGTTCCAGAACAGCTTTAAAAAATCGCCGGGGCGCGCATAGGCGAGCTTGTCGTCGCGAAAGCTCATGCCCGTGCCGGTATGCTTCAGCAGAGCGGCGACGCCCGCGCCGTTGGAGTTGAAGATCCACCACGGATCCTGGCCGTCGACGAGGCGACTGCCGTCGGGCATTTCCCACTTCACCTCGAGCATGCGCAGTTGCTCGGGCGTGAGCGTGATCTTACCGCCGTTGTGCAGCAGCGCGACGAGGTGAGCAAAAAGCGCGTACGTCGCGCTCGTGCAATGGGAGGGGAAGCCGTCGTAGACGCGCAGCTCCCAGTTGCCGCCGCCGATGTTGTGCGCCTGCAGCTTCGGCGAGACGAAGGACGAGCCGAGACTGTAGCCGCCGCCGGTGGGCAGGGTGCGGATGATGTCGAGTATCTTCGCATTGTAGTCGACGCCTGCGCACGGGCTCGGCTCGGCGGAAGCGCGCGGCGCGGAAATCACGATCGTAAGCACAAGCGCGACGATACCGGCGCCCAGGCGGCGTACCGGCGAGGATCGGTTCCTCATTTTCGTATCGTCCCCCAAACTGACTGTCCGTACACACCATGGTATCCGGGCGGGGCACGATAACGGCCATAGGGCGTGGCGTGTCGTCTCGCTTGTGCTCATACTGACGTTCCGCGCCGCGGTGTGGCGCAGAAGCTTCAGAAAAACACCGCGAATACGCGAAGATGGGTGCGAAGCGGGGTGACATGGGCGAGGGAATTTTTGCAGGATTTCTAGGCCGGCTGCGGAGCCGGAGCGGCGCGCCGCACCGCAGTCTCTTTGTCCACGAGGACGATTGGGGTCAGATCGAAGTGCTGCCGGCGGCATGCGCGGGCTGGTGCACCCACGAAATGGGACGCATCCGCGCTTTCTCCGCAGCGCACATCGCCCCCGACGGTGGCGGCTGGACTGAAATCTACGTGCGCGAGCCGCCTCCGATCGGATTGGCTGATCTGGCGCTTCCGCTTGCCGCCGTCACGTCAGGGCTGGAGCAGCGCCTTCCCGCCTTCGACGAAGTCACGAGCGGCACATTCTCTCGAGCGCGCCGCGTATCGCGCGTGAAGGCGTTCGGCCTCGGCCAGGGCGCAGCGATCATCGTCACGCCCGACGATGACGGCACCCGGCTCGCAACCGTCCATCTCTTGCTCGACGGAGCGCCGCAGGCGCGTGGAGAGATCGTGCGCGCCGCCGCCACGCTCACCGCAGAGGAGCCGCTGGTTCTCGTCGACTGGCCGCGCGCGCGGCTGTTCGCCCTTTCAGATACGTACGCCGTGGAACGCTACGTCCGCAGCTGAGACCCCGGGCGCGGGAAGTTCAGTCGACCGGAAACTGGGGCTCGTCCGTTGGCGCCTGGACGATGCGCGAGTTCCAGAGCGCGACATCAAAGCCCGTGCCATCCTCCACCAGATAGACCTCGATGAAGCGCGCTGCCTCCAGCGCTTCGAGACGCGTCCAGATCACGCCTCCGACCGGCACTTCCGCGTTCGCGCGATAGCACGCGACGCCGAAGCTGACGGGTGTGCCCACCGGCAGCCTGCCGCCCTCGTCCTTGAAGGTCTCGACCACCGTACCCGCAACGAGGCAGCTTCCGATTTCGCTGTCGGGCAGCGTCAACTTTTTGATGGCGACCTGCACGTGATAGGGCGCTTCGGCCCGCGCCTGGCGGTAGTATTCCGGCGCCATCAAAGCGCTCGCGGCGCCGGCCAACAGGCCGAGCCAAAGAAAGATACCCGCGATGTGGCGCATGATCCCCCCCCCCGTCCGAAGTCGCAGCACGACTTTGTCACGGATTGGAGGGTTCCGTCACTGCTCCCGCTTGGCAAGCCATTCGCGCATGAACGCGATCTCGCCCTCCTGCGCGCGGATCACCTCCTCGGCGAGCTTGCGCACTTGCGGGTCCTTGCCGTGCTCCAGCACCACCTTGGCCATGTCGATGGCCCCCTGGTGATGGGGAATCATGCTGCGCATGAAGTCGACGTCGGCATCCCCGGCGAGCACGACGTCCATATCCTTGTGCATCTTCGCGTTGGCGGCCTGATAGGCGGCCGTCGATGGGCTGGCCGTCGCGTCGTCGGCCGTATGGTGATGGTGGGCATGGGGCTCCTCGGCGCGCGCGGCGGGGGCAAGGATGGCCACGGCAAGGGCAGCGACGAGGCAAGCGGGCTTCATTCTCGGATTCTCCACTCGAAGTGTCATTCAGGGAAAAAAGCTATCTTCCCCACGCGATGGGCATTGATGGGGCGCAAGACCGGCGGCCACAGGAATGTGTGCAGCGCACACCACGTGCCTTCAATCACCATACGCATATCCGCGGGTGACTCGCGCGCAGTTTGCGTGCCGCTCGGTGCACGCCGGAGGCGCCAACTGCGACACATTGACTTGCATCGCGCCGCGCTCGGGCCTACGCTTACTGCACGCATTGCCCACGGTGATTGCCATGACTGTAACCGCCATTCCGGAGAGCCCGTCCGGCGCAGCAAAGCAGGACATCTGCAAGGCCGACGTCGAGCGCTTTCTGTTCGGCAAGCACATCACCGCCTGTCCGGCGTGCGGGCGGTTCCGCTCCAAATGCGATCTCGACGTGCACACCATCACCTGCCAGAAATCGCCCTCGTGCGGCGCCGAAAAGACGGCCGTCGATGTGCTGATGCTGGTCTGCCAGAATTGTGGCGCGATCCAGTTCCACGACCGGTCCGTCGTCGCCAAATGGCTCGATTGCCACGAGCACGGTGCGCGCCCCCGCTGAGCCATTCGCTCGCCTGGACCAGGATCGCTTCGGACCCTATCAGTTCGAAGCGTGAATCATCGGTCTAATCAAAAGACAGACCATGATCGCTTCGGACCCTATCAGTTCGAAGCGTGAATCATCGGTCTAATCAAAAGACAGACCATGATCGCTTCGGACCCTGCCAGGCCGAAGCGTGAACCATCGGTCTAATCGAAAGGCTAGAGCCGCATCCGCGATTCGAGGAAAGCGGTCGTGCTCTGAAGCCGTTGCCAAGCCTTCCGTAACGCTGTCCATGAGCGTCCGTTGGCCGTCGGCCGCTAAACGGGGTAGACAGGCGGCGGAACAAAAATCCCCAGGGAGAGAAGCATGTCAGGAATTTCGCGCCGGGGCGCCGTTATGGCCCTCGCGCTTGCCGTTTCGTTCGGCGCCTTTGCGGGCACCGTCTCCACTCCAGCTCTCGCACAGGGAAACACCATGACCACACCATCCGGCCTCACCATCATAGATACCCAGCCGGGCTCCGGCGCGGAGGCGCAGCCGGGCAACCGCTGCGTGATGCACTACACCGGCTGGCTCTATGAGAATGGCACGAAGGGCAAGAAGTTCGATTCTTCCGTCGATCGCGGCGAGCCGTTCGAGTTCGGTCTCGGCCAGGGACAGGTCATCAAAGGGTGGGATGAAGGCGTCGCCGGCATGAAGGTCGGCGGCAAGCGCACGCTGATCATTCCGCCGAGCCTCGGCTATGGCGCGCGCGGCGCCGGCGGCGTGATCCCGCCCAACGCGACGTTGATGTTCGACGTCGAGTTGCTCGGGGTGAAATAGCTTCGCGTTTCGTGGCGGCGCGCGAGGAGCAACGCGCGCTGCCCCGAACCGTCTGTTAGCCGCGTACGTCCCGTGGAAAAAACGCAGCGCCAGCGGTCAACGGCGCCAGCGCTCAACCACGATAGTGCAGACTGCGCGCACATACGAAGCGAGCCATACGGTCGACCGCATGGCTCGGTGAATGTTCGAAGACGTTCGCTTACTTCAGCGGCGCCGCTTCGCAATCGCTGGCGCAGCCGACCGGGTAGCCCCAGGCCGGGAAATAGGCCGGCTGATTGTAATAGGGGCGCGGGCGGCGCATTTCCTGCACCGGACGCCACTCGCCCGAGTTGTAGTAGGGGTAATACCGCGGCGGCTCGAAGACGTAGGGATAGCGGTCGGGTGCGTCTGGATCCCGGTCGCGGTGAAACCAACCGGCTTCGGCGGAAACTGGCGCGATCAGACTGGCCGCAAAGGCCAGACCGAGAGCAGCGAACACGGGCTTCAATTGCATGTGGCACTCCTCGATTTTCCGACCTTAGGCGATTCCTTCCCCGCTGCACAATGACCGCTGGGCCGCACCCCAGAAGGAAAATAGAGCTCTGAAACGACAAGCGATTTCGCGACCGTGCCCCGACGGCGGCGCTTCAGAGGACGACGAGCGCAGCGATGACCGCCGCAGCGCCGAGGATGACCAGCGGCTCGGTGAGGTTCGCCAGCGCCCCCGCAAAGAGTGCCGCGTGGCTCAAGCCCTCTCGCTCGATGGCGAGTAGCGCCCGGTCGCGGGCATCGATCTCGCTCTTCACCGCTTCGACATGCGCCGCCGTGCACGCGCCGGCAAAATGCGGGCGCAGTGGCACGAACACGTAGCGCGTTCCCTTTAGCTTGTCGTCGAGGTCGAAGCCGTCCTCGCACGGAACCCGGCGATACTGTCGCTCCAACGCGGGAGATGGAATGCGCCTGTGGTGCGCGGTGAGGAAGGCGCGATAGAGTTCACCGAACGAGGGCTTGTCGGTGCGGGCTATGTCGCCCGCGATGCGGTCGCACCCTCCGCCCCAGAGATGGGATTCAGGATCGGGCTCGCACACCATCCTCACCGCATAGCCCGATGGAATATCCATCCGGCCCTGCCGGTCGCTCAGCTCGATGGCAACGGCTAAAGCGCCGAGAGCAAGCACGCCTGCACAAAGGAAGCGCCAGTTCTGTCGAAGCTCGGCCCGAATCTTGCCGGCAATACCGCCGAGCCTTTCGGTTATGGCGTCGCTCCGCTGGCCCATCGTTCTCCCCCTCTTCAGAATGATTCTTATTCCAGCGCTACGGTCCGTTCGAGCATTCGCGTCTGGCAAAAAAATGAGCTGGACACGCTTTCTCCTTTGGCTGCGGCATCTTAGACCAGCACATAGGTCTATCGTCTGACCCCGGACGTTTTTTGCTGGATGTCCGGCAACGAATAATGCACTTATCACCGCATACTGACGGATAGAGGGAGCGCGGCCGCGCTAGATTGTCGGACACAATCGGGCACTGCGGCTCTCCAAGACATTTTTCACATTGGAGCGGTGCAAGCTAGCGCTCACCGGGCGCCACCCGCGCCCAGGCAATGCAGATGCTGCGCTGAACTGGCAATGGATGAAACCGTACTGCTGCAAGAAATTTACAGGTGCTTCCGTGAGAAGCGCCTGGCGGATATCGTTGACCGTCTGAGCGATGATTTCAAATTCAGAGCCGAGCTTCCGCATTCCTCCCCAGAGGAGAGGCAGCGCCCGCGCAGTCGCGCTGAGATCGCGCTCATGGCCCATCAGTCCATGTCCCAGTTCGATATTCTGCGCTTCGAGCCCGGCCCCATCACCGTCACGGGCGATCTGGCCTCCGCCGACACCGACGTCAAATTCCGCCACAAGAAAACGGGCAAGGTGCTCGAAACGCGCTTCCAGCATGTTTGGCGCATCGCCGGTGGAAAAGCCTGCGCGCTCGAGCAGCGGCACGACCTGGCGGCATTGACGGCTTTTGCCGAAAGCATCGAGAACGCACCCGCCTGAGCGATCTTTGCCGGCCCCGCCCGGGAGCCGACGCGCCGTGGGCCGATGGCGGCATCCATTGGGGATCCGAAGCGCGCCTCGGCCGCAGGGACGCCCGCGGAGAGGGGCTTGGCGCGAGGCTCCTCTCAAGCTATTGGCCTCAGGCTGGGAATTGAGCACACTGGCGGTAGGCGCAACCGGCAGCGGCGGAGCCTTGGGTGGGGCCGCAGCCGCCGCAAAGGGCCGATTACCTGCTATGTTGGCGCGCGCGACGGGCTGAGGCCCGAATTTTCTGAAGGACGAAGGCGAAGGAATGACCGGGCTTCCCGATTTCACAACCATTGCTCTCGACAGCGGCAGCGGCGCTGCGACCACCATCGCGCCGGCCACCGATGCCGTGGCCTGGGAGGCCCCGGAAGGCATCCCGATCAAGCCCGTCTATACGGCCGCCGATACCGCCGATCTCGATTTCCTCGACACCTTCCCCGGGATCGAGCCGTTCCTGCGCGGCCCCTATCCGGCGATGTACGCGCTGCAGCCCTGGACGGTCCGCCAGTACGCCGGCTTCTCGACCGCCGAGGACTCCAACGCTTTCTACCGCCGCAACATCCGCGCCGGCCAGAAGGGCCTGTCGGTCGCCTTCGACCTCGCCACCCACCGCGGCTATGACTCGGACCACCCGCGCGTGCGCGGCGACGTCGGCATGGCGGGCGTCGCCATCGACAGCATCTACGATATGCGCACGCTGTTCTCGGGCATCCCGCTGGAGCAGATGTCCGTCTCGATGACGATGAACGGCGCGGTGCTGCCGATCCTCGCGCTCTTCATCGTCGCGGGCGAGGAGCAGGGCGTGCCGCCCGCAAAGCTCGCGGGCACGATCCAGAACGACATCCTCAAAGAGTTCATGGTGCGGAACACCTACATCTATCCGCCCGCACCTTCGATGCGCATCGTCTCGGACATCTTCGGCTACACGTCGAAGCACATGCCGAAATTCAACTCGATCTCGATCTCCGGCTACCACATGCAGGAGGCCGGAGCGACCGCCGACCTGGAGCTGGGCTACACCCTCGCCGACGGTATCGAATATGCGCGTGCCGGCGTCGCCGCCGGTCTCGACATCGACGCCTTTGCCCCGCGCCTGTCGTTCTTCTGGGCGATTGGCATGAACTTCTATATGGAGATCGCCAAGATGCGCGCCGCGCGTCTGCTCTGGGCGAAGCTCATCAAGGAAGAGTTCAATCCCAAGAGCGCGAAATCGCTTTCACTGCGCACGCACAGCCAGACCTCGGGCTGGTCGCTCACCGCCCAGGACGTCTTCAACAACGTCACCCGCACCTGCATCGAAGCCATGGCGGCAACGCAGGGGCACACGCAGTCCCTGCACACCAACGCGCTCGATGAAGCGATCGCCCTGCCGACCGACTTCTCCGCCCGTATCGCCCGCAACACGCAGCTCCTGCTGCAGCAGGAAACCGGCACCTGCCGCGTGATCGACCCCTGGGGCGGCAGCTATTACGTCGAGCGGCTCACCTACGAGCTGGCGCGCAAGGCCCTCGCACACATCGAGGAAGTGGAGCGTCTCGGCGGCATGGCGAAGGCCATCGCAGCCGGCATCCCGAAGATGCGCATCGAGGAAGCCGCCGCCCGCACGCAGGCGCGCATCGACAGCGGCAAGCAGACGATCGTCGGCGTCAACAAGTACCGCGTCAGCGACGAAGCCGAGATCGAGATCCTTAAGGTCGACAACAAGGCCGTGCGCGAGCAGCAGATCGCCAAGCTCGAGCGCCTCCGCAGCGAGCGCAACGAGACGGAAGTGCAAGCGGCCCTGCAGGCGCTCACCGAAGGCGCCGCGGGCGAGGCCAACCTGCTCGATCTCGCCGTAAAGGCCGCGCGCGCCAAGGCGAGCGTCGGCGAAATTTCCGATGCCATGGAAAAGGTGTTCGGCCGCCATCGCGCCGAGATCCGCGCCATTTCGGGTGTCTACCGGTCGGAGGCCGGAGCCATGAATAGCAACGTCACCAAGGTGCTGCAGCTCGTCGAGGCCTTCGACAAGAACGAAGGCCGCCGCCCCCGTATCCTCATCGCCAAGATGGGCCAGGACGGCCACGACCGCGGCCAGAAGGTCATCGCGTCCGCGTTCGCCGACCTCGGCTTCGACGTCGACATCGGCCCGCTCTTCGCCACCCCGGACGAAGCCGCGCGCCAGGCCGTCGAGAACGACGTGCACGTGATCGGCGTCTCCTCGCTGGCCGCCGGGCATCTCACCCTGGTGCCGGACCTCAAGCAGGCTCTGGAGAAGGAAGGCCGTGGCGACATCATGATCGTCGTTGGCGGCGTCATTCCCCCGGCCGATTATCCCGCGCTCTACGAGGCCGGTGCGGAGGCCGTGTTCGGCCCGGGTACGAACATCCCGGAAGCTGCCGCCGACCTCATCAATAAGCTCAACGTGAAGCTTGGGCATGCGGGCCAAGAGGCTGCGGAGTAGCGCCGCCCGCAGCCCGTACCTGCCTCACAGCGCCAGCAGCAAGCAGAGGCAGCCGGCCGGCCGCCCGCATGGCAACGCTCGCTTAAGGCCCTCCATCGCAACCTGAAACGCCCGGAGCCGTTTCCCCCGGGTGCCTCCGCCAGCCGCCCACGGCTGGCCGCGAGGCACGACGCCTGGCCACTGCTGCGCATCCGAGGAGAAGAGATGAACGAGCCGATCGAGACGGGTTTCATGGTGTTCCTCGCCGAGGGCAAGGAAGGCATCGCCGCCGTGCGGGAAACGGACAAGGACCACATCGTCATCTACGTCGAGAACAGCGGCGAATTCACCATCCCGCGCTCGGCCATCCGCAGCGTGCACGATGAAAAGGTCGTGCTCGATCCCGCGAAGGTCGATACCGCGTTGCTGAAGGCAGTCGGGCACGCCCACGACCGCGAGGATCCCAAGCTCGCCGGGTAAGGGCGCTTGCCTTCCCGCCTCCCGTCATATTCGAGCGGAGGACGGCGTCTCCTCTTCCGTAGATGAGCGCTGTTCCCTGGTGGCTCGCTGCATCTTCCGCACGAAGCTTGTCACAAGGCAGCCCCCCTCGAATGCGTCCGCACTCCCCGGTGGTACTCCGCCCCGGGTGCCGAAGCCGCACCCTCTTCGCCCCGGTTGCGCGGCGCCTGCGGGCAGCGTAGGAAGCCCGGACACGGCCGCAGGGACGGCCCACCGCCGGCGCCGGAGAATAGCGCATGATGACGATCTACGAATCCGACGGCAAAGCGCTGAAGCCGCATCCTTCCGATGCGCCGCTGACGGGAAATTGCGTCTGGATCGACCTGTTGCAGCCCACGACCGAGGAAGACCGGTTCGTCGAGGAGGTAACGGGCATCGACATCCCCTCCCGCGCCGAGATGCGCGAGATCGAGCCGTCCAACCGCTTCTATCAGGAGCGCGGCGCCTACTTCATGACCGCATCGATCGTCTACAGCGTCGAGACGCCGATGCCGAAGACGACGCCCGTCACCTTCATTCTCGCCGGCGACCGTCTGGTCACGGTGCGCTACGCCGAGCCGCGCGCGTTTCCGCTCTTCATGCAGCGCGTCGAAAAAGGCGATGCCACCTGCGCCACCGGCGCCTTCATCATGGCCGGGCTCATCGATGCCATCGTGCACCGCATGGCCGACCTGATCGAGCGCATACAGGATGAAGTGGAGCGGCTCGCGCAATCGGTGTTCGACCTGCGCGGCGGCCAGCAGACCCGCAATCGCCGTCTCGATGTCGTGCTGAAGCGCATCGGCAAGGCCGGTGACATCACCGCCCGCGCCGAGGACAGCGCTGCTTCGCTCAGCCGCCTCCTGCTCTATTTCACGCAGGCGACGCAGGACCGCGACGACGATCCGCGTATCCGCCAGCGCATCAAGGGCGCACTGCGCGACATCAACTCGCTGCTCGATCACACCAAGTTTCTCTCGCAGCGCATCGGCTTCATCCTCGATGCCACGCTCGGCATGATCTCCAACGAGCAGAACCAGATCATCAAGCTGTTCTCGGTGATGGCCGTGGTCCTGCTGCCGCCGACGCTCGTCGCCTCGGTGTACGGCATGAACTTCAAGCACATGCCCGAGCTCGAATGGACCTTCGGCTACCCGTGGGCCTTGGGCCTGATGATGCTCGCCGCCATCGGGCCGCTCATCTATTTCCGGCGCAAAGGCTGGTTCTAGCCAGGCTCACGGGCGCACGCATCCCGCGTGTCACGGCGCAAGGCTCAGCCACCCCAGCGACGCGGCGGCACATAGCGCCAGCGTCGCAACGATGCTCCAGCGCAGTGCAAAGATCAGCACGAGCGCCAGAACCGTCAGCGTGAGCGCAACGGCATCGATACTCGCCGGATCCGGAACGTGCAGGCGCAAGGGGCCCGCTTCCCGCACCGCGACCCGCGTGAAGATCACGTGCAGCGCGAACCACACCGACAGGTTCGCGATGACGCCAACGACCGCCGCGGTGACGGCGCGCAATGCGGCCGCAAGGCGCGGCGCATGCGTCAGGCTTTCGATATAGGGCGCGCCGACGAAGATCCACAGGAAGCACGGCGCGAATGTCGCCCACAGCGCAACGAGCGCACCCATCAACGCGATCCAGACGCCGCCGGCATGCAGCCCGGATATGTAGCCGACGAACTCCGTGACGAGGATCAACGGACCGTTCGTCGTCTCGGCGAGACCGAGACCGTCGAGCATCTCTCCGGCCGTCAGCCAGCCGTAGTCGGTCACCGCCTCC
>Ga0180223_1001687_pt1 | contig 15834 bp, 13 predicted proteins | sample eDN5th30CKraftOP_FD_151337 | JGI IMG/M metagenome (GOLD analysis project Ga0180223, IMG submission 151337) | Enriched Organic Plus compost microbial communities from Emeryville, California, USA - eDNA 5th pass 30_C Kraft OP (version 2) (version 2) ...
GCGAACACGCACGATCCGACGCCGGCGAGCTGGCCAAGGTTCTGAATTCAAGGCTGCGCGAGGTGACGGAAGACTTTCTCCGCCAGGACAACCGTCACCGGCCGGATTATCTCGACAGCATCGCGTCACCGCGCTGACGCAAGCCTCGCGAGACGGCCCGCCCTGCCCTGCAATCGGCTGATCAGGCGACCAGACGCTCGTCCAGCAACGGCGTGGCCATCCGCTCCGCCACCAGATCGCTGCAGAACATGCGCGCTTCCTCGCGCGCCGCTTCCGCCGCGAAGCGGCGCAGCAGGATCAGCAGCGGCTCGACGTCGCTCCGCATGTCCTGGGCGCAACGCGTCAGCACGCGCTCCACCACCCGCCGCCGCAACCGCGCCTCGCCCATGTGATCACCGACAAAGCCGGTCTCGCGGATCGCGTCCATCGCCTCCTTGAAGGCAACGAACAGCGAGGCCGGCAAGCCCGCCTTGTCATAGACCGCGCGAAGCCCGGTGCTGCCTTTGCTGTGAAGCAGGCCGCACACCCGATCGATCGGCATCCCGGACAGTTCCGCCAGCGCGTCCTCGAACATCGCGACGTTGCCGCTGAGCAGCGCGCGCAGGATCAGTTGCGCCGTGAGCTGGCCGTCGCTGCGCAGATGCCGGATCAGCAGGATCTGCTCGCCCTGGCGGGCGGACGCCGCAAGCGTGATGGCCGCCTTTTCGCAGGCTTCCTTCGCGACGCGGCTGGCGCGTTCCTCGGGGAGCCAGCAGCGTGCGGATACAAAGCCGGCGAGCACGTCCGACAGCTTGGCGACCAGCACCTGATGGATCGGCGCCGGCAGGTCATCGCGCTCCAGCAGCGTCTCGCGGATTGCAGCGAGATGTCCGTATCGCGCGACCAGCCGCTCCAGCGAAAACTGGGCGATCACCGCGCCCGGATTCTCCAGCACCGTCAGGCAGGCCTCTGCCGTGCCGACCTCGGCAATCGCCGCCACCACCGACCGGCTCAGCGGATCGCGGCGGGCAACCGCGGCCTGGATCTGCTCATCCCCCTGGCCGATCGCGTCCACCAGGTCGGCATCGGTCAGCAGCGGGGAATATTCATAGACATGGATCGCGATATTCGCCTGGTCGGCCGCGAGGCCATAGACCACCGAGGCTGGCGCGCGGTCGCTGGCGCAGATCGTTTCCGCAAGCGCACGGCGCACCAGCGGCGACGGATCATCCAGCAGCATCAGCAGCGCGCCTTCAGCGGCTGCGAGATCATCGGGGGACAACTGCGAGTGCAGGTAGCACCGCACCAGGTCGGCCGTCGCGTCGGCCCGCTCGGCGGCAGGCGCAGTCCCGATCCACTGCAGGAACTGGCGAACAATCATGGGGAACGCCCAACTGACTCAACGATGAGGCGCCGCTGACTTAGCGGACTCGATGCACGGCATCGGGCAAGCGCGACTCTAGCGCCCGCCGCTTAATAAAGGGTTCACCATAAATCTTTGGATTGGCTGATGAATTGTTAACGCGCGTCAGATCCGGCCGGCGCCGGAATCGCGGAACAGGTCAAGGGTCCGCACCGGACCGGTGCCGCCGCTGCGGACTGGCTCGGGCGCGCTCCACAATGCGGCCACCACCGGCGCGACCGCGCCCCGCTGGCCGGGTGTCCTGAACAGGCCATGGAACGCCGGTCCGGAATCCCCCATCGCGGCGGGCGGCGCGACTTGGGCACCCTGCCCCGCAAACGCGGCGATGAAGCTCTCGGCGTCGGGAATCGCGTTGCCTGCTTGGGCCTGGACTTGTGGCTGGGCTTGTGCCCGGACCGGCCCGGTGACGTTGCGGGCGGTCTGATAGCGGCCGATCAGCCCGTTGTAGACCTGCGCCACCGTCCGCGGTTCGCCCTGCCGATCATAGAAGATCGACCGGTTGGCGGCCGCCGCATAGGGGAAGGCATCGGCAGCCGAAGCATCCGGACGCGTCTGCGCGAGCTGCACCATGCGCGTCGCGCCGCCGGAGCCGAGGAAATGAGCGATATAGAGTTCGCCATCGGTCGGCATGCGTCCGATCTGGGCCGTCATGTCCGCGGCGTTGCGCTGGGTGAAGGCGCCGGCGATCGCCGTACTGACGGCGGGATCATTGCGCAGGTCGAGGATCTGCGCCCGCGCAGCCGGGTCGGAGACGGTGTAAATCCCGGACGGCGCGCGGCTGATGGCCTCGGCATACTGGCCATAGCCCAGCGACGGCCCCGCCTCCTTCATGGTGCCAAGCCAGGTCTGCTCAACGAACTGGAACAGGCCGCGGGCCGACGAGGTCGGCGCCTGGGCGCCGGCATTCAGGCCGGACTCAACCTTGGCCGTGGAGAGGAGATACTCAAAACTCGCGCCGGCGCTTTGCGCGGCCTGCTTGATCGTCCCGACCAAGTTGGAGATGACAGAGCCGGAATTCGCGGCCTCGATCGTCATGGTACCGTCCTGGAGGGAATCGCGCACAGCGGTTCTGCTGGCGTTGCCGGGAACGGGCCGAAGGTCGCCAGTTATGGTAAACGCCGGGTTAATTTATTGGGACGAAGCGGCAAAGGACGACAGCAATGCAGGGACATGAATTCCGTCATCAGCGCGGCGGCTATTTCTTCGAATATTTCGAGGCGGGGAAACTCTACGATCACCACCTGCGCCGCACCGTGACTCAGATGGACAACATGCTGTTCTCCAACATGACGTTGAATCCGCAGCCGCTGCATATCGACCGGCAGTTCTGCGCCGAGGAAACCGAATGGGGCCAGCCGCTGATGAACTCGCTGTTCACGCTCGGGCTGATGATCGGCATTTCGGTCAACGACCTGACCGTCGGCACGACCATCGCCAATCTCGGCATGACGGAGGTCAAATTCCCCCACCCGCTGTTCGAGAACGACACCGTGCGCTGCTCGACGGAGATCATCGGCAAGCGCGAATCCAAGTCGCGCTCGAACGCCGGCATCCTCGAATTCCACCATCGCGCCTATAACCAGGACGGCAAGCTGGTGGCCGAGTGCCGCCGGCAGGCCTTCATCCTCAAGCGACCGGCGTGATCGCAGCATGCGATCCCTGTTGTTCGTTCCGGCCGACAGTCCGCGCAAGCTCGAGAAGTCGATGCAGAGCGGCGCGGATGGGATCATCCTCGACCTGGAAGATTCGGTTGCGCCGGAGCGCAAGGCGGACGCGCGCGCCGCAGCCGCCGCTTTTCTGCGTGAGACACGCCCGCTCTCCGCACGGCCGCGTCTGATCGTCCGGGTCAATGCGCTGGCGAGTGGTCTGATCGATCACGATCTTGAAGCCGTCATCGCCGCGCAGCCGGACATCATCCTGCTGCCCAAGGCCGAGGGCGGCGCATCGGTCATCCATGCGGATGCCAAGATCGCCGTGCATGAGGCGGTGTCGGGGCTGCCGGAGGGACAGACCAGGATCATCGCGCTGGCGATTGAGACCGCCGCGTCGCTGTTCCTGGCCGGGACCTTCACGGCTGCCAGCCGGCGGCTCGTCGGCTTGTCGTGGGGGGCTGAAGACCTCGCCGTCGATCTCGGGGCGGAGACCAGCCGCGACGCGTCCGGCGGATACACCGATGTCTTCCGGCTCGCGCGATCGCTGTGTCTCGCAGGTGCCGCTGCCGCGGACGTCGCTGCTTACGACACCGTCAATGTGGACTTCCGCAATCTCGATGCGTTCCACGATTTCGCCCAGGCCGCGAGGCGCGACGGCTTCTCGGGCATGCTCGCCATCCATCCCGCGCAAGTGCCGGTCATCAACGAGGTGTTCACGCCAAGCGCGGAAGCGGTGGCATCGGCGCGCGCCATCATCGCGGCATTCGATGCCGCGCCTGCCGCCGGCGTCGTCTCGATCGATGGCGTGATGTATGACCAGCCCCATCTCAAGCGCGCGCAGCGGCTGCTGGCGCGGGCTGGGCTGATTGGCAAAGTACGGCCTAACTAACAAACCCGATCTCCAAGCTGGGGACGTCAGCAGTGCCGCAGACTCAGCCCAACCTCTCCCGCTTGCGGGGGAGGTCGGCGAGCGAAGCTCGCCGGGAGGGGGCTTTTCTTGCCGCAGCGTTTTGTTAGTTTCCCCCTCCCCCAGCAAAAGGGCGTTCACGCGCGTCTTTGACGGGCTATGCGGGAGAGGGAGCAGGCCGCCGCCGTGGCAACCTCATCGAATAAAATAGGAGTCATATATCAAATAGGAGCCACGCGCCTCCGTCATGCACGCATACGTGGTGCATTGGAGCAATGATCAATTGGCGGCGCGGCGGGGCGACGCCTCGGCGGCGGCGAGAGGGACCGGCTCGTGTCCCTCGCGGATATCCTGCAGGCGCTTGGCCTCTCCCACATAGGCCTGCGCCGCGTCGGAATGAAACAGCTCCAGCGTCTCGGCTTCATCGTCTGCGACAGGCGACAGCGCGAGATCCCGATAGTCGTATTTCTTCGGGTCATGCTTCACCCGCAGATAGATGCGGCGCAGCCGCACATAGAGCCACACCCATGCGGCCTGCTTGTGCAAACTCTCAGCCAGATAGCGGGGATAGAACCGCCAGATCGACTCCATCGGCAGGCTCGGCCTGCGGTCGCGGCGGAATTTCAGCCGCAGGAACCCGCCCTCGAGCGGGTGGATCTTCTCGATATCGATGCAGCCCTTGAACCATGTGATCAGGAACAGCGCATTGCCGCCGCTCGCGCGGGTCGCGACCGCCCGGCGCAGTACAGCTTCGATATGCTCGTCGGTGTAATAGGTCGCCCACGCCATCGCATAGACCTGCCGCCATTCGTCGGCGGACATGCGCGGATGCCCGGTGGTGACATGATTGAGATCGTATTTGTTCATGTCGGCATCCATCTCGATGCCGGCCTTTGACAGTTTCAGGTGATCTTCCGAACCCGGCAGCGGCGTCAGATAAAAGAACTCCAGCAGATCGACCGGCAGTTCCTTCTTGATGACCTCGATGTCGTGCCGCACCGATTCCGCGGTGTCGTTGGGGAAGCCGAGGATATAGCCCGCATAGGTGATGACGCCCGCATGTTTCCAGGCAAGCAGCATCTTGCGGTATTCGGTGATCTTGTTCTGCCGCTTCTTGGCGCCGAGCAAGCTGTCCGGGTTGATGTTCTCAAGGCCGATGAACACACGCCGCACGCCGGCGCGCGCGCATTTCTCGATGAAGTTCGGGATGCGGTGGCACAGCGTGTCCACCTGGATGATGATGGTGAACCGCATCCCCTCGCCTTCGCGCAGCGCGATCAGGCGATCAATGATGACTTCCCAGTCCTTGTTGCGCGCGAAGTTGTCGTCGGTGATGAAGAAGCGGTTGAGCCCCTGGGCCAGATTGGCGCGCACGATCTCTTCGATGTCGTCCGGGCTGCGCCGCCGCGACTTGCGCCCCTGTACGTTGATGATGGTGCAGAATGAGCATTGGTAAGGGCAGCCGCGGCCCGCATCGAAGCTTGTCACGGCACCGGCGGTGCGCCGCACCCGCTCGGCCTTCAACAACGGCACCGGCGTCCCTTCGATGCCGGGCAGGTCCTTCATGTAATTATAAAGCGGCTGCAGCCTGCCGGCATCGGCATCGCGCAGCACATCATCCAGCCGCTCTTCCGCCTCACCGGCGAACAACGACACGCCGAGCGCCCGCGCCCTGTCGAGATCGGGATCGCGCCCGCCCAGCATCGAATGGACGCCGGAGACATGGAAGCCGCCGATGCAGACCTGGATCCCCCGCGCCCGCAGCGGCACCGCGAGATCGAGCGAGCGGGGAAACTGGTTCGACTGAACGCCGACCAGCATCAGCAGCCCCGCATCGGCCGCCTCGATCAGGGTAGCAATCCGTTCAGGCCGGATGCGGGTGTTGGTTTCGTCAAAGGCATGGATCGTCAGTTCGACGTCCGGCCCCAGCACCTGACGCTCGGCGCAATCCTCGGCGATGCCATAGAGGGCGGCGAGCGAATTGGATGGAATGGCCGAACGGAACCACTGGATGACATAGCCGTCGTCATCGTAATGTGACGGCTTGACCAGAACGAGGCAGAAACGCCGCTTGTGTCCGTTTGCCGTCAGCCGCGAGTCTCCCTCCGCCGACACTGCGGACACCTTACAGAGACCGGCCCGGAAAGTCACCTCAGCGTGAGAGCGGTCTCAGCCATGCGGCTTGTGATAGGCGGCGGCGGGATCGAAGGTCTGCCCGGCGTCCTGGAACGTCAGCGTCACCGCACCGCTCTGCCCCAGTGGGATGGAGCGATAGAAGCACGAGCGCCGGCCGGTGTGGCAGGCACCGGGGCCGGACTGCTCGACCTTGATCCAGACCGCATCCTGGTCGCAATCCACCCGCATCTCAACCACGCGCTGGATGTGCCCGGAGCTCTCGCCCTTGCGCCACAGCGCCTGGCGCGAGCGGCTGAAGTACCAGGCGTCGCCGCTTTTGATGGTCCGCTGCAGGGCTTCCGCGTTCATATGCGCGACCATCAGCACATCGCCGGTCGCAACGTCCGTCGCGACGCAGGTGACAAGGCCGTCCGCATCGAACTTGGGAGAGAAAGCGAGCCCCTCCTCGACCTCCTGGGTCGAGCCGCGCGGCGTGAAGGACGACAAGATATCCGGCATGTCCGGCTGACCTGATCTGGGGTGCAAGAGCATTTTCCGGAAAAGCGGACACCGGTTTTCCGCAGAAAATGCGACCTGACAGAGTATCCAGAGCGCCTGCCGATTCAAGCTGGCCGGAAAGCGCTCTTACTTACAGGAGCCGGATCAGCTCCCGCGGACCATGGTGAGAAACCGCAGCTGCTCGTCGGTCTTCTCGCGGAAGCTGCCGCTGAACTGCGTCGTGACCGTGAGTGTGCCCGGCTTGACGACGCCGCGCACCGACATGCAGGTGTGCTCGGCCTCGATCATCACCGCCACGCCGCGCGGCTTGAGCACCTCCTCGATCGCGGTCGCGATCTGCGCCGTCAGATGCTCCTGCGTCTGCAGCCGGTGAGCATAGGCATCCACCAGCCGCGCCAGCTTCGACAGGCCCACCACGCGATCCACCGGATGGTAGGCCACATGCGCCTTGCCGTAGAACGGCAGCATGTGATGCTCGCAATGGGAATTGAACCGGATGTCCTTCACCAGGACGAAATCGTTGTAGGTGCCGATCTCGCCGAAGGTCCGCTCCAGATAGTCGGCAGGCACTTCGCGATAGCCACGGAACAGTTCGTCATAGGCATCGACGACACGGCGCGGCGTATCGAGCAGGCCCTCGCGCTCCGGATTGTCGCCGATATAGGACAGGATGGTGCGCACGGCCGCCTCGGCCTCGGCGCGCGTCGGGCGCGGCTGCACCGGTTCAACCGCCGAAAACACATGATCCACCCATGCGTGATCGGCAGACGGCTTCTCAGAGCCCGGTTTGGGCCACGGCTTCAGGACAGCATCCATCGCGGTCGTCTCCGTTCGACCGGCCATTGAAGGCCGGGAGTGTCACCGGGTTGGCCGCGCCAGTGATTGCGAGAGAGGCCTTGGAGCCAGCGCGCGCAACCGGACGCCGCATTCCCTTTTGGCATGGCTTCCATCGATCGGAAGCCCGGCTGGCCCGATATCGCATGCCTGTCCAAGCCGCCGGCGCTTTCCTATATAGTGGTTCCATTCTAGGGCGCAAACGGAAAGCCGCCCACGCAACCGGCCCAACACCATGCTCAGTGACGTCTATAATTCCCGCATCCTTGAACTGGCCGGCAACATCCCGCGGTTGGGACGCCTGCCGGATGCGGATGCCACGGCCACGGCCCACTCCAAATTGTGCGGCTCGACGGTGACGATCGACCTCAAGATGAACGGCGACACCGTGACCGATTTCTCCCATGACGTGAAAGCCTGTGCGCTTGGACAGGCCTCGTCGTCGATCATGGCCCGCAACGTCATCGGCGCGAAGGCGCAGGAATTGCGCGAGCTGCGGGAAACGGTCCGCAAGATGCTGAAGGAAAACGGTCCGCCGCCGGCCGAGGGCCGCTGGGCCGATATCCAGGTTCTGGAGCCGGTACGGGATTACAAGGCCCGCCATGCCTCGACCCTGCTGACCTTCGACGCGGTCGTCGATGCGATCAACCAGATCGAAGCCCGGAAGGTTGAAGAGAAGGTTTAGGCGCAGCCGGGATTCAGCCGTCCAGCGATCGGCATTCTCGCGGTGTTTCCGCCAGACTTGCGCGAACACACAGCGGGCTAGACCCGGGCCCTACCAAAGCGGGCAAAGACCTTGCCCTACTCCTGTGAATAGCCGCGGCAATTTCACGCAGCCGTCACCTCTCTGTCGTTGACCCCGCCCAGCCTGCGCACGCCGCGTGCCCTCTGATCGTCGGCGGCACGGAGGCATTCGAGACAGGAAAGGGGAATCGGCGTGATACGTAGTTCCAAAATGGCGCCGTGCGTCCGCGGCGTCGGCCGTTGGGCCGCATGCGCGGTCAGTGCAGCTCTGCTGCTTGCGGCAATCGACGGGACGGCTTCGGCGCAGCCCGTCACCTTCGAGGGCAAGACCTATGTCAACAAGGGTCTCGTCGGTGTCGGGCGCGTCCCATCAAATGCCAAAGACCAGCTTGGCGAAACGCTTGGCGGCCTCGGCTCATCAATCGCGCTGGACCTCGCGAGTTGGACCAAGAACTCCAACGGCAGCTACAGCGGCGTGCTTTACATGCTGCCGGATCGCGGCTGGAACACGCTGGGCACGCTCGATTTCAAGGGCCGCCTGCAGAAGTTCCACATCAACTTCACGCCGTTCGAGGGCGCGCAAACCGGCAACCAAAATCAGCTGAAGCTGGGCTACCGCAAGGCGATCCAGTTCCACGAGGCTGATGGAACGCCGACCACTGGTCTTGATGCGACCAAGGTGCTGCCCAAGACGGATGAATTTCCCAAGCTGCCGGCGGGCTACCGGACCGACCGCCTCTCCGTGGACAACGAAGGGGTCGTCAATGTCGGCGATGGCACCTTCTGGATCAGCGACGAATACGGTCCCTACGTCTACCACTACACGGCCAACGGAAAGCTCATCGAGGTGATCCGGCCGCCGCAAGCCTTCATCCCGAAGCGGCTCAACAAGAACGGCAAACCGGTCGACGACTTCTCCGCCAACAGCCCGCCGATCGGCGTCACCTACGATCCGAGCCCCGGTAATCCGGTGTCAGGCCGCCAAAACAATCAGGGCCTGGAAGGGCTCGCGATGAGCCCGGACCGCACCAAGCTGTTCGTGCTGCTGCAAAGCGCCCTGATCCAGGACCTCGATATCAGTTCGACCAAGACCACGCGCCGCAACACACGGCTCCTGACGTACGACGTCACACAGAGCCCGGCGAGCCTCACCGCTGAATACGTCGTGCAGCTTCCCGTGTTCCAGGATCCGAGCACGTCGCAGCCGCAGCTCCTGATCGCGGCACAGAGCGAATTGCACGCGCTCAACAACCACCAGTTCCTGGTCCTGGCGCGCGACAGTGGCGCAGGCTTCGGACTTGGCAATTCCACGTCGGTCTATCGCAGCATCGATCTGATCGACACGACCGGTGCGACCAACATCGCGCATACCAAATACGACCAGCCAAAAAATCCGGTTGCTCCGAATGGCGTGCTCAAGCCGGGCATCGTGCCGGTGAAGTACCAGAAATTCCTCGACATCAACGACAACAAGCAGCTCAACCGCTTCGGGCTGCATAACGGGGAACCGAACAACGCGAACAATCTCTCGGAGAAATGGGAAGGTCTTGCGATTGCGCCGGTGTTCGATCCGGAAAATCCCAACGACTACTTTCTGTTCGTCAGCAATGACAACGATTTCATCACCAAAGACGGCTTTATGGTCGGGCAGCCGTATAGTGATGCGTCCGGCAAGAATGTCGACAGCATGGTGCTCGTCTATCGCGTGAAGCTGCCGGGCTATAAGCCGCCGCGGCTCCCACACTAGGCAGAGAGCCGTTCGCCTGATGTTGCGCCGGCCGGATCCATTCCGGCCGGCGTTTTGCTGCATATGCCGCAGCGCCTCTTGTGCAGCCAGCAATCGGCTGGCAGTCCCTTTGCCTTCTGATAGCGCCAAGCGAGGCGCGCGTGAGCATGCCTTTGCCGTCGATCTTGGCTATTCGCAGGACGACGCTAGTTCGCCAGACTGGCGTGGGTCGCGGCCACGGCCTGTATCGTCTTGCTGGCGCAGGCTGTCACCAGCTTGGCGAGATTTTCGTTGATACCGCTGCTGCCGACGCGGATCACCGTAGAGGTATTGCCCACCGTCGCGGTCGAAACCGTCAGGGCGCGCCCATCGGAATCCGCCAGCAACGACACCATCGACACCGGCAGGGTTCCCCGCGCAGCGGACACCTGCTGCGCAGAGGGCTTCAGGGTCATCGGCACCATCGGAAGGTCGACGGAGTTGCGGCCGATCGCGACCGACACGGTCCTCAGCCCCTGCTGGGGGGCGGCATCACGGCTGCGGCGGCTTTCCACATAGGTCATCGTCAGCGACTTGTCGGTGTCGCCACATCCCAGCAGCAGGTCGAACTGGCCGATGGTGTCGCCCTCCACCGTCAGCGGATGGCGGCGCGCCAGCACCGTGGTGCTGCCCTCCACCACCAGCCCCCAGCCGCGGGCATTGATGACCGTCGGCCGCACGATAGCCGGCTCGGTCGCCGCCGGCGATGCGGTGGTGGCCGAAGCCTCCGCCGACGGCTCGAACAGTTGGTCCACCGTGCTCAGCCGCATCCGGGTGAGTTCGTCCCGGGTCAATGTCCGCATCGGCTCCCAGGGCGGAATCCGCAGGGCCGTCTCCAGCAGGTCGATATCGCCGCCCATCTCGACGGTATATTGCGCCAGCCGGCCGATATCGCGCTGGACCACGACCAGATCCTCAGCCGAATAGGTCGCCGCCAGCGCATCGTTGCGGCGGTCGCCCAGCCAGATCTGATGGACCAGCACCTGGGCTTCCGGCGGAACATAGCGGCGGACGCCCCCCAGCAGCACGAAGCCGCACATGGATTCGCAATAGGCCTCCGGGGAGAGCTGCGCGAGAGACGCGTCCCCCTCCGACGGCAGCGGAGTGGTTTTGCCGACCGCGGTGGTCATGCCCAGACGGCGGATCGACCGCCCCAGCGCCAGCGCGCCGAGGACGGAACCGCCCTCGGAATCGATCACGATGACGCCGCCGCGGACCTTCGGGTCCTGGGCGAAGGCGTCAAAATCCTTCGCGGTGTCCGCCGTGATCGCGCCGATGGCGGAAATCCATGTCCGGCAATGGTCGCCACAGGCATCGGCGGGACCTTCATGCCGCCACTCGAACTTCATGGGTTCGTTGCGGGGATCGGCCGGGCTGGCAGCCAGGCCAGCCGTTGAATTCAGCGCTACACCGAACAGCAGCATTCCGACAAAAAGCGGCCGGATCATTGTTCCCCCTTGCCGGATGCCGCTCGCCGGAACATTTTGTTTGAGACGCCGGTCGAGACGGGGCGGCACGTGGACCCCATATCATAAAAACTTTATGCGGACCCCCGGTGCGGGTCTAGTGCGAAATCAACACACCAGGGAACGTATTGTGTGCATCCGCTGCCTTAGTTTCGGGCGAATTGGGGAAGTCCCTGAAAGTTCCGGCGACCGTTTGTTTGCTGTGTCTCACGGCCTGACCCGGGTTCCACGCCTGGCCGGGCGGGCGCTGATCCGGCTCTACCGCTACACGCTCTCGCCGCTGATCGGCATGAACTGCCGGCACCTGCCAACCTGCTCGGACTATGGCGACCAGGCGATCGACCGCTTCGGCCTCTGGGCCGGCGGCTGGATGACCCTGGCCCGCCTGCTGCGCTGCCATCCCTTCGGCACCAGCGGCCTCGATTTCGTGCCGGAGCAAACACCGGCAAACGCCCGGTGGTACCTGCCCTGGCGCTACGGCCGCTGGCGTGGTGTGAACGAGAAGCCCTGACGCCGACTTTTAGAAAGCGTCAATTTGATCGTCATCACCGGGCTTGTCCCGGTGATCTCGCTCAGGTTGGCAGTGCGTCCCTTGTCGGGATTGCCGGGTCAAGCCCGGCAATGACGCAGAGAGGTTTAGATCGTGACTTCGATTGTTAGTTCGCGAACCGTCCCCGGTCGTGCGGCGCGGAGAAATCCGGCGCGGGCGTGCCGCGTGGAATGATGCCGTTGGGATTGACGCGCGCGATGGAGAAGTAGCCAAGCACGTAGAAGCGCGGCTTCACCGTCTCGGCGACACCGGGCACCTGATAAAGCTCGCGGGCGAAGTTGAGCAGGTTCGGATAGTCCGCGATTCGCTTCTTGTTGCACTTGAAGGCATGGAAATAGGCCGCATCGAACCGCAGCAGCGTCGGCAGCAGCCGCCAGTCGGCTTCGGTGATCTGGTTGCCGACGAGATAGCGCTGCCTGCTCAGGCGGTCTTCAAGCTCGTCAAGCGTGGCAAACAACAGATCGAACGCCGCATCATAGGCTTCCTGCGTTTTTGCAAAGCCGCAGCGATACACACCATTGTTCACACCATTGTAGACTTTCGCATTGATCTGATCGATCTCCGCGCGCAGCGGCTCGGGATAAAAGTCTTTGTCGTTGCCGGCCACGCCAACGAACGCGCTGTTGAACATCCGGATGATCTCGGATGACTCGTTGTTGACGATGCGCTTGCTTTTCTTGTCCCACAGCGTCGGTACCGTGACCTTGCCGGTATAGGTCGGGTTGGTCGCCTGATAGGCCTGATAGAGATATTTGAAGCCGTTGGCGGTATCCGGCTCGCAATCCGGATACCTCGGGTCCGGTCCATAGGTGCGGCCGTAGGTCCGCTCATTCGGGATGTCGTGCGACACCGAGATGGCGTCCTGCAGGCCCTTCACCGCGCGGAAGATCAAGGTGCGGTGCGCCCAGGGACAGTTCAGCGACGCATAGAGGTGATAGCGCCCCGGCTCGGCCTTGAACCCGGATGACCCGTCCCTGGTGATGCGGTCGCGGAAGGCGCTGTCGGTCCGGTAGAACGCGCCGTCTGCGCCGCGGCCGAACTCGCCCTCCGGCTCGTCCTGGCTCCACTGTCCATTGACCAGCATTCCCATAGCGCCCTCCTCATGCTTCCGACCACGCCATCACTATACGACTGCCGCCGCATGCAACAGACGGTTGCCTTGCGCGCCGCGCTGCATTATCTCCCGCCCAGACGCTTACCTGCATTCGTAGGCAGCGAGTGAGCAACAGGAGACGAGAATGGTCGCGCTGACCTTTCCCGACGGCGCACGTCGGGAATTCCCCAATGGCATCACGGGCATCGATATCGCGAAGGGCATTTCCCCCTCGCTCGCCAAGCGCACCGTCGCGATGGCGCTGGACGGCACGGTGACGGACCTCGCCGATCCCATCGATCACGATGCCAGGATCGAATTCATCAACCGCGAGGACCCGCGTGCGCTGGAACTGATCCGCCACGACGCCGCCCATGTGCTCGCCGAAGCGGTGCAGACGCTGTGGCCCGGCACCCAGGTGACCATCGGCCCGGTGATCGACAACGGCTTCTATTACGACTTCTTCCGCAATCAGCCGTTCACGCCGGAGGACTTCGACGCCATCGAAAAGAAGATGCGCGAGATCATCGCCCGCGACAAACCCTTCACCAAGGAGGTGTGGTCGCGCGACGAGACCAAGCGCGTGTTCGCCGACAAGGGCGAGAGCTTCAAGGTCGAGCTGGTCGACGCCATTCCGGAAGACCAGACGATCAAGATCTACAAGCAGGGCGACTGGTTCGATCTCTGCCGTGGTCCGCACATGACCTCGACCGGCAAGGTCGGCAACGCCTTCAAGCTGATGAAGGTGGCCGGCGCCTACTGGCGCGGCGATGCGCGCAATCCGATGCTGACGCGCATCTACGGCACCGCTTTCGCCAAACAGGAAGAGCTCGACGCCTATCTCAAGCAGCTTGAGGAAGCCGAGAAGCGCGACCATCGCCGGCTCGGCCGCGAGATGGACCTGTTCCACTTCCAGGAGGAAGGCCCCGGCGTGGTGTTCTGGCACGCCAAGGGCTGGTCGCTGTTCCAGTCGATCATCGCTTATATGCGCCGCCGCCTGGCCGGCGACTATGACGAGGTCAACGCCCCGCAGTTGCTCGACAAGTCGCTGTGGGAGACCTCCGGCCACTGGAACTGGTATCGCGAGAACATGTTCGCGGCGCAGTCCGCCGGCGAGGATGCGGAGGACAAGCGCTGGTTCGTGCTCAAGCCGATGAACTGCCCCGGCCATGTGCAGATCTTCAAGCACGGCCTCAAGAGCTATCGCGAGTTGCCGATCCGCCTCGCCGAATTCGGCACCGTCCATCGCTACGAACCGTCGGGCGCGATGCACGGGCTGCTGCGCGTGCGCGGCTTCACCCAGGACGACGCGCATATCTTCTGTACGGAAGACCAGCTTGCCGACGAGTGCCTCAAGATCAATGACCTGATCCTGACCACCTATTCCGATTTCGGCTTCGACGGCGATCTCACGGTGAAGCTCTCGACCCGGCCGGAGAAGCGCGTCGGCTCGGATGAGTCATGGGACCATGCCGAAGGCGTGATGTCGCGGGTGCTGGAGCAGATTGCGGCGCAGTCCGGCGGGCGCATCAAGACCGCGATCAACCCCGGCGAAGGCGCGTTCTACGGGCCGAAGTTCGAATACGTGCTGCGCGACGCCATCGGCCGCGACTGGCAGTGCGGCACGACCCAGGTCGACTTCAATCTGCCGGAGCGGTTCGGCGCCTTCTACATCGACACCGATGGCTCGAAGAAGACGCCGGTGATGGTGCATCGCGCGATCTGCGGTTCGCTGGAGCGCTTCACCGGTATCATGATCGAGCATTTCGCCGGCCACTTCCCGCTCTGGCTCGCGCCGGTGCAGGCGATTGTCTGCACGATCACGTCGGACGGCGATGACTATGCGAAGGAAGTCCTCGCCCTCGCCCGCCGCGCCGGCCTGCGTGTCGACATCGATCTGCGCAACGAGAAGATCAACTACAAGGTCCGCGAACACTCGCTCGCCAAGGTGCCGGTGCTGCTGGTGGTCGGCAAGAAGGAAGCCGCAGACCGCGCCGTCTCGATCCGCCGCCTCGGCAGTCCGGACCAGAAGGTGATGAGTCTCGATGAGACGCTCAAGACGCTGGCCGATGAAGCGGTGCCGCCGGATGTGAAACGGGCCCGCGCCATATAAGACCTGGCGCCTCAGCCTTGCTGCAAACTCCGCGCGCTCCCAAGGGGATCGTGCAAAATCCTCCCTACGGTCATTCCGGGACGCGGACGATCGTTCGCGAACCCGGAATCCAGCGATAAATTCAGGAATGCCGGAGTGGATTCCGGGTTCGCGCCTTCGGCGCGCCCCGGAATGACAACTCAAAATCAGCGCGCGAGCACTTCGACTTCGCCGTCGACGCCCGGCGTCACCGTGAACGTGCGCTCGTAGACCTTGCCCTCGTTGCGGGCGAGCGCACGATATTCACCCTCGGCGAGAACCACACGCGGGAATGCGCCGATCGACTCCTTCACCACGTCGCCGCCCGGGGTCATCACCGACCAGGCGGTGTTGGCGAGCGCTTCACCGCCGCTGCCGCCGACCAGCTTGAGGGTGATGACGGCGGCGCGGTGGGTGACCGTCACGTCGGTCAGCTTGCTCGACTGGACGCGGATGTCCGACCGCACCACCGAATTGGCGTCGCCATAGTTCGAGACGATGAAATAGGTGCCCTCCGGCACCAGGACGATGTCACCGGTCATCAGGCCCTGGGCCACGGGCCGCCGGTCTCCCACCTCGAACTGGCTGCCCTTGAACAGGTCGAAGGAAATCTGCGCCGGGGGAATCCGCACATCACCCACGCGGCCTTCAAAGCG
>Ga0180223_1001688_pt1 | contig 15808 bp, 13 predicted proteins | sample eDN5th30CKraftOP_FD_151337 | JGI IMG/M metagenome (GOLD analysis project Ga0180223, IMG submission 151337) | Enriched Organic Plus compost microbial communities from Emeryville, California, USA - eDNA 5th pass 30_C Kraft OP (version 2) (version 2) ...
GCGCAGCAGCAGGCGTGACGTGAAATCGGTGCCCTGGGTGGCCACCGGGCCGGTCAGGCGGACCGGCCGACGGAAATCCGGATCGAGAGAATATTCGACAATCAGCCGGGCCGCGCGGTCGGCGCGCGCCCAGACCACAAGACCGTCCCAGGACGGATCGCCGGTCTGCAATGCGAGCGGCAGTCCGGGACGGTTGGAGGCGACAATGGCAGGCGCCGGAAAGCCGACAGCCGAAGCGAGCGAGACCGGAGCGGAGCCCAGCGCTCCCAGCCCCAGCGTGAGACCGGAATTACGCAAGAACTGACGACGGTTTTGATCAGTTGGTTTCATTGTGAAGAGACCTGTCACGTGAGTTGATCTGGCGGGATCGGAATGCGCTCAAGGACGGAGACGTCGGACTCGAAGAGTCTTTGGAATTGGAAGACGTCCAGCCAAGGTCATTGTGGCCAGCTGTCACGACAGGGCGTTGACGCGCTCATGTCAGTTACAGACGCAACTAATGTCTCATAAAACAAAGCAATATCAGGGAGGTAAAATAAAACTCTAAGGTCGAATCTCGGCCTTTTCCTCCGGCTCCAATTCGACGCTTTCGGCGGGCGGCGCCATGAACTGCGCCCGCGCGAGCGCGGCAAAGCGGCCATCCAGCTCCACCAGCTGGTCGAATGTGCCGGTTTCGACGATCCGGGAGTTCTCGAACACCAGGATGCGGGTCGCGTTGCGGACGGTCGAGAGCCGGTGCGCGATAACGAAGGTGGTGCGATTCTTCATCACCTCGTCAAGCGCCGCCTGGACCTTGATCTCGGTGCCGGCGTCCAGCGCGCTGGTGGCCTCGTCGAGGATCAGGATCGGCGGCTCCTTGAGCAGCGCGCGGGCGATCGACAGCCGCTGGCGCTCGCCGCCGGAGAGGAACCTGCCCCGCTCGCCGACGCTCGCCTCGAAGGTGCCCGGCGCGCGCTCGATGAAATCCAGGGCTTGGGCGCGGCGGACGGCATCCAGCATCTCGGCGTCGGTCGCGTTCGGCTTGCCGACCTTCAGGTTCTCGGCGATCGAGCGGTTGAACAGCAAGGTCTCCTGGAACACGACGCCGATGTTGCGGCGGAGCGCCGTCAGCTTCATGTCGCGGATGTCGATGCCGTCAATCAGGATGCTGCCGGACTGCGGATCGAAAGCGCGATGCAGCAGCGCCAGCGCCGTGGTCTTGCCGGCGCCGGTGCCGCCGACCAGCGCGATGGTCTCGCCCGGCTGGACGACGAAATCGAGGTCGCTCACCGCCGGCCGCTTGCCGTCATAGGAGAACGACACGTCGCGGAATTCCACAAGGCCCTGCAGCCGGCCCGGATCGATCGCGCCCGGCTTGTCGCGGACCATCGGCACCGTGTCGAGCACGCTGAAGAATTCCTGCAGCTTCGGTCCTTCGAGGAAGACGCGGTTGGCGAAGCGGACCAGCTTCTCCAGCTGGCTGATCAGCGTGCCGGCGAAGCTCATGAAGATGACGATGTCGCCGATCGTCGCCCGGCCCTGGATATTCAGCCAGACGCCGAGCAGGAAGATGACGAACAGGGTCAGCGTGGTCGAGGCGCGGGTGAGCACGGCCACCAGCGCCCACCACGACAGCACCGGGATCTGCGCCGCCAGCAGCCGGTCAACCACATTGCGCAGGCCGGCCACCTCGGCCTCGATCCGGGCGTAGCTCTGCACCAGCGCGATGTTGCCGAGCGTGTCGGAGGCGCGTTCGGCGAGGTCGGAATAGTGACGCTCGACCGACTGCTGCAGCGTCTCGCTCTTGCGGACGACCATCAGCGTCAGCACGCCGAAGATGATACTGACCACGATCAGCGGCAGGCCGAGCCGCCAGTTGAGGTAGAGCGACAGCGGCAGCAGGATGATCAAGGTCATCGCCGCGACGAAATAATCGCGGAAGAATTCGACCCACAGGCCCCACAGGGCGTCGGTGCCGGTGAGCATTACCTTCATCAGCCGGCCCGAATGGGCGCCGCCGTGGAAGCTCAATGGCAGCTGCAGCACGTGCTCGAAGTAATTGCTGAGGATGACGTGGCGCCGGCGATGGGCGAGGCGGTCCGCATGGAGCGCGACCAGCACGCCGCAGCCGATGGTGAACAGGCCGAACCCGACCCATGCGCCGATCAGCCAGCCCATATGGGTCCAGTCACGTTCGGCGCCCTGCCCCTGGGATGCCGCCAGCGCATCGATGATGCGGCCGAACAATACCGGCTCGCCGAACTGGGCAATGGCCAGCGCCAGGTTGGCGAGCGCGAGCAGCCATGCCAGCCGGGCTTCCGGACCGAGCAGACTCAGCACGCGAGTATAGAGACGCAGCAGCTGCATGGAGACTCGCGAACGGCCTATCCGGGTTCGAGGCGCAGGCCATCATAGGCCGGCACGATATGGGCTGGAAGCCGCGCCGCCAGCTCATCATAATCGAGATCGGAATGCAGATCGGTGAGCACGGCGCGGGCCGGTTTCAGGCGGTCGATCCAGCCGAGCGCGTCGCGCACGCTGAAGTGGCTGGGATGCTGCCGGTCCCACAATCCGTCAAGGATCCAGAGGTCGAGGCCGCCGAGCACCGCGATGCTCTCCGGCGGGATGTCCACCACGTCCGGCGTATAGGCGACGTTCCCGAACCGGAATCCCAGCGCGTCGATGTCCCCATGATTGACGAGGAACGGCAGCGCGGTGATGTCGCCGCCCGCGCCGGTCATCGTGATCGGCTGCAGCGGCGTGATGCGATGCTCGTTGACGATCGGGGGATAGTTGCTGCCCTCCGGCGTCTCGAAGCAATAGGCGAAGCGCGTGGTCATCACCCGCGACGTCGACTCGTCGAGATAGATGTCCACCCGTCGGCGCTTGTGGATGAACAGGCCGCGCAGGTCGTCGATGCCGTGGATGTGGTCGGCATGCTCATGGGTAATGAGGACGCCGTCGAGCCAGTCCACGTCCGCATCCACCAGCTGCCACCGCAGGTCCGGCGAGGTATCGACCAGAACGCGGGTCACGCCGGTGGCGCCGCGGCGCTCGACCAGCAGTGAACAGCGGCGGCGGCGGTTCTTCAGATTGGCCGGATTGCACTTGCCCCAACCCTGCCCGGCGCGGGGAACACCGCCGGAAAAGCCGCAGCCGAGAATGGTGAAAGACAAGCTCATGAAATGGTTTGTCTGGGGACTTTACGAAAGAGATTGAAGAAATTCTCGGTTGTTTGCCGCTCGATCTCCTCGGCCGGCACGCCCCGCGTTTCCGCCAGCACCTTAGCCGTTTCAACGACATAGGCCGGCTCGTTGCGCTTGCCGCGGTACTTGCCGGGCGCGAGATAGGGCGAGTCCGTCTCCACCAGGATCCGGTCAGCCGGGAGACTGGCGGCGATGGCGCGCAGCTCTTCCGACTTCTTGAATGTCAGGATCCCGGTGAAGGAGATCGAGAGGCCGAGGTCGATCGCGCGTCGCGCCAGCTCCGGCCCGCCGGTGAAGCAGTGCAGCACCGCCGGGAAGGCGCCCTTCCCCATCTCATCCGCGAGGATGGCGGCACAATCGTCATCCGCGTCGCGGGTATGGATCACCAGCGGCAGACCGGTCTCGCGGGCGGCGGCGATGTGCCGGCGGAAGCCCTGCTCCTGCGCCTCCTTCGGGCTCATCTGGTAGAAATAGTCGAGCCCAGCCTCGCCGAAGGCCACGACCTTCGGATGCGCCGCGTGAGCCACGAGCTCCTCGGTCGTGACGTCCAGTTCTTCGGCGGCATGGTGCGGATGGGTGCCGACCGAGCAGAACACGTCCGGGAAGCGCCCGGCGATGCCGAGCAAGGCGTCCTGCTGCTTCACCCGGGTAGAGATCGTCACCATCCGTCCGACCCCGGCGGCGCGGGCGCGGCTCACCACCGCATCGAGCTCGTCGGCGAAATCGGGAAAATCGAGATGGCAGTGACTGTCGACCAGCATGTCACATCCCAATGCCATTTGACGTGCCGCATGGTGCAGCCCGTCGGTGCCATATGGCACGGCCTTTCCACTCCCTCCCCCTGAAAGGGGGAGGGTTGGGGTGGGGGTCCATAGCCGGCTTGCAGGGGCTCTGCCGTTGATCCCCTCCCGATCGCTTCGCGATCGACCTCCCCTTTTTAAGGGGAGGTTCGGCCCCGAATATGCGGCGCGGGCAATCCAAAATCACCGGTGAGGCCTTATGCAGGTTCCGCCTCCACATAGCGCGGAAACACCGGAACGGGAGCCGGCAGGACCGTACCGGCAGCAATGCGGCCAGCGCTGCCGAGCTGGTCGAACGTCCGCTTCTCCGCCGGAACGCCCAGCAGGTCGAGCAACTGCCCGGCTGCGGTCGGGATGGTCGGTTGCGCCAGGATCGCGATCTGCCGCAGCACTTCAGCTGTGACATAGAGGATCGTGCCCTGCCGCTCCGGATCGGTCTTGGCCAGCGCCCAGGGCGCCTCGCCGGCGAAATAGCGATTGGCCTCCGCCACCACAGCCCACACCGCATTCAGCACCTGGTGAAGCTGCTGGGTCTTCATCGCCTCGCGCGCCTTGTCGATCATGGCGTCGGCGGCTTCGAGAATGGCGGCATCGTTGTCGCTGAAGACGCCCGGCGCCGGCAGCACGCCGCCGCGCTGGCGCGCGATCATCGACAGCGAGCGCTGCGCCAGATTGCCGAGGTCATTGGCAAGGTCGGCGTTGGTCCGGTTCACGATGGCGTCGTGGCTGTAGCTGCCATCCTGGCCGAACGGCACCTCGCGCAGGAAGAAGTAGCGCATCTGGTCGACGCCATACTCGTCCGCCATCGTGAACGGATCGACCACGTTGCCGACGGACTTCGACATCTTCTCCCCGCGGTTGAACAGGAAGCCATGGGAGAAGATGTGCTGCGGCACGGCGATGCCCGCCGACATCAGGAAGGCCGGCCAATACACTGCATGAAAGCGCACGATGTCCTTGCCGATCACGTGCAGCGCGGCCGGCCAGTAGCGTTTGAACATCGGGCTGTCGACATCCGGATAGCCGACGGCGGTGATGTAGTTGGTCAGCGCATCGACCCAGACATACATCACGTGCTTCGGATTGCCCGGCACGCGCACGCCCCAGTCGAAGGTGGTGCGCGAAACCGACAGGTCGCGCAGCCCGCCTTTCACGAAGCTCGCAACCTCGTTCAGCCGCTCCTTCGGCAGCACGAAGTCAGGCTGGGCATCATAAAGGTCGAGCAGCTTCTGCTGGTAGGCCGAGAGGCGGAAGAAGTAGCTCTCCTCCTCCACCCATTCCACCGGCGTGCCCTGCGGACCGAGCCGCTTGCCGTCTTCGGCGAGACGCGTCTCGCTCTCGTCGTAATAGGCCTCGTCGCGCACCGAATACCAGCCGGCATATTTCGACAGATAGATATCGCCGGCGGCCTCCATCTTCTCCCAGATCGCGGCGGATGCGCGGTGATGGCGCTCCTCCGTGGTGCGGATGAAGTCATTATTCGAGCAGTTCATCCGCTGAACCATCGCCTGGAAGCGCGGCACGTTCTGATCGAGCAGCTGGTGCGGCGTCAGGCCGGCGCGGGTCGCAGTCTGCTGGATCTTGCTGCCGTGCTCGTCGGTGCCGGTCAGGAAATAGACGTCGTAGCCGTCGAGCCGCATGAACCGCGCGATCACATCCGTCGCGATGGCCTCATAGGCGTGCCCGATATGCGGGACACCGTTGGGATAGGCGATTGCCGTTGTGATGAAAAACGGGGTCTTCTCGGCCATGTTACGTCTTGTCTCGCGCGGGACTGGTTTCCGCGGTCCTTCAGAATGTGGGCCGCTGACGACGCAGCGGTAGAATTAAGCTGTGTGTCCGCCGGATCCGTAGCGCCACTGTTGCGGCGCACCGTCCGTCGAGTGGTATCAACCGCGCCCTACCTCGGCAAGCCAGCCGAACACCGAGAACACGAACGGCTTCCGCTCGAGATTGTAGGTTTCGACGTCGCGGGCCGCGGCATTGATGCGGCTCCACGCGTCGCTCAGGCGCGCCATCGTCGGGAGATCGGAAGACCTGCGCTGGAGCTGGTCGGACAGCCAGCGGTCCACAGTGTCACGGAACATCACCAGCTTTTCCGGCGCCGTTCCCGCCATGGCGTCGCCGAGCGCGTGGAGCGCCATGCGATCGACATGCGGCAAGGTCCCCAACAGGGTCTGCACCCGCTGCCGCAGCGCCAGCGCCTGCCCGTCCAGCAGCGTCATCGCGCGGGCGACACTTCCCTCCGCCGCCTGAGCCGCCTCGCCCAGCTCTTGATCATCCAGCGGCAGGCCGAGCGCATAGGCCGCCGCCTCGACGACGTCCGGCACAGCCAAAGGCTTCAGCGGCAGCCGCCGGCAGCGGGACCGCAGCGTCGGCATCACCCGGCCCGGCGCATTGCTGATCAGCAGCAGCAGCGCGCGTTCCGGTGGCTCCTCCAGCACCTTCAGCAGCGCGTTGGCCGACGACGCATTGAGATCCTCGACGCAGTCGACAATGGCCACGCGCCAGCCGCCATCCCATGATGTCGAGCCGAAGAAATTCACGGTCCGCCGCACGTCGTCGACGGCGATGTCCTGCCGCAGCTTGCCCTTGTCGTTCAGGCTGCGCTCGAGGATCAGCAGGTCCCCTTGGGCCGACGCGGCAGTCCGGCGCGCCACCGGATGCTCCGGATCGAGATGCAGCGACGTGGCGGACTGGACGGCGGCGCTGCCCGGATCGGGATGGGCCAGGACGAAGCGGGCCATGCGGTAAGCCAGGGTCGCCTTGCCGATCCCCTTGGGGCCGTTGATCAGCCAGGCATGCGGCATCCGCCCGCTGCGGAAGGACTCCAGCAGCACCTGTTCGGCCTCGCGGTGCCCCGCAAGGATCAGCGTCCGGCGTGGATGCGATGGGCCTGATGGATCGTCGTCCCGGCCGTCACTTCCCTCACTCATTGGGCGGCAGCCGTTTCAGTGGTGGTCCGGGTCAGCGGAAGCTTCTCGCTGACCACGCGCCACACCCGCTCCGACACCGCATCCGGCGTCCCCTGCGCATCGATGACGGCGCACCGGTCGGGGTCGCGGAAGGCGAGATCCAGAAACGCCTCGCGCAGCGTGCGATGGAACGCATCATCCTCGCTCTCGAAGCGGTCGGCGGAGCCCTGCCCCCGCCGTTTGCGGGCGCGCGACAGGCCAATCTCGACCGGCAGGTCAAGGACCAGCGTCAGGTCCGGCTTGAGGTTGCCGATGGTGACGCGCTGCAGGCCGGACAGCAGCCGGTCGTTCACCTGTCCCAAGATGCCCTGATAGACGCGGGTCGAATCGAAGAATCGGTCGCAGATCACCCACTCGCCGCGGGCCAGCGCCGGCGCGATGGTGGTGCGCACATGGTCGTCGCGGGCGGCCGCGAACAGGATGGCCTCGGCCTCGGGACCGAACGGCTTGGCGGCGCCGGACAGGATCACGTGGCGGATGATCTCGGCTCCCGGCGAGCCGCCCGGTTCGCGGGTGACCACCACGCTGAGACCAAGCCGCTGCTGCAGCCGCGCCGCCAGCGCCTGCACCTGGGTTGATTTCCCGGTGCCCTCGCCGCCTTCGAATGTGATGAACTGTCCGCGCATGCCGCCTCGTTAAGCGGCCATCATAGCTTTTTCAGGCCCGCCCGGACCAGATTGATAACCGCCTCGCTCGCTGCATCCCAGGTGCGATTGGTCAGGCTGCCCTGCGTGACGCCTTCGGATGCCTGCAACGGCATTTCCAGGGCGACGGTGTCGTTGCGCATGATCCGCAGGGTTCCGATCTCCTGCCCCTGGGTGACCGGGATGGCGACCGGGCCCTGATAGGTCACCCGCGCCCCGATTTTCTCGCTGCCGTTCTTCTGGACCATGATCCGCACCGGCCTCGGCGCGATGAGCGGGACATAGCCCTTCTCGCCGCCATAGACCTTGGCGTCGGCCACCACCTGCCCCTGGGCGAACAGCACCCGCGACTCGAAGCTGTTGAAGCCCCATTCCAGCAGCCGGCGCGCTTCCTCCGCCCGTTCCTTGTCACTCTTGAAGCCGACCGCGACGACGATCTGCCGGAAGCCCGACTGCACGGCCGAGCCAACGATGCCGTAGCCGGCATCCTCGGTATAGCCGGTCTTGAGGCCATCGGCGCCGAGGCTCATCGCCAGCAGCGGGTTGCGGTTGGTCTGGCGGATCTTGTTCCAGGTGAACTCGCGCTCGTTGTAGATTTTATAGAAGTCCGGATAGGTCGTGATGATGTGGCGGGCGAGCTGCGCAAGCTCCCGCACCGTGACCTTCAGTTCCGGATCCGGCAGGCCGGTGGAATTGGTGAAGACCGATTTGGTGAGACCGAGTTCGCGCGCGCGCCGCGTCATCTTGTCAGCGAAGGCGCGCTCGTTGCCGGCGATGCCTTCCGCCAGCGCGATGCAGGCATCGTTGCCGGACTGGATGATCGAACTGTAGAGCAGATCCTGCACCCGCACGCGGCTCTTGATCGGCGCGAACATGCTCGACGTCCGCGACGGCGCGCCGCCATGCCGCCAGGCGTATTCGCTGATCGTGAACTCGTCGTCGAGCTTGAGGCGGCCTTCCTTGATCTCGTTGAAGACCACCTCCGACGTCATCAGCTTGGCGAGGCTCGCGGGCGCAACAAGCTCGTCGGCATTCTTCTCGAACAGCACGCTGTCGCCGTCGGCGTCGATCAGGATGGCGGATGTCGCCGCGGTCTGGAAACCGTCGTCCTTCCTGGCGCCGGACGGTGTGTTGGTCGCCGCCGTTGCGATGCCGGCCAGGATCGCGAGGGAAACCGCTGCTGAAAGTGCGAGAGTTGCGACCCGGCATGATCCCAAGGCGCGGCGCGAAGCGGCCATCAAACAGCTCCCTCTGACCGGCTCTGATCCGGAGCGCTTTCCGATCGGACTGAATCGGAAATCACTCCAGGTTCTCTTTACTGGTCGCATTTTCTGCGGAAAACCGGCGTCCACTTTTCCGGAAAATGCTCTAGCAATATGAACAACGCGCGCCAACGGCGCGCATCGTCACGATTTGATGTTGTCCCGCCGATATCGCCGCCAGCAACGCGTCAGTAGAGGCCGCGGCCGCTGACATAACCGTTTGGCCGGCCTTCGTTGACGGGGGCAAAGCTCGACACCGGCTGGTGGGTGATCACCGGGTCGGGCCCCCGCTGCCAGCGCATCACCGTGTCGCCTGACCGGGCATCGAGCCGGGCGGCCGCGGTGATTTCGGTCGTGCGCGGCGCAGGCGCTGCGGCCACGCGCTCGGAGGTCTGGACCGCGGCCATCTGCGGCTGTGGGCCGCCCAGCGAGAATGGACGTTCCGCCGGCGTCGGCACCGGGCCGCGCATGGCCGTACGCGATGAGGATTCACGCACCTCCGGCACGAACGGTGCTGCCGATGCGACCATGACCCGCGACGGGGCCGGCGCCGGGCTGTCTTCCCGCAAGGTCGCCATCAGCATCCGGTCGTCGCTGCCTTCGAGGGGCGCGGTGCCGACATACTCGACCTTCACCCGCGCGATGCCGCGCTTGTGGAAGCCCAGCAGGTTCGCGGACTTGTAGGACAGGTCGATGATGCGGTTGCTGTGATAGGGGCCGCGGTCGTTGACGCGGACGATGATCGAGCGGCTGTTTGCCGAATTGGTCACCCGGACATAGCTGGGAATCGGCAAGGTCGGGTGGGCGGCGGAAATCGATTCCATATCGAAGACTTCGCCATTCGCCGTCAGGCGCCCGTGGAAATCCTCGCCATACCAGGAGGCCAGGCCCTCGGCCTTGTATCCCTTGCCGTCGGAGGGAACATAGGTCTTGCCGCCGATGACATAGGGCTTGCCAGTGCGGAATACGCCGCCGCCCTTGGGCACGGGCTGGCCGAGCTCGACAACGCGAGGGCTGGCGGAGACGCCGTATTTCGGATCGACCTTGCTGGAGAGCTTGTTGGATGAGGCACATCCCGCGAGGGCGACACACCCGGCGAGGACCACGGTTGCGCGCGCTGCGCGGCCGCTGAAGAATACCGCCTGCCCCATCATGCCCCCAAAATTCCACGCCCGCCGCACCGGGCAACTTCCGCCGCTAACCATAGCGCGTCCTGAAGACGGCGAAAATGCGGCTCGTCACATTTGGTTAAAGGTTGATGGTAAACGTCAGGTTTCGGCCTCCTTCCCCATGGGCGCGGCGGCAGCGCCGCGTCTGCGGACGAATCGGGACAGCCCTGCGGCCTCTGCGAAGGCCGGCCGCAGCCGTCCGGAGCGTCCGAACAGATTCCGCGTCCGCGCAGACAGGGTGAAAGCCGGCCGCTCCACCAGGACATGGAAGATGTAAGCCACGGCAATCGCTGCCACCGCCATGGCGACGAACAGCAGCAGGTCCCCGGCCAGCCCGGGAATGCGGGCCCCTAGGACCTTCGCGACCATGCCGAGGACAAGCACGTGGGTCAGGTAGAGTGAGTAGGAGATGTCCCCGAACAGGGTCATCGCCGGGCTCTTGCGAAGGCAGGTTTTCTTCTCGAACAGTACTGCGGCAGCGACCAGTAGCCCGGCCGGAACGCCATACCAGACCAGGCGGTCGGGACTGAAAGCGTCCGGCGGATGGCTCGAGGCGAGCACGAAACCCGCGAGGCTCGCGCCGGCGAACAGCAGCGAGACCCGGCGCGAGGGAGCCCATGATCCGAGAAACAGCAGTGCGATCGCAATGCCGAAGCAGAATTCGACCAGAACGGCCTGGGTGAAGAACCACGCCACGCCCACCGGAAACGCCGCCATAAGTCCGAGCAGCGCAAGCGCAGCGAGAACGAACATCACCACGAAGGAGCGCAGCTTCGGCTGGAGACCCAGCGTCAGTGCGAGGATTCCGTAGAACATCATTTCGAGGGAGAGCGTCCAGCCCGGCTCCAGAATGGGAAACAGCGCACCGTTCTTGGCGATCGAGGGCACAAAGGAGAGCGACAGCAGAAGATCGCTGACGCTCCATTGCATCGTCCGGAAGGCGAACGGCAGCGCAAGGCTGGCACCGGCGAGTGCCAAGGATACGGTCCAATATGGCACACCGACCCGGATCAGCCGTCCCAAAATGAATTCCAGACGGCCGAGCGACTTCTGCGTGACCAGTGTCAGAATGAAGCCGCTGATGACAAAGAAAACATCGACACCCGCTTCGCCGAGACGAAGCATATCCATCGGAATCAACCCACTACCGTAGCCGCCCACGAAGGCAGAAGCGTGGTAGATCAGCACACCGAGAGCGGCAATGCCGCGCAGATAGTGGATCGACAGTATCCGTGTCATGAGGGCCGATCAGCAAATAGAAGGCCAATCCGCCGCCGGCGCAGCCGCAATGCCATCCCATGGTAAGCGGGCCGGAAACCCGGCATCTTGTTTTCGACATGCTCTTGCGCGCATAGAAAGCCCGCCTCACCCGCAGGATGCGGGCTGACAATGATGATGGTCCCCTCTTGAACTCAAAATCGGCATCGATGTCCGCGCTGATCGGCGCAATCGACACCAAGAAGCTCCTCGAACGCTATCGCAGCCCGAACCAGGCGCGCAGCGCCCTCGAACTGGCCATCACCGCGCTGCCGCTCGTGGCGCTGTGGCTCGTCGCCTGGCTCCTGTATTCATTCGGATACTGGTGGGCCTCGCTGCTGATCGGCATCCCGGCCGGCGGCTTCCTGGTGCGGCTGTTCATGATCCAGCACGACTGCGGGCACGGCGCCTTCTTCTCAAGCCGGCTGGCCAACGACTGGGTCGGACGCGTGATCGGCGTGCTGACGCTGACGCCCTACGACGTGTGGCGCCAGACCCATGCGATCCACCACGCCACATCGGGCAATCTCGACCGGCGCGGGATCGGCGACGTCACCACGCTGACCGTGCGCGAATATCGGGAGTGCTCCCGCTGGGGCCGGTTGCGGTATCGTTTCTATCGCCATCCCCTCGTCCTGCTCGGCCTTGGGCCGGCCTATCTTTTCCTGCTCCAGCAGCGGCTCCCGATCGGCCTGATGCGCAAGGGCTGGCAGCCCTGGGTGAGCGCGATGGCCACCAATCTCGCCCTCGCCTTCCTGTGCGCCACGCTGATATTCCTGATCGGCATCAAGGCCTTTCTCATCGTGCACCTGCCGATCATCCTGATCGCCGCGACCATCGGAGTCTGGCTGTTCTATGTGCAGCACCAGTTCGAGCATACGCGGTGGGACGAGACTCAAGCCTGGAGCCATCACGACAACGCGCTCTACGGCAGCTCGTATTACGTCCTGCCCGGTCCCCTCCGGTGGCTCACGGCGAATATCGGCGTTCACCATGTCCATCACCTGTGCAGCCGCATTCCGTTCTACCGGCTTCCGGAGGTCATGCGCGAATATCCGGAATTCGGCCAGGTTGGACGATTGACGTTGCTCGACAGCGTCAGTTGCCTTGGCCTCGTGCTGTGGGATGAATCCCGGCGGCGGCTGATTTCGTTCTCGGAGCTTCGGAAGCGCGCCTGACCGCTCATGCCGATGTCACGGTCCTGGAGCGTTTTCCGGCGAAGTGGAAACCGGTTCGCCGCAGAAAACGCGACCAAACAAGTGAAGCTGGAGCATGACCAATTCCGCTAGAATGGGGCATGCTCCAGTCACCGCCATCGGGGCAATCTGAACTGACCCCGATCACCAACACGGAGGAAACAATGATCACGGAAAGCTACGGCGGATACGCCATCACCGCCATTCAGCAAGGACACTATTGGCGGTATGACATCCAGCCCAGCCGCTCTCACCTGCTGACGATTCCGATCCTGCGGAGCGAGAGATATTTCCCCAGCGCGGTCGAAGCCCTCAACCGGGCGAAATCCAAGGTCGACTACACGCTGAAGATCGGCCACATGATATCAACGATGGTTCAGCTGACTGAGGGGGATGACTATGAGATCGCGGACACAGGCGAGATCATCTTCACTTCGCGCGGTCTGCAACGGTCGCTGGATGTCGTCGCCACCGGCAGGCAGCCGGCGATCTATCGCGGGGAGACCCTGATCTGGACCGCCAAGGAGTGATGCCCAGGGAATCCCGGGGCACCGCGTCCTGTTCTCTCTGTGCGCCAGCCTGAAGCGCGGCCGGGACCCTCCGCGTTCTGTGAGTCCCGTCCTCAACGAAAAAGCTTGTCTGAAGCACCGGACGTCCCGATGGAGTCGTCGCGGCGCTCCATTTTTGTTTGAGCATCGGATTCACCGAAAGCCACGTCGCACTTTTCGGTTCGATGCTCTCAATTCCTTTATATGGCCGCGTTTTCTGCGGCGAACCGGCCTCCACTTCGCCGGAAAACGCTCTAGCTCAGCAACAAAAGGACAAAGGCCGCCACCACGACGGTGAAGGCAAACGCCTGCTGCACATCTCTGCTCATCGCTGCCTCCTTTCGCATCGCGCTGGCCGCCCGCAGTTGGATGTCTCTCACGCCGATGCATTTAAGGGCGCTTTGTTTCAGGAGTGTTTCTCGGAATTGAATTAAGGTTTCACCGCCGACAAAAGCACTCTCCCCGGGCCGCTGGCGAATAGCGTCACTTTGGATTGCGTTTCCGGCTCGGCGAGTTGGAAGCGTGCGCCACGTCATAGCTTGCGCCACACGCCGATCAGTTGATCGGTGCCGACGCGGATACAGTGGCATCTGAAGCGCCCTGGAACTCCCTCGTCAGCTCACGTTACGCATCTGCCCACCTGTTCCGAACGAACGAAAGGCTGCGGATGTCCTCAATGCGGCATTGTCGGCGACAGGCGGCGCGTGATATGCAACCGCCCTCCGGTGGCAATGTTCGCGTCCGTTCCCCGCGAAATGCTCTAAGCCATTGATAAACAAGCGATAGGAAGGGTGGCCGAGTGGTTTAAGGCAGCGGTCTTGAAAACCGCCGTGGGTGCAAGCCCACCGTGAGTTCGAATCTCACCCCTTCCGCCAAACACCGCTGATTGTTTCTATCGTCCGATATCGCCGTCGACCGCCGTGCTCCACCTCGCGGCATGGTGGACCGCCGCTTCTATGTTGTTGCCCATTAATCCCGGTTCGATTTGCGGATCGATCCAGCGCAATGAAGGCAGCCTACGACCGCATTCGGTCGTCTGCTCGGAGCCTTACGCGCCCAAAGCCGTCGCTCATCGGATATCGAGGCTCCTCTTGACCAGGGAGCATACGATTCATATACAGTCCGTATATTGGCCAATTTCAAGGGTGCCCATGGGAATCGTGAAAATAGACGACGACCTGCATGACGAGGTTCGCAGGGCCAGCACGGTCATGTGCCGCTCCATCAATGCGCAAGCCGAGTTCTGGATGAAGATTGGAATGCTAGCTGAGGCCAATCCGACACTGTCCTTCAACGACATCGTGAAGATGCAGTTGGAAGCGGCGGACCTGCATCCAAAGGATCTGGCGGCCGCCTGACATGGTAAAGACCCCTGATGAACTGGCGCTCATGCGTGTGTCAGGCAGAATGCTGGCATCCGTCTTCGAGATGCTGGACAAGCAAGACTTTGTCGGCATGTCGACCTTACAGGTCAACGATCTGGTCGAACGCTTCATCATCGAGGAGCTTGACGCCCGTCCGGCGAGCAAGGGGCAATATGGCTTCCAATATGTCCTGAACTGCTCGATCAATCATGTCGTCTGCCACGGTGTGCCCGATCCCGGCGAGATCATCCGTGACGGCGACATCGTCAACCTCGACATCACGCTCGAAAAGAACGGTTTCCTCGCGGACTCGAGCAAGACCTACCTGGTCGGCAATGCCACGCCTGCCGCGAGGCGGCTTGTGCGGGTCGCCAGGGAGGCGATGTGGAAGGGTATAAAGCAGGTTCGCCCCGGAGCACATCTCGGGGACATTGGCTTCGCGATAGAACTGCATGCCAAGAGGAATGGCTATTCGGTCGTGCGGGAATATTGCGGGCATGGCATCGGCCGCGAGATGCATGAGGAGCCGCAGGTGCTCAATTTCGGACGGCCGGGAACTGGTTTGAAGCTGCGCGAGGGCATGGTCTTCACCGTTGAGCCGATGGTCAACCAGGGCACCCGCAAGGTCTCCACTGCGGATGACAGTTGGACTGTCGTGACCAACGATGGGAAGCTCTCCGCCCAGTTCGAGCATACCGTTTCCGTCACGAGCACCGGCGTCGAGGTCCTGACGCTGCGCCACGACGAAATAACGATGCTGGGAAGCAGCGTGTGACGTTCCTGATTCAGCTTGCCGCCTCAATTCCCCGCAAGCTGACAGCCCGCTGTCCACCCATGTATTCCACCATGTATTGCTGTTCGCCTGCCGCTCTATTTTTAGAGGGGTCATCGAAGGAATAGCGTAGACGTCGTTCTCCGTTTCATCGCTCGGTCCACCATAGGCCGCCGATTGCCCTCCATAGTGCGATATTGCCGCCGATCACCGCCTCCCCTACGCGGCATGGCGAACCGCCGATTCCACGCTGCAGTCCGGTCTATTTTTGAGGACCAAGGCGAAGGCTGCTATCGACCGCATTTCCGCCATTAGCCGACACACGCGTCGCTCAATGTCCCAGGCCACCCGGCAACAGGGCAACGTCCGCTCAGCAGATGTGCGGTCCGCGCGCGGAGTCGCTTGCCGAGCAGTGTGCGTTGCGAGCCGTGGCCGGGGCAACGAGAGCAAGCTGATGAAATGAGAATTGGGGCGCTGCCGCCCCAATTCCGGAGGAAATTTGCGCGGCACTCACGCAATCGTCATGACGAGCTGGAGCATTGCGCAAGATAGGCGACGCAATTCATCAGGAACCGGAGATTGCTGCCGGATTCGATCTGGCCCTGCGATGGCCAGGCGGTGCCCAGATTTCCGGTG
>Ga0180223_1001689_pt1 | contig 15802 bp, 11 predicted proteins | sample eDN5th30CKraftOP_FD_151337 | JGI IMG/M metagenome (GOLD analysis project Ga0180223, IMG submission 151337) | Enriched Organic Plus compost microbial communities from Emeryville, California, USA - eDNA 5th pass 30_C Kraft OP (version 2) (version 2) ...
GCGATGTCGCGCGGAAACGGCGCAACGGCGACGTTCTCGACCGGCACGGTGAGGCTGTCCGGAAAGCGGGCGGTGAGGTCCGCGAAGGCGTCGCGGGTGGTGGAATGAAGGTCCATCAGCATCAGCGTGATGACCTCGATCCGGTGCCGCCGCATCTCCGTGAAGGCGTCGATCTGTTCCGCCAGGGTGAAGAAACGCTGGAACGACATGTGGCCGATATCGACAACCTTGGTCACGCCGTCATTGCGCACCAGAGCGTCGAACAGCGCCATCTGGTCCGCCGTCTGCTGGACATCGATGACGCGGGAGCTGCGCGGGAAGTATTCCGAAATCACCGGATCGTGCGGATTGATATCGAAGACACTCACCTGCCGTCCGTCCGTCCGCGCATAGTCGGCGGCGAGGCGCGCCAGCAGGGTCTTGCCGATGCGCGGCCGGGGCGCACCGACGATGTAGACGGCGGCACGCGACGCCTTGCTGGTCATTCACGTCAGTCCTGAGGCAGATCAGCCCTGCGCGGCCCGCTGCGGCTGCACGGCATCCTGGTTCGGCACGACGATGTCGGTGAGCCTGATCCGGTCATACTCCGCCCACACGTTGCCGAGCCAGTGGCGAACATAGCCGCGCAGCACGAACGAATAATTTGCGGGTGCGCCATCTGCGAGCTTGTTGGCGATGAAGCTCACGAACGGAACGCCGGCCAGCTCGACCTGCTCGCAGGCCAGCTCGTTCAGCTTGGGAATGGTGATGTCGACCGCATTGCCGATCTTGTTGAAGTAGGAATTGTAGGTCGCCTGGTCCCATTCGAAGAACGTCGTGTTGTTGATGAAGTTCTTGGCCAGGAAATACTTCGAGTCGGTGACGAATTTCGCCGTCTCGGCAATCTCGTCCAGCGATGCGATCGACGGCCCGAGGATGTGGAAAACCGTGAAGGCGATCTGCCCGCGCTTGGCGGCATCGATGAAGCCGATGTCGCGCAGCGAGCGCAAGGTCTGCAGCAGCAGTCCGGCGCGGACATCGATCACCGTCACCGACGATTCTGTGGTGTTGAGCGTGTCGAAGATCTTCATCTGATCGGCGACCGAGGTCATGTCGACGATCTCGGTCACGTCGGGATGGAAGCGCTTCAGCGTTCCCCGCGGTGATTCGGTGTCGAAGGCGCGCGTCGCGATCCGGTTCGCGGCGAAATAGTCGAGCAGCGTGCGCGACACGGTGGTCTTGCCCACCCCGCCCTTGTCTGCACCGACCAGGATAACTGCTGGCTTAGCCATGATTCCATCCCTGCGAATCAGCTGAGATCATTCAGCTTTATTTTGCCCGGTCGGCCGGCGAAACACGAATGCCGGGAAGAGCAAAAGCTGACCGCCGCATGGTCTTGCACAGGAATCGCAGTTTCGCGCCGAACGGCTAGGGGCCGGGCGGCCGCGGCCGGCCCCAGGGTCCGTCCTGCGGGGCGGATTCGTTCGGCGCGACCGGCGGCTGATCCGGCAGGAACGGCTTGTCCGATGAGGGGGGCGACGCCGGATCGGGACGGCTGCCCCAGGGACCGGGCATGGTGGTGTTGCCGTCACTTTCGCCAGCCGCCTGGGCGTCGTCGCCGGGAACCGGCAGTGCCAGCGGGCCGGGGTCGTGGCCGCCGGCGAACTTGACCAGCGCTGCGACGCGGGCGTCGATCGATGGATGGGTGGCAAACAGATCCGCGAAGCCGGAGCGCGGATTGTCGAGGCACATCTCCATGACGGCGGAGTTGGCGCGCTCGAGCTCGCCGCGTCCCTCGATCTTGCGGAGCGCGGAGATCATCGCGTCGGGATGTTTGGTGAGCTCCACGGCGCCGGCATCGGCGAGGTATTCACGCTGCCGCGACAGCGCGAAGCGGATCACCGTCGACAGCACCCAGGACAACACGATCAGCGCGACCGCGATGATGATGGCGATGATCGCCCCGCCCGAACCTTTCCCATTGCTGCTGGAGCGCCGCCCGCCACCGCCGCCCAGGCGCCAGCCGGATCGGAAGAAGATCCGGAACACCATCTCGCCGAAGAAGGAGACCACGCCGGCAATGACCACCGCGATCACCAGCATCCGCACGTCGCCATTGCGGATATGCGTGAGCTCGTGGCCGAGCACGGCTTCGAGCTCGGCGTCGTCCAGCGCCTCGACCAGGCCGCGGGTCACGGAGATCGAATACTGCTTGTCGTTCAGGCCGGTGGCGAAGGCGTTGAGGGCGTCCTGATCGACGATCTTCAGTTTCGGCATGGTGATGCCGCGTGAGATGCAGAGGTTCTCGAGAAGATTGTAGAGCCGCGGCTCCTCCTGGCGCGTCACCTCATGGCCGCCGGTCAGCGCGTCGATCATCGCCTGATGGAACTTGTAGGCGATGGCGATCCAGACCAGCGTGCCGATGGTTGCGAAAGGAAGCGCCACAAGGAAGTCGCGGAACGCCGCGCGCAGCAGATAGTCGAGGGACGCATCGCCCATCAATGCTTCGGCCAGCAGCGCGCCGGCATAGAGCATCACATAGACGAGCACGAACAGCCCGATCAGCAGGGCGATTGAGCGCCGCCGGTTCGACTGGATGTGCGTATAGAGACCGAAAGCGGCCATATGCTCGCGTCCGCATCGACCAGCAGCGAAGACCCTAGAACTTCACGCTCGGCGCCTGTTCGAGCTGCGGCCGGTTCTCGCCGACATCGAAGAACTGCCGCTCGGTGAAGCCGAAGGTGCCGGCGAACAACGCGGCCGGGAACTGCTGGATGCCGGTGTTGTATTCCTGGACGGCGTTGTTGAAGAACCGGCGGGCGGCGGCGAGCTTGTTCTCGATGTCGCTCAGTTCGGACTGCAACTGCTGGAAGTTCGCGTTGGCTTTCAGGTCCGGATACGCTTCCGACAGGGCGAACAACTGCCGCAATGCGCCGGTGAGCATGTTCTCGGCGGCAGCCTGCTGGGCCGGGCCCTGCGCCGCCATCGCGGTGTTGCGGGCCTGGATGACGGCTTCGAGCGTGCCGCGCTCGTGGGTGGCGTATCCCTTCACGGTTTCGACGAGGTTCGGGATGAGGTCATGGCGTTGCTTGAGCTGGACGTCGACGTCCGCGAAGGCCTGATTCACCCGTTGCCGCATGGCGACGAGGCCGTTGTAGATGGTGATCGCCCATAAGACGAAGACGACGATAAGCCCGAGAATGATCCAGGTGGTCGTGGACATGGACTGCGACTCCTCCAGCGCGCGGGCCGCCAGACTATCCGAATTGGAACCGGGCGTCAGAGCGGAAAGCCTGCATTCTGGGGACGGCATAAAAAAGACCCCAGGCCTAAGGCCTGGGGTCATTCGCCGAGCGGTAATCGGGGGGGTCGGGGGGCCGCCCGGCGGAACTGTCAGGCTTAGAACGGGCCTGAGATGCATTCGTTCCATCGGTTTCAAAAAATAATTCAGTTTTTTCGGGGGCGGCCCGGTGCGATCTGGCTGGCCCGGAGCCGGTGGTGCTTCGCACCCATTTGCCATGCTGAACCAAAGGCCTGGCCGGTGGTTCTCCCCCACGGATGCGGGAAGGGGACCCATGGATTCTGAGACACATCGTGTGGGGGGCATTGTCGAAACCGACATTCCCGGCCGGCTCGACCGGCTGCCCTGGGGCAGATTTCATACCCTGGTGGTGGTCGCGCTCGGGGTGACGTGGATCCTGGACGGTCTTGAGGTGACGCTGGCCGGCGCTGTCTCCGGCGCCCTGAAGCAGAGCCCGACGCTGGCCTTCACCAATGTCGATGTTGGCCTCGCCGGCAGCGCCTATCTGGCCGGCGCCGTGCTCGGCGCGCTGGGGTTCGGCTGGCTGACGGACCGGCTGGGCCGCAAGCGGTTATTCTTCATCACGCTCACCGTTTATCTGCTGGCGGCGGGCGCGACGGCCTTCTCCTGGAATCTCTGGAGCTTCGTGCTGTTCCGCTTCCTCACCGGGGCGGGCATCGGCGGTGAATACACGGCAATCAACTCCGCGATCCAGGAACTGATCCCGGCCCGCTATCGCGGCTGGACCGATCTCGTCATCAACGGCAGCTTCTGGATCGGCGCGGCGATCGGCGCTGCGGCTTCCATCGTGCTGCTCGATCCCGCCCTGTTCGGACCTGATGTCGGCTGGCGGCTCTGCTTCTTCATCGGTGCGGCGCTGGGGGTGGTGATCTTCGGGATGCGGATGTGGATTCCGGAATCGCCGCGCTGGCTGATGACCCATGGCCGCATCGCGGAGGCGCAGGCCATCGTCGATGCGATCGACGAGGGTTTCCGGAACCGGGGCCACAGCTTTCCACAGGCGCCGCCTCCCAGGATCCGGCTGCGGCCGCGCCGTTTCACGCCACTGGGGGAGGTGGCCAAGGCCCTGTTCCACGATCAGCCGCGGCGCACCCTGGTCGGCCTCGCGCTGATGGCGTCGCAGGCTTTCTTCTACAACGCGATCTTCTTCACCTATGCGCTGATCCTCACCGATTTCTACGGCATCCGGGCCGACCATGTCGGCTGGTATATCCTTCCGTTTGCTGCGGGGAATTTCCTGGGCCCGCTGCTGCTCGGCCGTCTGTTCGATACGGTCGGCCGCAAGCCGATGATCTTCGCGACCTATCTGATCTCCGGCCTGCTGCTCGCCGGATCCGGCTATCTGTTCGCGGCCGGGATATTGACCGCCACCGGCCAGACCGTGGCCTGGATGATCATCTTCTTCTTCGCCTCCGCCGCGGCGAGTTCGGCCTATCTCACCGTCAGCGAGACGTTTCCGCTGGAGGTCCGCGCGCTCGCCATCGCGTTCTTCTATGCCATCGGCACGGGAGTTGGCGGCGTCATCGGGCCGTGGCTGTTCGGCTGGCTGATCGATACGGGCGACCGCTGGAGCGTGTTCGCAGGCTATGGCCTCGGCGCGGTGCTGATGATCGCCACCGCTTTCATCGCGCTGCGCTGGGGCGTCGCGGCCGAACGCAAATCCCTCGAAGAGGTCGCGCGGCCCCTGGCCTCGTGCGACTGATCGATTCCCGATCTCCAAAAAAGCAAGGGCCGCCTGCGGAATGTCCGCAAGCGGCCCTGCAACTGTCAGATCAGCGAAGGATCAGGCGCCGACCGGGCGGTTGTCCTCGTGCTGCACGGTGACCACGCTCGGACGGGCGAAACCGGTGCCGTCCGGCCATTTGCTGACGGTGTTCGGGACACCGCCGCCTTCACCCGGATGCTGGATCGCGGCGAAGAAGGTGCGGCCGTTGGTCGAGAATTCCGGTCCGCAGACTTCGCAGCCCCTCGGGCCGGACAGGAACTGGCGCAGATAACCACGATCCGGACCTGTGGTCGGAACCGCATGGACGGCGTCATTCACGTTGCCGATGTCGGTCGAGCCCGGCTGTCCGTCGGTCGAGATCCAGAGGTTGCCGCGGTTGTCGAAGGTGATGTTGTCCGGGCAGGAGATCTTGCCGAGCTTGTCTGCGTCGGCGTAGCCGGCGAAGAACGTCGCATTCGAAGCGAGACCGGGCGTCAGCTCCGACTTCTTGGTCTTGAGGTCGATGCTCGGATCACCGCAGAGCAGGAAGATGTTCCAGGTGAACTTCGTCGCGGCGTGGTTGTTGCGCTGCTCGGTGAGCTCGATGATGTGACCGTTGAAGTTCGGAACGCGCGGGTTGGCCTGGGCGCTGCCGGCGTCTTCCACAACGGTGGTGCGGGCGCTGTTGTTGGTCATCGTCAGATAGACCTTGCCGTTGATCGGATTCGGCTGGAGGTCTTCCGGACGATCCATCGCGGTGGCGCCGAGGACGTCGGCCGCAAGGCGGGTCTTGATCAGGATTTCGCCCTGGTCCTTGAACTCCGCTGCGAGCTTCGGATTGTCGATCGTCAGCGGCAGCCAGGTGCCGGTGCCGTCGTCATTGAACTTGGCGACATACAGCGTGCCGTGGTCGAGCAGGTCGAAGTTGTCCTTGCGGTTGCCCGGATTGTAGCGGCCCTTGGAGACGAACTTGTAGACATAGTCGAAGCGTTCGTCGTCGCCGGTATAGACCACCACGCGGCTGTCCGAGGCGAGCACGCAGGTTGCAGCCTCATGCTTGACGCGGCCAAGCGCGGTCCGCTTCTTCGGCACGAAGTTCTTGTCGTAGGGATCGATCTCGACGACCCAACCGAAGCGGAACGGCTCCTTCGGCTCCTTCACCAGATCGAAACGGTCGTAGAACTTTTCCCACTGACGGCCGGTGGCTGCCGTGGTCATGCCGTAGCGCTCATGCGCGGCCTTGATTTTCGCGTTGGTGACCTGGTCGTTGTTGGCGAAATACTGGTTGAAGTTTTCTTCGCAGGTCAGCCAGGTGCCCCACGGGGTCTTGCCGCCGGAGCAGTTGTTGAGCATGCCGAGGGCGGTGCGGCCGGTCGGGTCTTCGGAGGTCTTCATCAGATTGTGGCCGGCAGCCGGGCCGGTGATGGTCATCGGCGTGTCGCCGGTGATGCGGCGATTGTAGCTGGAATTCTTGACGTAGCTCCAGCTGCCCGCCTGACGCACGATCTCGACCACCGAGCCGCCATGCGCGGCGATCTCGATGTCCACATGGGCCTTCTTCTCGCCGGCGACATAGTTCGGGATCATGTCGGAAGCGCTGGTGTATTCGTGGTTGACCGCGAGCAGCGCGCGGTTCTCGCCCTGCAGCGGGAAGTAGCCGACGAAGTCGCAGTTGTAGCCGAACTGCTGGCGCTGGGCGGCCGGGCTCTGATGATAGGGCCGGAAGTCCGGGGCATCGGCGAACAGCGGGTCGCCCCAGCGGATGAGAACGTCGCTCTTGTAGTTCTCGGGAACAATGATGCGGTCAGCCTTGGAGGGCTTGATCGGCGTGAAGGACAGGCCATCGACAACGGCAGCCTTGGCTTCGGTCGGAAGCAGGCCGGTGGAAGCCGTCATCAGGACTGGAACGGAGGCTGCGGCGCCGAGCAGGAATGAACGGCGGGCCATGTTGCGCGCGAGCACATCCTGGAAGGTTTCGTTGTGAGGCCGCTGGCTGGCACCCTCGGTATGAAGACCGGGACGATCGATGCCGATGTCCTCTTGATCCAAAGCAATTGCGTCGCGCTGGCTGTTCGCCAGCGTGTTGTCCGAAGCCATCATTCGCCTCCTGAAAGAGTGCTGAGAGTTATATTATAACAATCCCAATCTGCACACTTTGCGTGTCAGCTTCGTGTAACGTGAGCAACAGCGGTATGATCTCTTGTCTTCATCATCATACCGCGGAGCAAGCTCCATTCCACGCTTGCACGCTTGGAGAGGAAGCCCTCGGCGTGGACAGGCGAAAGCGCTGATTAAGATTGTAACAATCCCAATCTGCCATGCAGGGCATGTCAGGCACGTGTAAGGTTTGCGACAGTTCTGTTACGGCTGGGGAAAAGCGCCTGCGGCAGAGCGGTTTCTGCGATTGTGTTATGTTGTCACGCTGCGACAAGCCGTCGCACAAAAGGCCGATCGGCGACGCGGAAAAACCGCCTCGCCGACTAAAATGCGTCCATGGCGTGCTTATGGGGCATGATCCGTTTCAATCAGAACGGATCACTCTGAGGATCAGGCGACCTTCGAATCCCTGATCTGCACCGCGGCTTCGAGGTCGACCGACACCAGCTGAGAGATGCCGCGCTCGGCCATCGTCACGCCGAACAGACGGTTCATCCGCGCCATCGTGATCGGGTTGTGCGTGATGATGACGAACCGCGTATCGGTGGACTTGGTCATCTCATCGAGCAGGTCGCAGAACCGATCGACGTTATGATCGTCGAGCGGCGCGTCCACTTCGTCCAGCACGCAGATCGGCGCCGGGTTGGTGAGAAACACCGCGAAGATCAGCGCCATAGCCGTCAGCGCCTGCTCACCGCCGGAGAGCAGCGACAATGTCGCGGGCTTCTTGCCCGGCGGCTTCGCCACGATCTCGAGGCCGGCCTCCAGCGGATCGTCGCTGTCGATCAACTGCAGTTCGGCGGTGCCGCCACCAAACAACTGGGTGAACAATCGCTCGAAGTGCGCTTTCACGACATCGAAGGATGAGACGAGCCGTTCGCGGGCTTCCTTGTTGAGATTCTGGATGCCGTGACGGAGCTTGCGGATCGCCTCGACGAGATCGTCGCGCTCGGCGGTCAGTGACGTATGCTGCGTCTCGACCTCGGTCATCTCCTCTTCCGCCCGGAGGTTGACCGCGCCGAGACGCTCGCGGTCACGCCGCAGCTTCTCCAGATTCTCTTCGACCTCGGCCGCATCGGGAAGCGGCACGTCCGGGTCGATACCGGCGAGGCTTGCGACAGCCGCGGGAGCCACTTCCAGCATCTCGCGGATTTCGTGTTCGACATCGGCGAGGCGGCGCTTGGCCGCTTCGAAACGCTCTTCCGAACGGGCGGCTTCCTCGCGGGCGCCGGACATCGATTCCAGCGCTGTGCGTGCGTCGCGATCAGCCTCGGCCAGACGGGTTTCGGCGGCCGCAAGCAGGTCGGCGGCAGTGCGGCGCTCCGCTTCGGCGGTCTCGATTTCGCCAATCAGCGCGCGGCGCTTCTGTCCGAACACCGCGGGCGCATCGTCCAGGCTCTCGCGCTCGGCCTTCGCTTCGTCGGCGCGCGACTGGATCGTGGCGATCTGGGAGGCTGAGCCCTCCTTGCGGCCGGCCCATGCCTTGCGGTCCGAATCGATGGTCGCCAGCCGCCGCTGGGCATGCTCGACCTCACGGGTAAGCGCCTGGGCTTCGCCGCGCGCTTCCGCCAGCCGCGCGCGATGGCCGTCGATCTCGCTGCGGACCTGGGCCAGCTGCTGCTCGACGTCGATCGTCGGCGGCAGCGAGGCGAGGGCCTCCGCCGCTTCCTGCTGGGCAGCGGCAGCTTCATCGCGGCTGTCGGTCAGGCGGGCCTTGGCCTCGGCGACCGCCGAAAGCCGCGCGGCGTTGCGGTTGGCCTCGCGCTCGGCGGCGGCATGGGCGTCACGCGCCGTGGCGACCATGCGCTGCAGGTCGCGCGAATATTGCCGGGTGGCGGCTTCGGCTTCGACCGCCGCGGTCACCTCGGCCTGGGCCTGCGCCAGCGCCTGCCGCTTGGCCTCAACATCGGCGCGAACCGTTTCCAGTTCGGCTTCGATATCGGCCAGCCGGTTCTTGCCGGCGAGGCGGCGGGCGGCGGCCGTCGGGGCATTCGCGTTGGTGGCGAAACCGTCCCAGCGCCAGAGATCGCCGTCACGGGAGATCAGGCGCTGGCCGGGCTTCAGCAGCGGCACGAGGCGCGCGGCGTCGTCTCGCTCGATGACGCCGATCTGCGCCAGCCGGCGGGCAAGCTCCTTCGGGGCGCTGACGTGATTGGCCAGCGGGTCGACGCCTTCAGGCAATGCCGGATCGTCGCCCTGGATCTCGGCGCCGGTCCAGCGCATCGGCGCGGACGGATCGACCGGCGCTTCGAGGTCATCGCCCAGCGCTGCGCCAAGGGCCGTCTCATAGCCCTTCTCGACGCTGAGGCTTTCGATCACGGCCGGCCACAGGCTCTTGCTGTCGACCTGCAGGAACTTGGCGAGGGTGCGGGCTTCGGTCTCCAGCCGCTGGGCGCGGCGCTCCGCATCGGCAAGCGGTCCGCGCGCGACATCCAGCGCCTGCCGGGCGGCGGACTGCGCCGCTTCCGCGCGCACCATGGCGGCTTCGCCCTCGATGACCGCCTCTTCCGCCTGCGCAACCGCCGCGGCGAGCCCCTCCAGATCCGGCCGCGGGCCGGCTTCCAGCGCGGCGAGTTCGCTTTCCACCGCAGCGAGTTCGCCGCTCAGGCGGCCGAGACGGTCGCCGTGGCTGCGCAGGGTGCTTTCAAGCTGCTTCTTGCGGGCAAGCACGTCGGCAAGGTTGGCGGTCAGCTCGGCGAAGGTCCCCTCCGCTTCGGCGACGATGGCCTCGGCCGTCGCCACGCGCTCGTCGACGCCGAAACGCCGTTCCGCATTGACCTCAAGCTCTTGCCGCAGCGTGTCTTCTTCCGAGGCCAGCCGCTCAAGCGCAGCTTCGGCATCAACCGCCTGGCGCTGCTCGCGCTCCACATCCGCATTGAGCTGGACAAGGCGCATGTCGAGTTCGTTGATGCGGTTGAGCGCGCGCTTCTCCTCCTGTTCGAGGGCTTCGCGCGCCATGGTGAGGCGTTGCAGGGCGGCAGCCGCCCGGGCTTCCGCATCACGCAGGTTCGGCATGTCGGCGGAGGCCATGGCCTGCCGCGTGGCTGCCTCGGCCTGTTCGCCGGTCCGGTCCGCAACGAGGCGAACCGCAAGGTCCTTGGCGTGCTCCGCTTCCGCGCGTTCGCTGCCGGCAGCCGTCCAGCGCAGGTGGAACAGGGTCGCTTCGGCCGACCGCACCTGTCCGGACAGCGCGCGATACCGGATCGCCTGACGGGACTGGCGCTTGAGCGCCTCCATCTGGGTCGCAAGCTGGTTGATGACGTCTTCGAGGCGCAGCAGGTTGGTTTCCGCCGCCTTCAGCCGCAGTTCGGCCTCGTGGCGCCGGGCATGGAGGCCGGAAATGCCGGCGGCTTCTTCCAGCACCCGGCGGCGCTGCTGCGGCTTCGCCTGGATGATCTCGCCGATCCGGCCCTGGTGCACGAGGGCGGGGGAGCGCGAGCCGGTCGAGGCGTCGGCAAACAGGATCTGCACGTCGCGGGCGCGGACTTCCTTGCCGTTCACGCGGTAGGTCGAGCCATGGTCGCGCTCGATCCGGCGGGTGACGTCGAGGGTCTCGTCGCCGTTGAACTGCGCCGGGGCGGTGCGGTCGCTGTTGTCGATCGCCAGCGACACTTCCGCATGGTTGCGGCTGGACCGGCCATTGGTGCCGGCGAAGATCACGTCCTCCATGTCCGAGGCGCGCATGGACTTGTGCGAGGTCTCGCCCATCACCCAGCGCAGCGCCTCGACCAGATTCGACTTGCCGCACCCGTTCGGACCGACCACGCCGGTCAGCCCCGGCTCGATCAGGAAATCGGTCGGTTCGACGAAGGATTTGAAGCCGAGAAGGCGCAGTCGCGTAAGTTTCATGAGCCTGCAAATTCCACTCGCGCGCAACCGGCCCGTTACGCGCGGACACAGGATACTAGGGCTAGTATGGTGGCCGCATGGCCACGGACAATGAATCTTCGGTTGTCAAAGCGCAACCACCGCCCGGGGTTATCCAGATCGAATGAGGGAATCGAAAAATAAATAGGGGTCGCGGCAGCGGCTGCCACGACCCCTTCAGGCGAAAAAACCCTGATCAGGACTTGAGATAGGGCTGAAACTCCTTCTCGAAGTCGGCCATCGTGAGGGCGCCGGCCAGCTTTTTTCCGTTGATAAAGAAGGTCGGGGTCGAAGAGACGCCCAGCTTCTGGGAGGCGTTGTCCCGGACGCCCTGGATGCCGTTCAGAAGGTCCTGATTCGCCAGGCAGGCGTTGAAGCTCTGCTGGGTGAAACCGGCCTGCTTGACGATTCCGAACAGCGGATCGAGCGGCTTCTCGACGGCCCATTGCCCCTGGGTACGGAACAGCAGGTCGATGACGCCGAAATACTTGTCGCTGTTCGGCGCGTCCTTGACCGCGCAGCGGGCGAGCATGAAGCCGGCCGCGGCAAGCAGGTCGAGCGGGAACTCGCGGAAGATGAACCGCACCTTGCCGGTGTCGATATACTGCTTCTTGAGTTCCGGAAACGTGGTCTCGTGGAAGTGGGCGCAGTGGGGGCAGGTCATCGACGCATATTCGACGATCGTGATCGGGGCGTCGGCCGAGCCGACCACCATCTCGCCGAGCGGATTGGGGGCCATCAGTTCCACGGAGGACACCGTCTGCGCGGCCGCCTGGCCGAACAGGCGGGCGTCCAGAGCGGCCAGGCCGCTGACGATCGCGCCCCCCGCGAGCGCAACAGCTCCAAGTCCGGCGTTGAACTCACGTCGCGTGATGGTCACGGTCTTGCTCCTGATCCCGAATGTTGCCTGCTGGGTCGCTCGCTTTGCGGGTAACCCGAAAGCACAAGTGTGGCAATGGTAGGTTGAACCAGCGAGGGGCTGGTCACGTCCGTTTGATAGCGGCGCCGAGGCGGGCCAGCGCGTCCCGCAGATCGGTATCGTCGATCTCCGGCAGGGATTTGGCGATGGCGGCGACCTTCTGCGGATCGGGGCCGGGCGGGCGGCGCGGCCTCCGCCGGGTCAGCGGGGCCTGCCGCAGCGACAGCCGCCCCACCGCCTGCCAGCCGAAGAAACGGTTCACCCGTTCCAGGACGACCGAGGACATATGCTGGATTTCGATCGCCATCGGTCCTTCGACCCGCAGGACGAGGGTGGCCGGTTCCGGCTCCAGATCGTCATGCCGCGGCCACTTGATCCGCTCCGGCTGGGAATGCGCGGCGATCTCGTCACCGGCGATCGCCGCCCAGCGGGTCACCAGTTCCGTCGAGGTGAAGCCCTGCTTCGCAAAGCTGTCAGCGAACGTGCCGGCGGCGAGGTCGGACAACGCGCGGGGACGGAATCCGGCGGGCTTGTTCACGGCAACTGCCTCTGTCACATGCTGAGGTGATGACGGTAGCAGCGCGCGCGGACGGGGGAAAGCAGCGGGAGAAGTCTCCTGCGATGCCGCGCGCCGACGATCTGCTCGGCTGGTACGACCGTCACCGCCGCGTGCTGCCGTGGCGGGCGCTGCCGGGCGAAACGCCGGACCCCTATGGTGTCTGGCTTTCCGAGATCATGCTGCAGCAGACCACCGTGAAGGCGGTCGTGCCTTACTATCAGCGCTTCCTGGGCCGCTGGCCGGACGTCGCCGCGCTTGCTGCCGCGCCGCTCGAGGATGTGCTGCGGCTGTGGGCCGGGCTCGGCTACTATGCCCGCGCCCGCAACCTGCATGCCTGCGCGAAAGCCGTGGTCGCGCGCCATGACGGCGCGTTTCCCGGCACCGAGGCTGAACTCGCGGCGCTGCCGGGCGTCGGCCCTTACACGGCGGCGGCCATCGCGGCCATCGCCTTCGATGTCCCGGCATCGCCGGTGGACGGCAATATCGAGCGGGTGATCTCGCGGCTCTTCGCGGTGGAGGATGAACTTCCCGGCGCGAAGCCGGTCATCCGCCGACTGGCGCAATCGCTGACGCCGCTGAGCCGGCCGGGCGATTTCGCCCAGGCGATGATGGATCTCGGTGCGACCATCTGCACGCCGAAATCGCCGGCCTGCGTGGTGTGTCCCTGGACCAGCGCCTGTGTCGCCCGCGCCGCCGGGACGCAGGAGACATTCCCGCGCAAGGCGCCGAAGACGACCGGCAAGCTGCGGCGCGGCGCGATCTTCGTCGCGCTGCGAGCTGACAACTTCGTGCTGGTGCGCTCGCGGCCCGAGAAGGGGCTGCTCGGCGGCATGACCGAATTTCCCGGCAGCGACTGGGCGCATGATCAAGAGCTTTCAGATTCGGCTGCGCCGTTCGATGGCCCTGACTGGCAGCGGCTGCCCGGTGTGGTGACCCACACCTTCACGCACTTCCCTTTGGAGCTGACTGTCTATATCGCCAAGCTCGGCCGTGCCGCCAGAGCGCCGGCCGGCATGCGTTGGGTCAGCTTGCCGGCTCTCGATCAGGAAGCATTGCCGAACGTGATGCGCAAAGTCGCCGCGCACGCCTTTCCGTCCCGTCCCTCAGCAAAACTCAAGGAGAATGACAATGACGATTGAACGCCATGACGTCGGGCCGCGCATGAGCCAGGTGGTGGTGCATGGCAGCACCGTTTATCTCGCCGGCGTCGTGGCGGGCGATACGGCTGGCAAGAGCGTCGGCGAACAGACAAAGGAAATCCTCGCCAAGATCGATGGCTATCTGGCGAAGGCCGGCACCGACAAGACCAAGCTGCTCAAGGCCAATATCTGGCTCTCCGACATGTCGACCTTCGCCGAGATGAATGCGGTGTGGGATGGCTGGGTTTCGCCCGGCAACACGCCGGCGCGCGCGACGGTCGAAGCCAAGCTCGCCACTCCGCAGCACTATGTCGAGATCATGGTCGAGGCGGCGCGGTAATATTTGGTCGTCGGACTTTGACGTCGCTGGAAGCGCGCTGACTTTGATCTTGCTTAGACATTGAGCGAGTAACAAAGCTGCGCCGCAGTCTCCGTGACCCTCGCCCCACTCTTGTGGGGAGAGGGTGGTGAGCGAAGCGCGGCGGGTGAGGGGGCTTAGCCACAAACTCCGAGTTTGTTAAAGTTGCCCCTCACCGTTTGTTAAAGTTGCCCCTCACCCCAACCCTCTCCCCGTAAGAACGGGGCGAGGGAGCAGGCTGCCGTCGTGGTGACGTCTGTGGTCGAAGTTTTGCCTCTGTCGCTGCAAGAATCCTGCTCGGCAATTTTACTCAGCGGCGATCGACATCTCGGCGCGGACCACGGCGCGCAATTCATCGATCATCTGCAGGCCCTTCGATGTCTCCAGATGCCAGAAGGTCCAGCCGTTGCAGGCATCCAGCCCCTGCGCGATGGCGCCGATGCGGTGGATCGAACCGATCTTTTCACCAAGCGCGATCGCGCCGTCCGCGCGCACCATCGCCCGGTGCCGTCCCTTCGCGTCGGTGAGCGATGCGCCGGCGGAGACGAGACCCCGTTCGACAAGCGTGGCGAACGGAACGCGCACCGCTTCGCGCGCGGTGGTGATCGGCGCAAGCGAAGCCGCCGGCAGCGGCAGGATTTCGGCGATGCGTTTTTCCGCCGCCGCTGCATAGCCGCTGTCGCGCTCAAGGCCGATGAAGCGGCGGCCGAGACGCTTCGCAACGGCGCCGGTGGTGCCGGTGCCGCAGAAGGGATCAAGCACAAGATCATCCGGCCGCGATGACGAGAGGATCACGCGCGCGAGCAGCGCCTCCGGCTTCTGTGTCGGATGCAGCTTCTTCTTGTCGCTGCCCTTCAGGCGTTCGTCGCCGGTGCACAGCGGCAGCAGCCAGTCCGAGCGCATCTGGACATCGTCGTTGCCGGCCTTCAGCGCTTCGTAGTTGAAGGTGTATTTCTTCGCATTGGAATCGCGCGCCGCCCAGATCAGCGTTTCGTGGGCATTGGTGAAGCGCCGGCCGCGGAAGTTCGGCATCGGATTCGATTTGCGCCAGACCACGTCGTTGAGCATCCAGAAGCCGAGATCCTGCAGCATCGTGCCGACGCGGAAGATGTTGTGATAGGAGCCGATCACCCACAGTGTCGCAGTGGGCTTCATCACGCGGCGGCAGGCGATCAGCCAGGCGCGGGTGAAATCGTCATAGGCCTCGAAACTCGAGAACTTGTCCCAGTCGTCATCGACAGCGTCGACGCGCGAGTCGTCGGGACGCTTCAGGTCGCCCTGAAGCTGAAGATTATAGGGCGGGTCGGCAAACACCAGGTCGACCGACTCGGCCGGAAGTTTGGCCATTTCGGCGACGCAATCGCCAACCAGAACCCTTGCGGATTCGACGGGATTTGAAATGAAGCGGGGCGCCCGAACGGACGCCCCGCGACGCGAAACTACCATGACTCAGGACTCTGACTCAGGCGACGCAATCGGCGACGCGGGACCTACAACCGACTGTTCGGACTATGAAGGTCCAAGGTAAAAATCGGCTTAATCGTCGCAGCCCTCAGATAGGCAATAAATGCCGAGCGCATCGATCAAACATTCAAGATGCAACAACTGAAAGACAGTCGTTCAAAATCATCCGCGGTGTTGATTTTACTGGGTGCCTTGGGCGTCAAGACCACTTTCCGGCCCGCGTCAACTGGCATGCCGGTCACGGAGACCGGAGCATTTATTGAAAAAGGGTGCATTGAGCGTGCGGCCTTGAGTCCTGTATGATGGCGGCCCTGGGCGGTTTCGCCGAGTAAT
>Ga0180223_1001691_pt1 | contig 15787 bp, 13 predicted proteins | sample eDN5th30CKraftOP_FD_151337 | JGI IMG/M metagenome (GOLD analysis project Ga0180223, IMG submission 151337) | Enriched Organic Plus compost microbial communities from Emeryville, California, USA - eDNA 5th pass 30_C Kraft OP (version 2) (version 2) ...
GTTGCCGTCTGGTACCCGATTGCGATCGGCGGCGTGACCCTTCTCGGGGCGCTGCTGGGGCGCCGTCTGCTGCGTTGGTAGGCAGGCTGTCGCCCCTGCCGCGGATGGGTGGCTCGTTACCACTCCATTTTCGCAATCGACGGCAGAATCTATTAATCGGGCGGGGGTATTACCCACCACTCGGCGCCGGCCGCCGGAACCCAAGCACGCTTTCGGGCATTACCGGGGCGGGCCATATTGCAAACGTAATCTGACGGCCTGTTTCGAGTCTTACGTCAATTCGACATCCCGGGAGAATGAACATGCTCAAGAAGGTGTTGGTGGTGGGTGCTCTGGCCCTCGCACTCGGCGGTTGCGAAACCGCCCGTCAGGATCGCGTCGCGGGTGGCGCGCTGATCGGCGGCGGCACCGGTGCCCTGATCGGCGGTCTCGCCTCGAACTCGGTCGGCGGCGCTGTTGCCGGCGGTCTGATCGGCGCGGCGGCCGGTGGCATCATCGCGGACGCGACCCGTCCGGGCCGCTGCTACTATCACGACCGCTACGGCCGCCGTCACTACGTGCGCTGCCGCTAAGCGCTACGGTGTTTCCATGGACGAAAAGGCCGCCTTCGGGCGGTCTTTTTGCATTTCCTGAGCAGAAATTCGGCTTTTGCACGCCCGGCGACGAACCCCTATATGTGCGCGGTAAGGAGCCCGTTTTTCCATGACCGACGCCACTTCCGCGGCCGATCCGGCCGGCAAGATCCCCGTCACCGTGCTCACCGGCTATCTCGGCGCCGGCAAGACCACGCTGCTCAACCGCATCCTGACCGAGCCGCACGGCCAGAAGTTCGCCGTCATCGTCAACGAGTTCGGCGAGATCGGCATCGACAACGACCTCGTGGTGGACGCCGACGAGGAAGTGTTCGAAATGAACAATGGCTGCATCTGCTGCACGGTGCGCGGCGATCTCGTCCGCATCATCGACGGCCTGATGCGCCGCAAAGGCAAGTTCGACGCCATCATCGTCGAGACCACCGGCCTCGCCGATCCGGCGCCGGTGGCCCAGACCTTCTTCATGGACGAGAATGTGGGCGCCAAGACCAAGCTCGATGCGGTGGTGACGGTCGCCGACGCCAAGTGGCTCAAGGACCGTCTGAAGGACGCGCCCGAAGCCAAGAACCAGATCGCCTTCGCCGACGTGATCGTGCTCAACAAGACCGATCTCGTCACGCCCGCTGAGCTCGACGAGGTCGAGGCGCGCATTCGCGGCATCAATCCTTACGCCACCCTGCACCGCACCGAGCGTGCGCAGGTCGCTATCAAGGACGTGCTCGGCCGCAATGCCTTCGACCTCGACCGCATTCTCGAGATCGAGCCGTCATTCCTCGAAGCCGACGATCATGACCACGACCACGATCATCATCATGATCACGATCATGGCCACCATCACCACCATCATGGCGGGCTGAAGCACTACCACGACGAGGACATGCAGAGCATCTCGCTGTCTTCGGACAAGCCGCTCAATCCCGATAAGTTCTTTCCCTGGATTCAGGAACTGGTGCAGACCGAGGGCAAGGACATCCTGCGCTGCAAGGGCATCCTGTCGTTCAAGGACGATGACGAGCGCTTCGTGTTCCAGGGCGTGCACATGATCCTGGATGGCGATCACCAGCGCAAATGGAAGGACGGCGAGGCGCGCATCAGTCGCGCCGTCTTCATCGGCCGCCATTTGCCGGAAGAGAAGATCCGCAAGGGCTTCGAGAGTTGTGTGGCTTAAAATTGCTGGTCATTCCGGGGCGCGGTCGTTAGACCGCGAGCCCGGAATCCATAAACCCTGTTTGTGAATATGGATTCCGGGCTCGCCACTTCCTGGCGCCCGGAATGACGGAAAAATGACCGACCCTTCCTCCACCATGCTCACGCTCGCCGACCGCGCGCGCATCGTTTCCGAAGCCGAAGGCTCGACCATCGTCGGCGTGCACTTCCTGCGCCAAACGCCGGTCTTCGTGCTCGGCGAGGAGGCGCTCTTGTTCGCGCCGGCCGAAAAGCGCACCCGCGTCGCCGTGCATGACGGCGGCATTCTCGCCAGCGCCGCGGATGCTATGCGCATCGTCACCGGCGGCGATGATGGTAAGCTCGTCGCTACCGACAAGGACGGCAACACCGAGACGCTCGCCACCGACGAGCGCAAGCGTTGGATCGATCAGGTCGCGCTTGGCCCCGACGGCGCGGTGGCGTGGTCCACCGGCAAGATCGCGCGCGTTCGCACCGGCAAGGGCGAGGTGCGCGAATTTCAGGCGGCCTCGACCGTCGGCGGGCTGGCGTTTTTCCCCAAGGGCTTCCGCCTCGCGGTCGCGCATTACAATGGCGTGTCGCTGTGGTTTCCCAATGCCGCGGGCGCCAAGCCCGAAACGCTGGAGTGGAAGGGCTCGCATCTCGGCGTCACGCTGAGCCCCGACGGCCGTTTCCTCATCACCCAGATGCAGGAGCCGACCTTGCACGGCTGGCGCCTCGCCGACGCCAAGCACATGCGCATGTCCGGCTATTCGGCACGTGTGCGTTCGCTGTCCTGGTCGCATGACGGCGGGCTGCTGGCGACGTCCGGCTCCGAGCAGCTCATCCTCTGGCCGTTCGACGGCAAGGACGGCCCGATGGGCAAGCAGCCGACCATGTATGCGCCGTCGCCGTCGCGCTGCACCCGCGTCGTCTGTCATCCCAAGCAGCCGGTCTGCGCCGCGGGTTTCGCCGACGGCACGGTGCTGATGGTGCGACTCGAAGACGGCGCGCTGATCCTCGCGCGCGAGGCAGACGGCCAGCCGATCAGCGCGCTGGCCTGGAGTCCCGAGGGCCAGGTGCTGGCCTTCGGTACTGAGCAGGGTGACGCTCGGGTGCTGACGTTGTAGGGATGTGTCCCGGACGCGATGCGACTAAGAAGGGCGGCCCGCAGGCCGCCCTTTGCATTTTGCTACCGCACCAGCACGTTCCTGAACTGCCACGGATCGGACGTGTCGATGTCCTCCGGGAACAGCCCGGGACGTCCGGCGAGCGGCGTCCAGTCGGTGTAGAAGCCGTTCACCGGCCCGAGATAGGGCCGCTGGATTTCCAGGATGCGGTGGAAGTCCATCTCATCGGCTTCGACGATGCCCTCGTTGGGATGCTCTAGCGCCCAGACGATGCCGGCGAGCACGGCCGAGGTGACCTGCAGGCCGGTGGCGTTCTGGTACGGCGCCAGTTCCCGCGTCTCTTCGATGGAAAGCTGCGAGCCGTACCAGTAGGCGTTCTTGCCGTGGCCATAGAGCAGCACGCCGAGCTCGTCGATGCCGTCAACGATCTCGTTCTCGTCGAGAATATGATGTTTGTCCTGCATCTTCTCGGCGCCAAACAGTTCGTGCAGCGACAGCACTGCATCGTCGGCCGGGTGATAAGCGTAGTGGCAGGTCGGCCGGTACGTCACCGCGCCGGACGCATCGCGTGCAGTGAAGTAGTCCGAGATCGAGATCGACTCGTTGTGGGTGACGAGGAAGCCGTATTGCGCGCCGCGCGTTGGACACCAGGTGCGCACGCGCGTGTTGGCGCCCGGCTGCATCAGGTAGATCGCCGCGCCGCAGCCGGTCTCGTGCGTATGCGCATTGGCCGGCATCCACTTCTCATGCGTGCCCCAGCCGAGTTCGGCCGGCTGCATGCCTTCCGAGATGAAGCCCTCGACCGACCAGGTGTTGACGAAGACGTTCGGCGGCTTTGCCTTCTTGGATCGCTGGGTGTCGCGTTCGGCGATATGGATGCCCTTGACGCCGGCCTGGCGCATCAGATCGGCCCACTCGCCCTTTGTCTTCGGCTCGGGCACGTTGAGCTTGAGATCCGCCGCGACATTGAGCAGCGCCTTCTTGACGAAGAACGAAACCATGCCGGGATTGGCGCCGCAGCACGACACGGCCGTGGTCGAGCCGGGCTTGCGCGCCTTCTTGGCGGCGAGCGTCGTCTCGCGCAGCGCATAGTTGGAGCGCGCTTCCGGCCCCTTCGACTTGTCGAAGTAGAAGCCGAGCCACGGTTCGTTGACGGTGTCGATATACAGCGCGCCGAGCTCGTTGCACAGCTCCATGATGTCGACCGATCCGGTGTCGACCGACAGGTTGATGCAGAACCCCTGGCCGCCGCCTTCGGTGAGCAGCGGCGTCAGGATTTCGCGGTAATTGTCGCGGGTCAGTCCCTGCTGAATGAAGCGCACGCCGTGCTTCTCGCACAGCTCGCGGCGGCCCTCGTCCTTGGGATCGAGCACGGTGATGCGCGACCTGTCGTAGTTCAGATGACGCTCGATCATCGGCAGCGTGCCTTTGCCGATCGAGCCGAAGCCGACCATGACAATCGGTCCGGAAATGGTGGCGTAGACGGGCCAATCAGCCATGGTGCATGTCCTCCAGTCGTCTTTCAGGTGAAGCGCCGAACGCGGCGAAAGGAAGTGGCACCGCGTGATTAACACGCGGCGCCGTCGAGTCTATGCCGATTTTTACGGCTGTTATTTAAGCCGCTTACGCGGCGCGGGAGACGCGGCGAAGACGGTTGGCGCGGGCATCCTGCGCCACGAGGTCGTGGAGGTCCGGCGTCGGGGCCACACGGCCGGCTGGCGCGATCATGCCGCGGGCGCCGTCGAGCGCACCGGCGGTGAGTTCGCGGCCGAGCAGGCGGCGCCGTTCGAACGGGCCCGGCATCCACAGCGCACCAGTCTTCTCGCCCGAGAATCCGAAGCGGCTGTAGTACTCCGGGTCGCCGACCAGCACGATGGCGTCGTGGCTGAGCTTGCGCGCCGCCTGGATCGCGCGGCGCACCAAGGCGCCGCCGAGACCCTGCGAGCGGCGATCTTCCGCCACGGCGACCGGGCCGAGCAGCAGCGCGCGGCGGCCGTTGCCGACGCAAACATCCCACAGCCGTGCCGTGCCGATAACGCGCCGGCCTTCCGCGGCGATGAAGGACAGGCCTTCGGCCGGCAGGCGGTCCTCGCGCAGGCGTTCCGACGATTTGCGGTAGCGGGTCTCGCCGAAGGCGGCATCGAGCAGCGCTTCGCGCGCGTCGAAGTCGACGAGCCGTTCATGGCGGATCTGGATCATGGCAGCACTCCTTCCCCGCTCAAGGCGCGTGCGAACACGCGCGTGAGAGCGCCGTCAGTTCAAATTCGGAGGAAAGGGGGAGGCGGTGGTCCGCCTCCCTTAACTACTAGATGTGGATCGTCTTCAACGGCGGGAAACCGTTGAACGCCACCGCCGAGTACGTCGACGTGTAGGCGCCGGTGCCTTCGATCAGCAGCTTGTCACCGATCTCCAGGCTGACCGGGAGCGGGTAGGGCTGCTTCTCGTACAGCACGTCGGCCGAGTCGCAGGTCGGACCGGCGAGCACGCACGGGGCCAGGATGTCACCGTCGCGCGGGGTCTTGATCGCGTAACGGATCGACTCGTCCATCGTCTCGGCGAGACCGCCGAACTTGCCGATGTCCAGGTAGACCCAGCGCACGTCGTCTTCCTCGCTCTTCTTGGAGACGAGGACGACTTCGGTCTCGATCATGCCGGCATTGCCGACCATGCCGCGGCCCGGCTCGATGATCGTTTCCGGGATGCGGTTGCCGAAGTGCTTGCGCAGAGCCTTGAAGATGGCGTTGCCGTAGGTCTTCACCGTCGGCACGTTCTTCAGGTACTTGGTCGGGAAGCCGCCGCCGAGGTTGACCATCGACAGGTTGATGCCGCGCTCGCCGCACTCCTTGAACACGCCCGCCGCCTGCGCGAGGGCACGATCCCAGGCATGCTGATTGCGCTGCTGCGAACCGACATGGAACGACACGCCGTAGGGCTCGAGGCCGTTGCGAAGCGCGTGCTCCAGGACATCGACGGCCATCGCCGGCTCGCAGCCGAACTTGCGCGACAGCGGCCATTCGGCGCCGACGCAATCCGACAGGATGCGGCAGAAGACCTTCGAGCCGGGGGCGGCGCGCGCCACCTTCTCGACCTCGGCCTGGCAGTCGACCGCGAAGAGACGGATGCCGAGCGCATAGGCGCGGGCGACATCGCGTTCCTTCTTGATCGTGTTGCCGAACGAGATGCGATCCGGCGTGGCACCGGCCGCGAGCGCCATCTCGATCTCCTGGACCGAGGCGGTGTCGAAGCACGAGCCGAGCTTGGCCAGAAGCGCGAGCACTTCCGGCGCCGGGTTCGCCTTCACGGCGTAGAACACGCGCGTGTCCGGCAACGCCTTGGCGAAGGCGGTGTAGTTGTCCTTGACCACGTCGAGGTCGACGACCAGGACGGGGCCTTCGTCGACGCCGCGCTCGCGGCGGTCGCGCAGAAACTCACGGATGCGCTCGGTCATTGGCGCAAACTCCCAGCTCAAGGGGGCGACGTCCGTCGCCCGGATGATGCGTTTGGGAGCCTTCGAGCAGGTGCGCTTTGGGGACGCAGCCGTGCCGCAGGCTCTTAACCGCTAGGTGCTGCCGTGAGATTGGTGGGGGATCCCCGCCGCACTGTTGGCAAAGATGGACAAGCCTCGTCGGTAACCCGTCGCTGGCGGTGGAAGGCCAGCAGAGACCAAAGAAGCCCGCTCCGTCGTTGCTTTAAGTCGCGTCCCCTGCGGAGAGCAGAGTGCGCCGGTTTCGCCTCCGGCTGCCAATCAGAAAACTTGAGGCTACTTACTCTCTTCCTTGGAAGAGAAGCTCGCTCACCTCAGGCGGCTGGCCGGCCTCTTGTCCGGCTACCTACCGATTGACACACGACCACAGGCACGTGCGAAATTGGGCAAGAGTGGAAATAACACCTTTCGCGCTGGTTGCAAGCGAATTTCTTCGCCGCGCGACAAAACATCCTTAACTTTTGACTGAGTGGCCGCTGCTTCGAAGCGGCGGCGCGTCACGAGCGCTGGTGCAAAGCGACGCCAGCCGCGTCTTGGCCGAGCAAGGTGTCAGCCGCGTGAAGTAAAAGGCTCGATGCGGTTGGCGTTGCGGACGAACTGCGCCATCACGAACAGGCCGATGAGCACGAAGGTGGCATCGAGGATGCGCTGGCCGGTCGTGCCAAGTTCGAACAGGGTGGCGAGCGCCCAGGAACCGGCGAAGGCCGCGCCGAACACTTCGGCGCCGATCAGGATCGCCGCCGAGACGACGGTCGAAACGTTGAGCCAGTTGATTCGGCGGCCAGTAGCCATCTCATTCTCCTGTTAAGCGGGCGCAATCTCTCCGAATTGGCCCCGCCGATCAAGCCCGCCGGCCGACCGGGTAGCTGCAATTGATCTGCCGCATGGGCAAAATGGGGGGAACCGGCCAAAGTGTTGTTATGATGGAAGTCCCGTTTGTCAGCCGTTTGCGGCCTTTTTTGGTGGCCTGGCCCCTCATCGGGCTGGCCGCCGGCCTCGCCGCGCGTTTTACCGGCCATGACGGTCTCGCCGCCGCCCTCTGGATTGGCGCCAGCGTGCCGGTCCTCACCGTCTTGCTCGCCGAGATCGTCGGCGGTCTGCGGCGCGGGGACTTCGGCCTCGACATCGTCGCGGCGCTGTCGATGTCGGCGGCCATCGCCATCGGCGAGCATCTCGCCGCCGCCATCGTCGCCCTGATGTATGCCGGCGGCCAATATCTGGAGAGCTTCGCCGAGCGCCGCGCCCAGCGTGAGATGACCGCGCTCATGGCCCGGGTGCCGCGCAGCGCCATGCTGAAGCGTGACGGCACGCTGGAGGAGGTGCCGGTCGAGCGCATCGAGCCCGGCAACCAGCTGCTGATCCGCCGGGGGGATGTCGTGCCCGTCGACGGCGTCGTCGCGGGCGTCGTCGCGGTGCTCGACCAGTCGGCGCTGACCGGCGAATCGATGCCGGTGCGCCTCGGCACCGGCGACGACGTGCTGAGCGGCTCGACCAATGCCGGCGACGCCTTCGACCTTACGGCCACCCGCCGTGCCGCCGATTCGACCTATGCCGGCGTCGTGCGCCTGGCCGAGGAGGCGCAGCGCTCGCGCGCGCCGATAGCTCGCCTGGCCGACCAGTACGCCATGGTGTTTCTCGGCGTGACTGTCCTGCTGGCCGGCCTGACCGGCTGGCTGACCGCCGAGCCGGTCCGGGTGGTCGCCGTGCTGGTGGTGGCGACACCGTGTCCGCTGATCCTGGCGGTGCCGGTGGCGCTGATGGCGGGCATCTCGCGCGCCGCCAGACACGGTATCCTGATCAAGAGCGGCAAGGCGCTGGAAATGCTGGCCCGTGTGCGCGCGCTGGTGATCGACAAGACCGGGACATTGACCGCCGGCACCGCGCACATCGTCGATACCCACGTCGCGGCCGGCATCGCGCCGTCCGAGCTGCTGCGTATCGCCGCTTCGCTCGATCAGGCCTCCAAGCACATCATCGCCGAAACCCTGGTCGCGGCGGCGCGCGCGCAGGGGCTGGTGCTGTCGGTTCCGACCACGGTCGAGGACACGCCCGGGGCCGGCCTCACCGGCCGGGTCGATGGCCGTCTGGTCTCTGTCGGCGGCTTTCAATATGTCGCGGACCGCGTCGGCGATGCCGAGTTGCGCAAGCTGAGCCGCGACCGACATCCCGGCGCCGTCGGCGTCGCCGTCGCCATCGACGGCAAGGCGGCCGGTCTCATCATCCTCGCCGACACGGTGCGCGAGGGGAGCGAGGAACTGCTGCGCCGGCTGCGCCAGGGCGGCATCGAGCGCATCGTGCTGGCGACCGGCGACCGTATGGATGTCGCCCGCTTCGTCAGCACCGGCCTCGGCCTCGATGTGGTGCGCGCCGACCTGACGCCGGACCAGAAGGTTCTGGTGGTGCTGTCGGAGCGCAAGAACGGCCCGGTGATGATGATCGGCGACGGCGTCAACGATGCACCGGCGCTGGCGGCCGCCGACCTCGGCGTCGCCATGGGCGCGCGCGGCGCCGCCGCGAGTTCCGAAGCCGCCGATGTCGTGCTGCTGGTCGATCACCTGGACCGCATTCTCCCGGCGATGAATATCGCCCGCCGCTCGCGCACTATCGCTCTACAAAGCGTCGTCATCGGCATGGGCCTGTCGATCACCGCCATGCTGGCGGCCGCCGCCGGCCATCTGCAGCCTGTTCAAGGCGCGCTGCTGCAGGAAGTGATCGACGTCGCCGTCATCTTCAACGCGCTGCGCGCCTTGCGCGGCTGAAGTTCCGCGCCGCTCGCCCTTTTGGCGCGGAACAGGAACGCGTGTGCGCCTCACGCATTAACAGCACGACCGGGCGCGCCGGCTTCCACACAACCAATTTGAGCAAGGAGGACCCGATGGGCCTGTTCAGCAAAGACATCAAGACCATGGACGATCTGTTCGTCCATACCCTGAAGGACATCTATTACGCCGAGAACCAGATCCTGAAGGCGCTGCCGCAGATGATCGAGAAGGCGAGCGACTCCGGCCTCAAGCAGGGTCTGCAGGCGCATCTCGGCGAGACCAAGAACCACGTTGCCAGGCTGGAACAGGTCTTCAAGATGCACGGCGTCAAGGCCGAGGGCGTCGACTGCCCGGCCATCGACGGCATCATCGAGGAAGCCAACGAGATCGCCGGCGAGGTCGAGGACAAGAAGGTGCTCGATGCCGCGATCATCGCCGCCAGCCAGGCGGTCGAGCATTACGAGATGACCCGCTACGGCACCCTGATCGCCTGGGCCAAGCAACTCGGCCGCAATGACTGCGCCAGCGTGCTGGAGCAGACACTGAAGGAAGAGAAGGCGGCCGACATGAAGCTGACTGGCCTGGCCGAGCGCGGCATCAACGCCAAGGCTGCCTAGGCTGGCGGCGTAGCCGCCCCGAAGAAGTGCTGCCCCGTCACGCGGGGCAGCTTGAGATCGCCCGGTCAGGCAGGACGCCGCGGCGATCCGGAAAGGCCCCGGCCCCAAGGCGCGGGGCCTTTCTGTATGCTGCCCGGGAGTGCCCTCGGGAGGCTTCAATCTCCGCCCCGTATGCCCTAGATCAGAGGCATGACAGACACCGCCTCGAACCCCTTGCTCGCCGACTGGACGCAGGCCTTCGGCCTGCCGTCCTTCAACGACCTCAAGCCCGAACACTTTCGCCCGGCCTTTGACGCCGCCCTCGCGCGCCACCGCGCCGAGATCGACGCTATCGCCGCCGATCCGTCGGCGCCGACCTTTGCCAACACCATCGAGGCGCTGGAAAAGAGCGGCCGCGACCTCGACAAGGTCGCCAATGTCTTTTTCATCAAGGCCGGCGCCGATACCGGCGATGAGATAGAGGCCATCGAGCGCGATATCTCGCCGCTGCTCGCCCGCCACGCCAGCGCGCTCTATCTGAACGCGCCGCTCTATGCGCGTATCGCCGACCTCTACGGTCGCCGCGACAGCCTCGGCTTAAATGACGAACAGGCCCGTCTGCTGGACCGCACCCATGCGCGCTTCGTCCGCGCCGGCGGCGCGCTCGACAAATCGAAGCAGGATCGCCTCGCCGCCATCAATGAGCGGCTCGCCTCGCTCGGCACCCAGTTCGGCCAGAACGTGCTCGCCGACGAGAAATCCTGGGCGCTGATCCTGGAGGAGGGCGATCTTTCCGGCCTGCCGGACTTCGCCAAGGCCGCGGCCGGCGCTGCGGCGGCCGATCGCGGCCATCCTGGCAAATACGCCATCACCCTGCTGCGTTCGTCCTGCGAGGGCTTTCTGCAGTTCTCCTCTCGCCGCGATTTGCGCGAAAAGGTCTTCGACGCCTGGATCAGGCGCGGCGAGAACGGCGGCGCAACCGACAACCGCGCCATCATCGCCGAGATGGTGAAGTTGCGTGACGAACGCGCCAGGTTGCTCGGCTTTGCCTCGTTCGCCGACTATCGCCTCGAAGACCAGATGGCCAAGACGCCGGAAGCGGCGCGCGACCTGCTCAACGAGGTCTGGGGCCGCGCCCGCGCCAAGGCCGGCCGCGAGCGCGACGCGCTGCAGGAGATGATCGCCGCCGAAGGCGGCAACTTCGCTCTCGCGCCGCATGACTGGCGCTATTACGCCGAGAAGCTGCGCAAGGCGAAGTACGATCTGGATGAATCCGAGATCAAGCCGTACTTCCAGCTCGACAGGATGATCGAGGCAGCGTTCGAAACCGCGACGCGACTCTTTGGCGTCACCTTCAAGCCCGTGACGGTGCCGCTTTATCACCCCGACGCCCGCGCCTGGGACGTCAGCGACGCCGCCGGCAAGCATGTCGGCCTGTTCATCGGCGATTATTTCGCGCGGCCGTCGAAGCATTCCGGCGCCTGGATGACGTCGCTGCGCGATCAGCAGCGTCTCACCGGCGACACGCGGCCGGTCATCCTCAACGTCTGTAATTTCTCCAAGCCGGCCGCGGGCGAACCGGCTCTGTTGTCGTTCGACGATGCGCGCACGCTCTTCCACGAATTCGGCCACGGCCTGCATGGCCTGTTGTCGAACGTGACTTATCCGACGTTGTCGGGCACCGCGGTGCCGCGTGACTTCGTCGAACTGCCGTCGCAGCTCTACGAGCACTGGCTGGAAGTGCCCGCGATCCTCGAGAAATATGCGCGCCACGCGAAAACGGGCGCGCCGATGCCGAAGGCGCTGCTCGACAAGGTGCTGGCGACCCGCACCTTCAATCAGGGATTCGCCACGGTCGAATACACCTCCTGCGCGCTGGTCGATCTCGACATTCACGCCAAGGGTGTTGCCGACAAGCTCGACGTCACGCAGTTCGAGAAGGACAGGCTCGCTGCCCTTCAGATGCCGGCCGAGATCGTCATGCGGCACCGCCTGCCGCACTTCCAGCATCTGTTCTCCGGCGATGGCTACGCCGCCGGCTACTACTCTTATATGTGGTCCGAGGTGCTCGACGCCGATGCTTTCGAGGCCTTCGAGGAAACCGGCAACGCCTTCGATGCCGGCACGGCGAAGCGCCTGCACGACTTCATCTACTCGGCCGGCAACCTGCGCGACCCGGCGGAAGCCTACAAGGCGTTTCGCGGCAAGCTGCCCTCGGTCGATGCGCTGTTGAAGAAGCGGGGACTTGATCAAGCCGCTGCTTAAGCTACATCGTCGTCCCCGCGAAGGCGGTGACCCATACGCCGTGCCCTCTCGATGGCGCGGTGGCTATGGGTCCCGGCTCTCGCTGACGCTCGGCCGGGACGACAGGAAGAAACATCGTGAATTTACATAGTGCCGGCCATCGCCGTGGCGTCGTCGCCGCGCCACACCACGCCGCCGTCGAAGACGGCCGCGCCATTCTCGCCGAAGGCGGCAACGCCATCGAGGCGATGATCGCCATGGCGGCATCGATCGCCGCCGTCTATCCGCACATGAACCACATCGGCGGCGACGGCTTCTGGCTCATCCGCGAACCTTCAGGTCGCGTGCGCTCGCTGATGGGCGCCGGCCGCGCCGGGTCGAAAGCCACCATCCGCTTCTATCGCGATGCCGGTCATCAAGAGATGCCGACGCGCGGGCCCAAGGCCGCGCTTACGGTGCCGGGCGCCATCGCCGGGTGGTCGCTCGCCGTGCAGGCGGCGAAGCAGCACGGCGGGAAGCTGCCGCTCGATCTGTTGCTGGCGCCGGCGATCAAACATGCGCGCGATGGCTACAAGGTGACGCGCAGCCAGGCCGAACTGACTCGCGACAAGTTCGCCGAACTCGAGAAGGTGCCGGGCTTCCGCGAGGCCTTCCTGGTCGACGGCAAGGCGCCGGACGAAGGCGTGACGATGAAGCAATCGGCCTTCGCCGCGACGCTTGATCATTTGGCCCATGCCGGCCTTGCCGATTTCTATCGCGGCGATGTCGGCCGCGAGATCGCCGCCGATCTGGAGCGCATCGGTTCGCCGGTGACGCGCGAGGATCTGGTCAAATACGAAGCCTGGGTCGTCGATCCGCTCAGCGTCAATGTCAGCGCCGGCACGCTGTATAACTCGCCACCCCCGACGCAAGGTCTTGCCTCGCTCATCATCCTCGCTTTGTACGACCGCTTGCGCGTGTCTGATAGCGAGAGCTTCGCGCACATCCACGGCCTCATCGAATCCACCAAGCGGGCCTTCCTGGTGCGCGACCGCGTCGTCACCGATCCCGATCGCGTCGACGGCCCGCTGTCGCGCTTCCTCGACGCGTCGTTCCTCGATGGCGAAGCGGCGAAGATCGACATGAACAAGGCCGCGCCGTGGCCCGATCCCTCGGCGCGTGGCGACACCATCTGGATGGGCGCGGCGGATTCATCCGGCCTCGTTGTCTCCTACATTCAGTCGATCTACTGGGAGTTCGGCTCCGGCTGCGTGCTGCCGAAGACCGGCGTGCTGATGCAGAACCGCGGCGCCAGTTTTTCGCTCGACGACAAGGCGCTCAATGCGCTCGCGCCGGGCCGCCGTCCATTCCACACGCTCAACCCGGCGCTCGCCGTGCTCAAGGATGGCCGCGTCCTGGCCTATGGCACCATGGGCGGCGAGGGCCAGCCGCAGACGCAGAGCGCGCTGTTCACGCGCTACATCACCTACAAGCAGCCGCTCGAGCGCGCGCTGGATGCGCCGCGCTGGCTGCTCGGGCGCACCTGGGGTTCGTCGCACATGAACCTGCGGCTGGAGCGGCGCTTCGATGAAAACCTCATCGACCGGCTGATGTCGGCGCGCCACGACGTCGAGGTGCTGGACGCCGATTACTCCGACACCATGGGCCATGCCGGCGCCGTGGTGTTGCATGCGAACGGCACGCTCGAAGGCGGTCACGACCCGCGCGCCGACGGCGGTGCGGCGGGGGTGTAATCTATCCCTCCCCTGAAAGGGGAGGGTGGCTCCGCGCGTTAGCGCGGAGACGGGTGGGGGAGATGTTAACCCCACCCGGCTCGCAATCGCTCGCCACCCTCCCCCATAGCCCGTCGAAGACGGGCGTAAACGCCCTTATGACGGGGAGGGATAAGAAGCGCGGTTTGCATTCGATCAGCGTTCTATTATCACGTTCTAGTATTCGTTTCCGCGCGCGCTATGTCAGCCACATGCCGCACGACCATTCGCACTCCCCCGATCACGCTCATTCGCACAGCCATGGTATCGGCGGTCATCATCACTCGCCGACCGATTTCGGCCGCACCTTCGCGATAGCGACCGGGCTCAACGTCGCGCTCGTCGTCGCGCAGTTCGTCTTCGGCCTGTGGGCCAATTCGCTGGCGCTGATCGCCGACGCCGGCCACAACCTCAGCGACGTCATGGGCCTGGTGTTAGCCTGGGTCGCCTTCGCCATCGCCAAGTGGCGGCCGTCGAGCGGCTACACCTATCAGATGCGCGCGGCCTCGATTCTTGCCGCGCTGGCCAACGCCCTGTTGCTCATCGGGGCGGTGGTGATGATTTCCTGGGAGGCGATCGAGCGTTTCGCCGCGCCGCAGCCGGTGGCCAGCGGCACGGTGATGCTGCTCGCCGCCGTCGGCGTCGCGGTCAACGGCGCGTCCGCCTGGATGCTAAGCCACGGCAGCAAGTCCGACCTCAACATGCACGGCGCCTTCCTGCACATGGTGGCGGACGCCGCCGTGTCGGTTGCCGTTATCGCCGCCGGTCTCGGCATCTGGCTGACCGGCTGGCAGTGGCTCGACCCGGCGGTGAGTCTGCTGATCTCAGTCGTGATCCTGATCGGCACCTGGCGGCTCCTGCGCGACTCGCTGCGGCTGGCGCTCAACGCCGCTCCGCGCGATATCGACCCGGCCGTCGTGCGCGGTTACCTCGAAGGCCTGCCGGAGGTCGCCGGCGTCCACGACCTGCACATCTGGGCCATGAGCACGACCGAAAACGCGCTGACGGCGCACCTGGTCACGCCGGCCGGCCATCCGGGCGACGCCTTCCTGCATAAAATCGCGGCCGAGCTGGAGCACCGCTTCGGTATCGGGCACTGCACTGTGCAGGTCGAGACCGAAGACCGAGGCACCTGCGCCGCAGCCTGTCGTCTGGACGACCGCCGTTAGCACTGTTTGGGGTCGCCGCCCCGTTTCCGCCGCAGACTGTGCTAATGGTGGCGCGTTATTCGGGCTCGAATGGGCTCTCAAACAGGACCCCCATGACCGGTTCTCGCTTCCTCGCCGTACTGGCCGCCGTCTACGGCGTCATCGTCGCCGCCGGGCCGGCGCAGGCCCACCCCCATGTCTGGGTGACGATGCAGTCCGAACTGGTCTATGCGCCGGACGGCACCATCACCGGCATCCGCCATGCCTGGGCCTTCGACGACATGTTCTCGGCCTTCGCCACGCAGGGCTATGAGAGCAAGGTGAAAGGCCAATTCACCCGCGAGGAGCTGCAGCCGCTGGCGCAGGTCAATGTCGAGTCGCTGAAGGACTACGATTACTTCACCTACGTGAAGATCGACGGCAAGAAGGTGAAGCTCAAGGACCCAGCTCCCGGCTATTACCTCGAATGGAAGGATGCGGTGCTGACCCTGCACTTCACGCTGCCCTTCGAGCAGCCGGTGAAGACGCGCGAGATGGTGGTCGATGTCTACGATCCGTCGATCTTCGTCGATTTCTCTTTCGCCAAGGAGAACCCGGCCAGGCTGGTCGAGGCGCCCGCGGGCTGCAAGCTCGATGTGGCGCTGCCGCGCGAAATGACCTTCGCCGAAGGCAAGGCGCTCAGCCAGATTCCCGCGGATCAGCCCAATGTGGCGATGGCGATCGGCGCCGAGTTCGCCAACAAGATTCTCGTTCACTGTCCTTGATTTCATCTGTCGGGCGGCGACCCGGGGAAACCTTCCATGACATGGTTCGCGCGGCGCTCGGCTTTCACGCAATCGCTTCTGCTTGTCGCCATCGTTCTGGCCATCGCCGGCCTGATCGATGCGGCGTCGGCCGCGCCGTTCGGTGCTTCTG
>Ga0180223_1001692_pt1 | contig 15765 bp, 9 predicted proteins | sample eDN5th30CKraftOP_FD_151337 | JGI IMG/M metagenome (GOLD analysis project Ga0180223, IMG submission 151337) | Enriched Organic Plus compost microbial communities from Emeryville, California, USA - eDNA 5th pass 30_C Kraft OP (version 2) (version 2) ...
GCTTCCAGATCTGCGACTCCCAGCAGACCCATCTCGTGCTTTTCAATCAAAGAGACGACGGCAGCAGCCCCCCACCCACGCACCGCGTCTAGATCGGTCGCAAGATCACGCTTCCAGGTAAAGCCCGCGAGCGCAGGCCCTTGCTTTCCGGGACAGAAGGAAATGCCGATGCGTCCTGATGCCGCCGGAAGTGTAGGGATCTGGATCGGATCAGTGGTGCTTGTTCGAAGATTTCTGCTCATCGCGCTTTGATATGACCCATGTACGACATTATCGGTCGCATGCCCCAAAGGCGTCAGAAAAGGTATTGGTTAGCGCATGGGGTCAGCCGGGCTTTCATCCGGCTGTTGCCTTTTTGGGTTTGGGTTGGCCCGTCTTCCCGGATGGAGAGACCCGGATTTGCAGATGCCCGGTCTCCGTTCTGCGTGAGTCAAAGCTGCCGGCTTTCTCGACCAGGTCGCTCAGCTTGCTTTCACCATAGGTTCGGGGGTCAAAGTCTGAGGCCAGCGCGGCAAGGCGTTGGCCCACCCGCCCAAGAGGTACCCAGCCCCCTTCATCATCGAGCTGTGCGATGGCAGTTCGGATCAACGGTGCCGCAGCAGTGGGCGATTTCTTTACGCTAGCCGGACGGGCATCCTGTCGACCTGCCTCATCTGACGTTGACACCTCAGGCAGCAGGTTCTCAGTGTAGATGAAGCGACGACACGCTTGGCGGAAGCTCTCGGGAGTTTTCTGCTCTCCGAAGCCGTAGACATCTATGCCCTGCTCACGGATACGTGAGGCCAAGCCGGTAAAATCACTATCGGAAGAGACAAGGCAAAACCCGTCGAACCGACCGGTATGCAAAAGATCCATCGCGTCGATGACCAACGCAATATCCGAGGCATTCTTGCCGCTGGTATATGCAAAATTCTGGTGCGCCTTGATCGCATGTGTGGCGAGAACGTCGGCCCAGGATTTAAGCCTGGTCCCGGAGAAATCGCCATAAATGCGGCGGACACTCGCCTCACCGATCTTTGCAATCTCTTCGAAGAGGCGCGGTGCGATCCGGGACGATGCATTGTCTGCGTCAATCAAGACAGCAAGACGGGGGGTGCGGGGTTCATTGGCCATTTTGCACCATTGCCCTGATATCCATTAATCAGCCGATAAAGCTTGCAAGGCGGCGGCTGACAACGGCCTGATCTTGAGGGGTCCTGAGCAGGCGCTTGGCCCTATCGTGCGAGAATTCATCCACCTCGAGAACAACTAGACTGTAGCCATGTCTCGGCAGCAAATCGGCGCGGCGCTCATCATATCGTCGGCGCTGTTCACCCCGAGGAACGCCGGAAACCGTTGGCTTATCGTCGAAGAATCCGACACGTTCGCGGTGTTGGCGCTCATGATATTCCACGACGAGGCCAAGAGCAGGATAAAAGCCATCGACAGGTAATGGCTTCCGGTGACCACGCCGATCTGGATCTCCGTTCAGAAACGGGAAGCAATGCTGTCGGACAGCCTTCAGCCCGAGAACCGCGTCGCAGAGATTGAGCACGTAATGCTCGTCACGAATTGCGGCCTTGCAAGCGCCTTGTGCAGCCTTTGACGTCGATCGGAGCCTGACACTCCCTACTGTTAGCTGCGCCATGACCCGTTCGATGTCTCTGTGCTGATCGCTCCCTCGCACGACCTCCCAACGACCGTTGTGCGAATGCCAATCGAGACTTGCAGCTCGAAGCGCTGCTCGTAGGCGCTTGGGGTCTATGCCGCTGGCGGCGGCCATTTCTACAGCCGTGATCAACGCGCTTGGGCCAGCCATCCAATCTTCCTTTTCCCAATCAACGAGCCGGGACGAAATTGCCGCGAACCAGGCTACCCTCGATTTTCACAGAAAATGCGAACGAATTTCCAGGTTTGATCGCCCGCTTCCCATATCACCGGGCTTTCTGCTGCAAATTGACATCACGGACGGGAAGAAACAGCAGGGGATTATGCCCCTCAGATTTTGCGGCATCGAGCCATTCTCGACCGGAAACGCCTCGGCGCGCCAACTCATGAAGCGTCTCAACAGTACCGGCAGCGGCGATCTCTCGATCGCGCACTCGAGCAACTGTTGCGCGCAAGTCGCCTGTCTTCTGCTCCAAAACCTCTAACCATGTAGACGTGCCAGCATTTTCCATTGGCGCGTGAGCAAGAACGAGAGGGGCAAGCTGGATTGCCTCCCCCAACTGTACCAGCGTGAGTGCCCGAGAACTCGCAGCTTCCCTAGCCATATCGTCTTGGGAGGATGCCATCCGTGCAGTCACGCGAAGCCCTGATGCGAGAGCGAAGGCTTCGACCAAGGGGTCCGTGTTGAGCACATTGCTCGCGGCACCTAGCTCGCGCGCGCGGCGCTCGAAGCTGTCCGCTAGGAAATGTGCATCCCGAGCAATTGCAATCCATTCTCTTTGGGATGCGGATGGCAACCAGGCCTCTTCAACCTGATCTACCAATGTACGAAGTCGCGTGAAATCCTCTGCGATCCTCTCGACTCGCATGGCCTCCAGTCCCCGCGCGATGGCATCTAGGTTTGGAAGGATCGCGTCGACCTTCTCCTCGACCCTGGCGATGCGCTTCGCCAAGATCGCAGCGCCAGCTACGGAAACACCAATACCGATCCCACTGACCGCAAGGTTTGCGATTTGCAGCGACTGAACGACAGATATCGCAGCCTTGATCTGCTCGTTCTGAACGACGGTAACGGCATCCATCGCCATTTGCGGCAAGCCGAGCGGGCTCAAGTTCAACAAAGAGGATATTGCTGACGTCTCTTGCAGATGACCGACAACCCGTCCCGAAGAAACGGACTGAATTATCGAACCAGCAACGCGGTACTCGCCTGATGACACGCCAGCCAGCAGTTCGGCAGGCACTTCTCGCAGGACCACGTGAGAAAGTGCCCCGATCATAACGCTTTTGCACGTTTAGCGGCGTGGTCAAACTCCGCGGTCAACTGCTGCAGGATTGACGGCGAGTTTTCGCCTCCACCAATTAGCGAGGCAACGACAAAGGAACGAACGCGGTCACGCAGTCTGGCTTGGGTCCGGTCGCGGATCTTCGCGGTGTTGAGCAGCCCTGTTGCAATGCCCAGTCCGGCGAGCGCGCCGCCGCCGAGTACAACCGGCCAGCTGATTGTTGTCGTGGTGACCAGTCCAAGCCACGCGGTCGTCGTTGTCACCGCTGCGAAAGGAAGCGATGCGGCGGTCGCAAACCCCGCAGCGAGTGGCACTGCTGCTGCAGCGATATCCTTGGCGCCATCGAATGCAGCCTCTGGTTGCTCAGCATAGTCCGGACCTCTCACCCAGACGGCTTGTTCCTCTACAATCGCCGCAAGGGCGGCGTTTGCTTCGTTGAGAATCTCAATCGCTACAGGCTCCGCAACCTCCCGAACCATCGGAGCGATGCTGTTTTGCAAGAAGGCGGACTGCGCCAAAAGGCCGTCCTTCAGACTTGCATTGGAAACGTCCTGCTCAGCGCTCGCTATCAAGTCGACCGCGACCTGATTGAGCGTTCTCGCCGCAACAAGCGAGTATTCCGACGCCCAATCATCGATCCGGTGCCCGAGAAAAATGCGATTAAATAGGCCCATTCTTGTCCCTCGTTCTCGGTCAGCCGTAAGCCAAATTCTTAAAAGCGACCACCCACGACAAAAACGGTCGCATGGCTACTGCTGGCGCAGCTTCGACATGTTGAGATTTGACCAATCAAAAGGTACGAAGCCGAACTCAAGCCTGGCGGCCACCCGCCATGGAAGGAGTAGTTGGATCCTGCGACCGAATTTGTCGTGACAATCATTCATCCTCCGGCGACGCAGAAGGAAGGGTTCAAGAAATATGGATAAGTTCCGGATCCGCTGGGTGGACTCAATGCACACAGGCGATGATTTCGAACTCATTCTCCAGGCGCTCGAAGTGGGTCGAGACGAAGGTCCAATCATCTTGGTTCCTCGACGGACGGCACGTCGACTTGGTGCGAAAGCCGGGGCGGACTATCAGGCTTTGGTGTTCGAAAATCCGGACTGGCTCGGCGCGCACCTTGTAGAGTATCGGGACCAGCTCGATCAGGAAATCTGGCTTGGTGTCTGCGAGGATGTCCCACGGGATAGGCGACAGAATGCAACAGGAGCCCTGTGGCATTTTGCCAAACTGATAAATGAGCTCGGAGGTCGGAATAGGAAGCTTCCAAGGCCAGCTAGAGCTGCCTCTTCAGAACCCCTGATGTATGGTGCCGTCAAAGCGCCCCCAACCGAGAGCGTTGAAGCATTCCTTGAACAATCCGGAGATGCCTTCGAAAGCCTGGCTGCGGAGTATAAGAGTCTTCCGGCTAGCGTTCTTATTTCAAGAGCATGATGACCATCCCGATAGGACTGCTCCGACTCGTTTCTAGGATCGGCGCATCACCACTGCCACATCAAAATACTCAAGGTAGCTGTCGCCAGATTGTCTTCGCAGCATTGTGCTTGGCAAAGCCGGAGCGAGCCCGGGCATACTGCGTACGGGTGGTGTCGGTCCACATCGTTGATTTCCTTGGTTCGTTGCAAAACCGCTGAATTAACGACTTGGGCTGGCGTCAAGCTAACCCACTGACACCAGTCAACTTAATTTAGGATCAGGCTCTAAGCGGCAATCAACACCACGTGCCTACCTTGTCCCTCCTCGAACATTCATCTCAATGAGTACTAGATGTCCTATCTTGCTTGGATCGACTTTGACCCTGAGGAACGCCGGCGGGCCCAAACGCTCATCGACCTGTTCAAGGAACCCGAGGCCCGGGACGAACTAGGTCTCGGCACAATACGTGACGGATTGGCCGACCTCCTGTTTCCGGGAACCAGCACGATCCAGACGCGGCTGCGCTACATGCTATTCATCCCCTGGATCTACCGCGAGGCTCAGAGCCGCAAGACAAGCCAGGCAGAGCGTGTAGTCATAGCTCGCAATCTGGAGTTCGATCTGAGCGAGGCGTTGCTTGAAGGCGGTGAACGTGATGACGTGATCGGTCGCTTGGCAGGGAAAGATCTCAAAAGGCTGGCATCGAGCGTCTATTGGGCCGGTCTGCAGACACTGGGTATTCGGACTTTGGCCGGAAACCAGGCAACATTCTTGTCCTACGGACCGGAAAGCCTGAAGGACCATGATCTCAAACTGTGGGCTGCCGGATTGCCTGAAGCTCCAGACAACTTGTTCAAGAAAATCGATTTTCGGCTCAGGGAAAAAGAAATCGCCTTCTTGCGCGATCGTATCGCTGCCAAGGCAAAGGCCAGTTTACTGAACGAGCTGGCTATCAAGGAGAAGGCCTTCAAGGACGACTGGCCCTGGGAAGTCAGCGACGATGCGATCTCCAACACCAATCGCACGCTACTGCGCCACGCTGAGCGCTATTCGACGGTCATGCATGGCGCGCTGCTTTTCTACAACCTACTACTGGCCCAGCGTGCGGCGCAACGCCCCAATGCAAAGCGGCATGGGGATGCAGGCGAACTGGTCAAGGACTACCGGTCGCGCATCGAGGATTGGCGCGGCGAACTTGACGGTCTTGCAATCAAGCAGTGGGACCTCGACGATCTGTTTCGCCATGTCGGCAATACCAGTCACAAATTGACGGGGCCTTCGAGGGACTTCGTAATAGGTTGGGTGGAGATTGCCGCGCGAGGCGCGCCGAACCTGGAATCCGATTCGCAGGCAATCGATCTAGTTCACCGGCGAGAGCGCGGCTTGAAGCGAGCCAAATCCAGGCTTTGCCATGACGCCCCGCTCGAGCGTTGGTCTGGGGCCTCAGGTCTTGCGCGCCTCGACTTCCGCTGGAAAACGGCCCGCAAGCATCTTGGGGATCTAGTCGATGCCGCATGATGCCGTATTCGACCCGGAGAACCGGGAACTCTACACCTCGCTCGTGCGCGCTCCGGACGGGTACAGGTTTGGCCATGCTGCCGCGACAACCTACTCGCTCGATTTCGAGACCGCGCTCGCCATTCCTATTGCGATCGTCTTTCGCGATGCGGAGAACAAGGAGGAGATGCTGGCCAGCCCCCTTGCTCTGCTGCAGAGCGTCGAACGCATGGCCGGGCGCATGGCAATCTATTGCGATCGCGGTAGGATCAAGGATGCCCGGCCGAATGCGGCGCGGCTTTTGTCGCTATATGAAAAGACGATAATCGAGGTTGGTGCCCCAGGTGGCGGTGCCTTTCATACTAAGCTTTGGTGCATTCGCTTCGAACCCGAGAACACCGTGGATCCTGTCCGCATGCGCCTGGCGATCCTCTCGCGCAACCTGACCGACGACCGCTGTTGGGACCTTGCCCTGTGCCTTGACGGGACCGTGGAAGACGAGGCGAATGAAGACAACGCGCCCCTTTCGAAACTGCTTCGCGCCCTTCCCCGCCTCGCGAATGAAGCCACACGCCCGGCTCCTCCCAAGTTCCTAATTTCGCTGGCACGCGATCTCGATCATTGCAGCTGGGACAAGCTGCCGGCTGGCGCCACGAAGGTGAGGTTCGCGGTCAACGGGCTGGACGGTGAACGATGGATGCCGCCGAAGGGCGATCGCATCGCCATTCTCTCCCCCTTTGTATCCTCCGAAGCCCTGGAAGATCTTGCAGCAGGCTACGACGGCCCCGGGCAGCGCCGGCTCATCGCGCGCGCAGAAGAACTCGACTGCATTAAGCCGGAAGTGCGCGAGCTCTACGAGATCAGCACGCTCGACGAGCGAGCGACCCATTTCGAGGAAGAAGAGGAGGAGACGACCTGTTCAGCGGACCTCGAAGGTCTTCATGCCAAGGCTTATCTGGTTGAGCGCGGCAAGCGGCTACACATCCACCTGGGCTCGGCCAATGCGACGAGTGCGGCGCTGCGCCCCGAAAAGCGGGGGCGGACCCGAAATGTCGAAGTCATGGCGACTTTGGACGGCCCCATCAGCAAGATGGGAACGATAGAAGACGTCCTCTTTTCGGAAGGGTTCAATCGCCTTCTCAACGACTACGCGCCGAGCGAGCCGCCACAACAGGATGCCGCCGCGGCGGCCGAGAAATCACTGGAAGAGCTGCGCTGCGTCGTCTCCGCCTTGCCGCTCGACCTGCATTGCACGCAGCAAGGCGACCTCATCGGCCTCGAGGTAAAGCTTGCCGGAAAAGCTGCTCCCCTCGACCTGCCACCAGGCGTGCGGTGCTTCGTGCGCGCCGTAACTGTGCCGAACGAAAGGGGCCACGACAGCGCTGATCTGCTTGCGGGCAAGGACCAGGCGCTTTCGCTCGGCTCGGTTGCGCTCGGCGACGTCACACGTTGGCTCGGCATCCGGCTGATGGACGAAGAGACCAAAATCGAATTGGCCTTTACGTTGGGGGCCAGGTTGGTCGGGCTGCCCGAAGGGCGCGACGAAGCCGTACTGCGCGCGCATATCGCCAATGTCGAAAACTTCCTTCGCTACCTCAGCCTTCTGCTGGGCACGCTGGGCGAAGGCAGCTTTCTGGAGAGCGAAACGGGCGGTGAAGGGCAATGGCTGCGCAGGCTGGGCCAAGATGGCACATCGCTGCTCGAGCCTCTCGTTCGTGCCCTCAGTCTTGACGGCGACGAGCTTGCTGAGATCGACAGCCTCGTCATGCGCCTGAAGAATTCAGGTGGCGCGGAAGACATCATTCCAAAGGAATTCTTGGCGCTTTGGGACAGCTTCGCTCCACTGGTGAAGCGCAAGGGAGCGCGCTGATGAGCTACAAGGCAGATGAACACCTAGAGCTGCTGAAGCCGTTCCAGAGGGCAACGGTAGACTATGTCTTCCGGCGTTTGTTCACCGACGCAATTCCCACCAACCAATTCCTCGTCGCCGACGAGGTGGGGCTTGGCAAGACCATGGTAGCAAGAGGCGTCATCGCCAGAAGCATCGAAGAGCTCGAAGGAAAGGTCGACCGCGTCGACATCGTCTATATTTGCTCGAACCGGGCCATTGCCGAGCAGAACATCAAATCCCTCAACGTGATCGGTTCGGCGACGAAGCCGCTTAATACGCGCCTGACATTATTGCCTCTTGAACTCGAGAAGGATGGAGGGATCGCCTCCAACGGGATCAATCTAATCAGCCTGACCCCGGGAACGGCTCTGGACTTAAAGTCCGCACTTGGCGCGAAGGAGGAGCGGGCGCTGATCTTCCAAATGCTCCGCCAACGAATCCGAATTCGCCATATGGGCGTGCAGAAGGTTTTCCGCGGCGCGGTCAAGCCGGAAAACTGGCTGGCGCTGGTCGAAGACATGGGGAGCGATGGGAAGAAGATCTCCAAGGAGATTGCCTTGGAATTCAACCGCGCAGTAAGCGACACGTTTATAGACCGGATACGGGCGGCATCCGATCTGGCCAGGAGTAGGAAAAAGCCGAACTACCCTGCCGACCAACGCCCCGCCGCGATAATCGGTGAGCTGCGCAGGATTCTAGCGAAAATCTGCGTGAAAGCCCTGTCGCCAAATCTCATCATCCTTGACGAATTCCAGCGCTTCGCCGAATTGCTGCATGACCACGATGCTGAGCTTGCGCCTGAAAAGGCGGCGGCGGCGGAGCTCGCGCGCGCGTTGTTTTGCTATGAGGGCGACGACGGCTCAAAGGCGAGGCTGCTGCTGCTTTCGGCGACGCCCTACCGCATGCTCACATTGAACAGCGATGATCCCGAGGAAGGCGACCACTATGTCGATTTCCTTCGCACGATGCGCTTCCTGTTCGGCGAGGAAGACGGCTTGGCGCGGGTCGAGGAGCTGAAGGCCGAGCTCACAAAATTCCGGCGCGCGCTGCAATCGATGCCGGGATCGAGTGAAGCCGCCCGCGTGCAGCGAGACCGCCTTCATGCCATGTTGAGCCAGGTGATGGCGCGCACCGAACGCGTGGATTCCACCGAAGATCGCAATGCCCTCGTCAAGGCATACGAGCCTGAACTTACCATCGAGACCGATGACTTACGGGAAGCGAGGGCAGTGGCGCACGTGGCCCGGTTGGCCAGCGCGCCTGGCATCGTGGAGTACTGGAAGTCTGCACCCTACCTTCTCAATTTCATGCGTGAATACAAGCTGCGGGACAAACTGCAGGCCCTTAAGAAGGGGGCTTCAAAGGAACTACGCCAGGCGATCCGAAAGGCTTCTCCGCACCAGATCAGAAAGGCTCAGGTCGAAGAATACGCAGAAATTCCCTTGCGCAACGCACGGATGCGGGCGTTAGCGGATATCGCCTTTGGCGACCGGCTCGATCGGTCACTTTGGATCCCGCCGTCTCGCCCTTCGTTTGGCGCGCCCAGCGCGGCGACCAAGACGTTGATCTTCTCCGACTGGTCCATGGTCCCAGACGCGATAGCCGCACTGCTATCCCATGAGGCCAGCAGGCGCATGGGCATGGTTCCCGAACATGTCGCTCGGACGGCACGTCCCATCGGCATCGAGGAAATGATGCCTATGCTCTACCCTTCCCCTGCTTTGGCCGAACTGGTCGATCCCGTGGCACTGGAACGTCGCTTTGGGCGCGCCGGGTCATATGACGAGCTCCATGCCCAAGCTTGCCAAGCGTTGGCCGAGCAGGTGGGCGCCGCCCCCTTGTCCCGGCTCGAAGGCATATCCGACCGTCTACTGCCTATCGCCCTCGATGCTCAACTCGGCCGAGACATTGTTTGGACGGACGTCGCTGCGGTCGAATATGATGATCACGACGAACATGAGGCCATGGCGAGGGCCATCGAGGTCCTTCAGGACACCCTCGAGGAACACGAGCATCACGGTGCGGCCTGTACGGGCACAGTCGTCGAAAAGCTGGCGACTTTCGCGCTCGGGTCTCCTGCCGTCTGTGCCCTTCGCGCCCTTGGTCGCTTCTGTCCCCAAACGGACCTTGGCGAACCGGAAATGATCGGGGCAGCGGTTGCGATAGCGCTAGGATTTCGCAGCCTTTACAATCAGCCAGAAACGCGTGCCCTGCTCGGGGAACAATCCCCGGTCAATTATTGGCAGCAGATCAATGCACATGCGGCAATGAATGACCTGCCCGCAGTCCTCGACGAATACTTCCACCTCGTCACGGAAAACGAGCGCACGGACAAGCTCAAAGTTAGCGAACGCGTGCAGGTCATCGCGGAGAAGGTCGTAGAAGTCGTAGCTTTGCGCCCGGCGCAGATCATGCTTGACCATTGGAGCGCAACGCAGCGCCAGCTGCGCGACGAGACATTCGAGGTTCGCGCCCGCTTTGCCATGCGATTTGCCAACAAGGCAGAAGACGAGAAAGGCGTGCGGCGCGCGGCACTTGTTCAGGCGGCCTTCAAGTCGCCCTTCCGACCCTTTGTCCTAGCCTCGACTTCGATCGGACAGGAAGGGCTCGATTTCCATCCCTACTGCGCGCGTATCGTGCACTGGAATCTGCCTCGCAACCCAGTGGACATCGAGCAGCGTGAAGGGCGCGTGCATCGTTTCAAAAACCATGCGGTGCGCCGCAACGTTGCGGGCAAATTCTCCAGCGCAGCCCTTAGTGAAGCAGGCACTCAAGGTCCATGGTGCGCCATGTTCGATGCCGCGACTGAGGATGAAGTCGAGCATGGCAGGCCGGGCGACATCGTTCCCTTCTGGATCTATCCGGGCGAAAACAAGATCGAGCGCGTTGTTCTGATCCCCCCGTTCAGCCGGGAAAAGGATCGTTACAAAGCTCTACTGAATTCCTTGGCGACCTATCGCTTGGCGTTCGGCCAACCGCGTCAGGAAGAGCTCATCGAGCTTTTTTCGGACATGAACAAGGATGTCGTGGAGCAACTCGCCGAACTACAACTTTCGCTTAAACCGGCCAGTTAAGGATCGGCACCTTGGCGGAGCAAAGCTCCACAGCGTCCTTGATGGTGCGTTTCAGCCGCCCGATCAATTTTTACGCTATCGATCGTTGATCTCTCCCGATCGTCAGTTCACCGGTTTCCGTCCAAAAAACGGCAGCACCATCAACGACCTTTGCCCCCTTAGTGCCGACCGCATCGATGTAGGCTGCCAACTGAGGCCAGTAAGTTTCAAATCGCGTCACATGATCAGTGACGGGGCCACTCTTATGGTCGATGATTATGAAGCCATCCGTCCCCTCGCCGATCAGATCGACGATGATGCTTTGACGTCCTCCATCGGTCAGTGCGATCTCGATTGGCTGTTCGATATGCAGGCGCGGATAGCCAAGCTCCGCGAGGGCCTGACGAAGCGCTTGCGCCTGTTGCGCGAGAAGCTCGACCTCAGCGTCGGAGACCCGACAATGCTGGCTTACCCTGCCCCGCAGATCTGGCCTGCACAGCAAAATCCGCAATGCCTCGTGGACTGCAGTTCCCTTATCCGTTGCCTGGGCGAGATCCGATCCAGAGAGCCGGACACCTGCGGCAATCGCCCGGGTCTCGATTTGACAAGGCAGTGGCCGCGCGGTGGCGACGGCCTGCGAGGGACTGACCACCGAAACCAGCGGGCCGACCGCTCGCTTTTCAATGACAAATCTGGGTTCGCGGTTGCAGCTCGCCAAGCAGACGCTGCCTTCCGTACCGAACGATGCCGGGATCTCCTTGTCACAGATCGTCATGCGCGACGGGAAGTTCACCGAACCGACAGTGATCTGATTGCCCTGCAATTTGATGCCACAGACGTCGTTCAAAAGACGGCGCGCCGTGATCGGCAAGGGCGGCTCAACCTTGTCGTCGTCCTGCGGCCATTCGATGATCAGGCGATCACGCGCACGGGTCAGGGCAACGTAAAGCAATCGGCGCGCTGTTTCTTCACTCTCGGGATAGAGCTCGTGGAGAAAGCGCGCCGTCGCCTCTGGAGCAGCAAAATCAGGAGCATAGGCAAGTGTCGCCTCTTCGATCACATGATCGAGGTCGTCGAAGCCGGGAAACTTTGTGCTGAATGTTCCAGCACGAGGATCAAGCTTATGGTCCAGACCGCATACGACCACGACCGGCCACTCGCGCCCCTTCGATGCGTGCCAGGTCACGATCTCGATGCCATCGGCCTCGGCGCCGGCAGGATTGGGGCGCAAATCCTCGCCCTTCAATCCCACCTTGTTCTCAAGCCAGCCAAGGAAAACGTTGGCGCTTTGACCATAGAAACCGGAGGCTTCCCGCATATCGCGGTGTGCCTCCATGAAAGCCGCCGCTTCAGCCTCGAAGCGAAGGAGATCCGCTCTCATCTGGGCAGGGTCGTCAAGCCGGTCGCACCAGTCCCGCAGTCCGGCGACCTGGATCACCTGGTGGACCAGTCTGTCCACGGGCGTCGCAAGGGAGTCCGGCCAAAGCCCCTGCAACGCGGCTAGCTCGGGTGTATCGATCCGGCCATTACGGGCCAGCGCGCCGAGGGCTTCTGTGAGAGGTGTCGCACCAGGCCCGAGCGTGGCGGTGCAGATAGCTGCGTGATTGTCTGCAGGATCGACGGCGAAGCGGAGAGCAAAGCAAGCTGCCTGGACGATCTTGCTTTGCCACCAGCCACCTTCTGCGACGCGGACTGGCAAACCCAGTGCACGCAGCGCAGCCGCGTAGTTCGCGCAGTGGTTGTGCGTCGGACACAGGATTGCAACGTCCCGCGGCTCCAGGTCGCGCAGCAACTTGGAATGCCTGTCGACGATGGTGACCTGATCATCCGTCAGCAGAGACAGGAGCCGATCAGCGATGAAGTGCTGGGGCTTTCCGCCAGAGCGGGCACCGCGTTTGTTGGCCAGCTCGATGACCTCCAGGACGGTGTCGTGCCCGGCGGCGTTCTGCGCGGCAAGCGCGGTATAATCGTCTCCGAATAGGCACGGGCCCAGCGCGTTCACGAAATCCATGATGCGCGGATCGGAGCGCCAATTCCGGTCGAGTGGGCTGGTTTCAAATTGCTGTGTAAGCGCGACGGTTAGCCGTGGATCCGCGCCCTGGAAGCCCATGATCGCCTGCTTGGTGTCCCCAACGATCAGCGCTCGCTTGGCCCTGCGCGCGAGTGCCCACAGAAAGGTGAACTGGATCGGGTTGGTGTCCTGGAACTCATCGACAATGACGCAGTCGACCTCGTCCATGATGGCGCCAAGCACGGCTGGCTTTTCATCGAGGATACGGGCGGCGTTCGTCACCATGTCGCTAAAGTCGATGACGCCCAGCTCACGCTTGCGGGTCTCGTAGTCCGTCATCGCCGACTGTGCGCCTTCCACCAAAGCGCGGGCATGCGAGACCGCGTCCTCAAGCGGTCCGGGATGAGAAATCAGGCTGTCGGCCGCCAGCATGACCGCCGTTGCAAGATCATCGTAGCCATCAGGGGTCGCACTGCCGCGCTTCGACAGACGGAGGTCGCGCAGCCTTTGCCACAGCCGCCAGTCCTTACCATTGGCGGCGAGGAGCTGCTGCGCCTGCTTCAGAGCACGAAAATTCTCGCGGAATGCAGTCTTGGCGGCGGCACTGCCTGCCTCGTCAGCGAGCGATCGCGGAAAGGCGATAAGCAAGGCATCGACAGCCTTCTTCAGCCCTGCTGCCAGGGTATCGGATTTGCCGATCGGCGCTCCGTACCCGGCTCGGATGGATGCCTCGACAAAGTCGGCCATGGCCGGATCGCTGCCCCGCGGTCCTAGCGTTCGCAACAAGGCGATGACACCGAGCAACCTCTTGCGGAAGCTGTCCTCTGCGGTTTCGTCCGACGAAAAGCTTCCTTGATAGCCAAGAGCGGCCAGGTTCCGGGTGAGCTCGCTCAGCCCTGGATTTTCTTCGATCGAGCGGCGGATCAGCAAGTCTTGTTCGTCTTCGGCGATCAGGCGCTGCTGCGGGGATGACCCCGATGCGAAGGCATGCTCGATCAGCAAACGGCGGCCCAGCCCGTGGATGGTCGAGACATAGGCTCGCTCGACAGCCAGCGCTGCTGCAAGATTGCTGTCCGCAATCAGCGCGCCCCTTATCCGCTGCCGCAGCTCCCCGGCGGCGGCTTCGGTGAAGGTAACCGCCAGGATCTTCTCGGGCCGCACCTTGCCGTCCCTGACCCATTGGGTGAGGGTTTCCTGGATATGGTGGGTTTTGCCCGCCCCTGCCCCTGCGGGTACAATCGAAAGTTCAGTCATCGTGATCGTCCGGAAGGGTTACAGAGGGAGCGGTGTCGTCGCGCATGAAGGCGGTGATCAACGGACTGTCCTCCAAGGCGTAGGTGCCAAGGGATGCTGCCTTCTGGAAGAATTTGGCATCGGCCGTGGTGTTTGTTTCCAGCCGGCCAGCCTTGAGAGCTTCGAACCGAGCCGAAATCAAGGCAAGTGCATTGGCAGCGATGTCGCCGGCAACGAGTTCGACCTCCGTGCTATCGAAGACCTCAACCCCGTTGAGGAGGAAGTTCCCGTCGTTGAGCGTATGATAGGCAACGGCCGGGAGCTTGGACCAACCGCTCAGAGTCTCACCAATTCGGACAACGCCTTCATGGCTGCGCTCATCGATCCGCACGGTCATGCGTCGATAGAGGTCAACCTGCAGGTCCCAGCCTTTTTGAAGGCGCTGACGCCGTGTTCCCGAGCTGCTCTTCTTGTAATCGACGACAATCGGCTGCCCATCGGGAAGGCGAAGCAGGCAGTCAGCTTTGCCGTGCACGGGATGGCCGAACAGGGTGCCTGAGAGCCAGAATTCGTTGCCCACGATCTCGGCATCGAGGGATCTGAGGACCATCGACCAGTGCTTGGCCGCCTTGGTAATCTCCGCCTCGAGCGTATTGCGTTCGACAGCCCAGGCCGACGTCTGCAGAAACGGCGCAATCGCACGAATCCGTTCCAGCAGCAGCTCAGGCACCTTCTCCTCGATGACTTCGTTCGAAGGGTGATCCTTGCCCGGTGGGAACAAGCGCTCGAACACCTCGTGCGCGAGCGAGCCACGCAGCATGACGTCAAGCGCCTCCGGCTGCCACGAAACATGCTCGGCGCCGAGTTCAGCCAAAACCCAGGCCAGTGGGCTGATGAGCAGCTTCTCGAGACGGCTCGGGCTCTGCGCCCTCGGGCTGCCATCATCCTTCTTGCGTAGACCAAGGAGATCGAGATCGAACTCGTAGTGGCTCGGCACCTCAAGCGGCTGGAGCGGTTCCATCACGGGACGTGGCTTCCAGGCCACCAGCCTGTCCCAGATAGTCCCTTCGCTATGCGTCAGCGGCACGACCAGTGATTCTGGGTCTTCCAAGCCTGCGACGAGACGCGCGATGAGAGGCAAGCTCGACGAGACGGAAAGAAAGCTGCCGCCACGATCGCGTTCTGACAGGAGGAAGATCACCTGTTCACTGGCAGCTCCAATCTGGCGCGCGAACAGCTCGAGCGCTGCATCGAGCTGCTTAGCCTGCGACGGTAGCTGCAAGCCAGTTGCCCCGGCAATCGCCACAACCTCGCTATCGAGGAAGAACGGATTGCCCGACGGAGACGGCGGATAGACACCATCGTTGAAGCCAAGAACGAGAAGCTTGCGGAACTGCCGCTTGGGCGCTTCATGGGCGAGCATCACCGAGATGCCGCCAAGGAAGTAGTCGCCCCGTGGGCAAGGCGGCGCCTGATAAGCAGCGGCCATTTGAATGGCCTTCTCCAGTTCTGCCTCGGCGGCATCATTGGCATTGCCCAGAGCGGCCAGGAGGCGCGATGCCAACTGCTTCGCCTCGGCTACATCCGGAGCGAAGAGTTCGTCGTCACTGAGCAGCCTCTGGAAGGAGCGTATCTGCTCTTTGAGCTGACCATTCGTCGCAGGTGATGCTGACCGAATGAGCGAGAAGAGCGCCGCCTGTTTCCCACTAAGGCTCTGCACCAGCATCGGCT
>Ga0180223_1001693_pt1 | contig 15764 bp, 17 predicted proteins | sample eDN5th30CKraftOP_FD_151337 | JGI IMG/M metagenome (GOLD analysis project Ga0180223, IMG submission 151337) | Enriched Organic Plus compost microbial communities from Emeryville, California, USA - eDNA 5th pass 30_C Kraft OP (version 2) (version 2) ...
GCGAATCCGCCGCCGCCAAAATGCGCACCGCCACCGCCGCCGAAATGGGCTCCGCCTCCGCCACCGAAGTGCGCGCCGCCTCCGCCACCCATATGGCCGCCGCCGCCGCCATGACCGCCACCGTTACGCGCCATTGCCGCGCCGGGATCAAATGCCGCCACGGCCGCAATCAGCGCCGTGCCCATCATGATTTTTCTGAACATCGGAAACCTCCACATCCATATCTGTGGAGATAATGTGCGGAGCACGCTTTCCTTCCCCGGTCAGTAAGATGTGAACGAGGAACCCGCGGAACTAACCGCCGTTCTGGCCGCGGTGCCGCAAGAGATGATCGGCGAGCACGCAGGCCATCATCGCCTCGCCCACTGGCACGGCGCGAATGCCGACGCAGGGATCATGCCGCCCCTTGGTGACGATGTCCGTCTCGGCGCCGGAGCGATCCACCGTGCGGCGCGGCGTGAGGATGGACGATGTTGGCTTCACCGCAAAGCGTGCCACCACTGCCTGCCCGGTCGAGATGCCGCCGAGAATGCCGCCGGCGTGGTTCGACAGGAACACCGGGCCATTATTGCCATGACGCATTTCGTCGGCGTTGTCCTCGCCGCGCAGTTCGGCCGCGCCGAAGCCCGCGCCGATCTCGACGCCCTTCACCGCGTTAATGCTCATCATCGCCGCCGCGATGTCACCGTCGAGCTTACCGTAGATCGGCGCACCCCATCCGGCCGGAACATTTTCCGCGACCACTTCGATCACCGCGCCGATCGACGAGCCGCTCTTGCGGATGTCGTCGAGATATTCCTCGAAGAATTTCGCCTTCACCGGATCGGGACAGAAAAACGGATTGCGCGACACCTCATCCCAGTTCCAGTTGGCGCGGTCGATCTTGTGCGGCCCCATCTGCACCAGCGCCGCGCGCACCTTCACATCGGGAATGACCTTGCGGGCAACCGCGCCCGCCGCGACCCGCGCAGCGGTTTCGCGCGCCGAGGAGCGGCCGCCGCCGCGATAATCGCGGATGCCGTATTTGGCCTCGTAGGTGTAGTCGGCGTGGCCCGGACGATACTTGTCCTTGATGTCGGAATAATCTTTTGACCGCTGGTCGGTGTTCTCGATCATCAGCGCGATCGGCGCGCCGGTCGTCACCTGCCCATGCTCGGTGTCCATCACGCCGGACAGGATCTTGACCTGATCGGCCTCCTGCCGCTGGGTGGTGAAGCGCGATTGGCCGGGCTTGCGGCGGTCGAGGTCGTCCTGAATCTCGGCGGCGGTCAGCGGAATCCGTGGCGGGCAGCCATCCACCACGCAACCAAGCGCGACCCCGTGGCTCTCGCCAAAGGTGGTAACGCGGAACATGTGACCGAAGGTGTTGAAGGACATCGCCAACCCAATCTGCAAACTTGCAGATTGTGGTAGCGAGAAGTCACAAAAATCGCAACTTTCTTCCCCTCTCCCCTTGTGGGAGAGGGGAAGAAGGCACCGATAAACTCGGCTCCACCCCTCAGCTATGCTTCGTCACCTTGCCGTCCTTGAAGACATAGACCACGCCCTGCTCGATATAGATTTCGGCGGCGTTGATGGGCGTCTCGACCTCCAGCGCGGCCATCAGCGCGCGGCAGGAGCCGCCATGCGAGACCGCCACCGTGTCCTGCAGCAGCGAATCGTACCAGTCACGCATGCGCAAGCTGACCGAGGCATAACTTTCGCCGCCCGGCGGCGGCACGCCCCATTTGTCGGCCTGACGCTGGGCGAACAACTCGGGATGCGACTGCTTCATCTCGATCAGGGTCGAGCCTTCCCAGTGGCCGTAACCGATTTCGCGCAGCCGGTCGTCGATCTGATAGCCGTGCGGTGGCACGCCGATCTCGCCGCGCACAAGCTCCATGGTCTGGCGCGCCCGCCCCAGCGGCGATGCCACGAACGGAATGCGCTCCGGATGGTGGGAATCCTCAGCCAGAATGTTCGCGAGCAACTCGCCGGAACGCACCGCCTGCGTCTTGCCAAGCTCATTCAGCGGAATATCCTGCGAGCCCTGAAAGCGGCCGACCGCATTCCATTCGGTCTGGCCGTGGCGGATGAAGTAGATAACGGGATTGGTCATCGAGCGATTGGTTTCCAAATAACCGAAGGCGGGCGCGAACGCCCTTTCCCGGCGATTCATCAAAGATGTTTTCGGAAGATGCGCGGATCAAGTCCGTGAAGGACTGTTCCGGCTTATTCTTTACCGAGCGAAATATCCGGTGCGTCGGGCCGCTTCATGCCGACGACATGATAACCGGAATCGACATGATGCACCTCACCCGTGACACCACGCGACAGGTCTGAGAGCAGATACATCGCACTGTCGCCGACTTCTTCCTGTGTCACGGTCCGGCGCAGCGGCGCGTTGTATTCGTTCCACTTCAGGATGTAGCGGAAATCGCCGATGCCGGACGCGGCGAGCGTCTTGATCGGTCCGGCCGAAATCGCGTTGACGCGAATGTTCTTCTCGCCGAGGTCGGCAGCGAGATAGCGCACGCTTGCCTCGAGCGCGGCCTTGGCCACGCCCATGACATTGTAATGCGGCATCCACTTCTCGGCGCCGTAATAGGACAGCGTCAGAATCGAGCCGCCTTCGGTCATCAGATGTTCGGCACGCTGGGCGATCGCGGTCAGCGAGTAGCATGAAATCAGCATCGACTTCGAGAAGTTCGCTTCGCTCGTATCGAGGTAGCGTCCGTCGAGTTCATCCTTGTCGGCAAACGCGATGGCATGGACGACGAAATCGATCTTGCCCCACTGCTTCTTCACTTCGGCGAACACCGCATCGATGCTGGCGGCATCGGTCACGTCGCAATGGCCGAGCGTGATCGCGCCAAGCTCCCTGGCGAGCGGCTCGACGCGCTTTTTCAAGGCGTCGCCCTGCCAGGTCAGGGCAAGCTCCGCGCCTTGGTCGCGGCAGGATTTAGCGATGCCGTAGGCAATCGAGCGATTGTTGGCGACGCCAAGGATGACGCCCCGTTTGCCCCGCATCAGGCCGGTCGTATCCGCCATGAAAGCTATCCGTTTTTGGCTGAAAAAATGGAGGCCCGTCTTGGCATAGGCGCTCTGGCCGGGCAAGGCGGGAATCGGCCAGACTGGGCCGGATCGAGGCTTCCCGCCGGCCCTCCTCCGTAAGATCGGAAAGCCGGGAATAGATGTGTTTTCACGGTGTTATAGCTGACAACCAACTTTACACCGCCGACCCCGGCGGACCCGTTGCAGGCCCAAGACAGGTCCATGACCAGCTTCCGCGACAGCGTCGAAACCATGATCCCTGCCCTGCGCCGCTATGCGAGGGCGTTAACCCGCGATACCGATCTGGCCGACGACCTCGTGCAGGACACGCTGGTGCGGGCGCTGCGTTCGGAGAAGCTGTTCCTGGGCGGCGATCTGCGCGCCTGGCTTTATACGATCCTGACCAACCTGAACCGCAACCGCCGCCGCTCGCTGGCGCGGCAGCCGGTGCTGACCGAGCTGCACGACACGCCCGAGCCTTCCGGCACCGAGGCGGAGGGCCGCGACATCACCCGCGCGCTTGCGATGCTGCCGGAAGAACAGCGCGCGGTGCTGCTGCTGGTGGCGCTGGAAGGCCTGAGCTACCGCGACGTGGCCGACATTCAGGGCGTGCCGATGGGCACCGTGATGTCACGCCTCGCTCGTGCCCGCGCGCAAATCCGATCCGTACTCGAAGGCGAACGCCCTGCGCTTCGCTGCGTTAAGTGAACCCGTGCTTTCAGAAAAGACACAGCGATGATTCACGATACTCCCATTACCGAAGACGAACTCCACGCCTATGTGGACGGCGAACTGCCGCCCGAGCGCCGCGAAGCCGTGGAAGCGTGGCTTGCCGCGCATCCCGACGAGGCCGCGCGGGTCCATCAGTGGCGCGCGATGAGCGACATGCTGCACGCCAAGTATGACAGCGTCGCCGACGAGCCCGTTCCGGCACGCCTCAATCTCGACCGGCTGGATCGGCGCCCGAGGCAGTGGGCCTACATGGCCGTCGCCGCGACGCTTGCCGCTTTCATCATCGGCGGCGGCACCGGCTACGCGCTGCGCGGCGCACCTTCGCAACAGTCGACTATTGCGAGCTTCACCGGCGATGCGCTGGAAGCGCACCGGCTTTACGTGGTGGACGTGCGCCACCCCGTCGAAATTGCCGCGAGCGAACGCGCCCATCTGCAGCAATGGCTGACCAACCGCTGTGGGTGGCAGGTGCGCGCACCAGAACTCGACGCGCAGGGCCTGAAGCTCGTCGGCGGCCGGCTGCTGCCCGGCCCCACCGGCCCGGCCTCGTTCTTCATGTACGAGAATGCGGCGGGCGAGCGTTTCACGATCTATGCCTCGCGCGCGAAGAACGAGACGACGAACATGCGGTATGCGACCCATGACAAGGACGGCGCGATGTACTGGGCCGACAACGGCGTTGGCTATGTGGTGGCGGGACCGGTCGACAAGCACAAGCTGACGCAGGTGGCGCGGCTGGTGTTCGACCAGAGCGAACAGGCGAAACAGAAGCTCTAGGTCCTCACGCCCCGTAATACTCGCCAACGGACTTCGTGCCCGCGGCCCAGTCCCATTCGGTGCCGGGCTGATATTTCGGGCCGGCTTTCAATTTCTCGACCGGAATCATGATCTGATAGCCGCCAAGCGCGACGTTGTATTTCAGCGCGGGCCACGGCAGCGGATAATGCTCGTCACCGATGCCGAGAAAGCCGCCGAAACTCAAGACCGCGAACGAAACACGGCCACTGACCTTCTCGATCATCACGCATTCGATCACGCCGATCTTTTCGCCATCGGCATCGAACACCGACGTGCCCTGTACGCGGTCGCTACCGATCAAAGTCGATGTCGAGCGGTTGATGTCGGTCGGCATAGCCATCCTCCTTTCAGGACAAGGAGTTAATGCCTGCACCAGCGACGTGGTTCCAGCCTGAAGCTGGCGTCAAAACGCATCATGGCCGGAGCATAGGAACATGCCGCGGCCATGATGCAACGATGGATAAATGTATCGCGAACTTAAGTACCGCGGCCGGCCTCGCGCTGGCTTGCCAGAAAATCGGACAGCTTCTGCGCCTTGCTGCGCGTGTCCTTCACGGCCTTCGTTGCTTTCGCTTTCTTCACAACCGGCGGAGACTTCTCAGCCTCCTCGGCTTCCTTCGCGAGGCGCAAGGCGCGGAGCCTCTCCATGTTCTTGCGGACGGCAACCGCCTCGCGCTCGAAGTCGGCAAGCGCCTTATCGCCTTCGATGCGGGCGACGCGCTGCTTCTCCGCGCGAGCCATCTGTTCGGGAGTCTGGGGTTTGGCTGTTTTGCTCATCCGTAGAATATAGGGATGAAGGTGAATATTGCCACCCGGCCGGACGTCGAAAAACGGCCTATTCCGGCCATTTTTTAGCCATTGGCCGTTAGCCGAGCCCGCTGCGCGGATTATAGGTGTGGCTGGTGCGCCATTTTTCCATCAACGCCTCCAGATCGGCGTCATTGCCATCGGGCAATACAATACGCGCCGTGACATAGAGATCGCCGCCCGCAGTCTTGGCAGGCAGGCCCTTGCCCTTCAGCCTGAAGGTGCGGCCGCTGGACGTGTTCTTCGGGATCGTCAGTTCGACCGCGCCTTTCAGCGTCGGCACGCGCACCTTGCCGCCGAGCACGGCTTCATACAGCGTGACAGGCAGCTCCACGCGCAGATCGTTGCCCTCGATCTTGAAGAACGGATGCGGCGCGATGTTCACAGTCAGCAGCACGTCGCCAGGCGGATGACCGGGCGCGGTATCGCCCTGCCCCTTCAAACGGATCTGCTGACCGGAGGTCACGCCTGCCGGAATCTTGACGTTGAGTTCTTTGCCGTTCGGCAAACGGATACGCTTGTTGGCGCCGTTCACAGCTTCTTCCAGCGACACGCTCATCGTCGCCGCGACATCGAGATCGACGCCGACGCCGGAATCGAATTCGAAGCCGCCGCGCCCTGCGCGCGCTCCACCCATGCCGGCACGGCCGCCGAACATGCTGGAGAGAATGTCCTCGAAACTGTTCGCACCGGCGGCACCAGCCCCCGGTCCGCCGCTCGTGAAGGAATATTCGAATCCGCCGGGATGCGCGCGGCCCTGAGCACCACGCGCGCCGAATGGCGAGCCCGCACCCTCGAACCCCTGAAACCGCTGCTTGCCTTCGGCGTCGATCTCACCACGGTCGAACTGCTTGCGCTTGGTCTCGTCGCCCAAGATTTCGTTCGCCGAATTGATCTCGGCAAAACGCGCCGCCGCTTTCGCGTCGTTCTTGTTGGCGTCGGGATGGTGTTTCTTGGCGAGCTTGCGAAATGCGCTTTTGATCTCGGCAGCGCTTGCGCTTCGCTGCACCCCCAGGACCTCATAGGGGTCGCGCATTCGGCTAGTCTCCTTTGAATGTCAGATCGGCGAGCCGGGCGGCCCGGTCATTAAATGGGAACGAAACCATGATGTTGCAACCGCTTTACGACCGCTTCCAGGGCGTCATGCTGCGGATTTCCCAGGCTCCGGTGACGGATTTGCAGGCCGCGCCCTGCAGCCAGCCTTCGTTGGTGCCGCGCACGTAGCTTGCGAGGAAATCCCGGCAGGGCCGGCCTCCTTCGCCGGTATAGGCGGATGCCAAAGGCGTCACCGAGCCGCGCGCGCCGGTCTGCGGATTTTCCCAAGGCTGGCTTGCATCCTTTTTACCGCGGGTCAGCACGTCGGACGCAGCGTTGCGCGCCAGCGCAAGGTCGCTATCGGTCAAATTGGTATCGTCGGTCAGCCGGATCGGAACAATCGAGCCGGTCACATCGTCGGCAGCCACGACAGGCGTTTCCTTTGCCTTGTCGCCTCCGAACATATCGCCAAGCCGATAGCTGCAGCCACCCGCGCACACGCCAAACCCGGCCAGCAACGCCGCCACCGTGATCCGGCGGATCAAAGATACCCCCCTGCGGCGGCTTGCCGTATAAGGGAGGCTGGGCGCGCAGGAAAATGGCGCGGTGGAACGCAACGCGGTACTCCAGACATGAACGGTCCAGACTCCATCCAACAACAGACTCCGTTAACATCCGGTGATTTTACGGAAAGCACTGAACCATTTGAGCTTTTTTCGGCGTGGTTCGAGGAGGCCAGAGCCTCCGAACCCAACGACCCGAACGCCATGGCGCTGGCCACCGTGGACGCCAACGGGATGCCGGACGTGCGCATGGTGCTGATGAACGGCCGCAGCCCCGAAGGCTTCGTGTTCTACAGCCACACCAACAGCGCCAAGGGACGCGAGCTGGCGGCCAACCCGAACGCCGCCCTGCTGTTTCACTGGAAATCGCTGCGCCGGCAAATCCGGGTTCGTGGCCCCGTCACCCCCGTCAGCGACGCCGAGGCCGACGCTTATTTCGCCTCCCGTCCGAAGCAGGCGCAAATCGGCGCATGGGCGAGCAAGCAAAGCCAGCCGCTGGAGAGCCGCCTCGCTTTCGAGAAAGCGATTGCGCTCAACGCGGCCAAATATGCAATCGGCGAGGTTCCGCGCCCGCCGGGCTGGAGCGGATGGCGGATCGTCCCGCAAGCGATGGAGTTCTGGCACGACCGCCCCTTCCGCCTGCACGACCGCATCGTGTTCGAGCGCCAAGGCGACGGCTGGACCAAGACCCGGCTTTATCCTTAAACGATTCCACTCGCGCCCCTCCTTTTGGAAGTGAACAATCCTGTCATGACCGCATCAACCTCCAATCAGCCACGCCGCACTCTGCTGCTGACCGGCGCGAGCCGCGGCATCGGCCATGCGACCGTCATTCGTTTTTCCAGCGCAGGCTGGAGGGTCATCACCTGTTCGCGCCATCCGTTTCCCGAACAATGCCCGTGGGACGCCGGACCTGAGGATCACATCCAGGTCGATCTGTCCGATGTCGCCGACACCGAACGCGCGATTCAGGAAATCCGCGGACGTCTCGAAGGCGGCCAACTCCATGCGCTGGTGAACAACGCCGCGATCTCTCCCAAGCTTGAAGGCGGCGGACGGCTTGGCACCATCAAGACCGACAACGACACCTGGGCGAAAGTCTTCCGCGTCAATTTCCTTGCGCCCGTGTTTCTCGCGCGCGGTTTGATCGAGGAATTGAAGGCCACCAAGGGCTCGGTGGTAAACGTCACTTCGATCGCAGGCTCGCGCGTGCATCCGTTCGCCGGCGCGGCCTATGCGACGTCGAAGGCGGCACTCGCTGCGCTGACGCGCGAGATGGCCTACGATTTCGGCAAGGTCGGCGTGCGCGTCAACGCCATCGCGCCCGGCGAGATCGACACATCGATCCTCTCCCCCGGCACCGAAAAGATCGTCGAGCAGCAAATCCCGATGCAGCGGTTAGGGACGCCCGATGAAGTGGCGAAGATCATCTACGTGCTGTGTACCGAGACTTCGTCCTACGTGAACGGCGCGGAAATCCACATCAATGGCGGCCAGCACGTCTAGGCCAGCGGGAACCTGAACGCGGCCTTGCGGGTTTGTCTCCATTCCTCGCAAGGCGCTTCCCGTGGCACGCAAAAAACTCTCGGTCTATCGGACCAAACGCGACTTCACGAAAACCGCGGAGCCGAGCGGCGCCGCGAAAATCGCGCGTGCAAAACTGCCGCGCTTCGTCATCCAGAAGCATGATGCAACACGGCTGCATTACGACCTGCGGCTCGAGTTCGATGGCGTCTTTAAATCATGGGCGGTGACGCGCGGCCCTTCGCTCGACCCCAAGGACAAACGCCTCGCGGTTGAGGTCGAGGATCATCCGCTCGACTACGGCGATTTCGAAGGCACGATCCCGAAAGGCCAGTATGGCGGCGGCACCGTGATGCTGTGGGATCGCGGCTACTGGTACAGTGACAATCCGGAAGCAGGCTTCAAGAAAGGCGACCTCAAATTCGCGTTGGATGGCGAAAAGCTTCACGGCGAATGGGTGCTGGTGCGGATGCGCCATGACCGCAGCGGCGGGAAGCGCACCAACTGGCTGCTCATCAAGCATCGCGATGAATACGCGCGCGAGGGCAAGAAGAACGACATTCTCGACGAAGATCAATCAGTTGCCTCGGGCCGCACCATGGCGCAGATCGCCCAAGGCAAGGGGCGCGGACCGACGCCCTTCATCACGGCCAAAGCAAGCTTAAAAGGAGGCCGCACCAAGGCCGACCGGATTTGGCAATCCAATCAGGGCTTGGCCGCGAACCTGCGGGCAAAATCCGAGACGAAGACACTTGCGCCGTCCAAAGAGAAGCCACCGGCGAAGGTTGCGCGCAAAGTGGGAAGCCTTCCCGGCTTCATCGCGCCGCAACTGTGCAAATCCGTCGCGCGTCCACCCGATGGCGACGACTGGATTCACGAGATCAAGTTCGACGGTTACCGGATGCAACTGCGCATCGAGGACAAGCAAGTAACTTTGCGCACGCGCAAAGGACTCGACTGGACCGCGAAGTTTCCGGCGATTGCGAAAGCCGCCGCAAAACTGCCCAACGGCATCATCGACGGCGAGATCGTCGCTCTCGATCACAATGGTCACCCGAGCTTCGCATCGCTGCAGGCGGCGCTCTCCGATGGCCAAACCGACGAGCTGGTTTTCTTCGCGTTCGATCTTCTGTTCAACAAGGATACCGACCTGCGGCGGTCGCCGCTAAGCGACCGCAAGGCGCAGCTGAAATCGTTCCTGAAGAACAACACCGGCAACGGCGTGATCCGCTATGTCGAGCATTTCGAGAGCGGCGGCGATGCGATTTTAAAATCGGCCTGCCGCCTGTCGCTGGAAGGCATCATCTCGAAACGCACGGATGCGCTCTATCGGTCCGGCCGCACCGAAAGCTGGCAGAAAGCCAAGTGTCGCGCGGGGCATGAAGTCGTGATCGGCGGCTGGAAAACCACCGCAGGAAAATTCCGCTCGCTAATGGTAGGCGTGCCGCACGAGGATCATCTGGCCTATGTCGGCATCGTCGGCACCGGATATGGTCAAGCTGTCGTCAAGCAGATCATGCCGGAATTGAAGAAGGCTGCTTCAAACACCAATCCGTTCGGCGGCAAGAATGCGCCGAAGAAAGCCACCGGCGTGCACTGGGTCAAGCCCGAACTGGTCGCGGAAATCGAGTTCGCGGGCTGGACCGGCGACAACATGGTGCGGCAAGCCGCCTTCAAGGGACTGCGCAAGGACAAATCGGCGGATGACGTGCAGGTGGACGAGCCTGTGGTCACCACTGTCCCCAAACCGGCGCCACGAAAAGCCGCCGCGAAGAAACCGGCAAGCATCCGTTCAAAAGACAGCGCCGTGGTGATGGGCCTGACCATCTCCAAGCCGGACAAGCCGCTGTGGCCCGACGACGGCAAGGGCGAACCGATCACCAAGCTCGATCTCGCCCACTACATGGAAGACATCGGCGAGCATCTGCTGCCGCACATCGAGAGGCGGCCCTGCTCCATCATCCGTGCGCCGGACGGCATCGATGGCGAGACATTCTTCCAGCGCCACGCCATGGCAGGCATGTCGAACCTCATCGGCGAGGTGCGCGTGTCCGGCGACCGCAAACCCTACATCCAGATCGACCGCATCGAGGGGCTCGTTGCGGCGGCACAGATCGGCGGCGTCGAATTCCATCCATGGAATTGCGCCGAAGGCGAGCCGGACGTGCCGGGCCGGCTGGTGTTCGACCTCGACCCTGCCCCGGATGTTACTTTCACCGATGTCATCAAAGCCGCGCGCGACATGCATGAGCGCCTCACCGCGCTCGGGCTTGAAAGTTTTTGCAAGACCACCGGCGGCAAGGGACTGCATGTCGTCACGCCGTTGAAGGATGCGAAGAAGGACCGGATCGACTGGAAAACGGCGAAGGCTTTCGCGCAGGCCGTGTGTCAGGCGATGGCGGCGGACGAACCGGAACGCTATCTGCTCAACATGTCGAAGAAGAAACGCGATGGAAAGATCTTCCTCGACTATCTGCGCAACGACCGGATGTCGACGGCGGTCGCGCCGTTCTCGCCGCGCGGCCGTAAGTTCGCGCCAGTGTCGATGCCGGTGACATGGGCGCAGGTGCGTCCCGGCCTCGATCCGCTCAAATTCACTTTGCGCACCGTGCCTGCGCTCGCGAAGAAATCGAAGGCCTGGGCGGATTACGACCGCGCCGCAAGTTCGCTGAAAGATGCGATGAAGAAGTTGAAGCAATAGCGTTCAGGAATGCCCCGTCATTGCGAGGAGCACTTGCGACGAAGCAATCCAGCTTCTTTTCCCAGACGTCTGGATTGCTTCGCTTGCGCTCGCAATGACGAGAGAGCCATCGATCCCTATACGCTTCACCCCACTTCACCCGCGAGCCAGTCGCGATATTTTCCGCTGACGCCATCGGCCGGCAGCCGGACAATCTCCGGCACCTCATAAGGATGCCGCTCGATCAGAAACGCTTCGAGCGCGGAATAGCGATCCGTCAGCGTCTTGAACAGGATCATCTGCTCGCCGTCTTCGACGATCTTGCCGTCCCAGCGATAGCAACTCGAGATCGCAAAAATCTGCGCACAGGCCGCAAAGCGAGCCTCGATGACGGCACGCGCAAGCACCTTCGCCTGCTCCGCATCCGCCACGGTGGTCATCACGATGCAGACGTCGCTCGCCATCGCTCCGTGCCTTCAGATTATTATTTGACGCGTTTTCTTCACGCGAACCGGTTTCCACTTCGCTTGAAAACGCTATGAGGCTACAGCCACTTCTTCCACTTGAAGAACATGTAAGGCAGCACCGCGGCGAACAACATCGCAATCAGCGCCAGCGAATAGCCGTGCTGCCACTCCAGCTCCGGCATGACCTTGAAATTCATGCCGTAGATCGAGGCGATCAGCGTCGGCGGCATCAGCACCACCGCCATCACCGAGAACAGCTTGATGATGTTGTTCTGTTCGAGGTTGACGACGCCAAGCATGGCGTCGAGCACGAAGGTGATCTTGTTCGACAGATACGATGCGTGATCGGTGAGCGACTGCACGTCGCGCTGCAGGGTCTTGAACTGCGCCTTCTGCTCCTTGCTCCAGCGTCCGTTCTGGTCGGTCTCGACGGTGACGAAGGAAATCACGCGCCCGATCGACACCAGACTTTCGCGAACCTTCGAGGTCAGGTCGCCCTTGCGGCCGATGGTGAGAAGGATCTGGGAATATTTCCGCGAGTGCCCGCGATCTGCGGACGGCTCGAAAATCTCGTTGCTCACGGTATCGACGTCGGAGCCGACACGCTCGAGAATATCGGCGGAGCGGTCGATGATCGCATCGAGCAGGTCGAGCAGGATGGTGTCGCCCGTGATACCCGAGGGACATGACCGCCCAAGCTTGGCCGCAACCAGCATGAACGGCTTCGGCTCGTCGTAACGCACCGTGACAAGCCGGTGGGCGGTGAGGATGAACGAGACCGGCGCGGTGCGCGGATTGCTGCCGTCGGTGCCGCACATCAGGGTCGCCGTCATGTAACGCGCGCCGTTCTCGACATAGAGACGCGAGGAGATTTCGATTTCCTGCATATCCTCGCGGGTCGGGATTTCGATGCCGACGAGCTTTTCCACCGCCTTGTCCTCGCCGGGAACCGGCGATTTCAGGTCCAGCCAGACGGCGTCCTCCGGCAGCGCGGCGAGGTCGAGGGTTTCCAGCTTTTTCAGCGAACCTGCCGAGGGTGCGAATACGGACAGCATGAAAAATGGCCTCCGGCATGCGGCGTGGTGTCACCCCGCCACAACGCAAATTCGTTCGATTCTGGCAAGACGGGACCAGGCGGCAGCCCCGGGAAATGCCAATTCCGTGATTGGAACCGCCTTTAAGAGGTTCTATCGCACAGGAGTGCGGCAGCAATGCCACAGGTCCGATGTTGCGTAGCAAAAGCCACGCCGAATCTCTGGAATTGGGTGAAAACCTGATGTTTATAAAACGAAGCGATACTGCGGCGCGCGTCGCTCCTTAAGAGCCGTTTTCGATCTCCGCCGCCACCGGGATTTACATCGATGCCGTCGATTGTTTCCAAGTTTGCCGTTCTTGCCGCAGGCCTGATGCTGGCTGGCTGCATGCAGACAGCTCATTACGAGCCGATGAAAGAAAGCCTGCTCAAGCCGCGCGACAAGGAATACCTGGCAAAGGTGTCCTACGTGAAGACGCCGGTCGCCGAGCCCTACCGCCGCGCCATCGTCGAATACCACCGCAAGGAAGCGCCCGGTTCCATCGTGGTCGATTCCGACAACCACTACCTTTATTATGTCCTCGATGGCGGCAAGGCGATCCGTTACGGCATCACCGTCGGCGAGGAAGCCATGGCCTGGTCCGGCATCGCCAAGGTTGGCGCCATGACCGAGTGGCCGGACTGGCACCCGACCAAGGGCGAGATCGAACGCCTCGGCGTGCCGACCTTCGTCAAGGGCGGCCCGGACAATCCGATGGGCTCGCGCGCCATCTACCTTTACTCGGGCGGCAAGGACACGCTGTTCCGCATTCACGGCACCAACCAGCCGGAATATATTGGCGCCTCGATTTCCTCGGGCTGCATCCGCATGACCAACGAGGACGTCATCGATCTGTACAGCAGGGTCAAGATGGGCGCGGTCGTCGTCGTGCTCGATCCCAAGCAGGGCGACTCGCCTTACAATCCGAAGATGGCGCTGCAGGGCGGCACGGCCTACCAGTAAGCCTCTGCAACTCATTCGATGACAAAACGCCGCTCTCAGGGCGGCGTTTTTCATTCAGAGAGTCGTTTCCAAAGTCTGACCTGTTCGGATTGCACATTCTATTCCGTCGTCCCCGCGCAGGCGGGGACCCAGTCTCCAAGTGTGGCTTCCCGCTTTCGCGGGAATGACGGGGAGAAAACCTAATAGCCCGCTATCTAACGCGCGGGCGGCTCATCCTGCTTGCCTACAGCATCGCCGGTAGCGGCCGCGCCCTGCTCCTTCTCTTTCGCGCGCGGCGGCGCTTCCTCGGGCCGCTCGGCGGGCAAAAGCGGCGCCGTCTCCGGCATCGGATCGTACACGTTCCACTGGCACAGCTTGTAATTGTTGCGGCGCTGCGCGAGGTCGAGGTGAATGTGATCCTCGTGATACCAGTCCGAGCCCGGCCCGAGCACCGTGGTGAAGCGTGTGCACACCGACCACAGCACCTTTTCGCGAATCTCGCGCGACAGCGTGCGGTCCGTCAGCGCCAGCTTGGTGCCGTTGGCGAGATCGAGGCTGCGGACATCGAGTGCATTCGCCTTGCCGTGCTCCGACAGTTTCGCACCCTTCACCCGGTTACGGCCGCGGCACTCGTAGGAATCGAAATTGTCGAGTCCGTTGAGCATCGAGCCGAGGCTTTCCGCGAGCGGTTCGGCATCGTCGCGAACCCAGTCCGCCACCGCGCGCGCCATCTCACAGCGCAGCGTCGCCGCCGGTTTCAGATCGACACGCTGGCCGCCACGCAGCACCACCGCCTCAAGCTTCACCAGATCGTCATCGCCGCATCCGCCGGCTCCATGGATCGGCGCGATCGACGGCGCGATGGCGACATCGTCCGTCAGCGCACGCCGGCAGGCCGAAGGCTCAGGTGTGGCCGGTGCCGCAGGCGCTGCGGCCTGCTCCGGCTTTGGGGCGGGATCGGGGCCTGTTGCTGGAATTTCGGCAGGCCGCGGCTGCGGCAGGGGCACGGCCGTCTCCGCCATGCCTGGATTCACTAGGCTCGGCATCGCGAATGAGAGGCTGAACGCAACGGCGATGCCCGCACTTCGGCGCATCCTCGCGTGATGATGTCGGCTGGATGGCATTCGCGGGCAAAGCATTCCGGATTTCGGTTTCCTGCGGAAGGGCCACCATAAAGGGCCATACGACCGCTGCCAATTCCGGCCGCCGCACCGATACGATAGAACGGCAGCATGGGGCTGATTCTTGTTCTGATCGTGGGGCTCGTAGCCGGTATTTTCAGCGGGATCGTTGGAACCGGCTCGTCCATCATGCTGGTGCCGGTGCTGGCCTCGATCTACGGGCCGAAGGAAGCCGTGCCGATCATGGCCGTCGCCGCCGTGATGGCGAACTTCTCCCGCATCCTCGCATGGTGGCGCACGGTCGACTGGCGTGCCTTTGCCGCCTACGGCATCACCGGCGGCCCCGCTGCCTTTCTCGGCGCGCATACGCTGCTGATCCTGCCGAGCCGCATCGTCGATCTGACCATCGGCGCGTTCCTGATCTCGATGATTCCGATCAGGCACTGGCTTGCGAAGCGCATGATCCGCCTCAATCTGTGGCATCTGGCGATTGCGGGAGCCGTGATCGGCTTTCTCACCGGCATCGTGGTCTCGACCGGCCCGATCTCCGTTCCTGTGTTCCTCGGCTACGGGCTGGTGAAGGGCGCGTTTCTGGCGACCGAAGCTGCCTCCTCGCTGGTGATCTACGTCGTCAAGGTCCTGACCTTCCAGACCAGCGGCGCGCTGCCGTGGGATCTGGCGCTGAAGGGGCTCATCACCGGCTTTTCCATCATGGCCGGCACGTTCATCGCCAAGCCGTTCGTGCTGCGCCTTGCCCCGGAAACCTTCCGCCACGTCATGGACGGCCTGATGCTGATCTCCGGCCTGACCATGGTCTGGAATGCGGTCTTTGCGACGTGAATTCGCCGTTCTGCGGCTTCCCTCACCCTACGAAAATGCGCTAGGTCAACATTTCTGCGTGGTCACCCGCGCTTGTGGATCGTCGAATGGCCCGCCGCTTTTCCGCCGCTTACCAAAAAGAGCCGATCTCCTCGCTCGCCTCATGGGCG
>Ga0180223_1001695_pt1 | contig 15762 bp, 20 predicted proteins | sample eDN5th30CKraftOP_FD_151337 | JGI IMG/M metagenome (GOLD analysis project Ga0180223, IMG submission 151337) | Enriched Organic Plus compost microbial communities from Emeryville, California, USA - eDNA 5th pass 30_C Kraft OP (version 2) (version 2) ...
ACCGAGCCAGAACATTCCGCGCGCACTGATCAGATAAAGCCATGTCGCGAATGCGACGAGGGCGAGCGCGGTCGTGACCTCAAACGCCATGCCGCGAGTCTCAGGCCTGCCGTCCGGCAATGAACCGGGCGGCGGCGCGCAGGATGCTGGTATCAACCGGCGGCGAGAAGAAATCGAGCGCGGCCTCCGCTTCGGCCACCAGTTCGGCGAGCCGCACCTTGGCCTGCGCCACACCGACGATGCTGACCAGGGTCGCCTTGCCGGCGGCTTCGTCCTTGCCCGTCGCCTTGCCGGTCAGCGCCGGATCGCCTTCGACATCGAGCAGGTCATCGGCGATCTGGAAGGCCTCGCCGATCGCAAGGCCGTAGCGATCCAGCGCCTCGAACGCCGGCACCGGCGCGCGTCCCAAAATCGCACCCGCGCGCGTGCCGAAGCGCAGCAGCGCGCCGGTCTTCATCAGGTCGAGGGTTGCCACGTCGTGCTGGCTCTGCGTCTTCGCCTTGCCGCCGTCGAAGCGCCCTTCGGCGGCGAGATCGAGCAACTGGCCCCCGACCATGCCGCCGATGCCGGCCGCGCGCGCGAGTTCCAGCACCAGCTTGATCCGCACGGCCGCATCGGGATGGGTCTCTTCCCGCGCCAGCAGATCGAACGCGAAGGTCAGCAGCCCGTCGCCGGCGAGGATCGCAGTCGCGTCATCGAATGCCTTGTGCACGGTCGGGCGGCCGCGCCGCAGGTCGTCATTGTCCATCGCCGGCAGGTCGTCATGCACCAGCGAGTAGCAGTGGATGCATTCCAGTGCCGCCGCCGCCATCAGCGCCTGCTCCTGCGTCACATCGAACAGCGCGGCGCTCTCGACCACCAGGAACGGACGCAGCCGCTTGCCGGCGCCGAGTGCGGCATAGCGCATCGATTCCAGCAGGCGCGGCGGACGGGCGATTTCTCCCGCCACCGGCTGGTTCGACAGCAGCGTGTCCAGCCACGCATCGGTTGCCGATGCGACAGCGGTAAGACGGGCGGTGAAGGAGGCGGACTGTTGATCGTTCATCGAACCGTTGATTTTCGTGACCGACGCACACCGTGCGTCTTCGACAGGGCCGGATGGCCGGTTGGACCTAGCTTATAACCGCTAAGTTTTTTCATTCAAAGCGCAGGCACCGGGACAGGGGAAGACAATAGCGCCGGATAACCCCTGCAACCCCTTGGTATTGGCTCATCTGTCCTCTACGGTGTGATTTGAGATAGGACATTAAGCGTCACCCAAGGACACCTTCGGTCTTCCCGTCGTCTTCCCATGAAGCTCACGCAAGTCGCCATCGATCGCCTCACTCTCCCGGCCGGCAAGGCTGATCACATCGTATTCGATGACAGCCTCCCCGGCTTTGGCGTTCGCCTCCGGAAGGGGGGCGCTGCCATGTACTTGGTACAATATAAAATCGGCAAGCAGAACCGCCGTCTGTCCCTCGGGCGCGTCGCCGGAATGCCGCTGGCGAAGGCGCGGGCTGCCGCTGGTGAGCTTCTGGCCAAGGTGCGGCTCGGTATCGACGTGGCGGCAGAGAAGGCTGTCCGCGTCTCTGAGGCGCAGCAGACTGTCGGCGTGGCGGTCACCACCTATCTGGCCCGGGTGGAGAAAGCCGCCAGACCGAATACGCACCGATCGATCAAGCTGTACCTCAATAACTACGCCTCGCCCCTGCACGGGTTGCCCATGAAGGCCATCAACCGGGCCGCCATTGCCCAGCGGTTGGCTGCCATTGATGCCGAACGCGGCGCCGTGGTGGCCGATGCTGCCCGCTCTGCCCTGTCCGGATTCTTCGCCTGGGCGATGCGCGAGGGCATGGTGGAGATTAATCCGGTCATGGCGACCAACCGTCCCGTGGCCAAGGCGTCCCGACGCGAGCGTGTGCTGTCCATGGATGAGTTAGCTGCCATTTGGCAGGGTGTGGAGGATGACGACTTCGGCCGGGTGATTCGCCTCCTGATGCTGACCGGCTGCCGGCGCATGGAGATCGGCGGGGCACTGTGGTCCGAGCTGGACCTCACCAATGCCGTCCTCACGATCTCAGCCGAGCGGGCCAAGAACCGGCAGGAGCGTGCCGCGTATCTCTCCCCGGCAGCCGTCGATATCTTCGCCAGCCAGCCGCAGATGATTTCCAGGGCTCAGGTATTCGGGCAGGGCAAGGACGGGCTGGCTGGATACGATCGGCCCAAGACCCGTCTGGATGCGGCCTCAGGCGTCACCGGCTGGGTGATCCACGACATTCGCCGGTCATTCGCCACCCACATGGGAAAGACCCTGCAGGTCCCTCCCCATGTCGTCGAATGCATGCTGGGTCATACCTCGGGGCATAAGGCTGGCGTGGCCGGCATCTACAATCTCTCCGTCTATGAGACCGAGCAGCGTGAAGCCCTCAATCGCTGGGCTGACAAAATCGCGCCGGGGTAGCCAAGGACCGCCAATCGCAAGCCGCCTGGCTACCCCGGATCAGCGGGTCGAACAGTCCAAAGACTCCCGCCGATTCTATTCCCACGCCTCTTCGCCCGACATCCTGGCAAGCAGGTTGTCAGAAAAGCCCGCCTTCCACAGCGCCAAGCGCAACTTGGCCGCGGCAATCTGATTCTCCTGCGTCGGCTGTACCCTCGCCTGCGCCAGAATGAAGCACATCGCCCGGCCGATCTCGCGGTCAGTCAACGAACCGTCTTCACCCCTGCGGCTCGCGGCAATCTCCGGGTCCTTGGCTTCCTCCAGCCTGCTCAGCCGTTCCTCAATTGACCTGACGCTGCTCATCGCTTCTCTCCATCCGCTCGATGCGCTCATTCAGTTTCAGCATCTCGGCAATCTCATCCGCCGTTGCCGGTGTTGTCGTCGTCGGAGCCGCGCGCTGCGCTTCCAACGCGGCGATACGCTTCTCCAGACCGTCGCCGATGGTCATATCCTTCATGGCAATCAGGATGCCCTTCAGGCACGTCGCCAGAGCCGGATCGATCTTGCCCAGCTTCGTCGCCCGATAGACCTTGGCCATCTCGGTTTTGATGTTGCCGACCGTCTCCAACGGGCCGATCCGCATATTTGTTTGTTTCGCCATGGGGTTAACCCCTCCAAACTATGCATTGAAAGGTCAGTAAGCCTTACCTATTTCCGCTCTGGCGGGTTGATGAGGTATCGGAGCATCTGCCGAAAGCCCGCGTAGCTGTTCCAAGGGACCAGACGCTCGGCTGCATTCTTCTGGCCCTCGGTCGCGTCCTTTCCCTGCCGCCATTGCTCGGGCACCGTGGCGACCGTGCCGACATCCTGCACCGTGCCCATGGTTGGCCCCAGGAACGCGCCTGCGAGGTTTCTGTTGGTGATGCGCTGTGACACCATGGATTTCTCATCAAAGGCGCGCATGGGCGACTTGATCGGGTTGTACGTCGTCAGCTTCTCGACGGCGTTTGCCAGCTCCATCGGGACGGCCATGAGGCCGGATGCATCCAGACCCTCGGCAATCCAGTAGCCTGGTGCTTCCGTGAATTTCGGTGCTTCACGGTTGCCGGTGTAGGCTTTGAGGTACGCGCGCATCATGCCGATGCTGGTCATGGCAATCATGCCGCCGATGAATCGTTTCTGGTCCTCCTGAAGCCCACGGATGAGCACCCTCTGATGCGATGCGAGGGCGAAGGTCTTAAACTGCAGGACCAGCTTGCCAGTCGGCGTGTTGGCCAGAACGGGTATATCAGCGGCACCGCGCTCTACGATGATGCTGTCCACATCCTTGTTGATCATGGCGCGATACGTGCGCAGGGCAGCAACGTCATCCCAGCGGGCCGTGCCGGCGATGTAGACATGCCCATCCTTCCGGCCGTAGGTCTTGAATTGCTGTGCGATGCGCCCCGCCATAGATTCGTCGGCGCCCAGGAAGGCCATATATGCCCGCTCGCGCTGGTTCAGGCTGCCATAGTGCAGAGCGTTCTTGATGATATGGTTCTGCGTCATGACCGATGCGAACGCCTTCATAGCGTCGGTCCATATCCGGATGCCGTTCCACACGGATGAGGCATTAGACATTTTGGACAGCAGACTCTCGATCGGTCCCATGGTGCTGTAGGGATCAGTGATGTCAGCCAGCTTGCCGAGCCTGTGAGCAAGGATGGTTTCCAGCACGTTACCGGCGGCGCGGGCCTCAGCGACCGACATCTTGATAGCCTTCACGTTGGTGATCAGCGAGCCTGTCGTCTGCATGTATTCCATGAGACCGTGAACCATGAGCGGGCGCACCACGTCTGGCAGCGAAGAGAACAGCACCTCGCCCATCTTCATGACGTACTGCACATGACGGGCGACGCGGGAGATGGTGCCCCAGTCACCCTCCGGCTTGGACGTGCCCCTGATCTGATCCAGCACGGCCTGGATATCGCCCAGGTCGTCCTCCATGGAGCGGTTCAGGCGCTGCCTGGCAGCCTCGCTGGGCGCAGCATCGGCCAGCTTCTTGTAGTCTTCGATGATCGCCTGCTTCTGCTCCTGCATGTCAGCACGGCCGAACTTGCGGGTGATCTCGATATCCGGTCCCATGGTGCGGATATAGCGGCGCGCGACCTTCTCGATATCGCTTTCCAGAAAGTCCTCGATCAGCGCATCCGGAATGTGGAACGTGCGCTCCTTCAGCGGACCACGTTCCATAATGGTCATGTCCGGCCGCAGCTCGAACTTGTCGGTGTTGCGGCCAAGGATCTTGTCGATGACTTCCTGGGCAATGTCGCGGAAGTGGGAATCCGGGTCATCGAATCTGTCGGCGCGCTCGATACGCCGGGCGAGATCATATTCCCGCAGCTGCTGGCCCGTGAGCTTCTGCGCCACCTCGATCGTCTCGGCATCGAAATCATTCATCATGCGTGGCAGGTCGTCGCTGAGATAGCGGACGATGATGTCCCGAAACTCACCCTCCCGGGCGACAATCTTCGCGTGGTTGTAGACGCGGGTGAAATACGACGGCGCGGTATCGACGCTGACATCCTTGGGATACATCTTCAGTTCGATGGCCTGATCCTTGGGCGGATCAAACAATACCGAGCGCCATTTGGCAGCCATGTCGCTGACAGTCTTGCTGCCGGGGTCGAAGTCGGCGTTACGCATGGCGTGGCCAACCAGGTCGTTGAAGTCGGTGCGGGTGCCCATACCACCCTCGGCACGATAGGCCCTGTATGCTGCCCGGTTGTCCTTGAGCATGGCAGCCAGCGGCGCGTTCCATGCCTTGGTGAGGGTTTCGGCTGCAGGCTCGGAAGCGACACCAGCCATGTTCTTGTTGACGTACACAGTGTACTCGAACAGCTTCGATCCGACATCGCGGGCCACGGCAGAGGGCGAGTTCATGACCCGCATGCCGGGGCTCAGGGCCTTGGTCTTATCGACAAGGGCACCGGCAACCCTGCCGGCGGTTGCATTGGCCTCCAGCGACGGCACGGATACTGCAGCTGCGCCAGCGCTGGCTGGGGCGGGCACCGGAGCGGTTTCCATAGCGCCCCTATCCAGCGTCTCCACGGCGGCCTTCCATTCGGCATCTGAAAGGATGCGCCCTCCGACGCCACCGATGAGGCCACCCAACAGGACAGCTCCTGAGATGGCCTGAGCGCTTTCCTGCGGCGTGCGGGTGATCTGGGTGGAGTGCAGCGCGCCTTCCTGCACGGCGGTTGCAAATCCCGCGCTGCCGCCGACACGGGCCACATTGGCGAGGTCAGAGACGATGAATCCGCCTTTGGCCCCTCGATAGATTGCCGCGCCTGGCAAGGCCGTGGGCCAGTCCAGCACCGCGCCGGCACCCTGACCGATCAGCGACTGCCACCACGGCGCATCAGCCAGCGTCTTCCTGTTGGCATTCTCCTTGTCGATGTTGCCTTTCATCCATGCGAGGTATTGATCATTGCGGGCCTCAGCCAATTCGTCCGCATAGGGCTCGTATGGCGTGCCCTTGATGGCCTCAAAGCCCTTGAATGTCGGGTCAGGGTCATTGCTCGGGTGCGTCCGGGTATTCCACCACGACACGACGGAGGACTGCGACTCGATGCCGGCTCCCATGACATCGAGGAAGGCCGGAGCATCCGAGCCGAGGGTGAGTTCGTCAAAGCCCGGAACGATAATTCGCGGGCTGTCCGGTGGCGCTCCGATCGGAGCATTGATCTGCGGTCGTTCGATATCGACGATGGGCATTACTGTGCCTCCGGAAGGGTGGTGTCAGACGGCATCAGGCGCGGTGTTCCGGAGCGCAGCTGTCGGGTGCGTGACATATCTCGGGCGCGCCGCTGCTGTGCCTGGCCCGGCTCCTTCTTCTCCTGGCTCTGCTGATAGATGGTGCTCTGCTCCTGGCTGAGCACGTCATTGATGCCGGAGATCGGGGCCTGGAATCCACGTGTGGTGTTGAGGACATGGGTCACACCGTTGGTGTCGTCCCATTCCAGCGCGTACTGAGGCGGTCGTTTTCCCTCGCGGTACTGTTCGGCCGTCACGCCATCGATCGGGATCAGCCTGATTCGCTGGCGAGGCACGTCACCGCCGCCTTCGGCCTTCACGGCTGCCACGGCATCGCTGGCGATGAGATCAGCCATGCGCTCGTCGCGCTTGTCCGTCTCTTTCAGATTGATGGCCCCGCGATAGTAGGGCGCACGCTCCGGCGGATACTTGGTCAGGACGGGCTTGCCGGTGATGGTCGTAACGCCCCACACTTTCCTGAGCTGGTTGGCGGCCTGCTGCTTCGCCACGTCAATGTCCCCATTGGCCGTGGTGAGGTACGATTCCTTTACCAGCTCGGCAAAATCGTTGAACATGAGGGCGCGGTCGCGCGGCTGAAAGCCCACGTCCGGAGATCCTGCCCAGCGAAATTCACCAAGCAGGGTCAGCGCGGTTTCACCCCATGACGGCGCGAACGGCCCGGACATGTTGCTTTGGGTGAGATCGTCGCGGATGATCTTGTCAATATCCTCGCCCTTGAGCCGGGTCTTGAGTTCGCGCTGATACTCGGGAGATGCGTCCTGCATGACCTTGCGAGCCGCCTGGTCCGGCGTGAGGCCAAGCGCGTCCCTATAATGCTGGAAGGCCGTAGCGGATGCCTCGATCTGTGCAGCACCCTCCACACCAGCGAAGGCGCCGGCATTGCGCGTGATGGCGTTGGCGGCAAATGAGAGCCGGGTGGTGGCCTCGGTCGGGTTGCCGGACACCAGCGCGCCCCTGATGGCTGCCGCGGTGGCCTTGGGCACAATGCCAGTGCGCTGGACGATCACATTGGCCGCGTCGTCGTTCGCCCCCATCCGCTTGAACAGGGTCTCGACGCCCTTGCGGTCGTTGTCGTCAAAGCCGTTGAGCGGCTGGCCAGATTCCATGCGGCGTTGGACCCCATCGGCAACCTGAATGGTCTTGGCGGCCTCGTCCCATTTGCGGAGCAGGTCGTTGCGCTGGGGCGGTGCGAGCATGGGGTCCTGTTCGATCGCAGATCGCGGCGGCAGCGGTGCGAGGCCGGCCGAGGCGTCAATCACCATTCGCTCGAACGTCTCTGATTGAGCCTGGCTCGCCTTGGTGGCCAGCTGCAGGACATCATTCTGCGCCGTCACCAGCATGGCATTGCGCTTTGACGGGTCAATGAACTGCATTGCGGCATCGGACAGCGTGCCGCCGCCGGTACGTGCCCCGAGCTTGGCATAGTCGGACAGCTTGGTGCCGTTGGCGTCTGCCGGGTCTACCTCACCGCCGGATGCGAGATACTTCTTTGCTCCACCCGCACCGCCGAGGTGCATCATGGCCTTGATGGCTTCGCGGGTCATGACTACACCGCCGATGGGCTTGCCGATGTACTGCGCCAGTCCCTGCTGCTCGATCTCCTGATCCATCTTTTGGGTATGGATGGCATAAACAGCTTGCTGCGCCGCGGCGTTGTTGCGGAAATCCTCGATCGTCTTGACTTCCGGATGACCCGGGATGTTGAACGTGCCGGTCCATTTGTTTGTGCCTCCCTTCGACCACGTCGCGATGTTCTCAGCGCCACCCGGAGCATAGACGCCAAGGTCCACCAGGCGCGGCGCACCGAACTGATAGAGGCCGGCATAGCCAAGCTGATTCATCTTCCGGGGGTCGCCGCTGGATTCCCGCTGCATGAGGCCACGGTCGAAGCCCTGCAGCGTCTCGACACGTTCCAGCGGCGGCAGGGTGTTCACCTTGCCTTCCACGAACTCACTGACCCATGTCCGCCGCATCTGCTGCGCCTGGGTCGCGGTGATGTAGCCCTTGGCCTGCCAGCTATCGATGAGCTTGGTGGCGGACTCATTCGTGATCTTGATTGCGCCTGGGTCCGGGTTATTGATACCTCGGTTACGCAGGGTCGTCAGCGTGTCCATGTCGGCCGCCATGGCCTTGTCACGATTGAGCGTCTGCAACCGCTGCTCTGCGCCGATACGGATGCGAGCGGCGTTGTCCTTGGACTGTTCAATGAACAGCTGCCGGGCCCGCGGGTCCGTAATGCCGCTGGCTGCCTCTGTGATGGCGGTATTGGCATTCGTGCCGTACTTGACGGGGTCGGGCTCCTGGTCCTGAGACAGCGCGCTGCTCTGATCCAGAAGCTTGACGGTCGTGTTGGCGTTGGCGCGGGCCACCTCAAGCTGAGTGTTCTTGGCGGCCTCCTGAGCATCCACAGCTGAGATATCATTCACCGCCCTGGAAATGCCTTGGCCGAGGTTCTGTGCGCCCTGCACGATGGCGCGGCCAGCATTGGCATAGCCAGATGCATCCGCCAGAGCGACGGGCCGAAGCCCGCCGCCGGTGTTGAGCGGACCGAGATCGTAGGCGGAAGGAAGTTTCGCCATGTCAGGATCCTCTGTGTTAGCGGACGAGGCCACCGCTCAGGTTGAGCGGGACCATATCCTTGATGTGCTGCATGGCGGCCTGCCGGGTCGCCAGACCCTTCGCCATCACGTGCCCGTCCAGCCGGCGAACGACGATCCACTTATCAGTCAGACCGCGATGCTCGGTGTAATACGGGTCATTCGGGCTGATATCGTCCGGCTTGTGAACGTCCTCGAACTCGACGCACCGGAGCATGCGGACGGTCGCCTCATTGGAGAGCGGCGACGTGCCGACCACCAACAATTCGCACCACCATGCCAAGTCATCCGGTCGTGCCACGATGACATCGCCGATCGTCATGACATTGCCGACATTGCGGTTCGCCCAGAACTGCGGGATGAACAGATGCGCGATGGGTGTGCCGGTCGGTACCGTGGCGGTCCAGTGGTTGCTGACGTTCACGGTAACCGCGAACCGGTTCAGCGGCAGCCGGTCCTTGAGCGGCATGATCTCCTGCGATGCATCCGGGTCCCTGTTAAAAACCTTGAACTCCTTCATCCGCTGGACGATGACCTCCATCTCGGTGACGCCTGAGGGCATATCCTCGGCCGCGGCGATCTTCTTCTGTGCTTTGGTAAGAGCCATTTTAGTTTCCCTTTTTGGTCGTGATGATCCGGCGCTGCCGGAACTGTTGATGTTGCTGTTGTAGTTTCCGAAGCATCCGCTGGTCTCCACGCTCGCGCTCGTCGCGGACACGATCCAAGCGCAAATCTCTCAATCGAATTTCCTTGTTCATGGCACCGCCTTCGTCTCGACGCGGGCCAGCCGCTCGACAAATGACTGAAGGTGCCTCTTGGTATAGGTCGTCAGTACCAGCACCGTTGCCGAGTTGGGGTGCTCGTCAATCTCGTGCTCAAGCACCTCGATAATCTCAGGAAGCAGACGGCCGATGAGTAGCCGGTCAATGTGCCGGCTCCATTCCAAATCCGTCTCGCCGCGCATCAGGTCCGGCTTGGAGGGCTCGCCACGGGCCATTGCCAGCAGCGGGTCATAGACCCCCATCTCAGGGTTGAGGCAGTGTCCCTTGCTGGCGGCGCCGGCACGGGCGCGGGCAGATGCGAGGTCAACAACATTATCGGGGGTCAGCATGGCCAAGGTGTCACTCGCCCGAGACATCGGCGCCCCCCGTTTCCACCGGAATTCCACCGGAATGTGTTGGTGCGACTGGTGCGGCCTCGCCGGTTTCAGCGCGCAAGATGTCCAGATACTCCTGCCGCATCGGTTCATTGCGCATGTAGTCAGAATAGTTCGACCGCATGTAGGATTGGATTTCCGCCTTGCGCGCCTCGTTCGCGGTCGGTGGCGGCGGCGCGGCCTCGCCCGTCAGCTTCTCATTCAGCAGGTCGTACATGCGATTGCGGGCGCTCTCGTCTCGCATGTAGCCGTGATAATCGTCCTTCATGCGCTGCTGCAGCTCGGCAATCTCGGCCTCGATCTCGGCCATCGGTCGCGTGCTTTGCGGAACCTGGCTGACATCGATGGAGCCATCCGCCACCTGTGAGTGCCACGACAGCGCGATATCCGCCTCGATCTCTGGCAAGCCGTTCTGAGCCGCGTGGTTGAGCCAGCTGTCGGTCAAGGCATCGGTGTCTTTGAAATTGCGCTGGGCAAGATACCAATCTTCTGCAGCCGCAATCTGTGCGGCCGACCAGCCATTGGCGCGGGCCATCTGCCGATAGTTTGCAAGGTATGGCGCATCCTCCTCATGGAAGCCGCGCCGCAGGTCGTCAGGTCTCATTCTCATTCACCTCTCTGCGCGTCATAGCGCGTTGTCCCATAGCTCCCGCCTTTCCCTCCCTCCGGTCTAGCCTTCCGGCTTCCTGGAGAGCCGCTGGTGAGGCGGGAGCTGATCAGCGTGACCAACTCAGGTACTCGTTGCCCTTTCGGCCTGTTGGCCCGTCACGTTGTCCCCGTGACGCCTCCTGAGAGCTTTTTTGGGCGCTCTCACACCACGTGTCGGTCGGGTGACCATCCCGATGGCGATACGCGGTGCCTCTCGACCCTGACCCGGGGTTGCCGGGATACCGTTTGGTCGCTGGTTGCAAGGCGAAGCAGAGCCAGCACTGTTTGTTTTCGGTCGCGCGAGGCGATGTAGCTTCCGACTGGCTGCCGCTGTTTGAGAGTGCGGCCCTCTGGGATCATTCATCGCGGCATTTCTGCCGGCGCAGGCTCATGATCGTCTCGACCTGTCGCTATTCTCGCGACGATCGACCGTGAACTCGTTGATGGCAGCGGGAACCTCCGAGCAGACCCGCCATCGCAGGTGCCCACGGCTGATCGACACGGCGTCAATCAGCGCGCGGACGCGACCTTTCTCTCCTCTGCAATGAACCAAGGTGTGGGTTGCGTTACGTCACGCGTCACGCCTTCGTCACGCTGCGTCACGCCATCATCGCGTGATGCGTCACGCTTCTGTTTGTTGGCCCTGTACCTTCGAGCGCGTTCGGCGGCCTTTGATTTCTTATCATCCTCGTCAAAGGCGCCACGACGCTCAAGGGAGCGGAAGTCATCGTATGCGGCCTTGAGGTCCAGTCCGGGATGGTCTGCCGGCAACTCGATGCGGTCAGATTCGCGACGCCAGAGCGCCGGTACCAAGTCGCTGCAGGATCCACCGTGGTCCCTGATCAAAGCGATGTCATCAGCGCCGCTGGCATCCAGAAGAGCCACCACCAGCCGAAGCAGGTTTTCCGGCGCGATAGCGATGTTTTGGTCGTCGTCTGGCCAGCACCTTTCGCGCAACACGATGTTGCCATGCTGGTCCTTGCCGATCTCGACCAGGTTCTGATGTCGAAAAAGAACGCTGCTGTCTCGCAAGCCGCTTGCATTGTCGAAATCGGAGGTGCTCATCGCCGCGCCTCCGTCACCAATGCCAGCGGCGTCAGATGCCGGCTGTCTTTGGGCCAGCCCCGTTCCTTCTGGGCACGATGCCATTCGGGGAAAACAAAGAGGATGTGGCTGACGCCAGCATCCAGTCCCCGCCATGCAGGCGGCCTATCGATCCAGAAAGGAAATTTCGGATCCGCGCTTTTAGAGCTTGAAGTTTCAGAAGCAAGGTCGTACATGTCTTTTGTCCTTGAAGTTGTTTCGCCCTTCGCTGGTTTGTCCCCGGCGGAGGGCTTTTCCTTTCCAGATTTCAGATACGCAAAAGGCCCCACCCCGTTGCGGAGGTGAGGTTTGTTTGGTTAGGCTGTTGAAGCGGAGGGCCGATCAATCGCCCCCCAAATCAATCAAACTCTTCAACGGGATTCCGATCCGACCCGCAGACAAACGGCGGGCCTGCAACTCGCCCCTCGAAATCTGACGGCGGATCGTCTTTTCCGAGACACTTGTCAGCGCGGCAGCTTCCGCCACCGACACCAGCCGGTGAGCAAGCAGTTCCGGCACTGTCCGCGCCATCTCGACCAGCGACATGGAAACCTCTCCTGTGGTTCTGTGCCTGATCTATGTTACATGGCACCGATGTCTATCCATGTAAGACATGTGTTCCAGATATTCAAGTATTTTCTGAAAATGAAGTATGCTGACGAAGCCTGGTGAGGCGTGTCAGGGAATCTTGATCGTGGACGACGTTGGAAATTGGCTCTCAGAGTTCTCGTGGCAGCGCTTTACTGGAGAGTTCGAGACCCGCCAGAGCAGATCAGGGGGCGGCGGGCAAAAGACCCTCGCCCAGGACGTGCCGGAGCATCTGCGAATCAGAGCGGTTGAGGGTACCGGCGAATGGGAGCCCTATCGCCCCTTCCAGATGACCGAAAAGCCGTACCTCCACTTCGCCCCCATCGAGGACGAGAGCAGCCTGCGCTGGTTCCTGGAAAGGTTTGGGCCACTCACCCGAGATGGAACTGAGCGGCACCGGGGGGATGTGGTTGATGTCATGCTGGGGAATGCAAGCGCCATGCGCGACATCTGGGGGGCCGCCAATAGTGGTGACGGCGACCTGCACCTAGACGACGACAGGCTGCGAATACGCTCGCCCATGATGTGGTTTGCGCGTGATCCCTTCACCAAAAAGGTTCGGCTCTCAATCCAACCCCAGGATCTACTGGCGGGCATCTGGCTACAGTTCGGATTCGCCCTCAGCAGCCCGATAACGATCAAGGCTTGCCGTCACTGTGGCGCGTGGTTTGAGACCGGTCCCGGCACCGGCAAGAAGGTCACGGCGGAGTTTTGCAGCGCCGCCCACCAGATCGCGTTCAACAACGCCCTTAAAGGAAAGAAGAAGGGCTAGCGCCGCACTCTGCCGGCCTTCTGCTGGTGCTGCTCCAAGAAGCGTTAGCGCTGCGGCAGGGCCTCAAGGGCTTTCCGCTCCGTCTCGTATTCTGCCCAAGCGGCTGCTACCTTGTTTGGATTGCGCGCACGCTGCCAGCGACGAAACGCTCGGGAGACAGACGCGAGTGCCTGATCGTACCGCTGGTCTGCGGCTGCGCCCGCCAATGCGTCGGCCATCAATTTCTCAACTGCGCCATTCATCGTTTGATCCTCTTGCTGGCCCTCTGCTGGTGCTGCTCGACCGTCCGGTGAATCAGGGCGCGGATCGCGTCCGAGCGCGTCTGCGGGTGAAGGTTCATCTTGGCGCGGGACTTGTTATCAGCCTCCAGCCAGGCGTCGAACCCGGCCAGCATCTCGACATCCATCCGCAGCGCAATCGTCGTCTGCATCGCCTCGCCAGTCGGCGGACGGCCCCGCTTTTTGCGTATAACAGTATTTGACACGGTTCTCATTTTAGTGTTATACGGTAAATCAGCTTGAACATCAAGCGGCCCGACACGCTGCTGGAACAGCGGTGCCGGGCCTGACCACAACGAAATCTGGAGGATTTGTTATGGCTAAGGCCAAGTCTATCATACCGCCGCCGGTCCCGCCCGGGATGGATTACATGATGGCAACTGTTGCGCGCCAGGTCGCGGCTCAGCTCGTGAGCAAGCTTCCCATCGGCAGATCGTTGCAGGCCGAATATGTGTTGGCATACACCGCATACCTGCTTGAACTCATTCATGGGGGCAAGTGATGGCTGAAAAAGACAAGGCGCTGCTGCGCATGGAGGAACCTATGATGCACCTGCGCGGGCTGCTTGGAGCCATCTGCTTGTTGGCGGACGACGCCGGCTGTTCTGCCGTTCATGCCGTCGCCAGCTCAGGGCTGATCCATTTGGACCGGCTCGACGCCCTCCATTCAGAGGCTTCGGAGAAGGAAGCGTGACATGACAACAGATGAACTCCTGCCAGAGCCCGACGAAACATCCGTGGAGGCAGCCGCGCTTGAATTGTTGGAAAGTGTGTCGTGCGCGATTCACGCGGCGGCGGCGAAGCTGTACCTCGTCGAGTTTGGAATAATGAGCCGCCTACACAACGCCGAAGAGGAAAAGGTCGTCTTTATGAACACGCTTGCGGAAAGCCTCTCGCAGGTTTCTGGCGAAACGTGGAGCAAGCTTCTTGATATTGAGGAGCAGATCGACCAGTTCCTCCTCAAACACTGAGGGGCGGTGGCGACGAACTAGGTTTCCGACAACTTGACAGAAACTCAGGGGCTCGGGAGACCGGGCCCCTATTGCTGCCGGTCCAGATCCAGCATCCGCCGCTGCCAGCGCTGCCATTCCTTCCGGATTTCCCAGAGGTGTATGCCGGCATAAACCATGATGATCAGGCACAGCGCCGATAGCTTGTTGCTGGTCGGCTCATCCCGTCCAATCAGGTTGGCAACCAACATCGCCGCGGCGCCATAGAACGCGATCCAATATTCGACCTTGTGCCGTGATGCCCGGTCATAGTCTGCGTCGATTGCGTCGCGCTCGCTCATCCCCTGCCCCCAAGGTGGCTCAACTTGGACCACCATACATGAACGCCATGGAGGCCACCAATCTTCCCGCTGTCTTCCCGCTGGCCGTCTTCCCAACATTAGGGTCGTCGCCGTCCCTAATGTTATCGCTGTGCTGCAGCCACTTCCTCAATTCGAACGCGGGAAGACAGCGATAATTCATTCATATCATTGCACTTTGTATCTAATGCCCGGTTAGGCGCGTGCAGTGGATGAAGGCTTCGACAAAAGCGCGAAGTTTTGGCGGCCGACACATTTGGCTGCCCTGGCCCGGCCAGTCCGGCGCCAGCCATGCGTGCTGTTTAGCTCAGCTCGTCGGCATATGCATTCGGACGGCGGTTCCTTAAGGGACAGATCCGACCTACATCTGACTGGCTCGGCAACCCTCTTCCCGGCCGAGTGTAACAAAAATCACACACATTTCGGATGACCGGCACGCACACGGTGCGCGTTCTCCCGATTTCGCCTTTTGGACGATGCCATGCACGATAGAAAGCTTGGCGGCACCGGCTTGCCCGTGCCGGACACCTGCTTCGGAAGCAGGCCCCTTGGCGGCCGCAGGTTCCGGATCGGCGGGCTCGCCAAATCGGTTGTGGACGCACGATGATGCTCGAACGCACTCCGGAAAGCGGCCTCGACATCCAGAAGGCTCCTTCGACAGCGCTGATCACCACCATCGCGGTGGCGACAGGCGCGCTCGTCGCCAATCTCTACTATGCGCAGCCGCTGATCGCGTCGATCGGCCCGGAAATCGGAATCACGCCCGACCTCGCCGGATCGGTGGTGAGCGTCACCCAGATTGGTTACGGCCTCGGCCTGTTCCTGCTGGTCTCGCTCGCTGACCTGATGGAGAATCGCCAGCTGGTTCTGGTGACGCTGGCCATCACCATCATCGGCCTTGTCGGGGCCGCGACGTCCACCGCTGCCGCGCCGTTCTTTGCGGCCTGCTTCGTCATCGGCCTGTGTTCAACCGGCGCGCAGGTGCTGGTTCCGTTCGTGACCCATCTGGTGCCCGTGGAGCAGCGCGGCCGCACCGTCGGCAACGTGATGGCCGGCGTGCTGACCGGCATCATGCTGGCCCGGCCCATTGCCCT
>Ga0180223_1001699_pt1 | contig 15757 bp, 15 predicted proteins | sample eDN5th30CKraftOP_FD_151337 | JGI IMG/M metagenome (GOLD analysis project Ga0180223, IMG submission 151337) | Enriched Organic Plus compost microbial communities from Emeryville, California, USA - eDNA 5th pass 30_C Kraft OP (version 2) (version 2) ...
CCGGTGCAGCGCGACCGCGTTGCGCCGGGCGTTCTATTTTTGGCGCTCACCGGCGCTCACCTATGAGCGGAAAGCCCTGCAGGCCCGCGCGCATCGGGGCTCAAATGAGGTACAAGCAGGAGCGATTTGCGCTAAGTTGCACCGCACCTATACCTTGACCGCATATCTAAGAAAGTAGCTCAGGCCCTTGAAATACCAAGGATATCAGTTTTCCGTCGCGCCGATGATGGAATGGACTGACCGCTATTGCCGGTCGTTCCACCGGCTGCTGACGCGCCGGACGCTGCTCTATACCGAGATGCTGACCACCGGTGCGGTGATCCATGGCGACCGTGACCGCCTGCTGGGGTTTGACGATGCCGAGCATCCCGTGGCGATCCAGCTGGGCGGCTCGCAGCCGGATCAACTGGCGCTGGCGGCGCGGATTGCGGCCGACCGCGGCTATGACGAGGTCAACCTCAATGTCGGCTGCCCCTCGGACCGCGTGCAGGAGGGACGCTTCGGCGCCTGCCTGATGGCGGAGCCGCAACTGGTCGGGGAATGCGTGGCGGCGATGAAGGCGGCCGTCGGCGTGCCGGTCACGGTCAAGTGCCGCATCGGCATCGACGAGCAGGACCCGGAGGAAGCGCTCGACACCATCACCGCGACCGTCGTCGCGGCTGGCGCCGATGCGTTGATCGTGCATGCCCGCAAGGCGTGGCTGCAGGGGCTGTCGCCGCGCGAGAACCGGGACATCCCGCCGCTCGACTACGCGCGGGTCTACCGGCTCAAGCAGGCCAATCCGGACCTGCCGGTCGCGATCAACGGCGGCGTGAAGGACATCGCGCAGGCGCGTCAGCATCTGCAGCATGTCGACGGGGTGATGATGGGCCGCGCCGCCTATCAGGAGCCATGGCTGCTGCTGGAGGTCGATCCCGGCGTGTTCGGTGAGCCGGCGCCATTCGCCACCGTGCGTGACGCAGCGGAAGCGTTCATTCCCTATCTCGAACGGGAACTGGCCCATGGCGTGCGGCTTCATGCGATGACGCGCCATGTGCTGGGCCTGTTCCGCGCGGTGCCCGGCGCGCGTGCGTTCCGGCGGCATCTCTCGACCGAAGCCTGCAAGCCCGGCGCGGGCGTCCAAGTCTATCGCGATGCGCTTGCGTATCTGTCGTCGTCGCCCGAACAGTCTGATGTGATGTCCGCCGTCCACCCAACTGAAGCTGCGGCCTAGTCGCCGCATGTTTGGAATTCCGGAAAGTGAGCTGATCTGGCTCGCCGTGGGCCTGCTTGCCGCGGGGGCGGTCACGGGCGTGCTGGCCGGCCTGTTCGGCATCGGCGGTGGCGGCATCATCGTGCCGGTGCTCTATCAGGTCTTCACGATGCTGCACGTGACCGAAGAGGTGCGCATGCCGCTCGCCGTCGGCTCATCGCTGCTGATCATCATTCCAACGTCGCTGGCGTCGTTTCGTGCGCATTACGCGCGCGGCGCCGTTGATATGACGATGCTGCGGGTGTGGTGGTGGCCGATCATGCTCGGCGTTGCTGTCAGCAGCGTGATCGCATCGGTCGCGCCGGCAGAGCTGTTCAAGCTGTTCTTCGTGATCGTCGCCAGCATCATCTGCTTCCGCTTCCTCAGCGGTTGGGACCTGCGGGTGGCCGACAAGCTGCCGGGACCGCCAGTGATTCAATTCATCGGCTTCTTCATCGGCCTGTGCGCGACGCTGATGGGGATTGCCGGCGGCGCCTTCGTCAACATTGCGATGACGTCCTGCGGCCGCACCATGCATCAGGCGGTGGCGACCGCGAGTGGCGTCGGCATCTTCATCGCGCTGCCGGGCGCCATCGGCTACATGCTGGCCGGGCTGCCCCATGCCGCGGCCCTGCCGCCATTCTCGATCGGCTATGTCTCGCTGATCGGCTTTGCGCTGATCGCACCGACCAGCATGCTGTTGGCGCCGGTGGGAGCCCGTCTGGCCCATGGCTTCAGCAAGCGGACGCTGGAAATCGGCTTCGGGCTGTTCCTGCTGCTGATCACCTTGCGCTTTGTCATCGACCTGATCTGGTGACGACAACATCAGGGGCAGCAGACCGCTGTGCGGTCTGGCATGACACGTTCTCGGTCACGAGCCCGAAGCCGAACACCGGGTCGCGTCCGGGTGCGCCAAGATCCTTTGCCGCTGACGCGAGACCGGACACGATGTCCGATATCTTCGGATCGCCCGCTGACGCTAGCCGTGCGGAGAGGACACTGGTCACGACCGGCGCGGCATAAGACGTGCCCGATCGCAAAGGCCCCGGCCGGAGCGCGGCGTCCGGCATCTGCAGGCGCACGCCGGGGGCAGCGAATGCAATGTGATGGCCGCGCACGGCCCGGGCATAAACGGCATCGTGGCGATCGACGGCCGTGACGGCGACAGCCCAGTCATAGGCGGCTGGATAGCGTGGCGGCGAGGACGGTCCATCGTTGCCGGCCGCGGCGACGACCAGCATGCCCTTCGTCGTTGCGGCAGCGCCGGCGTCGCGCAGCAGGATGTTCGGCGGGCCCGCGAAGCTGAGATTCACCACGCGGATCGCTTTCGCCGACATCCGGTCAAGCGCGGCAATGATATCGAAGGCGTCAGCGCTTGCGCCGCGACCGCGGCGGTGGAACGCATCGATGCTTGTGAGGCGGAAGTCGCTTCCCGATGTGCCGGCTGCGATCAGGATTGCAACGTCGGTGCCATGCGTGGAGCGGGCAGGCTGGTGACCGGGGCCAAGCAACGTATCGGTTTCGACAATGACATTGGCAAGCGCGGGATGCGATGGATCGACACCGGTGTCGATCATCCCGATGGTGCCGCGCGCGCGACAGGCATTGGCGTCTGCGGCACGAGGTCCCGTGTAGGGAAAGCAATTGGCGGCCGGGCAGGGACGGGCGCTTGCGCGATAGAGATGATTGCGGTCGAGCGTTGCTGAAGGGATCAGAGCGCGCAGGCGATCCTGCGCCGCGCGGTCGGAAAGATTGCGCGGCGCGCGCAGACGCACGGTGATCTCCGGCAGCAATGCGAGCCGTCTCTCCGCAACAATGGTGAATCCTGCTGCTCTCAGGCGCGTCACGTCGCTGTCGTTGACGCCGGCCGCAATCCATTCGCGGCGGATGGCCTCAGGCGCCGGCGCTGCTGCGCGTCGCGGACGCGATGGCGAGCCAAAGCGCGGCACGGGGATTCCGAATGCCGGCAGGCCGGGCAGGCGAGGGAGGCTGAACCCGCCACCTCCACCCGAGAAGCCGCCACGCCGCCGGCCTCCGCCATCATCGTCGTCGTCATCAGCCCTGGCCGATGATGTCCAGACGCCTCCTGCCGCTCCGCCGTCAAGCACCGTTGTCGGAAGCAATATGTCGCAGACAGAAAGTGCGACAAAAAGACCAACGCCAATGCATGCGGTTCGTATGACCGGAGTTCCGAACACGCGCTGACCTGTCGTTTGCATGATGCAATATCTCATCTTTCTGCGAATGATGACGACAGAGAACGATGGCGTGCAATGGATCATCCTGCGCGCAATCGTCGCAGCAAAAACAATCGTCGCGACAGAATAAAATTGACCCAACTCCGTTCTGATAGTGGCTCGTGTGATGGGGGCAGTCCTGACAGGACACAGCGCATCCCGATGCCTGAGCGTATGTGCATCAAAATGGAGAGAACGATGAGCAAGCTTCAGACATCAGTCGGTATTTCGGTCGCGGCTTTGGCGGCCGTTGCATTCATGTCTTCGGCGTCCGCCGAAGAGCGGGTTTGCAACAGCCATATCGGCGCGCAGACCGTGGACAATCTTCGCGTTCCGCAAGGCGGGACTTGCACCCTGCGGGGAACCCGCGTGAAGGGAACCATCAAGGTTGAGCGAGGCGCGACCTTGAAGGCTGAAGCCATCGTCGTGATCGGCAACGTTCAGGCGGAAAATGCGCGCAATGTCCTCATCGAGGATGAGTCGCGGATCGGCGGCTCGGTGCAGGTGGTGCAGGGCGGTGGCGCCACCGTGCGCAACAGCCGGGTCAACGGCGAAGTCTATTACGACGAGAACCGCAACATGGTGAAGGTGATCCGCAGCCGGATCGGCGGCAACGTGCAGGCGTTCCAGAATACCGGCGGTGTCGAGATCCGTGGCAACACGATCGAAGAGAACCTGCAATGCAAGGCCAACAATCCGCGCCCGACCGGCGGCAACAACATCGTCCTCAACAACAAGGAAGACCAGTGCGCACGTTTGTGATGATGCGCTTCCGTTATCAGCCCTGACCTTGCTTGCGGAATCAGAGGCATTAACGGAGCGGCATGGATGGCCTCATGTCCCGGACGCGGTGCAACACAGAGTGTTGCGCCGCTGATCCGGGATCCATCGTTCTTTTCAGTGAAGTTGGGTCCCGGTTCCGCAGCGCGAGCATCTCGCATGTCGCCCGGCACACGAAGCCTGAGTAAAGGGCGAATGACATTGCCGTAGCGAGACGATGACAACAGATCCCGGCCGTGATGCGCGGGCTTGACCCACGCATCCATCTTCTTTGCGAGATTCTTTTCTTTGATGGATTGCCGGGTCAAGCCCGGCAACGACCAAGCGGGCGAACCGCGTGTTCACAGTAACGGCTTACTTCAGGTTGGATGACCACCCGCCGCCAATCAATGTCTTCTCTTCATCGGGCGATATCGGTCCTGCGCTGCCGCGATCTTCAAGATGCCGTTCGACGAGATTGTCGCCGCTCGCCGGCGTGTATCCAGTGCCGGTGCCGGGCAGCGCCAGGGCGATCTCGGCATTCCATCGGCCGTCGCGGCGGCAGCTTGCGCCGAGGACGCGCGCATCGCCGGAGCGTGCGGTCCTGATCTCATATTCGCGGCACAGCGCGCCATCGCCCAGGCGATGGCTCGACAGGATGTGGATGCGGCCGGACGACCCCGATGACAAGTCCGACCACGCCACATCGGTGCTGCTCGCGGCATGGGTCAGGGCCTGCTGCAGGGTGTCGTTCAATCCGGGTCTTGAAGCCAGCAGGTCAATGCCGGGCGAGGTCCCTTGTGGTCCGATCTGGTTGTGAAGCAGATAGCCGCCGAGCCCGCCGATCGCGAATGCGAGCGCGGCTGCAAGCGGCAGACGCCATCCGGCGCGGTGTCCGGTGATCCGCTGAGCAGAAGGCTGGTCTGCTGTACCAGTTCCTCCGCCCTCGATCACATTGAGGACAGGCCGTTCCCGCGGGATCGCGGGCCGCTGGACCGGAGTGCCATTTTCAAGCGCCTGCGCTGTCGCCCGGATGGCGGCGGCGATGCTGTCGGCCGCGCCGGTTTCATCATGTGCTGTTGAAGTGTCGTGGCCCTGCGGCTCCAGCAGCGCGCGAGTCTCGACAAAGTCCGCGTAGCGGACTGCGAGATCGGGATCGTTGGCGATACGGCTGCGCAGATCGCGCGCCTCCCGGTCGTTCAGCTTGCCGTCGGCAAGCATCATCAGCTTGATGTCGGTGATGTCGGTTTCGGTCATGGCATTCCCTGTCGCACCGGGGATGTGCCGGCCGTCGCGCCGTCGAGATGCAGGGCCGCCGTCAGCGTGCGGCGTGCCCGCGCCAGCCGGCTCATCACGGTTCCGATCGGGACGCCGAGAGTGTCGGCCGCATCCTGGTAGCTTCGCTCCTCGGCACAGACGAGCAGCAGGACGGTCCGCTGTTCATCCGGGAGATGCTCGACGGCGGCTGTCACCTCATTGAGCGTCAACGCGGTCTCCGTCGCCGATCGTCCGTCTTCCCCCGCGAGATCGATCGCATCCTCGATTGTCGCCATCACGCCTTCCGTCTTGCGCTTGCGGATGCCGTCGATCCACAGGTTGCGAATGATGCGGAACAGCCAGCTGTCGAGACGTGTTCCGGGGACGAACTGATCATGCGCGCGCAGCGCCCGCTCGCACGCCGCCTGCACCAGATCGTCAGCCTCGGCCGCCGATCCGGTCAGCGAAATGGCGAACCGTCGCAGCCGCGGCAGCAGCGCGACAAGCTCGTTTGCGAACTCTGGCGGCGCCAAGCTGTATCTCCTCGCTGCTCTCAACGGGTGGCGGTGCGGATTATTCCGCCCGGCCGGCTCTCTATGGACATGAGGGGGCGGCTGTGCGGCGTGACCCGTTGTCGCGCTGGGAGGGTGGCCGTCGGCGTCAGGGATAACCGCGCATCGATAGCGTATCGCCACGCACCTGCCAGCTTTCCAGCCGGTCGAGGAAGCTCAGTCCGAGCAGGCTCACCTTGAGCTGGCCCGGCTGGGCGATCAGCGCCGGCACCGATCGTTCGATGACATTGCCGACAGCGAGCCGGTCGAGCGTGACGGAGGCGGCGCGGGTGCGGCCGTTGGCGGTGTCGATGTTCACCGAATAGCTGAGGAATTCCAGCGGCAGCCCGGCGGCGCGCGCCGCCTCATAGGTCAGCACCACGGCGCTGGCCCCGGTATCAAGCACCATCGGCACCTGCGCGCCATTGACGTGGGCGGGGACAGGGAAATCACCGGCGCGGCCGCGGACGATCTCGACGGAACGGGTCTTCCCGATCGAGCCGGTGGTTTCGACCGGATGCGCGGGCGCCGCGGTGGACCGCGTCGACAGGCTCGCCAGCAGCTTGGTGCTGGTGTCGCGCAGGGCCGTGCGGTTGGAATAGCCGATCACTGCGAGAACTGCGACGGCCCCCCAGACCAGCGTGGATTGAAGGATATGGGTGAACCGTTCGCCCAGCAGCGACAGCACCAGCGCGCCGGCCAGCATCACCACCAGCAGCTTCTGGCCGAGGGCAGGGAGATTCAACTCGGTCAGCCGCGCCATCGGATCGGGATCGTTCCAGCTCACCGTCGCGGCCGTCACCAGCCCGAGGGACACCAGAGCAAGCCAGAACATGCGTCGAACCATGATCATGCGTCTATCGCACCATCTTCATGTGCCGACCCGGAACAGCGGCCGCCGCGGCGCGCGTGCCTTTTCCGCCATCTCGGTCTGGGCCGGCTGGATCGACGGTCCGGGCTCGCTCAATGGCGCGAGCGCCGACATCACCCGCTCCGGCGGGAAGGTGACGATCACCTCGGTGCCCACCCGCAGGGTGGATTTCAGCGAGAATGTGCCGCCGTGCAGGTCGATCAGGCTCTTGGCGATCGGCAGGCCAAGTCCGGCGCCCTGTTCCGCCGATTTGATCGAATTCGATCCCTGCCCGAAGGAGGACAGCACGATGGAGATTTCCTCCTCCGGAATGCCCGGCCCGGTGTCCTTGACGCTGATATACTGGCCGCCGGAGGCGGTCCAGCCGACCTTGAGCCAGATTTCGCCGGCCTGCGGCGTGAACTTGATGGCGTTGGACAGCAGGTTGAGGATGATCTGGCGCACCGCGCGTTCGTCCGCCCAGAGCCGCGGCATGTCCTGCTCGAACACGTCATGGACGGTGATGCCGCGTCCCTTCGCCCGCATCGCCAGCAGGTGGCGGCATTCGTCGGCGACATGGGCGAGCGTGATCGGCTCCTCGTTCAATTCGTAGCGGCCGGCCTCGATGCGCGAGAGGTCGAGGATCTCGTTGATGAGATTGAGCAGATGCACGCCGGAATTGTGGATGTCGTTGGCGTAATCCTTGTAGGCCGGGACGTGGTGCGGTCCGAAGATCTCGCCCTTCATCACCTCGGAAAAGCCGAGGATGGCATTGAGGGGGGTGCGCAATTCATGACTCATCTGCGCAAGGAAACGCGACTTGGCGATATTCGCCGCCTCCGCCCGATGACGGGCCTCGTCGGAGATGGCCTTGGCCTGTTCGAGCTCGCCGATCAGCGCGTCCTTTTCGGCGCGCGCCTCGAGCGTCGCCAGCGTGCTGGTATGGAGCCGATGGGCGAGCAGGATGAAATAGGCCTGGGACGCCAGCGCCATGGTTGCGAGCACATAGTCGCGCAGCGTCCCCCGCAGAGCGAAGTCGAGTGCGATGGCGGCGGTGATCGGAATCGTTGCGGCGAACACTGCGACCGGCACGCTCGAGGCCAGCATGCTGGAGACGGCGATCACCAGCAGCATGACGAACAGCATGAAGATGCTGGCGCCTTCATCGAGGCCGACCGGATTGGTCAGGATGAAGATCCAGGTCAAGCCGAAGATGAGATCGAGAATGATGAACCGCAGCCGCCACTTGCGGATCACCACGTCACCGGGAGGCTCATCCAGGAACTGGCGGCATTTCGAGACGATGAGAGCGTGAACGATCAGGACGAGGCACGTCCAGGCGGTGGCAGGCAATATCCCCGTCCACAGTCCTGAGATCAGGCCCACGGTCGCGATCAGCAGCATGATCACGAGAGAGGCGGAGACCCGGTTCTGGGCGAACTGGCGCAGCAGTTCATAGTCGAATTCGGGCCGCGTGCCGCTGGATGACGTCAGCCGGCCCCGCGCCTCCCGCACGCGCTGCAACGCCGCGCGGCGGCGTCTGGCACTGGGATCATCGGGAGTCGAAACCAGATCGCGCTGCTCGACCGTCGCACTCATTGACGCTAACGCTTTACTCAGATGAGGGCCCAACCTGCGCCGAAATCCTTAAAGGCACCCTTAAGAGCGCGCTAAAAATGGCGGTTAACAACTGGTGTCGGCAGGCGGCGGAAATAGCCGTCGGCCGGGAGTAACCTCATGAAACTGTACATGAATCCCCGTTCCCCAAGCCCGCGCCGGCTGCGCATCTTCCTGGCGGAAAAGGGTATCCAGGTGCCAACCGAGGATATCGACCTCGGCCAGATGCAGCACCGCACCGCGGCATTCGCCGCGATCAACCCGCTGCAGCGGATTCCCGCGCTGGTTCTCGACGATGGAACCGTGCTCACCGAGTCCATTGCGATCTGCCGATATTTCGAGGGGCTGCAGCCGGAGCCGCCGCTGTTCGGGGTCGGAGCCTTGGAGCAGGCAATCGTGGAGATGTGGGACCGCCGGTTGGAACTGCATCTCTACCAGCCGGTTTCAATGGTGTTCCGCCATCTCCATCCGGCAATGGCTGTGCTCGAAAATCCTCAGGTCGCGGCGTGGGGCGAGGTCAACAAGCCGCGCGTCATGGAATGTCTCGGGTTGCTCGACGAACAGCTTGCCGACCATTCATACGTTGCCTGTGATCGTTTCTCCGTTGCCGACATCACCGCTTTGGTGTCGGTGGATTTCATGAAGCCGGCGAAACTCACGGTACCGGAAGGGCTGGTCCATCTGCGCCGCTGGCATGCCGCGGTCTCTGCCCGGCCGAGTGCGGCGGCTTGAGATGCGTCGGCGGTTATCGGGGCCGGTCGGCCCTTCGATGCGCGTTTCTGTGAGAAGCGAAATGACACGGAAGGCAACAAAGCCGGGCTTTGCAATAGAGCCCATGCCGGCCTCGCAGAATCTGAGACGAGGCCACCCCTATTGGGCGGCCACTCACAAAACGACATTGTTATGGCGCCGATATCATTGGCGTTTCTCGGGCCTTTTATTGTTGCCTGTCGAGCGGGTTACATTTATAGCCTGAACTCGATCCTCAAAAGCTTCATTGATGGTCGAATCCATCCAATCACACCTTCGACAATACAGCGATCATGCGTTTTCCCTCGCAAGAGAAACTGGACTTTCCGCAGCCGAGATTTTTGTGCATCGGCGCACAGAAGGCAGGAACGACGTGGCTCTATCAGCAACTCCGGACGCATCCGGATTTCTGGTTTCCACCGATCAAGGAACTGCATTTCTTCGACTACCACTACACGCCACATAACCGGCAGTGGGTTCCGAGGATGATCAAGAACGCCACCGAGCGTGAGATCAACCGGGAAGCGAAGCACGAACGGGTGAGCTACATCGCCAAGATTACGGCGCCTCTTCTGTCCGAGCAGTGGTACCGTGCGATGTTCGGCGCGCGCCACGCGGCCGGCCGCATCTGCGGCGACATCACGCCGGCTTACAGCATGATCGACCGGGAGGGTGTCGAATACGCCAAGCGCCTGTTGCCCGACACGAAGGTTCTCTTCATCATCAGGGATCCATTCACCCGGGCCATGTCGGAAGCGCGCATGATGTTCACCCGTCCCAACAGGCCGGAGGGACGGACCCTGTTTGGGCCAAACAACGACATCAAAGGGCTTCTGGCGCGCAGCAGCTATTCCGTCAGCGTTTCAAGATGGCGGGAGGTGTTTGGTGACAACATCCACTTCGTTGCCTTCAAGCGAATCGCAACGGAGCCGCTGAGTGTGCTGGCCGAGATCGAGAAGCTGAACGGCGCGCGTTCGTGGAATTATCCAAAAGCCCAGGAGGCTGTTTATTCGTCGAAGACGGTCGAGATCCCGTCCGACATCTCCGAGTATGTGCAAAAAGAACTTGAGCCGGAACGCGACTTCATCGTTCGCGAATTTGGAGCCGAGTTCGCGGCGATGACCTGATGGTCATTGGGGAGGGCGAATTCCCGGAGCGATGGAACTCGGCCCGACCAATCTCCCGCTGACGTTTGGTAGCTGGCCGCAATCCGGCTTTGCACGGGCCCGAGGGGTGGCGGCTTGCACTTTGCGACGGCAGCTTGGCTTGCCTTGAGCAGACGGGCTGAGTAGTTTGGCGCTCAGGTAGCAGGGAAACACAATGCAGCGGCCGTTCTCCATGACCGGGATTTCAGGGGGCATCTCTCCTGCGACGTCAAATGCGATGAGGAAAGAGGGCGGGCGGGCCCTGGTTCATATTCTGCATATCGGCAAGACCGGCGGATCGACGCTCGCGCGGATCTTCAAACAGAAGCAGGCCGAGATAAAGGCGAGCAGTGTCAAGCTGCAGCATCACAGCCACGGCGGCTCCATCGAGCAGCATCTCAAGGATCAGACCGGCCAGGTTCTCTTTTTTGTCCGTCATCCCGTGTCGCGCTTTGTGTCCGCCTTCAACAGCAGGCTGCGGATGGGGCGCCCGGCGCGGGACATTCCCTGGACCCCGGTCGAGACGATTGCCTTCCGGATGTTCAAGGAGCCTGAAGCCCTGGCGTCGGCTCTCGATTCCGAGGATGAAAAGCTGCGGGCGCTTGCAGAACTCAGCATGCTGTCGATTAACCATGTCCGCTTTCCTATCAAGAAGTGGACGGGCGGCCCCAAGGCCCTGGAACGGCGTCGCGGCGATATCTTCTTCATCGGTGCACAGGAAACGTTCGACGACGACTGCCGCGCGCTTCTGCGCAAGATGGGCGTGAGCGACACGCTGCCGGAATTCGATGACGTCCAGAAGCATGTTGCTCCGGCCGGCCTGAGCAAGAATCTGTCGGATCGATCGGTTGCGAACCTGAAGAAATGGTACGAGCGCGACATCGAGATCTATGACTGGTGCATGAAGAACCGGGACTCGATCAACAAGGCTGGCGTTTGATACAGTCATAAGCTGACCGTCCATCTGCCGCTGACCAGCCCGGAGAGCTCGCTCAGTGAGCCTTGGCCGTGTGGTCTTTTGGGAGGCGTCAGCGATTGTCGTGCCGGAAAAACGATGTGCGCCAGCCAGGGGCGTGCATGCCCGTGGCTGGCGTGACGCTTGACTAGCGATCCAGCCGGGCGATCAGGCTCGATGTGTCCCAGCGCTGGCCGCCCATCTTCTGCACCTCGGCATAGAACTGATCGACCAGCGCCGTGACCGGCAGGTTCGCGCCGTTCTTGCGCGCCTCGCCCAGGCAGATCGCGAGATCCTTGCGCATCCAGTCGACCGCGAAGCCGAAGTCGAACTTGTCCTCGTTCATGGTCTTGTAGCGGTTCTCCATCTGCCAGGACTGCGCCGCGCCCTTGGAGATGGTCTCGATCACGGCTTCGACGTCGAGGCCGGCGCGCTTGGCGAAATGGATTCCCTCGGACAGGCCCTGCACCAGGCCGGCGATGCAGATCTGGTTGACCATCTTGGTGAGCTGGCCGGCGCCGGAGGGCCCGAGCAGCTTGCACATGCGGGCGTAGGCGCTGATTATGGATTCGGCCTTGGCATAAGGTTCAGGTTCGCCGCCGCACATCACGGTGAGGGCGCCGTTCTCGGCGCCCGCCTGTCCGCCCGACACCGGCGCATCGACAAAGGCGAAGCCGCGCCGTCCGGCGTCCGCATGCAGTTCGCGGGCGACCTCGGCGGAGGCGGTGGTGTGGTCGACGAAGATCGCGCCCGCCTTCATGCCGTGGAACGCGCCATCCGGCCCGAGCGTGACCGCGCGCAGGTCGTCGTCGTTGCCGACGCAGGCCATCACGAAATCCTGGCCCTCGGCCGCCTCTTTCGGCGTCGGCACATGACGCCCGCCATATTGCGCCGCCCACCTGGCGGCCTTCCCGGCGGTGCGGTTGTAGACCGTGACCTCATGGCCGCCCTTGGTCTTGAGATGGCCCGCCATGGGGTATCCCATCACGCCAAGCCCGAGAAACGCCACCTTCGCCATCGTCCAGTCTCCGTTGCATCATCAGCCGGCTACAGCATGAACCGCCGTTGCGGGATCGGTTCATGCTCCAGAATCCCTACTTTGTTGTCGCGTCTTCTCCAGCGAACCGGTTCCCCGTCGCCGGAATTCGACACCCCAGCGCATGATCCCGAAAAGCGGGCACCGGTTTTCGGAAAAGATCATGCCTCACCAGCCATGCGACAGTGGCGATATCATCGTCAACCGGGCAACTGGCGTTGACCCGGCAGGGCCAGTCCCTATGTTGCCTGCAAGTGCATGGGACAGAACATGGCGCCGACGAAGCAGGATATCCTCGACAAGCTGGCGACGATTGCCGCGCCGGACGGGCGGCCGCTGCCGGTGGCGGCTGCGCTGTCCGACATCGTCGCGAGCGACGGCAAGGTGTTCTTCTCGATCACCGTCGATGCCGCCACGGTGCAGGCCTGGGAGCCGGTCCGCAAGCGGGCCGAGGACATGATCCGGGCGCTTCCCGGCGTGCAGTCGGCGATGATCGCGCTCACCGCGGAGCGCAGGCCGGGCGCGCCGTCCGCGCCGCCCCAGGCGAGGCCCGCGGGGCACGGCCACCAGCATCCCCACGCGCCAGCGGCGTCCCGCCAGATGGGCGTGCCCGGCGTCGGCGCCATCATCGCCGTCGCGTCCGGCAAGGGCGGCGTCGGCAAATCGACCACGGCGGTCAATCTGGCGCTCGGGCTGCGCGACCTCGGCCTGAGGGTCGGAATCCTGGATGCGGACATCTACGGCCCGTCGCTGCCGCGTCTGCTGGCCATTTCCGAGAAGCCGCAGACCATTGACGGCAAGCGGCTCAGGCCGATCATGCGCTACGGCATTGCCGCCATGTCGATCGGCTTCCTGATCGAGGAAGAAACGCCGATGATCTGGCGCGGCCCGATGGTGGTGTCGGCGCTCGGCCAGATGCTGCGCGATGTCGAATGGGGCACGCTCGACGTCCTGGTGGTCGACATGCCGCCGGGCACCGGCGATGCCCAGCTCACCATGGCCCAGCAGGTGCCGCTGCGCGGCGCGGTGATCGTGTCGACGCCGCAGGATCTCGCGCTGATCGACGCGCGGCGCGGGATTGCGATGTTCCGCAAGGTCGACGTGCCGGTGCTCGGCATCGTCGAGAACATGAGCTATTTCGTCTGCCCCGAATGCGGCACGCGCTCGGATATCTTCGCGCACGGCGGCGCACGGCATGAAGCCGAGCGGCTGGGCGTGCCGTTCCTGGGCGAGGTGCCGCTGCACATGACGATCCGGGAAAAGTCCGACGCTGGCCTGCCGGTGGTGGCGACCGAACCTGGCGGCCCGCATGCTGCAGTGTATCGCGATATCGCCGCGCGGGTGCGCGACCAGATCGCCGGCACGCCGACGGCCCGTCCCGCGCCGAAGATCGTCATCGAGGCCTAAACGTTCTGCTGGACTCAATCCTGCGCCCACATGCGGGTGAGATTGGCGAGCGACTTCGAGAGCAGGTCGAATTCGCGGGACTTGCCGTCGCGCTCGAAGATTGTCCGCCGTGCGGTGTCGAGGTCGAACAGCAGTTCACGCTGTGACGCATCGCGGATGAAGCTGCGCACCCAGCCGACGATCGCAAGCCGCTCGCCACGCGTTACATCCGCGACGTGATGAAGGCTGGTGGCGGGATAGGCGACCAGTGAACCGGGCTCAAGCTTGATCGCGTCGTCGCCCGCCGCCGTTTCAATCACCAGTTCGCCGCCGTCGTAGCTGTCAGGCCCGGAGACGAAGAGGGTGAAGGCGACATCCGTGCGCATGCCATGCATCAGCGCATCGTCCACATGGCTGCCATAATGCATGCCGGGCTCGTAGCGCGAGAACAGGAGCGGCGAGAGCTGCTTCGGCCGCACCGCCATGCGGAACACGTTGTTGGCGAGGATGCGATCGGCGACCAGCTTGCGGATGGTCTCCAGGCTGCGGTCCTTGTCGTCGGCCTGGCTGTTGTTCTTCACCACCTTTGCGGCAAAGCCGGCGGTGGCGCGGCCATCGACAAAGCGCACGCGCCTGAGCGCCGCGCGAATTGTCGCGAGGTCGTCCGTCTGCAGGATATTTCCGATCACGATCTGCATCGGTCTTCGTTCTGCCGTCTTCGGTATCAAGCAGATAGCAGGATTTATTGCTGGCAGAAATCGCATTGATTGGAACAACTCCAAACAAAACTGCCGACTGGACGAAACATCGCGCGAGTCTATAACGGCCGCAGCGAATGGAGATGGTGATGCGCAAGACTCGCAAGGTCTGGATCGGGATCGGAGCCTTCGTGATGGCGGGCACAGGCGCCGCCCCGATGGCGGGGGCATCGAATGCAAAGATCACGCAGCCGTTCCGGCCGGAATTCACCGCCGACTCCACGGCGCAGCGTCTGCCCTCCGGCAGCTTCATGGTCGCCCAGCATGCAGGGCATGACGATGCAGCGGCGGGAGGAGAAGAGGGCGGCGAAATGGGCGTCGCCGCGCTGCCGCCCAACGTTGCCTTCTCGGTGCGCATCGCCCTGATGCGCGGGCATCTGTTCGTCGGCAACGAACTGGTGGAGCAGACGCAGTGGAACGCGGCGCTGCCGCACTTCCTGCATCCCTCCGAGGAAATCTACGACGATCTCAAGGAGCAGCTTCCCGACTACAAGGTCGCGCCGTTCGAGGACAGGCTCGACAAGCTCGCCGATGTGGTGAAGGCGAAGAAGGGCGGTGCGGATTATGCGAAGGCCCGCGCCGATGTGGATGCGGCGCTCTCGTCGGCGGAAGCGGCGATCAAGCAGCGGCGCGGCAACGATTGGGCATCGTTTTCTGTCGAGACAGCGGTTGAACTGCTGCGCGTTGCGGGCGGCGAATACGGTGCCGCGATCGAGAACGGGCGCATCGCCAAGCCGGTCGAGTATCAGGATGCGCGCGGCTTCATCTTGACGGCGGAAAAGATGATCGAGGCGGTTGCGCCCGAGCTTGAGAAGAAGGATTCAGCCGCGCTTGCGCGCGTGCGGGCCGGCTTTGTCGATCTGAAGAAAGCCTTCCCTCAGGTCATGCCGCCGAAGGCGCCGGTCACTGACGCCGCCGGCCTGCTTGCTGACATCTCCAAGGTCGAACTGGCGTCTGGCAGACTGATGTGAGCGAAGGTCGTTCCGGCGCGTCCATGGCGCGCCTTCTGATTGCTGCGCTGGTGGCAGGTGTTGTCGTCGGTGGTGGTGCGGCCGTCTTCCTGATCAAGGACAAGGCGGCCGTGACTGCGGGGAGCGAGACGGCAGCAGATCGTCTCAAGGCATCGTTCGCCCGTCCCGACACCATCCCGTTTCCAAGTGACAACCCTTACAGCGAGGCGAAGCGCGCGCTTGGCGATGCGCTGTTTCACGACACGCGGCTGTCG
>Ga0180223_1001700_pt1 | contig 15753 bp, 18 predicted proteins | sample eDN5th30CKraftOP_FD_151337 | JGI IMG/M metagenome (GOLD analysis project Ga0180223, IMG submission 151337) | Enriched Organic Plus compost microbial communities from Emeryville, California, USA - eDNA 5th pass 30_C Kraft OP (version 2) (version 2) ...
CCGGCCGTTGCTCACGTCGAGGCCGACGGTCTCGACACGCGCCGCGATGCCGGCGTTGCCGGGAGCGACGGTGATCTCGTGCGCGGCATCCTCCGCGAGGAGGGCCTCGACGATGGCGTGCTCGCGGGCACCGGATCCGAGGACGAGGATCTTCACCCGGACAGGCTACCTGGCGCTCAGGGGCCCGCCGCTGCGAGGCCGGCTTGACGTCGTGCACGCCGTCGCCGCCGCGCCGCCGCGCCGCCATCTCGCGTCCCGTCTCACGACTCGGCCATCCCATCTCAAGGAGCCCTGCATCCCATCTCAAGGAGCCCTGCATCCCATCTCAAGGAGGTGCGGTGACGGATGGCGTGCAACGGGGCTGGTGGGGCTACTTCGCGGGCCCGGTCCTTGAGATGGGATGGCCGAGTCCTTGAGATGGGAGCGCGAGAGCGGGGCGCCCAGCCGCCGGCCGGGCGCGGTAGCGTCGAGGCATGGCGGTGCGGCGGCGGATCGACGCGGATGCGGGGCGCGCCGCCGTGCGCGCGTGGCAGGGCGGCGCCGACGACCGGCAGACCATCGCGACCGCCGTGCGCTTCCTGCTCGAGCAGCTCGCGAGCGACCACGAAGGCAACTCCGTCGAGGTGCGCGTGCCGCCGTTCGGCGCGACGCAGGTGATCGAGGGCCCGCGGCACACGCGCGGTACCCCGCCCAACGTCGTCGAGACGGATGCCGCGACGTGGCTCGCGCTCGCGACGGGGACCGTCACGTGGGATGCCGCGCTCGCCGCCGCACGCGTGTCGGCATCCGGGGTGCGCGCCGACCTCTCGGACGTCCTGCCGGTGCGCTGGAGCTGAGCTCGGGGCCTACACGCAGGCGAACTGCGCGACAATGGAGCCGTGAGCGAGCCCGAGCCCCCCGAGGAGCCCCAGCGCGCGACCGTGCGTCGCGCCCCGAAATTCGGGGTCTTCATCCTCGTCGGCGCCGTGCTCGGCGCGTTCGTCACGCTCATCCTCACGAGCCTCTACCCCGCCGACCCGAACATCGGGTTCGGCGCGACCTACGCGTACTTCCTCGTCTACGGCGTCCCGTTCGGCGTGCTCGTGGGTGCGCTCGTGGCGCTCGCGTTCGATCGCCGCAGCCGTCGCCGTGCACGCACGATCGACGTCGAGCACAAGCGCGTCAACTGAGCTGGTTGCGCTCGACCCACTCGAGGTACTCGGGGGTCACGGTGCCCGTGATGTACTCGCCCGTGAAGCAGCTCATCTCGAGGTCGGTGATGGGCGAGCCCTCGAGGATCGCCGACTTCATGTCGTCGACCTCCTGGTAGATGAGGTAGTCGGCGCCGAGGGCCGTCGCGATCTCGGGGATCTTTCGGCCGGATGCGATGAGCTCGGCGCGCGAGGGCATGTTGATGCCGTAGACGTGCGGATACCGCACGGGCGGCGCCGCGGACGTGAAGGTCACCGAATTGGCCCCCGCCGCGCGCGCCATGTCGACGATCTCCTTCGAGGTCGTGCCGCGCACGATCGAGTCGTCGACGATGAGCACGTTCTTGCCCTTGAACTCGCTCGACATCGCGTTGAGCTTCTGCTTGACGCTCTTCGTGCGCTGCTCCTGGCCGGGCATGATGAAGGTGCGGCCGACGTAGCGATTCTTGTAGAAGCCCTCGCGGTACTCGATGCCGAGCTTGCGGGCCACCTGCATGGCGGCGGGGCGCGAGGAGTCGGGGATCGGCATGACGACGTCGATCGAGCCCGACGGCGTGTACTTCGCGATCGTGTCGGCGAGCCGGTCGCCGAGCCGCAGACGCGCGTCGTAGACCGAGATGCCGTTCATGATCGAGTCGGGCCGCGCGAGGTAGACGTACTCGAACGAGCACGGGACGAGCCGCGGGTTCTTCGCGCACTGCCGCGAGAACAGCTCGCCCGAGCGGCTGATGAAGACCGCCTCACCGGGCGCGACATCCCGCACGACCTCGTAGCCGCCGTGCTCGAGCACGAGCGACTCCGACGCGACGACCCACTCGGAGCCGACGAGCCCCTCGCTGCGGCGGCCGAGGATGAGCGGACGGATGCCGTAGGGGTCGCGGAAGGCGAGGAGCCCGTGGCCCGCGATGAGCGCGATCGCGGCATACGAGCCCTCGACGCGCTCGTGCAGCGTCTCGATCGCGTCGAAGACCTGATCGGGGTCGAGCTCGTCGCCGCGGATCTGCGCTTGCAGCTCGTTCGCGAGCACGTTGACGAGCAGTTCCGTGTCGGAGTTCGTGTTGAGGTGGCGCCGGTCGGTGTGGAAGAGCTCCTCGGTGAGCTCGCGCGTGTTGGTGAGGTTGCCGTTGTGCACGAGCACGATGCCGTAGGGCGCGTTGACGTAGAACGGCTGCGCCTCCTGCTCCTTCGAGGCGTCGCCGCGCGTCGCGTACCGCACGTGGCCGAGGCCCATCGTTCCGAGCAGGCTGCGCATGTCGCGCGTGCGGTAGGCCTCGCGCACTTGGCCCTTGGCCTTGAACATGTGGATGATCGGGCCTTCGGCCGTCGCGATGCCCGTGGAGTCCTGGCCGCGGTGCTGCAGAAGGGACAGGGCGTCGTAGACCTGCTGGTTGACGGGGCTCGATGAGACGATGCCGACGATGCCGCACATGCTGCGGGCTGCTCCTGTGGGGTCGGGGGCGCGCACCGGATGAGGTACGCCTCATCCTCCCACACGGATTCCGGATGCCGCCCGGGCGAGGTTCTCGCCGCGAGTGTGATCGCGTTTCGACCCGGCGCGCACTTTGCGTTGTGGCAAAGTCGCTCCTAGACGGGCAGGGAGGCGTGGATGTTTCACAGTCGGGAGCAGCTGCTGCACCTAATCCCCGAGCTCACGGCTCTTCCGGTTGAAACCGAGTGGGTCGAGTTCAAGGTCAGCAAGTTTGACCCGGACATGATCGCGAAGGATGTTTCGGCGTTGGCCAACGGCGCCCGCCTCGCCGATCAACCGTTCGGGTACTTGATCTGGGGCGTGGACGACGCGACTCATGCGATTGTCGGTACGTCCTTTGACCCGTACAAGGCCAAGAACGGGAATGAGGATCTGTTCCCGTGGCTCAACAGGGTGATCCATCCGGAGCACGATTTCGCATTCGACGTCGTCACCGTGGGTGCACTCCGGTTGGTAGTTCTTACGATTCCAGCAGCGAGCTTCGAGCCAGTGAAGTACCAAGGCAAGGAGTATGTGCGGGTGGGTTCCTATACGAAGGAACTGACACGTCATCCTGGCCACGCTAGGCGGCTATGGCGTTCGTTCGAACGTCAGCCTTACGAAACCGGAAGCGCGCTCGATCGGCTTAGCGAAGACGACGTACTTCGGCTTCTCGATTACCCGTCCTACTTTGATCTCCTCGGCCAGCCCCTGCCTGACAATCGCGGCGGGATTCTTGACGCCCTACTCGCCGACGAACTCGTATCCCGTATGCCGGGAACGGGGTGGAGAATCACCAACCTAGGTGGATTGCTGCTAGCGAAGGACTTCTCTGCCTTCCCGACCTTGGAGCGGAAGGCGCCGAGGGTGATCCACTATCAGGGAACCAACCGCGTCTCGACGATCCGGGAGCAAGTCGGGCGTCGCGGGTACGCGTCTGGCTTCGAGCGGCTGATTTCCTACGTCAACGATTCGTTGCCCGCAAACGAGGTGATCGGGCAAGCTCTCAGGCAAACGACCCCGGTCTATCCTGAGCTCGCGATCCGTGAGCTGGTCGCGAACGCTCTGATTCATCAGGACTTTTCGATCCCGGGGTCGGGCCCGATGGTCGAGATATTCGAGGATCGGATCGAGATCTCGAACCCAGGGGAGCCCTTGATCGACGTTGCTCGTTTCGTCGACGCGCCCCCGCGCTCCCGCAACGAGCGACTAGCGAGCTTGATGCGGAGGATGGGTGTCTGCGAGGAGCGTGGGAGCGGATGGGACAAGGTCGCATTTCAGATCGAGCTATACCAGTTGCCAGCTCCCGACGTAGTGAGAGGCGCCGAAAGCACGCGGGTCACGATGCTGTCGCCGCGCAGCCTTAAGGACATGGACTCCGACGACCGTGTCCGGGCGGTGTACCTCCACGCCTGCCTCCGCCACGTCTCGAGCCAGGTGACAAACAACACCTCGATTCGCGAGCGTTTTGGCATCGAGGAGCGCAACAAGGCAACGGCTTCTCGCTTGCTTTCCGAGGCTGTAAAGGCAGGCGTGATTGTCCCCTACGACTCGAGCGTCGGTGCGCGCGCGATGCGGTATGTACCCTTCTGGGCGACTACCGGGAACGCGCGCGTGGGGTTCGTTGATGGATAGTTGAGCGCGAACGCGCCTCTGGCAGCATTCGGGTTGGGATTCCCAATGTTTCTGGGGTTTCGCGGCGCCGCTATTGGTTGATGGTTGGTTGATGGGAGCGCCGACCGCCCGGGTACGCTGGGCGGGTGACGAGCGCCCCCGCATCCGGTCCCTCACACGGCGACGCGAGCTACGCCGCCGCGGGTGTCGACACGGCGGCGGGCGACCGCGCGGTCGAGCTCATGAAGGCGTCGGTCGCCCGCACCCACGGGCCCGAGGTGCTCGGCGGGGTGGGCGGCTTCGCGGGACTGTTTGACGCATCCGCGCTCACGGGATACCGACGGCCCTTGCTCGCGACGAGCACCGACGGCGTCGGCACGAAGATCGCCCTCGCGCTCGCGGTCGACAAGCACGACACGATCGGCCAGGATCTCGTGGCGATGGTCGTCGACGACATCGTCGTCGTGGGCGCGAAGCCCCTCTTCATGACCGACTACATCGCGACCGGCAAGGTGCACCCCGAGCGCATCGCGACGCTCGTCGCGGGCGTCGCGCGCGCGTGCGAGGCGACCGGCACGGCCCTCGTGGGTGGCGAGACCGCCGAGCATCCGGGCCTCATGGCGCCCGACGACTACGACATCGCGGGCGCCGCCGTGGGCGTCGTCGAAGCGGATGCCGTGCTCGGCCCCGAGCGTGTGCAGCACGGCGACGTCGTGGTCGCGATCGCGAGCTCGGGCCTGCACTCGAACGGCTTCTCCCTCGTACGCCATGTGCTCGAGCAGCGCGGCCTCGCGTACACCGCCCGCTCCGAGGAGCTCGGTGGCGTCGTGGGCGAGGTGCTGCTCGAGCCGACGCGCCTCTACACCGCGCCGCTCCTGCGCGTCATCGACGAGCTCCCGGGCGCCGTGCACGCGCTCAGCCACGTGACGGGGGGCGGCATCGCGGCGAACCTCGCGCGCGTGCTGCCCAAGGGCGCATGGGTCGAGCTCGACCGCTCGACGTGGAGCCCGCAGCCCGTGTTCCGCGTGCTCGCCGAGTGGGGCGGGCTCACGCTCGGCGACACCGAGGCGACGTGGAACCTCGGCGTCGGCTTCTTCGCCATCGTCGCCGCGGATGCCGCGAGCTCGGTCACGCGCGCGCTTGAGGCCGCGGGCCTGCCCGCGTGGGTCGCCGGGCGCGTCTCGACGGCATCCCATGACCTCAGCGGTTTCGAGCAGGGCGCGAAGGGCGTCGACGGCGGCGCCGTGCGACTCGTCTCGAACTACGCGGACTGAGAAGCCGCTCGCGGAAGCGGCGCGCTCAGGCCCGCCGTCGGGGCCGGCTCGCCGCGAGAGCGGCGCCCGCGATCACGAGGATCGCCGCGGCGATGAGGGGCGGGATGGCATCCGCGCCCGTCGAGGAGAGCACCGTCGGACCTGCGGGCACGGCAGCCGGGGCCACCTCGACGGCCAACTGCGTCGTCGCCACCGTGGAGAGCTGGGTGACGGTGAGCACGTGCGGGCTCGCATGCGGGAAGGTCACCTCGAACGAGCCGTCGGAGGTCTCGATGATGTCGCTCGCGACGCTCGACGTCACCGTGTAATCGCTCGCGGCGAGGGGGCTCGTGGCGCCCGTGTAGTCCGTCGCGGTGACGGTGAAGCGCGCGGTGCCGCCCTGCGAGGCGCTGCCACCGTCGCGTGCGACGTCGACCGTCGGCGCCTGCGCAGCGCGAACCCGCACGGTGAAGCTGGCCGTAGCGGTGTTGCCCAGGGAGTCGGCGGCCGTGCAGGTCACCGTGGTGTCGCCCGGCCCGAACTCGGCCGCTCGCGGGCAGGCATCCGCTGCTCGCGACCCCGGCAGGATCCTCGACCACGGGGGCGGTCCACGTGATCGTGGCGGATGTCTCGTTCGGGGTCAGCTGGCGCGACACATCGCCGAGTCCCGAGATCGTCGGCCCCGTCGTGTCGAGCGTCACCGACACGGTGTTCGAGGCGGCATTCGTGTCGGTTCCCGCGCCGCTCGTGCTCGTCACCGCACCCGCGGGCAGCCGCACCCTGATCGTGCCATCGCGCTCGGTGCCCGTGATCGTCACCCGGTACAGGGTCGCCCCTGTGTAGTTGAGGAACGGCCACTCGTCTTCGAGCGCGAGCACGTAGCCGGGGGTGTCGAACCATCGCGGCAGCGGTTCGACCGTCGCCCCGGTCGGCACGGCGGTGCCGCCGAGCTCCAGCGCGGAGACGTCGATGCCCGGGACGGGCTCCCGAACGAGGATGTCGAAAACGGGGAGCGTGTCGGTGAGCGTCTCGGCGCCAGGCGGCAGCAGCATCCGGGTTCCGAAGGGGAGCCCGTCGCAGTGAGCGGTGTCGAACGCCTGCGCTCTCTCGAGGTCGTCGTAGAACCCCGCGACGAGCGGATTGGCGCTCGGAGGCGTCGTGTACGTCGCCGTGACCGGGATCGGATTGCCGTCGCCGTCGAGCTCGGAGTCGAAGGTCGTGCGCTCGGGGCTTCGATAGAGCTCGGTGCCGGAGCCGTCGATCACCTTTCCGTGCACGCGATACGGATTGCCCGCGGAGTCGAGCTGTTCGCCGATGTGGACCGGCGCACGGAACTGCACAGTCCACGCGTCGCACGTGAGCGATCTCACCGTGAGGCTGTCGAGCGCGGTGCCGAAGTCGATCGTGCACCGCTCAGACCGACGAGCGCGATCCCCATGGCGAGCGCGGCGCGTACAGGGCGGCGGCCTCGCCCCTGCGTGCGCGTCGTCGCTCCCCCGACCATGCTGAAATCAGCGATCAGCCTACCCGCGCGATGACACCAACGATCAGCACCCGAAAGAGGGGCGCTCAGGCGGTCTTGACGTCCTCGTCGAGGTCGTCATCCTCGTCGTCGCCGTAGGTGTCGGCGTACTCGGGCCACTTCTCGAGGTCCTCCTCGAGCCGGGGGTTGCCGGCGAGCTCGCGCTCGAGAGCGGAGTAGTTGGTGTCCGGGCTGAAGTACTTCAGCTCCCGGGCGACCTTGGTGTGCTTTGCCTTCTGACGGCCGCGCCCCATGCGTGACCCCCTCGTTTCAGGATGGCGATGTGACGATAAAAGACTGCCGGGGAGTCTATCACGCGCATGTGTTCTCGCCCTGGTCGGGGGCGGATGGCTCACCCTGGAGAGGTGCGCCGCTGCGCTTTCCTTCGACGCCGCTCGGCGACGGCGGATGCGGCCTTCTTGGCCGCCGCGGTCGCCTTGTCGTTGACCTTCTTCGCGCCCTCGAACTCGCTTCCGAGCATCGCAAGACCACCGAGCGCGACGAGCGCGCCCGGGCCGGGCAGCGGCATGAGCACGACGCCGAGTGCGACGGTGGCTCCCCCCGTGACGCCCACGGCCGTGCGGTAGGCGCGATTCGCGGTGGGGTTGCGGTGGATGCTCGCACGCGCCCGGCGGGCGGCGCGCGTGCCGCTAGCCGCCGCCGCACCGACGATCCGCCCGGCAGCGGCGGCCGCGGATGCCGGGGTGCTCGCGAGGTCGTCGGGCTCGGGGGTGACGCGCATGCGACGAGGCTAGGCGCGCTTGCTGAAGGGAGCCTGCCCGCGCCCAGGGACGACGGGTAACGTGGAGCGGGTGACCGAGCGCCCGACCGACACCTCCGTGGTCATCGTCGGCGCCGGCCAGGCCGGGCTCTCTGTCGCCTATTACTTGCGCAAGCTCGGTCTCGACCCCGGCAACGACTTCGTCGTGCTCGACCGCGGTCCCGGGCCCGGCGGGGCGTGGCAGTTCCGCTGGGAGGCGCTGCGGCTCGGGTCGACCCACCGCGTGAACGACCTTCCGGGCATGGACGAGCTCGGGCTGAGCTTCGACACGGCCGATCGCACCCTCCCCGCGCGCGAGGTCATCGCCGACTACTACCGCCGCTACGAGCAGCACTACGACCTCAAGGTCGTGCGTCCCGCCGACGTCACGCGCGTGCGCGCGACCCTCGACGGCTTCGAGGTGACCTTCGACGACGAGTACGGCGACCAGACGTTCTCGACCCAGGTGCTCGTCAACGCGACCGGCACGTGGGGGGCGCCATTCGTGCCGTGGTATCCGGGGATGAACGAGTTCCGCGGGCGCCACCTGCACACGGTCGACTACCGGGATGCCGAGGAGCTCCGCGGGCGCGACGTCGTCGTCGTGGGCGGCGGCACGAGCGCGATCGGCTTCCTCATGGAACTCGAGGGCGTCGCCGGGAGCCTCACGTGGGTCACTCGGCGCCCCATCGAGTTCCTCGAGGATCAGGAGCTCAACATCGAGGGGGGCACGCGCGCGGTGACGCTTCAGGATGCCGCGGCGCGCGAGGGTCGCGCCCTCCCGTCGATCGTCTCGACGACCGGCGTGCCGCGCACACGCCGCATCCAGTCGGCCATCGAGCGCGGTCTGCTCGACCCGCGACCGATGTTCGAGCGCGTCGAGCCGGATGGCGTGCGCTGGGCCGATGGCAGCTTCCAGCGCGCCGACGCGATCATCTGGGCCACCGGCTTCCGCCCCGAATTGCGCCACCTCGCACCGCTCAAGCTGCGCGAGCAGGCGGGCGGCGTCACGGTGGCGGGCGGAGCCGCGTACCGCAACGCGAACGTCTTCTTCGCGGGCTACGGCCCGACCGCGTCGACGATCGGCGCGAACCGCGCCGGCCGCACGATCGCCCGCCAGGTGGTGTCGGCCCTCAGCTCGCTCGGCTACTGAGCGACGCCCGGGCAGGCCCTGCCGCATCGGGCTTCTTGCGCGTCGAAACGCGCGTTTGCTATACGAATTGACAGACATGACGTCCATCTCGGCGTAGAGGGGCGGACATGCGTCCTCCCCTCGGAAGGGAGGAGTACCTCATGACCATCACGGCCCCCGCCGCCCCCGCCGCCCGGGCCACCACATCCGAACCGCTGCGCATCGGCATGATCGCCCCGCCGTGGTTCGAGCTCCCGCCCCGTGGCTACGGCGGAACGGAGGCGGTCGTCGCCGCCCTCGTCGACCAGCTCGTCGCACGGGGCCACCACGTGACCCTCGTCGCGAGCGGACCCGCCCGCACGCGCGCGCAGCGTCACCTCGCGGTCTACGACGAGCCGCCGTCGCACCTGCTCGGGCTCAGCCCCGTGCCCGAGGTCGTGCTCGCCGCGGAGGCATCGCGCCTGCTCGAGGAGCACGAGCTCGACATCGTGCACGACAACTCGCTGGCCGGGCCGCTGCTCGCGCGCTCGCGCAGCATCCCGACGGTCGCGACCATGCACGGGCCCGTCACCGGCGACAACGGCGACTACTTCCGCCGCCTCGGCTCCGCCGTCGAGCTCGTCGCGATCTCGCAGGCGCAGCAGCGGCTCGCGCCCGATCTCAACTGGGCGGGCACCGTGCACAACGCGATCGACGTCGCGTCGTTCACCTTCAACGACCGCAAGGACGACGAGCTGCTCTGGATCGGCCGCTTCAGCCCCGACAAGGGGGCTCACCTCGCGATCGACGCGGCCCGCGCGGCCGGCCGCCGCATCGTGCTCGCGGGCAAGCTCAACGAGCGCGCCGAGCACGAGTACTTCGACGAGGCGGTGCGTCCGCGCCTCGGGGCCGACGCCGAGTACCTCGGAGAGGCGGATGCCGCGCTCAAGCGCGAGCTGTTCGCGCGCGCCGCGGCGCTCGTCTTCCCGATCCAGTGGGAGGAGCCGTTCGGCATGGTCATGGCCGAGGCGATGGCGAGCGGCACGCCCGTCGTCGCGACCCGTCGGGGCAGCGTGCCCGAGGTGGTCGCGCACGGCGTGACCGGGTGGATCGTCGACGAGGCCGACGAGCTGCCGGATGCCATCGGGCGCGCCCTCGAGCTCGACCCCGCCGCGTGCCGCGAGCGCGCCGAGCGCTGCTTCGACCTGCCGGTCATGGCGGAGGGCTACGAGCGTGTCTACCGCTCGCTCGTGGGGGGCGGCTCGGCCGTCGCCCGCAGCGAGACGGAGCTCGCGGCCTGACGCTCTCGGCCCGCGCGACGCCCTAGCGCAGGGCGTGGAGCACGGCGATCGCCGCCGCCGCGCTCCACGCCTGCGGCCGGCACGCGGCCGGGTAGGGCAGCGGAGCCGGAACCTCGGATGCCGCGTCGCCCGAGTACAGCTCCGGCATCCGGAACTCGAACGCGGCCGCCGCGCGCAGCAGGCCCGCTGCGAGTTCGGCGGCGTGGTCGCGGAGGCCGTCGGCCGCGAGGCCCGCGATCGCGATCGCGGTGTCGTGCGTCCACACCGAGCCGCCGTGATACGCGAGCGGCCAGTAGCCCGCCGCGCTCGTCGCCATCGTGCGCAGGCCGAACCCGCTCGAGAGCTCGGGCGAGACGAGCCGCTCGGCCACGAGCATCCGCTCGCGCTCGTCGAGCAGGCCCGTGCCGAGCAGGTGGCCGATGTTGCTCGTGAGCGAGTCGACGGGTCGCTTGGCGCCGTCGAGCGCGACGGCGGGGTAGGGGCCGTGCTCGTCCTCGACCCAGAAGGATGCGCGGAACCGCTCCGCGAGCCCGGCCGCCCACGCACGCCACGGCTCGCCGTCGCCCCCGAGCTCGTCGAGCAGCTCGGCCCCGCCCACGGCGGCCGCGTAGGCGTAGGCCTGCACCTCGCACAGCGCGAGCGCGCCCTCGGCGAGGCGTCCGTCGCGCCACTGCACGGAGTCGGAGCTGTCCTTCCAGCCCTGGTTCGAGAGACCGTGGCCCGTGGTGTCGAAGTACTCGAGCAGGCCGTCGCGGTCGGGGTCGCCCGAGTCGCGCATCCAGCCGAGCGCCGCCTCGAGCGCGGACCGGAACGGCGCGACCTCCTCGAGCGTCGCCCCCGCCCGTCGCACGTCGACGAGCAGCCGGATCCACAGCGCCGTCGCGTCGACCGTGCCGTAGTAGGTCGGCGGCAGCGCGACGCCCTCGCCCGGGATCGTGTAGCTGCCGCGCCGCAGCTCGTGCAGGATCTTGCCGGGCTGCTCGGCGCTCGGGAGGTCGTCGCGGCCGCCCTGCCGGTTGGCGAGCACGCGCAGGGTGTCGAGCGGCAGCCGCGTGCCGAGCGGCAGCAGGAAGCGCGCCGCCCAGATCGCGTCGCGCCCGAAGAGCGTGAAGAACCACGGCGCCCCCGCGGCGAGGAACTCGTGGCGGTCGCCCGCCGTGAGTCGCAGCGCGTCGAGGTCGTCGAGCGCGCGGTGCACCCAGCGCGCGAGGCGGTCGTCGACGCCCGTCAGATCGGGCGGCTCCCACGGGGCATCCGCGGATGCCGCCCCCACGACGGCCGCGCGGTCGCTCGCCCGCAGCTCGCACGCGACACTCGCGGTGCCGCGCGCGGGGACGACGACGCGCCAGATGAGGCGGATGCCCTCGTCGGTGCGCGTGACGATCGCGCCGGGCGCCGTCACCTCCACCTGCACGTGCTCGTCGCCCCAGCGCGCGCCGGTCTCGGTCACGTCGACGAGCACCGCGAGCGGCACCGCGGTCCCCGCCTTCACGACCTGGAGGTCGGTGAGGTCGGCGTCGAGCTCGAGCACGACGTCGACGTCGAGGTCGCGGTCGAGGCGCGTCGCGAGCGCGAACTCGTGCCGCACCCCGTCGGCACGCACGACGCGCGTGAGCGTGCCGCGCACATCGGGGTCGGCTCCCGCCGCGTCGAGCGTGCGGTGCGCGGTCGTGAAGCGCACCTTCGAGGCGGAGTCGACGAGCGTGCCGACGTGCTCGCCGGGGATGCCGGCCACCGTGAGCCGCAGCCCCCGCACGACCCGCACATCCGACACCGCGATGCCGTCGATCGGCGCGCCGCCCATCGAGCCGTCGGGCCGCGACCACGCCTGGGCGGGAGCGCGCAACGCCACGACGGCGTCGTGGAGGAAGGGCTGGAAGGGCACTCCGGTCGCGGGGTGCGGGCTCATCGGGCGTCGTCTCCTGCGCTCGTCGAACGGCTCGGATGCCTCGGGCTCGTGAGGGCGGGGGAAAAACGTTAATAGGGGCTCGCGCCGCGATCAAACCGGCGCCGACGCGGCGTCAACGCCGCGGGGGCTTCGCTGCGCGCTGCGGCGCCCGCACGGGCGGGCGGATGGGCTCGCCGCGGCGGTCCTGACCGGGCAGCGGCCGCGACCGCCGCCCGTAGACGAGGTCGGACGAGTCGAGCAGCCACGGCACGAGCGCCACGACGACCCCGTGCACGAGCAGCAGCTTGTGGCGGATGCGTCGCGCCTTGTGGTTGTGCAGCGCGTTCTCCCACCAGTGGCCCACGATGTACTCGGGCAGGTAGACGGTCACGACCTCGGGCCCGTGCTCCTCGCGGTGGCGCTTGATGTAGGCGATGAGCGGCATCGAGATGTCGCGGTACGGCGAGGCGATGATGCGCAGCGGCACGCGGATGTCGAACTCCGCCCACCGCCGCTCGAGCTCCTCGCTCGCCTCGTCGTCGATCGACGCGTGCACGGCCTCGATCGACGCGTGCCGCGCCGCGATCGCGTAGTCGAGGGCCTTGAGCACGGGCTTCGACATCCGTCCGACGAGCACGATCGCGTGGTCGCCGGATGCGCCGAAGACGGTCGTCGCGTCGGCGGCGATCTCGCGGGCGACATCCCGGTAGTAGCGGTTGACGCCGATCATGAGCGATGAGCACGAGCATCACGACGAACACGATCCACGCACCGTGCGTGAACTTGGTGACCGTCACGATGACGAGCACGGATGCCGTCATGAGTGCGCCCAGCGCGTTGATCGCGAGACCGCGCCACACCGGGCCGGCGGCCTCCGAGCGCTCCCGCAGCACGCGCATCCAGTGCCGCACCATGCCGATCTGGCCGAGCGTGAACGAGATGAACACGCCGATGATGTACAGCTGGATGAGCGTCGTGACGTTCGCCTGCGCGCCCACGAGCAGCACGGGCTCTCGGAGTACTGCACGCCCGTGAACAGCGCGACCGCCGTGAGGTCCGAGAAGAGCACGATCGCGATCGCGCCCATCGCCACGAGGGTGCGCTGCGCGTTGCGGATCTTCGGGCGACGGAAGGCCGGCACGCCGTTCGAGATGGCCTCGACGCCCGTGAGGGCGGCGCATCCGCTCGCGAACGAGCGGAGCAGCAGCAGCACGAACGCCGCTTGCGTGAGCTCGTGAGCGTGCACCTCGTAGCCCGCGCTCTCCGCGACGGGGGTGTCGCCGAGCAGCATCCGGATGATGGCGGTGACGACCATGACGGCGATCGAGCCGATGAAGAGGTAGGTGGGCACGGGGTCACGGCGGGAAAGCACACGCTCTCGGCGGCGCCCGTCAACTCACCCCGCGCACCTATGATCGTGCGGTGATGAGTGGGCGACGCAGGCGGCGGTGGCCGTGGATCGTGGGGGCGATCGCGCTCGTCGCGCTCATCCCCGCCGCGGTGCTCGGCATCCCGATCCTGCTGCACCAGGACGGCGGCTCCTCCAACCAGGAGCGGCCGATGGAGGAGTGGCCGACGACCGTCACGGCGACCGGCGACGACGGGCGCGCTCGCGAACTCACGGTGCTCTCGCCCGAGCCGGGGGGTGCGGTCGACACCTCCGCGCTCACGGTCGGCGAGCACCTCGTGGTGAGCGGCAGCGGCTACGACGCGGGCCAGGGCATCTACGTGGCGATCTGCGTGATCCCCGACGACCCGGCCACGAAGCCCGGTCCCTGCCTCGGCGGCGTGCCCGAGACGGATGCCTCGGCTGACCCGGGGGCGGCGGGCGAGGCGCAGTGGGCGCCGAGCAACTGGATCAACGACGACTGGGCGTGGAAGCTGTTCGGTGCGCGCGCCTACGACGACGTCGAGACGGGCACCTTCACCGCGTACCTCGAGGTGGTCGACCCGGTCGGCGACGGCTTCGACTGCACCACTCAGCGCTGCGGCATCTACACCCGCAACGACCACACGGCGCTCGGCGACCGCGTGCAGGACCTCTACATCCCGGTGGGGTTCGCGGGCTGATTCCGGCTCAGCTGGTCGAGGAGCGCCGCGAAGCGACGCGTCTCGAGACCACCGTCAGCAGCAGCCCCAGCACGAACAGCGCCAGTCCCAGCGGGAGCACCCCCGCATCGGCACCCGTCGCCGCGAGCGCGGGCTGCGCCGTCACGGTGATGGCGATCTCGGCGACCTGCACCCCGTCGCGCAGCAGCACGACCGTGTGGGCACCCGCCGGCGTGGAGGCGGGGATGCGGAAGGTCTGCGAGACCGTGCCGGCGGCATCCGAGGTGGCGGTGCCGAGCACGACGGGGGTGGAGTGCAGCTCGACCGTGTACTCCTCGTCGAGCAGCAGGCCCCAGGCCTGCACGGTGACCGTGTCGCCGGCCTGCACGCTCGTGACGCTCGCGGTCACGGTCGGCTTCGCGATCTTGCCGGTCGGCGCCGAGGCGATGACGTAGTCGTGGTGGTCGACGGCGTGTGCGGTGGCGGCGACCTAGCTAGGTCGTGTCTCCCAATAGTCGGACCCAGGTGAGGATGGCGCAGAGGGTGACGCCGGCGCGGTACGTGATGGCGAGTTTGTCGAAGCGGGTCGCGATGCCGCGCCACTGCTTCGCGAGTGCGAAGAATCGCTCGATCACGTTGCGACCGCGGTAGGCGGTGGCGTCGAACCCGGGCGGGCGACCGCCGCGACTCCCACGCCGTTTTCGTGCGATGATCTGGTCGCGCTTGTCGGGAATGACGGCCTTGACCTTGCGGCGGCGCAGCTCGCTGCGGATGACTCCGGTCGCGTAGGCACGGTCGGCGATCACGGCGTCGGGTCGGGTTCGTGGGCGACCCGGGCCAAGCCGGGGAACCTGAATCTCGCCGAGCACGTGGATGAGCATCGCTCCGTCGTTGCGCTGCCCGCCGGTCACGATCATCGCGAGCGGGCGGCCGTGCCCATCGACGGCCTGGTGGATCTTCGTGGTCAGACCGCCGCGGGAGCGGCCGATACCGTGACCGGGCGGTTCAATCTCGTGCCAGGGCAGATTCTTGTGATTCGATCCTGCCCCCTGTGTCCTGCTCGGGGCGGGTGGTGTTCGTCGCATGCTGATGCGCACGCGCGATCGTCGCATCGATCGACACCGCCCAGTCGATCTTCCCGGCCGCGTCGGCCTCGGCGAGCATCTGCGCCAGCACCCGATCCCACGTCCCGTCACCGGCGTAACGGCGATGCCGCTTCCACACCGTCTGCCACGGGCCGAACTGCTCGCGGGGCAAGTCACGCCACGGGATCCCGGTGCGGAACCGGTACGCGATGCCCTCCACAACCCGCCGGTCGTCACCGAACGGGTGACCACGCCGCCCGGCATTGGACGGCAACAGCGGAGCGATCCGCTTCCACTGCGCATCCGTGAACACCCGATATCGAGAACCCGTCGACCTCACCCCACCAGACTGCCGCGAACCTCACGATGCATATGGGAGACACGCCCTAGGGCGGTGACCAATCACCCGGGACGCGGATCCAGCAGTAGTACACCCACACGAGCTGGCCCGCGATGCCGAGCACAATGAGCGTCGCGTGCAGAGCGCGCGAACGCGGCACCGCGAACGCACC
>Ga0180223_1001701_pt1 | contig 15717 bp, 21 predicted proteins | sample eDN5th30CKraftOP_FD_151337 | JGI IMG/M metagenome (GOLD analysis project Ga0180223, IMG submission 151337) | Enriched Organic Plus compost microbial communities from Emeryville, California, USA - eDNA 5th pass 30_C Kraft OP (version 2) (version 2) ...
GGCGCGTGCCATGTCGGTCTCCTTGTCGAAGGGGTTCAGCCGAGCGGGTCGGCCGTGGAATAATGCAGCACCACCGGAATGACGGCCGCCTTCAGGCTGGCTGCGCCGTCCACCGGCAGATCGACGGACTGCGGGGCCTCTGCCTCGACCCAGTCGCAGAGACCGCCGAGCGTGCGGTCGGCGGCGAGCGCCGCGCCGATGCTGGCGCAGAGCGTGTCGAAACCCGTGTCCCGGCTCGCGCCCTGCACCGCGGCTTCGATCTCGGCCCGGTGCTGATAGTGATAGCGCAAGGGCGAGAGCGTCACCTCGGGCTCGCCAGGTTCGCCGTCGCGCAGGATCAACAGCCCGGCTGCCGGTACACGCTCGGGCAATACCTCGCCGCGCAGGGCGGTGGCGGGCAACGCCGAAAGCCGCGCGTGTAGCGCGGCGAGGATGGTTTCACGAGTAGTAGGCATTGGAGCCTGCTCAGGCCAGTTCTTGCAAGATTAGTGCTTCAAGGCTATATAGCTTCCAAGACATGAGGATCGCGTGCCCTGGACCGTTTCCTTCGCCGACGAGTTCGAGCCGGAGTTCGACGAACTCGACGAGGAGGTTCAGGACGCGATCTTCGCCCGAGTGCTGCTCCTCGAGCGTGAGGGACCGTCGCTCGGACGTCCGCATGCCGACACCCTGACCGGGTCGAAGCACGCGAACATGAAGGAGTTGCGCTGCAGCGCCGCAGGCGGCGTCTGGCGCATCGCCTTCGCTTTCGATCCCGACCGGCAGGCGATCCTGCTCGTCGGCGGGGACAAGTCGGGTAGCAGCGAGAAGCGCTTCTACAAGCAACTGATCGCGCGGGCTGATGAGCGGTTCGACCGCCACCTAGCCAGACGGAAAGGATGACGATCATGGCACGCAGCCTTCAGGACAAGCTCGCAAGCCTCGACCCGGCACGCCGTGCAAGGATCGAAGCCGAGGCCGATCGTCTGCAAACCGAGTACCTGACCTTGCAGGAACTGCGCAAGGCGCGGGAACTGACGCAGGTGCAGCTTGCCGAAGCCTTGGGGGTCCAACAGGCGACCGTCGCGAAATACGAGCGCCAGAGCGATCTCCTTCTCTCGACGCTCGCGAGCTACGTCCGCGCCATGGGTGGCTCGCTGAAGCTGACGGTCGAGTTTCCCGGCAAGGAGCCAGTCGCACTCGACGGGCTTGGCGATATCGATGAATCCCGCGGTCGGCGGCGTGGAGAACGCGCCGACGCTGCTGCTGCCCGTCCGTAATCTTCATCCGGCATCCACCCAGTTCGTCACGATCAGCCCCGGCACCGCATCGCGCGCCCGTTCGGCATCCCGCGCGAGGTTCAGCCGTTTCGGCAGCCTGACCTGCGGGACCAGCAGGAAGATCGGCACGGTGGTCAGTCCTCGGCCGGTCTTCGACCGCGATGCCACGGCACGGCCCTTCTTGTTCAGTCGTCCCTCGACGACCAGCAGGCTCGGACCCGTCCGACGATAGACGAAGCGCAGGCGCAGGCCGGTGCGACGTTCCCATTCACCGGGCGTGATCCGCCCGCCGCGCAGGGACTTGCCCGCTGCAGGCGTCGGGATCGCCAGCCAGAACCCGTTCTTCGAGCGGATCAGCGGGCCGGTATCGTGCGCGCCGACGATCACCGGCGCCTTCGACCAGACCAGTGCCGCCGCATTGAGGCTGGTCCTGCCTTTCGGGAACTGCTCCGACCGGATGGTGCGGGCAAGCCGTGCCCCGAGACCCGCGCCGGTGATCTGCGCACGCCAGGCGGTCTTGAGGCCGGTCCCAGCGTCGCGCATCGCCGTGGTGACGGCCTTCTCCCCGGCCTTCACCTCCGCTTCCATCAGCCTGACCAGATCGCCGACGATGTTGACGCCGAACCTCATGCGGGCCTCAGGTCCACTGTCCAGACGAGCCGCTCGCGGTCGCGGACGGGTTCACCCTGAATGAGGAAGGTATCGCCACCAATCTCGATGCGATCGCCAGGCCGGGGCTCGGCTACTTCCGTCACGCGCAGGTCGACCCGCGTCGTTTCCGACCAGAGCCGCGCATCACCGAAGTCGGTAATCGTATCGGCCCGTCGGGCGACGATGCGCACCGGAACGGGCACGCCGCCGTCAACGATGTAGACAGCATCCCGACCGATGTTCGGATCGGCAAAGAGCGCACCGACGGCGGCGGCGAAGGCGCTCATCAGAAGCTCGCGTTCAGCCGTACCCGGCCGATGGTGTCGCCGGCGCCGCTCGCCACCGCCTCGACAGCCACGCCGATGAGGGTGTTGTCGGTCGCGACCGTGGTGCAGCGCTTGTTGGTGTCGTCCCAATAGACCTTGGCGCCGACGGTCCAGGCCTGGGAGCCGACCTTTGTGATGTCGAAGATGCCGACGAGCGCGGTCTCGACGGGCTCGCCGAGGGCGGCCGCTCCCGCGGCGATGCCGAAGATGGAGCCGACGAGCAGGCCATCGCCAGAGGCGACGGCATAGGGCGCGGTCAGGGTGATGGTGTTGCCGGGCTGGACGTAGTTTTTCATGGACGTGATCCTCGTGGAAAGACGAAGGGCGGCCCGATTGGACCGCCCTGATGTCAGGTTTCAGCATGGGGTTCGGGTTACGCGCCCGGGTTCTTGTAGAGGCCGCGCCAGTCGATGGCCTTGGCGCCGAAGTCGAGGCGGCACTTGATCTCGACCCCATCGACGTCGAAGCCGTTGCGGGTCTCGATGTAGGCGCCCTGCTGACCCTCGAGATAGGCGTATTCGATGGTGTCGATCTGGTTCGGGCTCGCCGCCAGATACCAGGCGGTTTCGCTGGCGGCATCGAGCCGGGGCTCGCTGATCGGTGCCAGCGTGCGGATCGACTGCGGCACGACGTTCCCGCTCTGGGCGGGCACGAGGTTCTGGGCGACCAGTTGCTCGGCCTTCAGTTCCAGCGCTGCGGGCACGATCAGGAAGGCGGGGCGGATGTTCAGCACCGTCTTCTTGTCGAGGCCAGTCTGCTTGGCCATCGCCGCGCGAGCTGCACCGACGCTGCCGACATCGAGCGCAGCACCAGTGCCCGCGAGGTTCTTGTGGTTGGCGTGGAACAGCGCCGTGCCGTCGGCCATCGCCGGGTTCGAGGTGACGATCCCCCAGACCACGTCGGATTCCAGCTGCGCGATGGAGTTGCCGTACATCGCCGGGATCCGGGTGAAAGCGTCGAGATCGTCGTTGATCAGCACCTGGCGGGTGATCGCGACCACCCGGCCATAGGTCTTGACCTTGTAGCTCTCCTTCGACTCGCCGAGCGTGCCGCGCTTGAACTCGCCGCTCTCGCCAACTTCCAGCAGCTGCGGCGCCTCGCCGAGCTGGACCCGATGCATCGCCTTGAAGTCGGTGGCGAGCACCTGGCGGCAGAACAGCATGAAGGTGCGGGGATAGGCCTCGTAGGCCTGGCGCAGCGTCTTGTTGGTGACGGCAGCGAGGATCTCGGGGAAGTCGGATGTCGAATGCAGCGCCCGCGTCGCCACCTCGTCGCGCGAGAGGCCACGCGTGTTCACCCCGGCATTGCCGAGGCTTTCGCGAGCGAGTTCCAGCAGGGTCATGCCACGATACTGGCGCGCGGCATCCTCAAGAGGGAACAGCGTCGGGCTGTAGCGGTGCAGCAGCGCATTTGCCACCGCATCGCGGCGGGTGATGCGCTCGTCGCGTCCGCCGAGCGGGATCGACACTTGGCCGAAGGTCCGGGTTTCGTCCGACTTCGCGGCGACCTGATCGAGGATCAGACGGCGGGCCTCGTCGACGCTGATACCGTGCTTCACCAGATCCTCGGCGAAGCTGCGCTCGAGGTTCAGGCGGCCCGCGAGATCGTAGATGGTCGAGACCCGGTCGCGCTCGGCCTCGCGGGCGCGGGTGGCGACGGCCTCGGTGTCGGGCGCCTCCGGTTTCGCCGATGCAAACCTTGGGTTCGAGGGCCCGGGCTGGCTGCGCGTGTCGGTGGCATGAGCCTGCGCCTCGGCCGCGCCGGTCTTGTCGTCGGTCATGGTGGTCTCCGCGGTCGCTGCCGTCTCGTTGGTCTGGTCGGCCGGAGCGGCCGGGGTCTTGTCGGTCATCGGGGATGCTCCTTGCTCTGTGGGGGCGTCCCGGCGATGGAGGACGCAATCATGTTGTTCGCCCTTGGCGCGGAAGCCAGCAGCGGGATCGGCGCCGACCGGCACGGCCGAGATCTCGAAGGGCGTCCAGTCGACCGCCCGCCAGAGCTCGCGCCCGCCGTCGGGTTTCGAGATGTCGAAGCGATGGACCTGGTAGCCGATCGACACCGCGCGGATGTGCCCGGCCTGGATGTCGCGCCAGATCGGCTCGACGTCGGCGCGCTCGCTGATCCGCACCTGCGCGATGCCGCGGCCGTTCTCGATGCGCGCCGAGCCGGGCACCACCGAGCCGATGACGGCGTCGAGTGTGTCGATCTCGTGGACCTTCAGGAACGGCGCGCCCGCATTCAGCCGGTCGAGGCGCACATGGGCAGGGTCGAGGCTCAGCTCCTCGTCATAGGGCTCGCCGAAGAAGCTCGCCCGCCGGACGCGCGCGCCCGCCGACCAGATTACCTCGACGGTGCGTGCGTCGGCATCGACGGTGTTCGGCGCAAGCTCCGCCGACCGGTGAAGTGCCGGCAGTTCGATCATCGTGTCCATGAAGTCAGTCCTGTTGGGCGGTGTCCGGCTGTCCCGGGTCGGGTTCCGGATCGGTTGCTTGCACGCTGCCGGTCTTGGTGACGCGGCGGGGGTCGCTGTCGAGCACGAGCCCGAGGGCGTCGAGCTTGGCGTTCGTCGCGGCGATCTCCGCCAGCACGGCGTCGGGATTGCGGCCCTGCCGGGCGATCACCTCGGCCAGAGTCATCGTGCCCGAGCGGATCGCCAGCAGGTTGGCCATCGCGTCCTTCTGCGGGTCGACCGCCTCGAACTTGGGCGGCGACCATTCGACCGCGACGTCCGGCGTCGGAATCTGTCCCGCGGCCCATGCGGCTTCGATGAACCAGCGCCAGACGGGGGTGCAGAGCATCGGAATGAAGAGCTGCCACTGGACAGCGTCGATCATCCGGCGGAACTCGACGAGCCCCGCTCGGATGGAGGAGTAGTTCACCTGGCTGAGGTCGCCGGTGAGTAGCTCGTAGGGCACCCGGAACCCCGCGGAGATGGTATGCAGGCTTGCGCGCTTGTATTCGCCATAGCCGCCGGTGGCAGCCGGCTGGTTGAAGCGGATGTCCTTGCCACCGCGGGCATAAGCGATCAGTCCTGGTTCGAACTGCTCGACCCGGTTGCCATCGGCGTCGACCACCGCAGGGGCGATGCCCTGCTGCGCCTCGTCGTCGCCGAAGACGATGGCGGTGACGCAAGCCTCGGTCTTCTTGCGAACGATCTCGGCCACCTCGTAATCGTCGAGATCACGAAGGGCGCGGATGACCGGCGCACCCCACGGGACGCCGCGCGCCTGCGTGCGCTGCTTCTCATAGACATGCACGATCTCGCTCGCCGGGACCGGGCGGCTCTGCAGGCCGTTTTGCAGGGCGCCATAGGCGCCGCCCGGATGCTCGGCGTGGAGCCAGTAGGCCCGGCGCCTACCGAGCGGATCGAACTCGATCCCCTGCACCAGCCGACCGGCGCCAAGCGCGCCGGATTTGGTGGCGTCGAGGAAGTCGGACTCCAGCACCTGCAATTGCAGCGGGACGGCAATGCCATCCACGGCGCGACGCAGGCGACGGCGCACCAGCACTTCGCCGGCCTCGACCATCTCACGGCAGATCAGCGTCTGAAGCCCGTAGAAGTCGAGCTGGCCATCGGCGTCGCACTCCGCCGTCCAGCGCTCGAACAGCGCGTCGACGCGGCGGTCCAGCGCCTCGTCCCCGCTGGCGGCACGCGGCATGATGCCCGCGCCAATGATGTTGTTCACCAGCACCGCCACCGCCTTGGCCGCATGCGGGTTGTTGCGGACGAGGTCGCGCATGCGGTCGCGCAAGAGCGCCCCGGCCACGCCGATCTCGGTGTCAGCCGAGGATCCTGGTGCACGCCAGCCCTCCGTGCGGCGTCCTCGCGCGGCGCCCTCGTAGCCGCGCGCGAGCGTCTCGAAAGCCTGTCGCGCCAGGACACGCCGCGCGGCGGCCCGAGGGGCGACCGAAGCGATGGCGCGGTCGAACCAGTTCACCGTCATCAGCGATCCCCGCGCGAGAAGCCCGCGAGTCCGGCGATCGGAAGCGGCCGCCCCACACTCGCAATCGCGCGTTCGATGGTGCGGATGCGGGCGAGCAGATCCTCGGCCGAGCCGTAATCCACCGACTTGCCGTCATAGCTGACGCGGGTCGTGCCGCTGGCATAGGCCCGGCGCAGTGCCGAGAGCTCGGCTTCGGTCCAGTCGGTCATTTCAGAACCATCCTTCCCGCCGCCCGATCCAGTCGGAACGGCGCTTGCCTTGGGGTGTCTGTCCCGGCCGGTGGATCTGCCCGGCGGGATCGCTGTCGGTGGGCGTCGCCCCGACCTGGTCCTCGAGGTCGCGCCATTTCTCGTCGGGCCAGCGGTCGGCGCCTGCGATCCAGGCGGCCGCGCGGGCGTAGACCCGGCAATCGAGCGCCTCGTTGCGCTCGCGCAGCTTCTGCCATTCGAGCTTCGCGAAGCCGCGCTTCGTGCGCACCGTAACCAGCTGCTCGGCCACGACCTGCTTCAGCCACTCGCTCTCGACCCATGTCGGCAGGTGGATCGTGCCGGGCGGGAACGCCGCGCCCGCGTCACGTTCCTCGGCCGTCGGGCGCTCCAGCCGCAGGAAGCGGTAGGTTTCGGCCTTGAAGGTCGAGACCGCCACTGTCCAGAGCCGGGCGCCGCGACGCAGGCGCTTCCCGCCCTCGGTCACATCCACGAAAGTGGGGCCGGAGACCGGACTGGAGCGATTGAAGCCTTCGAGCCCCTTAACTGGCGCGACCTGCGCAAAGCCGACTTTGCGCGACCAGGCGTAGACGGCCGGGGCTTCGTAGCCCGTGTCGATGGCGAGCCGCGCGATCCGAAGGTGCGCTCCGTTTTCATGCGGCCACGACCGGTCGAGGAGTGCCGTCAACTGGTCCCAAGCGTCATGCCGGTCCGGCCCGCCCTCGATCACGACGTGATCGACGAGCCAGCTCTCAAGCCCTCGACCCCAGGCCCAGACATCGACCTCGATGCGGTTCTTCTGGACATCCGCGCCCGCCGTCAGGAACAGCCCGCCCGCTGGCACCGTGCCTGGCCGCCACGCCTCGCGGCGATCGTAGAGCCGCTGCCAGTCCGGCGCCTCGCCGGTTTCGACCCATGTCTCGCCGAGAATGGTGTTGCGGAACGCCTTGATCGCCTCGTCGGAGCCCTGGGCCGCCTCCCAGCTGCGCGCGATCCGGGACCAGCTGAGCCAGCCCACCGGCGAGTAGAGCGCAGAGAGGTGGTAGCCGACCGTCGTCGGATCAGCGGCCGTGGCGGTCGCCCGCCATTCGCCGCGCTCCAGCATCGCCGTCTTGTGGTGCTCCGCGACGGCTCTGTCGCAGCCTTCGCAGATGTATTCCGCCGTCTCTGGCCGCCCCTTCTGCCAGCGCAGCCGCTCGAACTTCAGCCACTGCATCGCCCGGCAATGTGGGCACGGCACGAAGTAGCGCCGCTGGTCGGACGCCTCGAACTCGCGCTCGATGCGGCTGAGCCCCCGGATCGTCGGCGTCGAGACCAGGAACACCTTGCGCCGATGGGCGAAGGTCAATGAGCGCGCCTCGGCCAGGGTCACCGGGTCGCCTTCCTCGTCGGCCGAGGCCGGATAGGCATCGACCTCATCGAGGAAGATGTAGCGCGCCGGGGTCGAGCGCAGCCCGACCGCCGAGTTCGCGCCCGTCATGATCAGGATGCCGCCCGCGAATTCCTTGGACAGCATCGTGTTGCCCGCGTCGCGGGATCGGGCCGGTTTGACCCGCTCCCGGAGCTCGGGGCTCTCGTCGATCAGCGGGTCGATCCGCTGCCGCGAATTGCGCTTGGCCAGTTCCACGGTCGGCTGGACCGCGAGCATGGGGCCCGGCGCCTGGTGGATCGCGAAGCCGATCCAGTTGTTGCCGGCTTCCGTCGCCCCGACCTGCGCGGCCTTCATGAACACGACCCGCTGCGCCGCGTCGCCGGGCGACAGCCGGTCCATGATCTCCCGCATGTAGGGCGTTCGCATTGTGCGGTAGCGGCCCGGTTCGGCCGAAGCGCGGGACGCCAACATCCGGTGCCGGTCCGCCCATTCCGAGACGGTGAGGTCGGGATCCGGTCGGATCCCGTTGCCCCAGGCGCGCAGGATCTCAGCCGCGCCGTCGAAGTCCCTCAGGCCATCTTCATCACCGGAATTCGGGCCGGACCTCGGCGAGTTCGTCGAGGTGGGCGCGTACATGTTTCTCCAAGGCCTTCTGCATGGCGGCCGCCTCAACGCCGAGTTCGGCCGCCATCAGCGCCGCCGCGCGCGCTGGCCAGTTCACCCAGGCATCGCGCTCCTCGCGTGCCAGCCGGAACACGACCGCAACCGCGGGCGCGGTCGACGAGTTCTCCCTTGAGCTTCTGAAGCCGGATGCGCCGCTCCTGGGCCTTCAGCACCTCATTCGCGGTCTTGGCCTGCAGGAAGGTCGTGCCGCTGCCGACGGGTGGCGCGGCAAGCCCTTGTTCCCGCAGAGTGTCGCCAACGGCGGACACGGCCGCATCGGGTACCGGCTTGACCTTGGGTGCCGTGGTGCGCCGGGACTTCGACGGGTCCGTCATCGCCGCCCGGCGTGCATCGCTCGCCTCTGCGTCGATGCTGCCATCCTCATGGAGGACCAGCCGTCCCGCCGCCTTCGCCTTCTGGATCGCGCCCCGCGAGAGACCGACGCGCGCGGCGTATTGACGCTCGCTCAGCCCCTGCATGGCGTTCTCCGATTATTGTTCAGATTCAGGCTCTTATCGAGTTGATAAGCGGTTCGGACAGAGCGAACGTGGCTTTCAAGAGCAAGCTGCAACTCGCCACGAGGAGCCACAGAGATGACCCGCCGCGCCACCGACAACTCGAAGGCACTCGACGCCTTCATCGCCGCCAAGCTGGAGATCGACACCATGCTGGAACGCCTCAAGGCGCTCAGTGACGACCACTTCGAAGCCAATCCCGACGAGATCAACTGGGGCCATGTCGGCACCCTGAGCCACTACCGTGACAAGCTGCACGAGATCACCGACATGGCGTTCCGCGAGGGCGAGCACGCCGGGTGAAATCCTGCACCTGCCTGAACTCCGGCCGCGCCGTGCCGCGCGGCTTGGGGTCGTAGAAGGACCGCGATGGTCGCGGTCCCGACCAAGGAGACGACCCCATGACCAAGCTCACCGACACGCAAGCCGTAATTCTCAGCGCCGCCGCTCAGCGCGACAGCCACAATGTCCTGCCGCTTCCCGGTTCCCTGCGCGGAGGCGCCGCCACCAAGGTGGTGGAGACGATGATCGCCAAAGGCCTCATTGAGGAAGTCGATGCCGACGTCCGCAAGGGCGAGCTTGTCTGGCGCGAGACCGGGGACGGTCACGGCACCACGCTGGTGGCGACCGACGCAGGCCTCGCCGCCATTGGCATCGAGCCCAAGGATGCGAACACCGCGCCTGAGGACGCGCCGGACACCCCCAGTCAGCAGAGGGCTGCGCCCACGACGCGCACGCCGCGCGAGGGCACCAAGCAGGCCGCGCTGATCGCCATGCTCTGCGCGCCGGGTGGCGCGACCATCGCCGAGATTGTCGCGGCCACCGGCTGGCAGCCGCACACGGTGCGCGGCGCGATGGCGGGCGCTCTCAAGAAAAAGCTCGGTCTCGAAGTGGCCTCCGAGAAGATTGATGGCCGCGGGCGGGTGTACAGCCTGCCGCGGGACTGACGCCGCGCACCACGCCGGTTTCGATGCCGCCGTCTCGCATGGGGCGGCGGTCTCTCATCGTGTTCCGCGCACCCGGATTGCTTCGAACAGCCGCCGAAGCGCGAAAGACCGCGCGATGCTCACCACCGTGAATACCGCGCCCATCTTCAGGTTCTGCGCCAGCGTCGTGTGCAGCCCGAACACCGGGAAGATCAGGATCTGCGTCAAGACGGCGATGCCGTAGCCCACCGCCACATTGGCGATGGCCTCTACCAGTGACATGGTTCGCGACTGTTTCATGGTGTTTACTGGCTGAGTACTGCACCCGTCGCGAGACATGGGAGAGCCTATGCACGTTGCTGTAATTGACATCGGAAAACCGGGTAAGAACCTTGGCTGGGCGATCGTGGGCTCTAACCCCGCTTCAGGAACAGACCTTGATGAAGCCATTGACGAGATTTCAGAACGTATTTCGCAAGGGCCAGTAGCTGTCGGTTTCGAAGCCCCGTTGTACGTGCCGATGCGCAGCGCTGCAGCTGACCTGACAAAGGCGCGCTCGGGTGAGTGCATCGGCGGTGTGAATAGACCCTATTCGGCAAGTGCGGGAAGCACGGTGTTGGTGATCGCCACTGTCGTGGTGCCGTACGTCCTCCGCGCTCTGCGCTCGGCATCGCCGACGTGTGTTGCCACCATCGACTATCGCAAATTCTTCTCCGCACCCTCTGGCATTCTCTTTTTTGAAGCTTTCGTGACAAACCAAAAGAAATCGCATGATGCCCGGCATGTTGAAGATGCCGAAATTGCCGCAACGCATCTGTTGAGGATGTCCGAAGGGAGAACCCCTTTGGAAAGCGCTATTTGCGAGCCCGAGTGTCTCAATTTACTTGGTGCCATGATGCTTCGTACGGGATGGACAAGTGATCTCAGTGTTCTTGATGCTGAGTGTCTTGTTGTTCGCCCTCCAGTCGATCCGTCCTGACCTGCGCAAAGGTCCGCCCGTCGTCGTTGAGGATGGCGTGCTTCCCGGTCTCGGCCTGCCAACGCTCCACGGCAACATCAACGTAAGCCGGGCTGATCTCCATCGCGAAGACACGGCGCCCGTTGGCTTCGCCCGCCATGATCTGCGAGCCGGAACCGGAGAACGGCTCGTAGCAGAGCCCGCCGCGAGCCACATGCTGGCGCATCGGTATCCCGAAGGCGTCGAGCGGCTTCGGCGTCGGGTGGTCGGGGCGCTCGTCCTTGGCGAAGGACGGCATCTCCCAGGTCGAGGGCAGCGTCTCCTCGGCGACCTTCGGCGGCCGGTTCGGGCGCCTCCAGCCCATGAAGCAGGGCTCATGCTTCCAGAGGTAATGGGACCGCGTGAGCACGCCGCGGTCCTTCACCCAGATGATCTGCTGATGGACGAAGGCGCCGGCCTTCTCCCAGCACGCTTCCAGCATCGCCTGGCGGCGGGAGGCATGCCAGCAGTACCACGCGGCGTCCTCGGTGATCGCTTCGGCGACGGCCACGGAGATGAAGCCGTCGTAGAGCTCCGCGCCTTGGCTGCTGTCGTCCCAGGTCACGCCGTAGGACTGGCTCCAGTCCTTGTTCCGCGTCGGGTGGTTCGAGCCGTCGTAGTCCACCAGATACGGCGGGTCGGTCGCAAAGAGCACGGCGCGCTCGCCGTTCATTAGGCGGCGGACATCCTGATGGTTCGTGCTGTCGCCGCAGAGCAGCCGGTGATCCCCAAGGATCCATAGATCGCCCTTGCGCGAGGCCGGATTGCGCGGCGGCTCGGGAATGGTCACGGGCGGAACCGAGCCGCCAGCCCCGCTGTCTTCATCGTCTGCGTCCGGGTCGAGCGCGAGGAGCTTGTCTAGCTCGCCGTCGGAGAATCCGACCAACGACAGGTCGAAGTCCTCGGCCAGCAGTCCCTGCAGCTCGGCTGAGAGCAACGCCTCGTCCCAGCTTCCGAGCTCCGTCAGCTTGTTGTCCGCGATGCGGTAGGCCCGGCGCTGCGCCTCGGTCAGATGCCCGAGCACGATCACCGGCGCCTCGGTCAGCCCGAGCTGCGTGGCAGCCAGAACGCGCCCATGGCCTGCGATCAGCTCCCCGTCCTCGGCCACGAGGCAGGGCACGGTCCAGCCGAACTCGGCCATGCTGGCGGCAATCTTGGCGACCTGGTCCGCGCCGTGCACCTTTGCGTTCTTTGCGTAAGGCTGGAGGCGCGAAAGCGGCCAGGTCTCGATCCGCTCAGGGGCGAAGCTCAGCGTCATGGGTCGGATGGGTCCGTGGATCGAAGTGGACACCTGTGGTCCTGGACTCCGGAGACCGCGCTGGACTCCGCACGGAGTCCAGCGGGCGCGACGGGCGTCCGGCCATCAGGCGCGTGTTCGTTGGTGATTTCTCGGGATTGGCGTGGATCCGGTCACCGGGTGGCTTCCCAAAAATCCGGCCCTGTCGCTGGCGATCCATCGCTCTTCGCCCGCCAGCATACGATTTCCGCCAGGAAGGACCCGCGAACTCGTATGCTCAGGCGATGTTGACGTGAACGGGCATCGATCCATAACGAAAGGATCAACGCGGATCCTTTACTTGGATCAGTTCCAGCGACAGTATCCGTGCGCTCGTGATCGCGACGCGCGCTTCTCCCGAGGATAGCCAGAATCTACCCGAGAACTGGGGTTTTCGTCTCTTCGAAAAGTGTCCGGCGGACACTTTCCGCTTCGCTTCGCGAGCTTGCGATCATTCGCCGAGGAGCGCTCGCAGATCTTTCATCAGCAGGAAGAGATGATAGGGGTCGGTCGGACTTGGCTCGAAGTCGAACTGCTCGTACCAGGCGCGCGCTTCATCGTCCTTGGCATGAACGAGAAGCGCTCGGATACCTGCTATTTCGGCAGCTTGAGCCGTGCGCAGCAGTGCATCCTTGAGCAACGCTTTGCCCAGCCCCTTTCCCTGCTCGGCTCGGTCGATGGCAAGCCGCGCGAGGAGCATTACCGGGATCGGATGACGGGCAAGCCCTTTGCCGACACGACCGGGAGCGTCGGCATGTTCAACGGCGCCGACCGTGAGGCTGTAATAGCCCGCGACACGCTGCTCCCCGCGGCACACGACATAGGTCTGAGCGCTGCCCGCTTTCTGGTTGACCAGAGCGTGGCGTTGCAGGAATTGATCCAGAGGTTCCTTGCCGCAATCAAACGCGTCGACCTCGTGGGAGGCATCGAGCTTTTGGACGGCAGAGAACGATTGGTTCTCCGCCGTCACTCAAGCACGCTCTTCTCGGCGAGCAGTCTGGCGAGGCGTGGCTTGCTCTGGACGGGGCGGTCGAGAACATCCTGGAAGGCTTGCCACTGGGCGTCATCCAGCCGGAACATGCGCCGATCGACGAGCGCTTCCTCGGCGGCATGAATGCCCGCCTCGAGCAGGAACTCCGTCACGTTCTTGTGCGAAAACGTGGCTGCACGTTGCAGCAGCGCCTTCATGGTCGGCGTGGTGCGCACCTCGATACGTTCGGACTTGGCTTCGGCTACGGGCATGGCTGATCTCCTGTCCCAATTTCTGTATCATACGGACAACGTACGGACAAGAAGTTAATTGGGGTGACTGGCCGGGTCCTCGCAAGCCCCTTTGACCATTTCAATCACGTAGCGGCGCGACCGGAGCCGGGGGACTTTGCGCTGGTTAAGCCGCCATGCGATCACGCAGAGCGCGTGGAGCCAGTGCTCGTGAGCCGCCGACCGCTGCAATCCGACGGTCCAGCAGATGGTTTTCCAGCGCTCGCCGTAGGCGCGCAGCCAGACGATCTTGCCGTCGATCGGATCGAGCCCCACCGTCCAGCTGAGCGTCTCCTCCATCCGACTGATCGCGGCGGGTGACGGGATGACGCGCATCGGCTTCGGCTCCTGTCCGACCTTGTCGGCGAAGCTGTGAAGGATCTCCGGCCAGACGCTGAAATATCCCTGCCGCCGGGGTTCGGGCAGGCGCTTGAGCACGAAGGCCGCTTCCGCGAGACGTTCCTCGACGAGGCTCGGCGTCCACCTCACAGCACACCTCCCCGGGTCTCCATCGCCCAAAGCAGGATCGCGATCGCGTCGGCCTCGTTGTCGTCGGCGGGTTGGAACCCGCGCTGGCGCATCGCGGCGAGCACGGCTTCCTTGCCGGCGTTGCCCTTGCCCGTGGCGAAGCGTTTGATGGTGCCGACAGGAACGCCCTGATAGGCGACGCCCTCACGCTCGCACCAGGCGGTCAACGTCGCCAGGAAACCGCCGTAGAGGTGGGCGGCATCAGTGCCGACATGTCGCCGGACCTCCTCGAAGTAGACCGAGGCCAGGCCGCCACAGTCGTTCGCCAACTGGCCAAGCCAGTGCTGGAAACGCAGGTACCGCATGCCACCGCCGTCGTATCGGCCGGAGCGGAAGCTGGCGGTTCCGCTGTGCACGATCCCGCCCGCCAGGCTCGCCCAGCCCGTGGTGGTGCCGAGATCCAGGGCGAGAATGGCGCTGCCCGCGGATGTCGAGATGACCGGGGCCGGATGTGGCGCGCTCTTGGGGAGGGGTGACGGGCACTGGCTCATGGTGGTGGGTCCTTCTCGTCTGATGTCGGTGAGGGGATGGACGGCACGGTGCCTGCGCGCGAAGCCCCTGGGGGTGGGAGTGGGAGAACCCGCTTGGCGCGGTTCTCCCCCACCCCCGAAGGGGGTGGCTTTCACCCCCACAACTTCGAGAGCGCATCAACGCGTTGAATCTTTTGGAGAAATCGAAGTTGGGACGGCCCATGGCGTGGGTCGCGTTCCCAACTTGAATCTGCGAAAGGCCGCGCAGCGGAGCGCGCGGGAGCCAAGGTAGTTGGGACGAGCTTTCCCAACTTGAATGTGCGCGGGATGGCTCGGCGGTGCGCGGCGGCGCGAAAAGCAACGAAAGTAGTTGGGAAGCTGGCCGCCCAGCTCGCCGCAACTTGCCACAACTTGATCCTGCGTAAGTCCGCGTAATCGAGATGAGCTGGCGCATCACGAGGTCACCTCCGTCTGATAGACCCAGACCAGAGGGTTCTCGACCGGCAGCGCCGCGCCGCTCTGCGGGCATTTGTAGGTGCTGGGAAGGACAGGGATCCGGACGGGCACGATCTCGCCGGTGTCGGGGTCCGCCGTCTCTTCTCCGGTCGGGAACGTCATGCCCTCGACGCAGAGATAGCCGAACTTCGAACGCGAGGTTGGCAGACCGAACGGCGCGCCATCGCGAACGAACTTGATGAAACCCTTCGTGGCCAGCACGCTGATTCGCTCGCGGATCGTGTCCTTGCCGCCGAGCCCGGCCTGATTCTCGAAGCTCTCGGCGAATTGCAGCGCGGTATAGAGACGGCCGGCCTCGGCCTCATCGAAGAGCAGTTGAAGGATCACGTCGTGTTTGCGCGCGCGCTCGGCGTCGAGCTTCTCGCCGAACTCGCGACGCACGAGCCTTGTCTCCGAGCGGTCGATCGCGACCCAGCGTCCGTCCGCCTTGTCGACGATCATCGGCTCGATGCCGGGGCCGTTGCGGAGCTCGAAATGCAGCATCCGCTCCGGTCGGTCCTCGTCGGGCCGGTGCATGATCACCCCGGAAGTGTAGAAGCTGCGGAGGCTGCCCGCGCCCGAGAGCGCCATGAACGGGTCCTCGACGAGCTGCTTTTTCGTGATCTTGCGGGTGTGATGGCAGAGGATCAGGCCGGCATCCGGTGCTACGGCGTCCCGCAGGGCCTCGACCCGCTCCTGCAGGAAGAAGTGATCCTCCCCCAGTGAAGTGGTCCGCCGTTATGATTAGGAAACGGAGGATCGAGAATGGCCAACAAGCGACCGAAGCCGGAAGAGATTGTCTCGAAGTTGCGGCAGGTTGAGGTTCTGATGG
>Ga0180223_1001704_pt1 | contig 15698 bp, 14 predicted proteins | sample eDN5th30CKraftOP_FD_151337 | JGI IMG/M metagenome (GOLD analysis project Ga0180223, IMG submission 151337) | Enriched Organic Plus compost microbial communities from Emeryville, California, USA - eDNA 5th pass 30_C Kraft OP (version 2) (version 2) ...
CTTATGGGAATGGCAGCTGACCGACCAAGGCCGCGCGCTGCTCGCCGGACGGCCCAGCTGAACTTCGGAAGCGGCCGGCGGTTTCGCTTACGGTCAGAGCACGCATGTTGCTGCTCTGTATCGCCCCGTTCCTGCTGCTGGTGTTCCTGCCGTTCGCGGCCAGGCTCATCAACCTGCCCGCCATCAGCGAACGGACTCTGACCAGCGCCGCCGTGTACGCCGCCCCGGTCTGCGGGCTGATCGGCGCGCTCGCCGCCCTGGACGCGGAGAACCGCGCCCAAGCCGCCGTCTCTCTGGCCGCCGGCATCATCGTCCTGATCGTCGGCAAGGCCACCAACCCCGCCAAACGCGCTGACGGGTCGCTGGCCCGGATCGCGCTGCTCGCGCTCGCCGCCGACCTCGCCACCACCGGCCAGCAGGCCGCCTACCCGATGGCCTGCCTCACCGCCGCCGCAGGGATCGCTCTGCCGTCCCTGCTGCGCCGCCTCCCCGACGCTGACATCGTCGAACCCGACGACGCACCCATCGAAACCGAAGCCGAAGACGACTTCGCGGACGCGGCCGTGCCAGCGCCCGCGCACGATGAGACGCCGGCTCCGGCGCCGCAGCCCGCAGACGCCGACCAAGAGCTGGCGCCGGCTGACTGGCCGGCGATCACGCCCCCTCAGTCCGTCGCGGCCTCAGCCGCTGACCCGACGCCGGCAGAGACGATCGAGCCGCTGAACCTCGAACGCGAAGAGGAGCCTGCCGAGCAGGCTTGGGAGCTGACGCCGGCGGACTTCGACGAGCAGCCGCCCGTCGAAGAGCCCCACCTGCAACCGGCGTCCCCGTTCGCGCGGCGTCGCAGCGCGCATCTGCTCGACCGCCCCCAACCGCAACCGGCGGCCTGGGTTCCGACTCCGCCGCTGCTGGGTGAAGGCAGCTTCCATCGTGTCCGCCGGACCGTCTGAACCGGCCGGCTCAGAACGCCAAGGAGCCCTGGGCGAGACCGAGCACCGGCTCCTCGCGCGCGGTCAGCTCACGCCCTGACAGGGAACGCAGCGTGACAGCCACGGTCTCCCCGCCGGCGTCCAGCAACAGATGCCCGCCGCGCATCCCCACAACCGTCCCCGCCAGCGGATCAGTTTTGGGGTCCAACGTCCTGGGCGGGATCATCATCGGCGCCGGGAAATGATCGCCGGCGTAGGTGAACGGCCCGTCGAAGCGGAAGCTGACCTCCGTCACCCGCTTGGCGATCCGGCGCACCTCATCGCGCAGCAACGCCTCCGCGGTATGCGGGTCCACCTTCGGGCGGGCCAGCAACGGCACGACGTTCAACCGGTCCGGCCAGCCGGCACGTTCGATCATCGTCTCGATCCGCCGGACCTCCTGCCCGCCCGCGGCCGCGACCGCTATCGCCGCCCACGCGCCCTGCTCGATGATACGCCGATCCAGACGCTCCGCCCTTGTCACACCGACCTTGAACGGCTTGTTCAACCGCCGCCCATGCTCATCCTCCACCGGGATGTCATAACAGGCCAGATACACCAGATGTGAAGCGAACACGCACGCGGTCCGGCGAGCGGGGTTCGCGCAGGTCGCGCCCTTGCAGATCACGCATGGCGTCCGGCGGGTGCGCAGGTTGCACATCTCGCACTTGTCGCCTTCGGTGGCGGGCGCATGATCAGGGCACGGACCGATCTTCCCGCCCGGCTCATCGAAACCGGTGCACCAGCGCTGCGCGCTGACGGAGAAGTTCAGCTGTTCGCCGTTGCGAAGCGACACCAACGACTGGCGGGCGAACAGCACGGGCTCATGCGGATCGACCGAAAAGCCGGTGATCAGGTCGCGCATATCGACGACGCTCATACCTTGAACATAAGCCGCAAACAGGACGAAACCGACCGCATCAGCAGGCGAGGCTAGCGTCTCAACACGGAAACGGCAAACACCGTGCCGGCGGTTGCGAGAGCGGGCAGCGCCCCTATGATGGGATCATGAAGTTGTTCCGCGGCGAAGCCGGAGCGCTGACCGATGAGCTGGTCGACGCCTACCGGACGGTCAGCAAGACCCTCGACGAAGCCAACGCTCATCGGATGACGACCGGGCGCGACGGCGAGGATCCCGAGCGGATCGAACGTACCGAGGAAGAGGAGATCGCCGCGCAGATCGTCGCCAACGTGCAGGACTGGCTGTCGCTGCCGGAGATCATCATCTTCAGCGACGACCCCAAGAACAACGTCAAGGAGTGGGAGACCCGCCTGGCCGAACCGCTGAAGGTGCGCGCCCGCGGCTTGCATTTCCGCTGGGAGTACCAAGGCCTGACCTTCGAGAAGACCTACGACAAAGGCCTCAGCTACGAGTTCATGCCCGGCGCCAAGGCAGTCGAAGTGCTGCATCAGCGCATCGACCGGGCCCGCGGCGCGATGGACGCGATCGCCAACGACGACACCCGCGATCAGATGCGCGGGCTGCTCGTCAAGTTCGATGAGCGGCTCACCGCCGCCAAAGCCGCCCGCGACAAGTTCGCCGAAGCTGCCGCTCGCCGCCGCGCCCTCGCCGCCGGCGCCTCGCAGCACACCTCGAACTCCTACCTGGCCGCCGTCCAGGACGACGAGCATGATGTCGAGACGGTGATGATGAAGTTCGTCATCTACACCGACGACGCGGACACCGCCCATCATGCCGCCCAGGACGTCGCCGGGCGTCTGGCCGCGCAACTGGAAGGGCGCGCCACCGGAGTCAACGTCACCCAGCAGCTCGACGCCCCGCCGATCCGCTCCGCCCTGATCGAGCCCGCCGAGGAGCAGGAGATCCGCCCGTACTTCGACGCGGTCGCCTACGTGCGCTGCCCCGCTGACGCGCCGCTGATGTTCGACGACGCCGACGTCGGCACGATGATCACCATCAGCGGGGAGCCGGTCCGCGTCGACGGAGACCTCGTCCGCTCCGTCGAGCAGCGCCGCCAGCTCGCGAGGATCCGGTAGCTTCGCTTTCCGCCGGCCTGATGTCGCTGATGTAGCGATACCGGCGTGGCAGGATATAGTTGATTCATGGGCAAGGGCGACGATCCGAATTGCGTGCTGAGCATGCCCGCATCGCAGGCTGAGGCGCAGGCCGCCGCGGCCGCCACCGCGATGCGAGAGGACACCTTCGAGGGGCTCACCTCCGAAGAGGCCGATCTGCCCAACGACTGGAACACCAAGCAGCTCAACGTCAAGTACGTCGACAACGAGGTCGCCTTGCAGGCGTGCGTTCGCGCGCTCCGTCATCAGCAGGTGACCCGGGTCGCCCTGGACATCGAAACCACCGGCCTCAAACCCTGGTACGGATCCATCCGTCTCATCCAGGTCGGGGTGGAACTACCGGAGCCCAAGCAGTTCCTGATCGACTGCTGGCAGGTGGATCCCGGCGCGATCATGCCGGTCTTGGAGGACCCGCAGGTCGAGGTCATCACCTGCAACGGCCGGTTCGAGCAGACCTGGCTGCATTACCGCTACGGCGTCGTCCTCACCAATCTGTTCGACGTCTCCTACGCGTCCAAATGCATCACCAAGAAGGCCGCTGACGCCACCCGCGGCCGCGCCGCCGCCATGGTCAAGCGCGTCGAGAAGTCCTACAAGGAGCAGCTCAAGGAGCTTCGCAAGGAACTGCGCGCTGCGACCAAAGACGAAAACGCCCTGGCCGTCAAACGGCTGGAGAAGCGCATCGCCAAGGTCGAAGGTGAGATGGAAGCTGCGGTCGCCCAGGCCAAAGAGCAGGCGCCGACCCCGCGGAAGGTCGCCAGCAACTTCCGTCTGCTGATGCGCCGCTACACCGGCAAGAAGATCAGCAAGACCAACCAGACCTCCGACTGGGGCGCCGACGAGCTGGACGAAGGGCAGCGCATCTACGCCGCGATGGACGTCGCCGGCCTGCTGGACATCCGCCGCCCCATGGGACGCGAGATCGCCGAGAAGGAACTGGACGACGAGGTCACCACCGCCAACAACGCCGTCTTCGACAGCAGCCTGCGCGAACTGGAATCCGGGCACAACTGCGCCCACCAGTTCGCTCAGCTGGCACGGACCATGCTGCACTGCCGCTCCGTCGAGCAGCTGGACCGCATGTTCAGCAGCCAGGGGCAGATGACCATCCACTTCTCCTTCCGCGACAAGGCGCGCGAGCTGTACGAGCGCCGCCGTAACGAGCTGCTCGCCGCCGCCTAGGTTCCCTGTGCGGCCGAACCGGCGGCGGCTAGCCGTGGCCTGGCCGGGTCAGAGCAGCTGGGCGAGGATTCTCCTGGCGCCGCGGGTGCAGCCGATCGTTCCGGTGTGCCCGCCGCAACGCCACGGGCCGACCTGCCAGTAGTCGTCATAGGCGTACTCGCTGCCCGGATGGGAGACCGACCGCCCGGCCAGCAGCCGGCGCAGCACGTTGTTCGCGCTGCGGCAGCGCACCGAAGCGCTGATCTTGTAGGTGCCGCCCCACGCCCTCCACGCGGGGTCCTTCGCGGCGAACGTCGCCCGCGGGCAGTTCGGCAGCCCGTCCGCGGCCTGCGCCGCCGGCGCCCACAACGCCGCCGCGGCGATCAAGCAGGCCGCGACAAGCAGGCCGCGGATCCAAACAGTCAGAGCACGCATAACGCCCGCAAGCCTACCGATCGGACCGCGGACGTTCCGCCGCGCCCCGGTTGCGGGATCGTCGGGGCGGCCTGTAGCGTTGCCGGGCCGCCAGGTCCGCGTCGTATGCCACGTCCACACGCGCACATCGAAGATCACTACGAGCTGACCCCGCCCGGGACCATCCACCGAGTCGTTGGGCGCCGCCGCCTGGCGCTCCAACCAGCGGAGGACGGCCCGGTGTTCCGCTGGGGGTACGCGGGCAGCGGCCCCAACGCGACCGCCCGAGCGTTGCTCACCGACGCCACCGGCAGCTGCGATCAGGACCTGGCGATCGCCTTCACTCGGGACCATCTGGACTGGTGGAGCGAGATCGGCGAAAAGCCGTTCGTGCTGACCGTCGCGGAGATCCGCGCCTGGCGTGCCCAAACCGAACCGCAAGTGCGCGCTGACCGCGCCGGCCGCCGGCACGGCAACGTCGTCTCCTTCGCGCAACTGCGCGAGCGATTCGAGCAGCAGCTGCGCGACACCTCCGCCCAGCCGTGGTGGCAGACCTACCGCCAGACACACGGCCAACCGCGCATCTGAACCCGCTGCCGGCCGCAACAGCCGCCCTGAAGATAAGTTGGATGCATGGCAGCGAACTTCGGCTACGTCGTGCTCGGGGTCCCGTTCAAGGACGCGGGCCCGCTGATCGAGGCCGCCGGCGTCAGCTACCAGGCCGACACCTACGAGCAGGCGACGCGGACGATCGGCCAGGCCGCGCAGCGCATCGACCCGCTACTCGTGCAAGCACAACTGCGCATGGCCCGAAGCGAGGATCCCGGCGCGGAACGTGTCGAACTGGCCGGCCGCGACGGTTGGATCCGCGCCCGCTGGCGCGGCGAGGAGAACCTGCCAGGAAGCGGCTACTGGATGGCGCTGATGGAGCCGCTGCGGCTGCGGCTGTTCTTCCGCGAGGACATCAGCCTCTACTGGGGCCAGCAGTGGACCGAGGCGCCCCCGGACGGCGACCACACCTGGGTCGGGGTTGCCCTCAACAGCGCAACCACCGCCGCCAGCGCCTACCGCTGCACCTGGACGGACCGCCACACCCGCGCCCACAAGGACGCGACCGGCACCATCGTCGTCGCCGAGCTGCTGCGCCGCGACATCCGGATCGCCAAGCAGACGATCGCCGAGCACATCCCGTTCTTCGCCGGCGCCCGCACCGCCCACTTCCAGGACATCACGGTCTGACCCATGCCGACCTCCGCCATCACCATCCTCGGCTACCGAGCCAAGACCGAGCAGGCCGACGAGCTGCTGAGCCAGCTCGGCGTCGACCCCGCCTGCTTCTACGCCAGCTACCGCGACGACGACGATGACGCCCAGCTCACCAACCGTCAGATCCGCGAGGGGATGAACGCCAAGGCCGTCAAGGCGAAGCTCACCGCGGCGTACGCCTCCGCGATGCGCAACATCGACCCCGACTACAAGCCCGGCAAGGCGTCCTTCTGCCTGGAGATGACCGGCGACCCCGTCGAAACCCGTGACCGCTGGCCGGAGGACTTCATCGTCGGCGTGCCCTTGGACTCCCGCTACGAGCCGACCTGGCTGGACCTGGACCGTCCTTACGGAACCGACGGCGCGCTGCTGCTGGATGACCCGCAGACCGAGCAGCGGATCGAGCAGGCGCGCGCCGCTCTCGCCGACCAGGCGCCCGCGTTCAAGGACGCGCAGATCTTCCACAAGCTCGTCTGGTACTAGCCGCTCCCGTGCCGTGCACGCAGACGCGCGTGGACGTGTGGGCGTGCAACAGAAAGGGCCGGCGCTGACGCCGGCCCCCGGAACCTCACGACGATCGCGTCAGGCGGCTACTCGCCAAGCGGGTTCGTCCAGTCCTCGTCGGTCGTCAGCTCAGACTTGCCGACGATGTAGCTGCCCGTGGTGGAGAAGAAGTCGTGGGTCTCGGTGCCCAGCGACAGGCCGTTCAGCACGACCGGGTTGACCTCCTCCTTGGGATAAAGCGGGTCGTAGCCGAGGTTCATCAGCGCCTTGTTGGCGTTGTAGCGCATGAACACCTTGACGTCCTCGGTCATCCGCAGCTCGTCGTAGAGATCCTGCGCGTAGCGGACCTCATTCTCATAGAGCGTGTGCAGCAGGTCGTAGGTGTAGTCCATGTAGGCGTCCTGCTCGGCCTCGGTCAGCTGCTCGACCGCGCGTTGGAGTCGCAGCCCGATGTACCAGCCGTGTAGGGCTTCATCCCTGAGGATGAACTTGATGACGTCCGCCGTGTTCGTCAGCTTGCCTTGGCCGTTCAGCCACAGCGGCAAGTAGAAGCCGGAGTAAAAAAGGAAGGACTCCAACAGCACGCTGGCGATCTTCTTCTTGTGAGGGTCGTCGCCGGCGTAGATCTCCTGGACGGTCCGTGCTTTGGTCTGCAACGCGTCATTGTCGCGGCTCCAACGGAACGCCTCGTCGATCTCCGACGTCGTGCTCAGCGTCTGGAAGATCTGCGAGTAGGACTGCGCGTGAACGTGCTCCATGAAGGCGATATTCGCCAGCACCGCCTCCTCGTGTGGGGTCACAGCGTCCTGCTGCAGCGCCGGCGCGCCGATGGAGCCCTGGATGGTGTCCAGGAGCGTCAGGCCGGTAAAGACGCGCATCACCAGCGTCCGCTCCTGATCGGTCAGCTTGCGCCAAGACGCCATGTCGTTAGAGACGGGGAAGCGTGTCGCAACCCAGAACTGCGCGTTCAGCTTCTCCCAAATCATCTTGTCCGTCTCGTCGGGAACGTCGTTCCAGTTGATGGCTTCCTTGACGACGAAAGGCTGGGTGGGGTTGGGGTCGGTGATGTCGGTCATGATTTGAATGAGGTCAGGTTAAGAACGTACCGTGTGCGGCCGGCGTCCCAGACGCGATCCAGCCCGTTCAGGTCAGCAAGTTCGGCGATTGAGAGTCCAGACTCCCAAAGAAGCTTGGGATCGTCCCGGAAGCGACTGAGCGGATACTCGGATTGAGGGTACCGGCGATGGAGGAGGCGGTACTGAAATGTAGGAGGGCAGTCCCGATCGCGTCGGAAGCCGAGCGCCTCGTACGTGGCAGGTCCGTCAGCGAGACAATGATCCTCATACGCCGAGATCTCCCGGGCGTTGGGATATGTCTCACGCACCTGAGCAAGGATTAAGCCCAGATGCCAGGAGGGGTCCGTCGCGCTGGCGAACCTCACCAACTCCAACGCCTCACCTGAGCGTTTGAAGCAACCAAGCGCGACGAGTTCCTCGTCGGCGAGCCCAAGCATGAACTCGCTCTCCTCATAGCCCAGCAGATTGTGCGTGTCCATGAACGCGCGAGCGTCGTGATCATCCACATCGGTTGTCAACATCAGTTGTGGTGCCGGCGGTGCATCGGATCCCGCTGATCCAACAATCACTTGGCGAAGGAACCGCTTGACGGTTTCCTGGCGGTCAACCCAGTCGCTCTCCCAGATCTGCAGGAGCCGGATCCCGAGCGCTTTGCAGGTACGCCACTTCTCGTAGTGGCACCAGCGTCCCATGCGGCTCTCGGAATGCCAGTACACGCCGTTGTATTCGATGGCGAGGCTGCACTCAGGTAGATACAGATCAACCTCCTTGACGCCTGGCAGTTTTCGGTAGTTCGAGCTAACGGGCACGCCGAGGCCGCGCACGTAGGCAGCGAGATCCTTCTCTGACTTGGATGAGTACGACCGCGCCCAACAGGTCGGACATCCGTTGCCAGCAGTGCGGCTGGCGACGGTCGCCTCCCATTCATGGCCGCACTCCCCGATCCACCACGCTTTCTTGTTCGACGACGGGCCGACCTCTGCAGGGCTGACAGCGTTCCTGCTCGGATGCCACTGGGCAGCGAGAGCCGGACTGCGAGTGGCGAGGTCGTTGAAACCGCTAAGCAGACGCTGGCTTGAACAAACGGGGCAACCGTTGCCTCTGGCGCGATTGTCAACGGAGGCTTCCCACTCGTGCCCGCAGTTCTCATCGCGCCACCAGACCTTCTGTTGGCAGACAGCGGTGACCTCGTCAGCACCCATCTTGTTCTTCGTCGGGTGCCAATGGGCAGCGAGCGACGGGTTCCGCGTCTTGAGATCGTTGAAGCCGCTCAGCACACGCTGGTTGGCGCAGTACGGACAGCCGGCGCCTCTGACGCGTACGCGGATCTCAGTGTCCCATTCGTGTCCGCAGGACGGGTCATCGTTCAGCCACCAGACTCTCCTTGCGGACCCCGCGACTACCTGATCAGGACAAATCGTATTGCGCTCTGGATGCCATTGCGCGGCGAGATGAGGATGGGTCGTGGCAAGGTCATTCTGCCCAGCCTCCACCGATTGGTTGATGCACACGGGGCACCTTGAGAGTTGCCCGCCTCTGGTTCGGGCATTGGCTGTGGCCTTCCACTCGTGGCCTAGCTCACACATCCACCAGATCAGCTTGTTGGTTCCGGACGTGACTTCGGTGGGACGCATTGTGTTGCGATGCGGATGCCACTGCGCGGCGAGCGCGGGATGGGTGGTCGCAAGGTCGTTCCGACCTGGAGCAACCTTCTTGTTCGAGCAGTACGGACAGCCGCGTCCGTTGATAGCGCGCTTCGCGATCGCTGCTTCCCACTCGTGATTGCGAGAGCAGCGCCACCACGCCTTCTTGTAGGAGCCCGCCACAACCTCGTCAGCCCCAACCAGGTTCTGGTCTGGGTGCCATTGGACCGCCAGATCTGGGTGAGTGGTGGCCAAGTCGTTGATCCCGACAGCAACCTGCCGGTTCGAACAGATCAAACACCCTTGGCCCTTGACGCGGAGACGGACACGAGCCACCCATTCGTGCTCGCATTCGGTGCTCTTCCACCAAACCTTCTTGTCGCTCCCGGCAGTCAGGTCGCGCGGCGTACACGCGTTCTTGGTCGGATGCCACTGCGCCGCCAATTCAGGATGGGTCTCTGTGAGGGCGGCGCGTGGCTTGGAAGCATCAGGCATGAGCCCAGGCGAACCTAGTCATCTTGCAGCGGATGTCAGACGGCGCAGGAGACGCATCCATCCTCGGTTCCCTCGACGATCGAGGTCTTGACCCTGACGTAGTACAGGGTCTTGATCCCCTTGGAGTGCGCGTAGATCTGAGCGCGGTTGAGATCGCGGGTGGTTGCCTCGTCCGTGAAGAACAGCGTCAGAGACAGGCCTTGGTCGACGTGCTCGGTGGCGGCGGCATACACGTCGATGACCCCCTTCCAACCGATGTCGTACGCGTCCCTGAACAGGTGGATGTTGTCCTGGGTGAGATGCGCGGCGGGGTAGTAGACACGGCCCATCTTCGACTCCTTGCGCGTCTCCACGATGCTGGTGATCGGATGGATCGACGCGGTTGCGTGATTCACGTACGAGATCGAGCCGGTCGGGGCCACAGCGAGAAGCACGGTGTGGAAGAGCCCCCACTCAGCGACATGCTCCGCCAGTTCCAGCCAGTCCTCGCGAGTCGGCAGAGCGTGACCGGCCTGCTCAAACAACTCGGCGACCTGCGGCGTCTTCGGCTTGCGGTCAGCGCGGGTGTACTTGTCGAACGCCTCGCCGGTCGCATATTTGGACCGCTCGAACCCGTCGAAGGTCTCACCGCGTTCGCGGGCCATGCGGGTGGAGGCCCAGATGGCGCGGTAGCGGATCAGTCCGAAGAACATGTCGGTGAAGTCGATCGACTCCTCCGACCCGTACATGATCCCCTCTCGCGCCAAGTAGCCGTGCAGGTTCATCGCGCCGAGGCCGACCGCGTGCGAGCGGTCGTTGCCGGCCTGGATGGTAGGAGCGACGCTGATGTCGCACATGTCCGACACCGCGGTCAGCGCGCGGATCGCCGTGTCGACGGTGGAGCCAGCATCGGGGCCGTCCATGACCTGGCTGATGTTCAGGGAGCCGAGGTTGCAGCTGATGTCCTTGCCAAGGACCGCGTAGGTCTGATCGTCGTTGATGACCGATGGTTCCTGGACCTGCAGGATCTCGGAGCAGTTGCCGGTCACCAGCCCGTTGAAGATCAGCGAGTGGACGCCTTCAACAGTCGTGTCGAACACGTCTTCGACCCCGTCAGCGACGATACTTTCCACGCGTGCGGTGAAGCGGTGCATCGGCTGCCGCGACAACGGCTGCAAACCGGCGGTGAGTTGGTCGAACTTGGCCCGGTTGACTTCGCGCAGCGTGATCTGTGAGACGAGGCGCTCACGCGATTCGCGGTCCATGACACGCAGCGAGTAGACCGCCTGCGTAGAGTAGCTGGCGAGCCCGCCCTGGCCGTTAGGCAACATGCTCGACCCCTCGCCCTTGACGGCGTAGATGCGTGAGAACACGCCGAGGTTCAGCAGAAGCCGCTGGACGTCCACCAGCATCTGCCGGTTGATCGACGACAGCTCGATGCTGAGCGCCTTTGACTTCTCGGAGCCTGCGACGCTGCCGTCGGTCTGATACAGACCTTCAAGGAAGGCGAGGACAGTCCGCTTGGTGCCAGACTTGACGAAGTCTGGCACTGTCGTCTTCGTCTCCTTCGTCACGCCACGCTCGGCGAGAACGCGGGTCAGCGGGGCACTCGCCAAGGACCGACGCCCGTGAGATTCCTTGCGGAACTTCGGCGTCACCGTCGTGGAGTGATGGACCGGCCCGTGGTGGTGTGCCGCGATCGCGAGTTCCGCAGCGCGCTCGATCGCTGGGACGAACTGTTGCTTATCGGCGTACAGGTCGATGCGCATCGTCGGCTCTCCGTTGCGCGCAGCGGCGAATGTGCCGTCGCCGGCCAGTATGCCCGCCAGGTAAGCGAGCTGCGGCTCGTCGATCATGCCGAATGTGCCTTCGCCTGACTGCACGAGCAGGCGGTCACCTTCGATGACATCGGCCAGTGGGATCTTCACGATCGCACCGTGACGTTCGACGTACATCTTGTGCCAAGCGGTGGCGCGAAGCTCGAAGCCCTCCTTCGTGGTGACTTTGAAGATCTCCGCCGAGCGGGCGGTGAGCTGCATCGGGATCGCTCGGGCTTGGGAGACGCCGCGGGTGTCACGGTTCCAGGTGCGGGTTCGGTCGTCGACGATGACGTCGAACCTCTCTCCGCTTTCGTAGAGGTCCCTGGCTTGGCGGGGGCCTTGTGTGGTGAGCACCTCCGTCTCCCCGGTTACGCACAGGTTGCTCATCTTGATCCGCCCGGCGATGTTGTTCGCCCTGTTCGCGTTGTCCTCGAAGAGGATGTATGGGTAGCCGGACTCGAACTGGGTCTCGGCGATCATCTGGAAGAACCGGCGCGCGTTGATCTTGCGCTTGCGGATGTCGGGGTCGTCGACCAGCTCCCGGTAGACCTTGCTGATCTCGATGTCGGAGAACTCCTTGCCGTACTTGCGCGCGACGTCGTAGGGGGAGAACAGGTACATGTCCTCGTCGTTCTTGGCCAGCTCGATGGTGATGTCGGGGATGGTCACGCCCAGCGACAGCGTCTTGATGCGGATCTTCTCGTCGGCGGCTTCGCGGCGGCAGTCCAGGAACGCTTCGATGTCGAGGTGATGGGCGTTGAGGTAGACGGCGCCGGCGCCGGGGCGCGCGCCGAGCTGGTTGGCGTAGCTGAAGCAGTTTTCCAGCTGCTTCATGACGGGGATGACCCCGGCGGCCTGGTTCTCGATCTTCTTGATCGGGTCGCCGGCGGCGCGGAGGTTGGTGAGGTTGAACGCGACGCCGGCGCCGCGCTTGGACAGGCCCAGCGCGGTGACGACGGCCCGGCCGATGCTGTTCATGTCATCGGCGATGTCGACGAGCATGCAACTGACCAGTTCGCCGCGCTGCTTCTTGCCGGCGTTCAGGAAGGTGGGGGTGGCCGGCTGGTAGCGGTTGGCGATGATCTCGTCGGCTAGGCGGGTGGCGAGGGTCTCGTCGCCTTGGGCGAGGTACAGGGCGCAGACGGCGATGCGGTCCTCGTAGCGTTCGAGGTAGCGGGTGCCGTCGAAGGTCTTGAGCGCGTAGCCGGTGTAGAACTTGTAGGCGCCGACGAACGTCGCGAAGCGGTAGCGGACGTTGTACATGCGCTTGAACAGCTGCTTGATGAACTGGGGGCGGTACTGGGCGAGGAACTCCTCCTCGTAGTAGTCGTTCTCGACGAGGTAGCTGAGCTTCTCTTCGAGGTCGCCGAAGTAGACGGTGTTGGGGTTGACGTGCTGGAGGAAGTACTGGCGGGCCGCTTCCTTGTCCTTGTCGAACTGGATGTTGCCGTCGGCGTCGTAGAGGTTCAGTTCGGAGTTGAGCAGCAGGTAGTCATGCTGGCGTTCTTGTTGGCGGTCCATGGGTTAGAGGGCTTTCATTTCTTCTTTGAGGTGTTCTCGATCTTCGGGGAGGCCGAACAGCTCGAAGGTGTGCAGCAGCGGCACGCCGTGGCGGGAGGAGATGATTCGGCCGGCGGCGCCGTAGTCAGCGCCGAAGTTGGTGGATCCGCTGACCGCGACGCCTCGCATGTGATGCGCGGCGTCGCTGGTCAGGAAGCGGTTGACGGGCCCGGGTACGCGCCCGTTGTACGTGGGGCAGACCAGCACGAAGGGGCCGGTCACTTCCCCGTCCAGGGTGCCGTCGTTCTGGATGCGCGCAGCGGGCAGCCCGAGGCGCTTCACGAAGCGTCGGGTGTTGCCGCTGGCGGTGCTGTAGAAGACGACGTCCATGTCGGCAGGGGTTCAGGCGGCGAGGGCCTTCACGCGGTCGGGGCGGAAGCCGTTCCAGTGCTGATCGCCGGCGACGATGACCGGCAGGGACTGGTAGCCGAGGCCGGTGACGACTTCGAGGGCTTCGGGGGTCTGGGTGACGTCGATGACGACGTGGGGGATGTTCTCGGATTCCAGTAGCCGCTTCGTCATGCGGCAGGGCTGGCATCCCGGTTTGCTGTACAGGGTGGTCATAGTTCTTGAATGTTAGGCTTGCGCTAGGAGGCCTGAAAGGGTTTGAGCGACACGCTTTTTGCGCTGCGAGCGGGGACAGCTGCGAGGCGTCTTGGAGGCCTTCTTTGACCGTACCGCGGCGCCGCTTAGGCGGCCCGGCGCGACATGGCACCGTTCGTGATCCTGGCGGGTCCGCGCGGCTACATCTCAGGATAAGGTGTAGGCATGTCTGAGACTGAGTCCTCGCCGCAGCAGCCGGCAAAGCCGAAGTACCCGGCCGCGCCTCTGCCGGTCCCCGGCCTGGAGTACTGGGGTCTGGAAGCGCAGGTGCGCTTCGGGGTGCTGTTGCAGCTGTGCAAGCCCAACGACATCCACGTGGAGGTGATGTTCGCCGGCTGGAACGGCCCGATCCGCGGCAAGCTGCGCTTCTACACCTACCCCGACGATTACAAGCACGAGAGCATGCGAGGCGACAGCGTCCCTTGCATCGGCAACACCAGCATCAAACACGACCAGTACAAGGTCGCCTACCTGCGCCCGCTGATCATCGACGAGGCTCTCCAGGGCCGGCCGGCAGCGCTGCCCGGCTCGATGAAGGGCATGGCGGGCAGCGAGGCGCCGACTGGCGCGTCGTTCAGCACCAGCTGGGATCCGTCGGCGTCCGGGTGGTCGTCGTCGCAGTCGTCGGATTCGGGGACGGGGCTGCTGACGCTTGCGACCGCGATGGCGACGTTCTCAGCGCTGAACGGCTGAGGTAGGTTCAAGGTGTGAGCCGCGGGGCTTGCGGGTTTCGGCCTCCTCCCGCGGACAGCAGCGCGGGGGAGCCGTTTGCGTGGCTTCCCTCCCTACTGCGTCGGCGTAACAGGAGGAACGGGGTGTGCGGTCAGTTCGGGGCTGGACCGGTCATGCCGATGTTCGGCCGCGCGAGAGCGGATCCGCCCGGTCCATGTTTCGTGGCCAGCATGTACTCGCCCCATGCGGGGTTGGCGAGAACCTCTGATTCGCGCATCGCGAGCAGGATACGTCGCAGCCGCGGCACGCTGAGAGGATGTCCCAACTCGTCGAGGCGGTCGGCGATCTGACGGGGAGTCCACCGCCCCCGAGGCCTCGGGGACATCGCGCGGAGGACAAGCCGGAATTCTCCCGTGGGGTCGTCGCTGTCGTCGAGATCCCAGATCGCGAGATCGTGAGCGTCGGGGCAGCTCTCCACGATCACCGATCGACGTTCCAGCTCGACGAGACGCTGAACTTGCCGTCTGCGCCGATCGAGAAGCTCCCCGGCCTCCGTCATCGCGTCCAGCATCCGTTCGCCCGCCGCACGGATCTCCTCCAGCGAGTAGCCGGAGCCGTCCGATTCAGCGATCTCCTTCGCGGTTTCCAGAGAAAGACGCAGGATCACATGTATCGCAGTATGACCTGTCCTCGTCAAGGCCCTGCCGCGCGAGCAGGCCGACGCCGGCGACGGGCCGGATCAGCGGCGCGGCAGCAGCGTCTCGCGGGCGATGACCAGGCGCTGGATCTGGGACGTGCCCTCGTACAGCTGCATGATCTTCGCGTCGCGCATGAGCTTCTCGACCGGGTACTCCTTGATGAAGCCGTAGCCGCCGAAGACCTGCACGGCGTCCGTGGTGACCTCCATCGCGGAGTCCGCGGCGAAGCGCTTGGCGTGCGAGGACTCCAGCGTGTTGCGCTTGCCCTGATCCAGCAGCACGGCCGAGTTCCAGGTGGCCAGGCGCGACAGGTGCACCTTCGTCGCCATGTCGGCGATCATGAACTGGATCGCCTGGTGCATCGCGATCGGCACGCCGAACTGGACGCGCTCCTTGGAGTACTCGGTGGCCAGCTCGAAGGCGGCGCGGGAGATGCCGGTGGCCATCGCCGCCACGCCAGGGCGCGTGCGATCCAGGGTCATCATCGCCAGCTTGAAGCCCTTGTTCTCCTCACCGAGGAGGTACTTCGCGTCGACCTCGGTGTCCTGGAACGTGATGGTCGCGGTGTTCGACGCCCGCTGCCCCATCTTGTCCTCCTTCTTGTCCACGGAGACGGTGTCGTCCTTGTGGACCAGGAAGGCGGAGATGCCGCGATGGCCGGCATCCGGGTCGGTCTTGGTGTAGACCGTGAACCAATCGGCGTAGGAGCCGTTGGTGATGAAGCACTTGCTGCCGTTGATGACGTACTTGTCGCCGTTGCGCACGGCGCGGGTGCGCATGCCCGACACGTCGGAGCCGGCGT
>Ga0180223_1001706_pt1 | contig 15686 bp, 8 predicted proteins | sample eDN5th30CKraftOP_FD_151337 | JGI IMG/M metagenome (GOLD analysis project Ga0180223, IMG submission 151337) | Enriched Organic Plus compost microbial communities from Emeryville, California, USA - eDNA 5th pass 30_C Kraft OP (version 2) (version 2) ...
TCGCGGCTGCCGCCTGGGCGTGACCTATCCCGAAATCTACGAGATGCAGGCCCGCGCGATCTTCGAGGCGGCGCTGGACGTCGCGGCGAAATCGGGCGAGGCGCCGATCCCGGAGGTGATGATCCCGCTCGTCGCGACCAGGAAGGAACTGGAACTGATGAAGGCGGTGGTCGAGGCGACCGCCAAGTCCGTGTTCGAGGAGCGCGGCAAGACCATCGACTATCTGGTCGGCACGATGATCGAACTGCCGCGCGCGGCGCTGATGGCGGGCGAGATCGCCGAGGTGGGCGAATTCTTCTCCTTCGGCACCAACGACCTGACGCAGACGACCATCGGCATCAGCCGCGACGATGCGGGCCGGTTCCTGACGCAATATGTCGACAAGGGCATCTTCGCCCGCGACCCGTTCGTCAGCCTCGATGTGGAGGGCGTGGGCCAGTTGATCGAGATCGCCGCCGAGCGCGGGCGCAAGACCCGGTCGGGCATCAAGCTCGGCATTTGCGGCGAGCATGGCGGTGATCCCGCCTCGATCGCCTTCTGTGAAAAGACCGGTCTCGACTATGTCTCGGCCTCGCCCTACCGCGTGCCGATCGCCCGTCTGGCGGCCGCGCAGGCGGCGCTCGCGGCGAAGAAATAATTCTGCAAAAAGGGGGTTGCCAGATGCGGCAACCCCCTCTATCAGCGCCTCACCCACGGGGCGCTGCCCCAGTGAAAATTGGGCAGGCGCCCGTAGCTCAGCTGGATAGAGCATCAGACTACGAATCTGAGGGTCGGACGTTCGAATCGTTCCGGGCGCGCCATTTTCTTCAAAGGAAAACAAGGGTATAGCAGGCGGCGGAAGCCGCCTTTTTGCATTCGCGCCGACCGGCCCGCCATCCCGGCTCGGCTTGCGGGGGCATGTGCCCGTCTCCGTCCGTTCAGCGGCGGCAGTTCCCATGGCGCAACCGCTCCGGGCTCGCCGCAGGAAGCCGCCAGGCGCGCTGCGCCGCGACGAAAGCGGCCTTGCTTAACCCTATCTCAACCCATGGACGGCAGAATACGCTCCCTGACCCCGATGCCCTTCGTGGTCGGCGGCCGACATGATCGAGAAGAGGAATGGGGGATCCATATGCTGGCCAGAATGGCCCGTCTCAGGCAGTTCTTCTCCGTATCGGTCAATGATCCCGAACTGTTGAAGGCGCAATATCGCGCCTTCGCCTATCAGCTTCCGATGCTGTACTGCATCCTGCTCATCAGCAGCTGGATCATGGTGCTGCCCTATATCGGCAGGGCTCCGGCCGTGCTGGCCGTGGTCATACCGGTGGTCCTCACCGCCTTCTGCGTGACGCGCGCGATCCAGTGGTGGTCGCGGCTGCATGCGGACCCCTGCGCCGAAGAGGCGCTGGCCGCGCTGCGCCGCACGAACATGCTTGCGCCGCTGCTGTCGGTGCTGTTCACCGGCTGGGCGATCCTGCTGTTTCCCTATGGGGACACCGTGGCGCAGGACCATATCGCCTTCTTCATGGGGATCACCGCCATCGGGTGCATTTTCTGCCTGATGCACCTGCGGTCGGCCGCCTTTCTGGTCGCCCTTATCGACAATGCGTTCATGATCGGCTTCCTGAGCACGCAGGACAATTCGGCCTATGCCGCCATCGCGGCCAATGTCGTCCTCGTCACCGGCGCGTTGCTGGTGATCCTGCTGTTCCACTATCGCGATTTCGCCCGGATGGTGACGCTCAATGCCGAGAACCGGCAGCTCGCCAATTGCGACAGCCTGACCGGTCTGCCCAATCGCCGCCATTTCTTCGAAAAGCTGGACGCCGCCGTCGCGAGCTGCCGCTATACCGAAGGCACGCTTGCCGTCGGCATCATCGATCTCGACGGTTTCAAGCCGATCAACGACCTCTACGGCCATGTCATCGGCGACCGCCTGCTCTGCGCGGTGACGGAGCGGCTGTCGCTGCTTTGCGCAGGGCAGGTCGATCTGGCGCGACTGGGCGGCGACGAGTTCGCGCTGCTCGTCACGCAGGGCACGGCGGACGAGGATCTGCGGAGGTTCGGCACCCAATTATGCGACGGCCTGCGCGCGCCGTTCAGGATCGGCGACGTGACCGTGCAGATCGGCGGGTCGCTGGGCTTTGCGTCCTTCCCCGATCATGCGCGGACCGCCGAGCAGCTGTACGAGCTGGCCGACTATGCGCTCTATCACGGCAAGCGCCACCGGCGCGGCACGGTCAACATCTTCACAGTCGACCACGATACCCAGATCCAGCGCGACGCCGCGGTCGAGATCGCGCTGCGCAAGGCGGATCTGGAGCGGGAGCTGGTCGTCGTGTTCCAGCCCATCGTCGATATCGCGAGCGACCGCACCGTCGCCTTCGAGGCGCTGGCGCGCTGGAAAAGCGTCGCGCTGGGCGACGTGCCGCCGACCCAGTTCATTCCGATTGCCGAGCGCAGCGGGCTGATCGGGCGGCTGACGGTCATCCTGCTGGGCAAGGCGCTGGCGGCGGCGCGCCATTGGCCCGACACGATCCGCCTGTCGTTCAACCTTTCCGCGCACGACCTCTGCTCGCCGCAGATCGTGTTGCAGATCATCCAGATGCTGAACGACGCGCCGATCGAAACCAGCCGCATCGACCTGGAGATCACCGAAACCGCGCTGTTGCACGATATGGAGCAGGTGCAGAAAGCGATCCGCATGCTCAAGCTGCTGGGGTGCAGCGTGTCGCTCGACGATTTCGGGACGGGCTATTCCAGCCTCAGCCATCTGCACGCGCTGCCCTTCACCAAGATCAAGATCGACCGCAGCTTCGTGCAGGGGATGGACAGCAAGCCGGCCAGCTACAAGATCGTCAAGTCGCTGCTGGCGCTGACGCGCGACATGGGCATCGACTGCGTGGTCGAGGGCGTGGAAACCGTGGAGGAAATGAGCCTGCTGCGCGAGCTGGGCGGCAAGATGGTGCAGGGCTATTATTTCTCCCGCCCGATGGAGGAAAAGGACATAGCGGGCTTTCTGGCCGATCGCGCGCGGCCCGAACCGATGCTCCGCAGCGGCTGACCGCGCCGCAAACCGTCAGCCCGTCGCCGCGCCGCTCAGCGGCAGGGCGGTTTTGTAGACCACCGGACGCAACGCGAAGCTGGTGGTCAGCTGGCCGACGCCCTCGATCCGGGTGAGCTTGTAGCGCAGGAAATCCTCGAAGGTCTTGAGGTCCTTGACCAGCACGCGCAGTTGATAATCCGCGTCGCCCGTCATCAGATAGCATTCCATTACCTCCGGAAAGGTGGCGATCGCCTGCTCGAATATGTCGAGATGGCGGTCGTCCTGCTGGTCCAGCCGCACCCGCACGAAGGCGGTTACGCCCAGCCCCACGCTGTCGGGATCGACCAGCGCGACATAGCGGGTGATGACGTTCGCCGCCTCCAGCTGCTTCAGCCGGCGCAGACAGGGGCTGGGGGACAGGCCCACATGCTCCGACAATTCCTGATTGGTCATGCGGCCATTGTCCTGAAGCCGGGCGAGGATTTTGCGGTCCAGATCGTCTATCGCTATCATTGCCATTATATGCCTTATGTGCAGGGTATGATGAAATATTATGCCAATATAACAGCATAGGACGCATGATTTCGCAAGGACCTGTCCGGGGTTGTCGGCTATGTTTTTCGCCATTCTTCGGTACAGGATCGCGAGATGAACACGTCATTTTCCAACAGTCAGGCCAATGGTCAGGGGGAACTGGTCAGTTCCCTGGAATTGCTCGACACGCGCTTGCGCTGGCTCTCCTCATGGATGGTCCACAACGCCAACCATATCCGCCCCAAGCGGGACGGGCTGAAGGTCGGCGGGCATCAGGCGAGCTGCGCCTCGATGACGGCGATCATGGCCGCGCTCTATTTCCATGCGCTGCGCCCGCAGGACAAGGTCGCGGTGAAGCCGCATGCCGGGCCGGTGCTGCACGCGATCCATTATCTGCTCGGCAACCAGACGCTCGACCGCATGCAGCGCTTTCGCGGCCTGGGCGGCGTGCAGAGCTACCCCTCGCGCACCAAGGACGCGATCCCCGTCGATTTCTCGACCGGCTCGGTCGGGCTGGGCGTCGCCGTCACCGCCTTCACCAGCCTGGTGCAGGACTATCTGATCGCCCATGGCGCGGTGAAGGAGGAGGACGCGGGCCGCATGATCGCGCTGATGGGCGATGCGGAGCTTGACGAAGGCAATATCTACGAATGCCTGATCGAAGGCTATAAGCACGACCTGCGCAATTGCTGGTGGATCGTCGATTACAACCGCCAGTCGCTCGACAGCACCACGGCGGACCGGATGTTCCGCCGCTTCGACGATATTTTCGAAACCTGCGGCTGGCGCGTCATCACCCTCAAATATGGCAGGCGCCAGCGCGAGGCGTTCGCCCGCCCCGGCGGCAAGACGCTGGAGGAATGGATCGACAATTGCCCCAATGCCGAATTCGCGGCGCTCACCTATCAGGGTGGGGCGGCCTGGCGCGAGCGGCTGATGGCCGACATCGGCAAGAAGCCGCATGTGAAGAAGCTGCTCGACAGCTTCGACGACGAGGCGTTGTCGGCGCTGATGACCAATCTGGGCGGCCATTGCATGGAATCGCTGATCGAGGCGTTCGACAGCGCGCAGGACGACCGGCCGACCCTGTTCATCGCCTATACCGTCAAGGGCTTCGGCCTGCCGCTGGCGGGGCACAAGGACAATCATTCCGGCATGATGAACCCGGCGCAAATGGAGCAGTTCCGCGCCAGCCTGGGGATTGCCGAGGGCACGGAATGGGAGCGCTGGTGCGGCCTCGGCGATAATGCGGCGGCGCAGCTGCAGGCCTTTGTCGACGCCAGCCCGCTGGCGAGCAAGGCGCCGGAGCCGGTCGCGCCCGCGGTGCCCGTTCCCGCCCGCCTGCCGACCCCGGAGGGGGCGGACCAATCGACGCAGGCGGCGTTCGGCCGCATCCTGCTGGATCTCGCCAAGTCCGGCGAGGCGCTGGCCGACCGCATCGTCACCACCGCGCCGGACGTCACCCAGACGACCAACCTCGGCGCGTTCGTCAACCAGCGCGGCCTGTTCCGGCGGCAGGAACTGGCGGACGTGTTCCACAAGGCGAAGATTCCGTCCGCGCAGAAATGGGCGCAGCATGCGGCGGGCCAGCATATCGAGCTAGGCATAGCGGAGAATAATTTCTTCATCATGCTGGCGTCGCTGGGTCTGGCCGCGCCGCATTTCGGCACGCGCCTGCTGCCCATCGGCACGGTCTACGACCCGTTCATCTCGCGCGGGCTCGATGCGCTGAACTATGGCTGCTATCAGGACTCGCGCTTCCTGCTGGTGGGCACGCCCTCGGGCCTTACGCTGGCGGCGGAAGGCGGCGCGCACCAGTCGATCAACACCCCGCTGATCGGCATGGGCCAGCCCAACCTCGCCTATTTCGAGCCCGCCTATGCGGACGAACTGGCGCTGATCATGCGCTGGGCGTTCGACTATATGCAGCAGGACGACGGCAGCTCCGTCTATCTGCGCCTGTCCACCCGCTCCATCCCGCAGATCGCGCGGGAGGATAGCGGCTGGGAGGGCGACGCGCTGAAGGGCGGCTACTGGCTCCGCCGTCCGGCGCCCGGCGCGGAGGCCGCGATCGTCTTTACCGGCGTGGTCGCGCCCGAAGCGCTGGACGCGTGGGAGCAACTGGCCGAGGACATGCCGGGGCTGGGGCTGCTCAACGTCACCTCGCCCGATCTGCTGCATCGCGGCTGGTCGGCGAGCCGCGCGGGCCGCTGGACCGGCGAGGCGAGCGGGCCGAGCCATGCCGAACAGCTGCTCTCCGCGCTGGCGCCCGGCGCCGGGCTGGTGACGGTGCTGGACGGATCGCCGGGGGCGCTGTCGTGGCTCGGCGGCGTGCGGGGCATGCGGGTCAGCCCGCTGGGCACCGACCGCTTCGGCCAGACCGGCGACCTGTACGATCTTTATCATGAGTACAGGCTGGACGCCGACGCCATCATCGATGCGGCCGCCGAACTTTTTCTGAGGAACTGAAATGCCGATAGAATTGAAGATGCCGGCGCTGTCCCCGACCATGGAGAAGGGCACCCTGGCCAAATGGCTGGTGGGCGTGGGCGATACGGTCAAGGCGGGCGATCTGATCGCCGAGATCGAAACCGACAAGGCGACGATGGAGTTCGAGGCCGCCGATGAGGGGCGCGTCGCGCAATTGCTGATCGTCGAGGGCACGGATGAGGTCGCCGTCGGCACGGTTATCGCGCTGCTCGCCGGGGAAGGGGAGGCGGCTCCCGAAGCGGAGGAAGCAGCCGCGCCGCCGCCGGTGCGGGAGGAGGTTCCTTCGCCAATGCCGGAAACAGTGACGGAGACAGCGCCCGTTGCCGCCCCGGTGGCGGAGGCGGTCGCGGTCGCCGCGCCGCTTGCGCTGGACGAAAGCGTTGCTGCAACGCCGCTCGCGCGCCGTATCGCGGCGATGGAGGGGCTGGCGCTCGACCGGATCAGGGGCAGCGGACCGGGCGGCAAGATCGTGAAGGCGGATCTCGGCCTGCCCGCCATCGTCGCCCCGGCGGCTGCGGCGACGGCGCTCCGCGCGGCGACGGCGCTCCGCGCGGCGCCGGAAGCCGCGCCGGCGCAGATCGCTCCGCCCCCTGCGGGCGTGCCGGTGGAAACGGTCAGGCTGTCCACCATGCGCCGCACCATCGCCCGCCGCCTGACCTCCAGCAAGCAGACGGTGCCGCATTTCTACCTCACCCGCCGCTGCAACCTCGACCCGCTGCTGCGCCTGCGCGGGGAACTGAATGCCGGGCTGGCGGCGCGGGGCGTGAAGCTCAGCGTCAACGACATGCTGGTGAAGGCGATGGCGCTGGCGCTGATGCAGGTGCCCGATGCCAATGTGCAGTTCGGCGGGGATGAACTCCACCGCTTCGGCCGTGTCGACATCTCCATGGCGGTGGCGATCGAGGGCGGCCTGATCACGCCCGTCATCAAGGACGCCGGGTCCCTGTCCCTCTCCGCCATCGCGCAGGCCAGCAAGACGCTGGCGGAAAAGGCACGCAGCGGGAAGCTGATGCCGGAGGACTATGAGGGCGGCACGGCCTCGCTTTCCAATCTGGGCATGTTCGGCGTCGACGAGATGTTTCCGGTCATCAACCCGCCGCAGGCGCTGATCCTTGGCACGGCGGCGGGCATCGAGCAGCCCTGGAAGGTCGACGGCGGTATCGCGCTGGCGACGATCATGGCGGCGACGGCAAGCTTCGACCACCGCGCGATCGACGGCGCGATCGCCGCGCAATTCATGGCGGCCTTCCACGACTATGTGGAAAGCCCGATGCTGCTGCTGGGGTGAGCGGAGGCAGGGGTGGACAGGCCGGGGGGCCTGTCCGCCTGCCTTTGTCGAGGGAGGCGCAATCTTTCGGTGGGCGGGCGCCTGCCCTTCAATGAGTGCTTTCAAGGGTATGTGCTGTGGCGGTCCTTTCCTCGATCGAGGCTCAGACCAAAGTCACGCGATCAGGCCTATTCCGGTACGTAGACAAGATCGCCGTTGGGCAGGCGATAGGTGGTTCCTGCCTTCACGCCGCCGCCTTCGCCGACCTGATCGGTCGAACTGTACCGCTCCAGCTTTTCTCCGTCCTTGATCGTGATGGTCATATTCTCCTTGCCCGGATTCTCGACCACGACGACATTCTTCGACTGAAACGGGTTGAGCGGGTTCTGCGCGATCAGCACCATCAGTACCGCGCAGATCACCAGGAACAGGTCGACCAGATTGACTACCGAGAGGATCGGATCGTCCGCCTCATCGTCTTCGAGGAAGCGCATCAGAATGGCTCCCTTGCCTGCTCGATGCCGCGCAACTCCTCCAGCAGCCAGCGCCGCCGGATCGTATAGACGAAGAAGGAAATCGACGCCGCCACCAGAGCGAGGATCACCGAGGAGAAGGCGACGACGAGATTCCTGCCGACCGCCGCGCCGTCATTGCTGCCGAGCGCGAGCAGTGCCGGCCCCATCGGGATCATGGTCGCGACGAGGCCCAGCATCGGAGCGCTGCGCGAGACGATCCGCTGCCACTCCAGCCGGCGCATGATGAGCAGTTCGAGATCGTCGCTGGAGCAGCCGGTGCGGCTCTGATGCGCGGTGAGTGGCCGGCCGGGCCGACCGGCGCCGCGTGCGGTGGCCTCCAGCGCGAAGCGGCCGAGGCTCAGGAGCGAATAGCCGAGCGATGCCAGGATCAGCAGGATCACCGGCACCAGGAACAGACGCGAGGCATCGTAGAGGGTCGCTTCAAGCGTAAGCATGGAGGCCTTTCTCTTGGGCATTGGAACGGCGGCCGCGCATTTCGAGCAGCATGCCGGCGAGGAACAGAAGGAGGATCGCCGCAAGCGCGGGAAGCTGCGCACCGATCGGCTTGACGGCGGCCTGCGATGGAGGATGCTGGCGCGCGAGAATCCGTCCCACCGGCGGCGGCTGGGGCGTCGGCGGGGCCGGGGCGCGCGCCGCTGCGACGGCGGATGCCGTGCGGCCCTTCGTTTGTCCGGCTTCGACTGGCGCAAGGCCGAAGCCGTTGGCGCTCAGCGTGCGTTCCGCCGTGCGCTCGCCATCGGCAACCGCCGGCTGGAGCGCGTCGCGACGCTGCTCCAGCGAGCGGCGGGTCGCGTCGTCCGCCTTCCAGTAATCCCGGCGGATCGCCTCCAGCATCCGGTTCACGATCTGGAGCTGGGCGGACGGATGCGCCTTCTCGAAGAAGCGGCTGAGGCCCAGATTGCGGATATCCCGTATATAGGTGTCGTGCATCGCCTGCCACTGGTCGGCGCGCACGCTGGCCGGATCGGCGACCTGCCAGCCCCAAAGGTTGTTGACGACATCGGCCATTGCATTGGCGCCCGCATAGCCCTCCTTCTGCATTTCCCCGATCCATTGCGGGTTGAGATAGCGCGCCCGCAATTCGTCCGAGAGGAAGGAGGCCGCGGTGGTCATTCGCGCCTCGCCGCCGCGCATGTCGGTGACGAAGAGGTCGGGCGTCTTGCCGGTCACGCGGCGGATAGCGAGCGAGAGACCGCCCAGATGCTCGAAGGGATGGTCGGTGGAGAGAAGGCCATGCAGATTGGACGAGCGGCCGAGCACCGCCGCGTCCACCCCCTTCAACTGTTCCGCGAAAAGGTTCGCGCCTTCCGGCGTTACCCCCCAGTCGCGCGCGCCATAGGCGTGGCCCATGCGCGCCAGATAGGGATCGGCAAGGTCCGCCTCGTCCTTCCAGTCGTCCTTGTCGCCGGTGCCGCCCTTGATGATCCGGCCGGAAAGGCCGGTGCCATAATCGCCCGGCGCATTGGTGAAGATACGCAGGCGAGAGAGGGCGCGGGCGCGCTCCGCATCCAATCCGCGCGCGGTCAGCGCCTTTTCCAGCGCGCGGGCATTGGCGGCGGGGCCGTCCGTCTCGTCGAGCGCAGCGATGCGGTCTATACCGTTCGCGAGCAGGCGCATGAAGGCGTCGAACTGGTCGCGATAAACGCTGGTCGGCTGCATCACCACGTCGATGCGCGGGCGGCCCAGTTCGGCGCGCGGCACGATCTCCAGCCGTTCCACCCGTCCGCCGCGTCCCCAGACCGGACGCAGACCGAGTGCGTGCAATATCTGCCCCTCGCCGATGCCGAGCGTGCGGACCGTTTCTCCGGAGAACATCGAGAAAGCGAGCTTGCGCGGGCCCGTGCCCCCATGCTTCGCTTTATAGGCCTCGATCAGCCGGTTGAGCGCCTTGCCGCCTTCCTCATAGGCGGCCCGCGAAGGCACTTTCTCCGCCTCGAACGCATAGAGATTGCGCCCGCTCGGTACATCGGGATTGCGTACCGGGTCGCCGCCGGGGCCGGGCCGCACGAAACGTCCGGCAAGTCCTGCCAGTAGCGTCTCCGTCTCGCCCGGCGTGGCGAGATTGCGATCATAGGCGGCGGCGCGCTCGATCTGGGCGCGCAGGGCAGGATCGGCGATGGTCGCGCTGTCCTCCCCGTCGCGCAGGTAACGATGTAAGGTGCGATAGGGCCGCCCTTCGCGAATGGCCGTGAAGTCTTCCGCGAAGGATTCCTTCGAGTCTTCGCCCAGCGCCGCCAGATAGGCCGGCCCCAGTTGCTGCATCACCGTGGTCAGGCGATGATCGTCCGAAGGCGGCTCGCCAAAGACATGCAGCCCCAGCGGGATGGATGCACGGGCGAGCTGGTGCAGATGATCGTGCAGCGTCGTGTAATAGCCCGCAAAGTCGCGGTCGATCGCCGCCTCGTCCCAGCCCATGTCCGCATCGACATGCGCGGCCTTGGCCTGCGCGCGGATTTGCGCGGCGACGCGGGCGCGCACCGGACCTTCCTCAAGCTGTGCATATTGGTGGATCAGCGCATGGATGTCGCGCAGCTCGTCATAGAGGCCGGAGGGCGCAAAGCTCGGCGTCTGGTGGCTGATGGTGACGGCGCGCCCGCGCCGCCGCGCCTGGATCGCCTCGGCGACATTGTCCTGAATATAGGGATAGAGGACCGGCACGTCGCCGACCAGCAGGAAGGGGTAGTCATGGGCCCAAAGCCCCCGGTCCTTGCCCGGTGTCCATTCCTGCGAGCCATGGGTGCCGAAATGGACGATTGCATCCGCCTGCCCGCGCGTGCGCGCCCAGAGATAGGTGGCGAGATAGCGATGGTCGGGCGGCACCGCCTGATCGTGATAGCCCTTGGCGCTGCCCCCGTCGCGCGGCGGCTGGGGGAGGATGACGAGCTTGCCCAATGTAAGGCGCGGGATGAGGATATTGTCGCCGCGCAGCGTGGAAATCCCTTCCGGCGCGCCCCAGCGATCGGTGATCTGTTGCCGGATGGCGGCGGGCAGGATGGCGAGCCATGCCTTATATTCCGACAGCGGCAGGCTCGCGGTCATGCCGCGCGCGCTGAGGTAGTCCAGCGTTTCGGGGCGATAGAGGCCGGCGAGCATAGCCTGTCCCGCAGCGATCAGTGTTGCTTCGTCGGCCTCGCGCACGTCATAACCCGCCGCCGCCATGTCGCGGGTCAGCTTCGCGAGGCTCTGCGGCAGGTTGAGATTGGAAGCGGCGAGGTTCTTCTCGCCCACCGGATGGTTCCAGAAGAACAGCGCGACATGCTTGTCCCGCGCGGGCTTCGTCCGCAGCGCCACGAGCCGGGCGAGCTTGGCGGCGAGCAGTTCCACCTGCTCCGGGATCGGTACCGTTTCGCCCCTGTCGGCGGCGGCGATCACGATCGGGTCCGATATGCCCCAGCTTTCCGGCACGCTCAGCATCACGGCGGCAGCTGCGCCGCCGATGCCGCTGGTTGCGGCGTGCCACTCGTCCGGCGTGCCCGCGCGGTTGGCCAGGGCCTGTACCGCCGGAATGTCGAGAGCCACGAGTTCCTCAGCGCGCGCCTCGCCATTCTGCATATGCGTGAAATTGACCAGCGCCTGCGCGCCCAGCGGCTGGAGCATCTTGGTGAGCGCCTTGGGATCCCTCTCGTCATACCAGAAGAAGGCCGGGGTCAGCCCGTGCATTTCGATGCTCTTCGCCAGCGCATCGATTACCCCGGTCTGCATGTCGCGGATCTGCCCGTCGGAAATGGCGATGGCGACGATGGGCCGCGCGCCGCGCGCCGCTGCCCAGTTGCGGAACGCCTCCGGCGTGGCGAACAGCGTCGGCGCGTCGGGATGATAAAGCCCGGCGTCCGGCAAGGTTCGCGGCGGCGGAAGGTCGTCGAGGCTTCCGCCCGCCAGCGCCAGCGGTACCGCCTTCACAAAGGCGCGCAGATTGTCCTCCCCGCCGCCCGCATAATAGGCGATGAGCCGCCGGGCGACGCCGGGCGGCAGATGTCCGAAGGCGGGAGGCCCGCCGCCGATCTGAAGCCACGGCACAGCGATGCCGTCGAGCGGCCCCACCGCCTTCTCGACAGCTGCCCGGTCGCCCGGACGTGGCCCGTCGAGCAGGAGCAGCGCCGCGCCCCGCGTCACATCCGCGCTGCCCGGCGCATCGGCATAGCGCCATTCGATGCGATAGCCCTCCATCTCGGCCCATTGCGCGAGCCGCGCGAACTTGGCCGGCAGCACGAAATCCGTGCTGACTATCCGGACGACGGGGCCCTCGGCGGCACGAGCCGGGACTTGCAGCGCCAGCAGGCAGAGGAGCAGGGACAGCCAATAACGCATCGGCTCAGAAAGCGGCGCCCAGACCGACGAATAAAATCCGCCCCGGCTCGGCATAGCTGTAAAGCGCCGACTCCTCGGCCAGACGCTTCCTGAAGAGATTGTCGACCCCGGCCTTGAGCGTCAGCCGGTCCCCAAGCTCATGGCTGAAATCGAACGACCAGAGATCATAGCCGCGAAGCCGGATCGGCACATTGTTCTGATAGAGGGTCTGCTTGCCAACATAGCGGCCACGCAGGTTCACGGCGCTGCCTGTGACCGGTTCCCAGCGGGCCGCCCATTTGATGCTGTGATTGGGACGTTCGGACAGTTCCCGGCCGTTCGACAGATCCTGCGGATCGACATAGGCATAGCTGGCCGACAGCATGATGCTCTCGACCGGCATCCATTCGGCGTTCAGCTCCACACCGCGGATGCGCGCCTTGTTGACATTGACATAGGCGCGCCGCTCGCGCCCGCGAATGCCGCAAAGCTCGACGCAGATGGTCTGGACCAGATCCCGGAGATCACTTTGGAACAGCGTCGCGCCGACGTGCCAGTTCCGGCCGTAATAGGTCGCGCCCGCCTCATAGGCCGTGCTGGTCTCCGGCTTGAGGTCGGGATTGCCGGTGATGATGAACCGCCCGCCGCCGCCCACGGTGATATAGCCGAGCGAAAGCTGCTTGAGGCTCGGTGCCTTGAACGCCTTGCCGACGCCCCCGCGCAGCACGAGGCCTTCCACGGGCTTGAGCGTCAGATAGGCGCGGGGACTCGTCTGCCAGCCATAGGCGGGGTGATGGTCGAACCGGCTGCCGACCGTCAGCGACCCGAGATCGCCGAACGACCATTCGTCCTGCACGAAGACGGCGTCGTGATCGACGCTCGCCCTGCCTTCCTGATTGACCCTGCTGTCGCGCAAGGCTTCATGCCGGTGCTCGACGCCGGCCGTCAGGCGGTTGCCGGTGAAGATATTGAGCGTGAGGCGTCCATCGGCGACGAAATCCGTGGCCTTGGTCGGCTCGGTCGGCGCCTGCCCCTGATCCCGCTCATTCACCCGCTTCAGCACCGAGCGATAGGCGCGCGCCTGAACCTCTCCCCAGTCCCATGTGCCGGTATAGCTGCCATGGGTCTGTGCGCGGGTGACATGATCCTGATATTCGTAATAGACTGGCCGGGCATCGGTGGTGACGGCATCGCGGGCGCGGTCGTCGTCGACCGCAGCCTGACCGATCTCGATCCGCTGGTTCGGGGCGGGCTTCCACCACGCGATCACGCTGCCGCTCAGCGCATCGCGCGCTTCCAGTTCGCTCTGGCGGGGATCGTCCTTCATCTGTGTGCGCGCCCGCTTGCGCCATTCGCCCCAGGCGACGATGCCGAGCTTGTCCTCAATGATCGGCCCGCCGATCAAGACGGAAAGCTGCGTCGTATCGCCGCCCGCGCCGTCGCGAAAGCCCTGCATGGCGAGCGCGCTGGCCTCCAGCTTGTCGGGCCTGCGTGTCAGGACGTTGACGACGCCCGCCAGTGCCTCCGAGCCGTAGAGCGCGGAGAGGGGGCCGCGCACCACCTCGATCCGGTCGATCGCGATGCTCGGCACCCAGCCGAGATCGAAATCGACATGCGCCATGTTCGCCGCGGAATCGCTGATCCGACGTCCGTCCACCAGCGTCAGCAGATGCTCGTTCGACATGCCGCGAATGGAAATGCCGCGCCGCGTCATGCCGATGCCGTTGATGGTGAGGCCGGGTTCGTTCTCCAGCGCCTCGGCGAGATCCTGCACCGGCCGGCGGCGAAGCTCGGCGCCGGTCACGATCGACATGGTGGCGGGCGCATCCTTGATGGCCTGTTCGGTGCGGGTCGCGGTGACGACGATATCGCTGCCTTCGATCGCGGATTTCTGCCGGGCACGAATCTGGGCGCGATTATCCTGATCTTCGGCGAGCGCAGGTGACGTCCAGGCAAGTACAGACGCCGCGATAACGGTGATTTTCTTCATGATCCCCCAAAAGCTGAGTGAAATGCCGGTCACTCGACCATCGACAAGAACCGGCCGGGCCATGGCTGACCGCCCTCCAGGACAGGAGTTGCCAATTCGTGTGATGTTATAACATCTCTATTTCTGGGCCGCAATCTGCAATCCCGACAGGCAATGACCTTGCTCATCGACGAGGGTTGCGAGAGGATTTCAACTCGCTCGATATTAGCGTGCTGCGCCTATATCATCTTACAGGCCGATGAGACGAGGCCGGAGAATGGCGCCCTGTTTCGTGCGCAAACGTCTCGCTACTGCGCGCGCCATAGGCCCATAGATCGACCAGCCAGCTTGCGTTGACAAAGCTATGATGTACCATTGGTGGACCCAGGGAAATGGATACAGTCCTTGACCGACCGAACAGGCTGGATGAACAGCAGGGGAATGAAAGGGTGACTGGTTTGCGGCCGGCGGTGGAGAATGACAAGAGGGCCGACCCCCGAAGAACATAAGCAATGGGTACAGGAATATCGCCGGGGCGGGCGTTTTTGATCGTAACGGCCGTCAGAGGTGTGAGGCTACGCGCTGAAAACAGGCGCTCTATATCCGGGAAGAGCTGAAGCAGGCTCAATCACCTCGACACGCAGCAGGAAGCCGCTTGACCAGCGCCCATGGGCTGGAAACGGCTGCCTGATCTGTCATGCGTCACAGAGACGGTGCGCTTTCCAGATAAGTCATATCAGTTCCTTATTGACCTCTCACCAAATCAATAATACTGGTCAGTCCAATATTGATAAATTGGATTGGGAGGTTTCCAGATGCGATATCATGCTCTTTTTGCGACGACCGCCGCCTGCGCTCTGATGGCCGGGCCGGCACTGGCCCAGGGTACGGCGGCGGCCGCCGCCGGGCAGAGCGGCGGGCTTGAGGAAATCGTCGTCACCGCACAAAAAAGAGAGCAGAATCTTCAGGATGTGCCGGTTGCCGTCACGGCTTTGACCGCCGATACCCTTTCGAACCGTGGCATCAACGATGTCGTGGACATCACCCGCGCGGTTCCCAGCCTTACCATTACCCAGACGCAGAGCCCCAATAACAGCAACATTATCCTGCGCGGTATCGGCACCAACGCATTCAGCACCGGTGTCGAATCCAGCGTGGCGGTGGTTGTCGACGACGTGTCGCTGCTCCAGCAGTCGCAGGCCTTTTCTGGTCTGACCGATATAGCCCGCGTCGAGGTGCTGCGCGGTCCTCAAGGCACGCTGTTCGGTAAATCCGCTTCCGCAGGCGTCATCAGCATCACCTCCCAGGCGCCGACGAGGGACATGTCGGCGGGCCTCAACGCCGTCGCAACCTCCGACGAGGAATATCGCGCCGACGGCTATGTTTCCGGCTCGGTCAACGAGCGGATCGGCGTGCGTTTCAACGCCTTCTATTCCACGCGGGAAGGCTATATCCGCAATCTGGCGACGGGCAACAAGCTGGGCGGGGACGAATCCTACGGCTTCCGCTTTCGCGGCGATCTGGAGCCGACGGACAGGCTCACCATCAACCTGATCGCCAGCTATTCCAACAGCTCCTCCA
>Ga0180223_1001707_pt1 | contig 15684 bp, 16 predicted proteins | sample eDN5th30CKraftOP_FD_151337 | JGI IMG/M metagenome (GOLD analysis project Ga0180223, IMG submission 151337) | Enriched Organic Plus compost microbial communities from Emeryville, California, USA - eDNA 5th pass 30_C Kraft OP (version 2) (version 2) ...
GTCCCGCGAGGCTTGCGTCAGCGCGGTGACGCGATGCTGTCGAGATAATCCGGCCGGTGACGGTTGTCCTGGCGGAGAAAGTCTTCCGTCACCTCGCGCAGCCTTGAATTCAGAACTTTGGCCAGCTCGCCGGCGTCGGATCGCGCGTGTTCGCGAATGATGGCCCGCACGGTGTCGACATGCTGGTCGATCAACGCCAGCGGAATGCGCGTCATGTCGGAGGTGTGTTCCAGCAGGCGGCAGAGGCTCGCGGCCGTTCCTGCGACCTCCGGATAGCCGAACGTCGCAGCCTCGCCCTTGATGTCATGCGCTGCACGAAACAGGGCGTGATGGGTTGCGTCGTTGATTCCGATGTGGCGGAGACGCGCCCGTTCGCGATCGAGCCGTTCGCATTCCGCTTCCATCCAGTTTGAAAACTCCGATGCGAGAACGGCAAGCGCCTGCTCCGCCCGCGCGACCGGATCGTTGTCAGGGTCGTTGTCGGCGACATGCGATGCCGCGCCGAGCAGCGGATTCGCGGGCAGGATGACCTCATAGTCGGCGAAGGTCATCACGCTGGGCTTCTCAAACTTGGACATGTCGGTCCTTGGCCGGTCAGGCGGGAGACTTGGCTTTCTCCAGCAGCGGCGCCTGCTGGGTGACGTCGCCGCTGGCGCCCTTGCGCCGTTCGGGGCCGGAATAGTTCGGACTGACATTGCGCCGGCGGTCCGGACCGAAATAGGTCTTGGTCCTGATGAAGGGGCGCGGATTGACCACAACGTTGAGGATGCGCTGATAGAGGCTGTTCGCCGAGATCGGCTTGGCGATGAATTCGGTGATGCCGGCATCCCGGGCCGACACGACGCGCGCCTTTTCGGTATGACCCGTCAGCATGATGATCGGGACATAGGGGTTGCCGTTGGCTCCCGGCTGCCGGATCATCTGCGTCAGTTCGAGACCGTCGAAGATCGGCATTTCCCAGTCGGTGATGATGATGTCCGGAACGTAGTGGGTGAAAGCTTCGAGGCCGGCGGCGCCGTCTTCAGCTTCATAGACTTCCCGCGCGCCGAACCCATGCAGCAGGGTGCGCATGATGCGCCGCATATGGGCGTTGTCATCGATGACGAGAAAGCGGAGCTTGTTGAATTCGAGGCGGATCATGACGCCGGCGCGGCGAGGTTGAAGGTGCTCGTACAGCTTATCGGCGCGCTGTTAAGGAAGGGTTTCGGATAGGAATTAGCTCTCAACCGCCAGCCATTCTGCACCAGTCATCCTGTTTGTATGGAGCTCGGACCATGATGCACAGCAGCGATCGTATTCTCACCACTCATGTGGGCAGCCTGATCCGTCCCGCAGAGCTGCGGACCTTTCTGGATGCGCGGCGGCATGGCCGGCCCGTTGACGCGGCGGCCTATGACAAGTGCCTGAAGCAATCCGTTGCTGACGTTGTTCTCGAACAGAAAAAGGTTGGCATCGACATCGTCAGCGATGGCGAATTCGGCAAGGCGATCAGCTGGTCCCAGTATGCGCTTGAGCGCCTGAGCGGATTTGAGCGCAGGCCGGTCAGCAAGGACGCCAACCCGTTCAATCGCGGCGCGGACCGGGCCCGGTTCAGCGAGTTCTATGCCGAACTGGATGCTCACGTCATGCTGCCCAACACCATGGAAGCTGTCTGTGTCGGTCCGGTCGCCTATACCGGACAGGCGGAGCTGCAGCGCGACATCGACAACTTCAAGATGGCGCTGGCCAGCGTCGGCGTGACGGAGGGATTTCTGCCGGTGGCCGCGCCGTCAAGCGTGATCCCCGACCGCAAGAATGAGTATTACAAGACCGATGATGATCTGCAGCAGGCCGTCGCCAGGGCGATCGCCGTGGAGTACCGCCAGATCGTCGATCAGGGATTGCTGGTGCAGCTCGATGATGCGCGCGCCGCGGTGAGCTACGACCGCATGGTGCCACCCCGTTCGATGACGGATTTCCTCGGCTGGCTCGAGCACCAGGTCGATCTCATCAACATGGCGCTGGAGGGCATTCCGGAGGATCGCGTCCGCTATCACGTCTGCTGGGGCAGCTGGCCCGGCCCGCACACCAGCGATGTGCCGCTCAAGGACATCATCAACATCATCCTGCGCGTGAAGGCCGGTGCCTATGTGATCGAGGGCGCCAATCCGCGCCACGAGCACGAGTGGAAGGTGTGGCAAGGCGTGAAGCTGCCGCCCGGACGGATCGTCATCCCCGGCGTGGTCAGCCATGCCACCAACGTGGTCGAGCATCCGGAACTGATCGCCGACCGGATCATCCGCTACGCCAGTGTGGTCGGCCGCGAGAATGTCATCGCCGGAACCGATTGCGGCTTCGCGCAAACTCCATTCCTCCGCCGTGTGCATCCCTCCGTGATGTGGGCCAAGCTCGAAGCGCTCACCGAAGGCGCGCGGCTGGCCAGTCTGGATCTGTGGGGCCGGGCGGCGGCGTGATCGGCGCGAGCATTTTCGGAAAAGTGGACACTGGTTTTCCGCAGAAAATGCGATCAAACAAAAGGAATCCGGAGCGTTTTCCGATTTGGTCCGATCGGAAATCGCTCTCGCCCGATGCCGGCGTCCGTCAATAGCCGAACTGTTCGCGCAGAATACGGTCGTCGAGGCTGTGGCCGGGGTCGAACAGCATCGGCATCCCGATCGACCGGTCCATCCGGATGTCGACCGAAAGCACGGAGCGAACCTCGTCGTGATCGGCGACAGCCGCCACCGGCCGCTTTTCCGCCTCGCAGATCTCGACGCGGACGCGCGCCGTATCCGGCAGCAGGGCGCCGCGCCAGCGGCGGGGGCGGAACGGGCTGATCGGCGTCAGGGCCAGCAGGGAGGCGTTGATCGGGATGATGGGACCCTGCACCGAGAGATTGTAGGCGGTCGAGCCGGCCGGAGTCGCCACCAGGATTCCGTCCGCGACCAGTTCGGCCAGCCGTTCCTGACCATCGATCAGGATGCGCAGCCGCGCGGCCTGATAGGTCTGCCGGAACAGCGAGACCTCGTTGAAGGCGTGGAATTCGTAGGTGCCGCCCTGGGCGTCGTTGGCATGCATCAGCAGCGGGTGGATGAGGGTGATGCGCGCGGCATCGAGGCGCTCGCGCAGCCCGTCCTCGCTGAACTCATTCATCAGGAATCCGACCGTGCCGCGGTGCATGCCGTAGATCGGCTTGCCGGATGTCATGAAGCTGTGCAGGGTCTGCAGCATGAAGCCGTCGCCGCCGAGCGCGACGATGACGTCGGCGTCCTCGGGCCGGGTCTCGCCGTAGCGGGCGGCAAGCCGCGCCAACGCGCTCTGCGCTTCGGGGATAGGGCTCGCAACGAACGCGATCCGCTCGTAACCTGCGCCGGCGGGAGTCATGGGTTGCGGCTTGCACCATCGGCCGTCGCGCAAGCAGGCCATTGTCGGAATTGAATCTCGCAGGGTGACCCCATGGAGCGCGCTGTATTCGTCTATACGACCTATCCCTCGCTTGTCGAGGCGGAGGCCGCCGCCCGGCAGATGGTCGAACAGCGGCTGGCGGCCTGTGTGAACATCCTGCCCGGCATGATCTCCCATTACCGCTGGCAAGGCGCGGTGGAGCGGGGCGAGGAGGTGGTGATGCTGATCAAGACCCGCGCGTCGCTCGCCGAAGAGGTGAGGGGTGTCGTGAAGGCCAGCCATCCCTACGAGACCCCGGCCATCCTGGTGCTGCCGATCGAAAGCGTCGAGCAGGCCTATTTCGGCTGGCTGCTGGCCGAGACCGGACCTGCCGGCTGACGCAGGCCGCTGGCCGGGGTGTCGCCGGACAGGGCTGCAATGACCGGCAGACGGTCAATCGCTCTTATCCCCGGCCGCTTGCGCCATCTGATCTCGGAGTCGTCCACCGCCAGTTCCAGCTTCGGCCAGCGCCGGAACAGGGCCTTCGACGCGCAGGCGCCCTCCATGCGCGCAAGCTGATGGCCGAGGCAGAAATGGATGCCGGTGCCGAAAGCGATGTGCCGGTTCGGCTTCCGGTCCAGATCGAGCGTTTCCGGATGCGCGTTCGCCCGGGGGTCGAGATTCGCGGCCGCCAGCATCGGCATGATCCGGTCACCCTTCTTCAGCCGGATGCCGCCAAGCTCGATGTCCGTGCGCACAAAACGCGGCTTGGTGAACTGCACCGGCGTGATGAAGCGTAAAAACTCCTCGACGGCCAGACCGGTCCGGCTCCAGTCCTCTTCCAGCCAGTCGCGCAGCTCCGGATTCTTCAGCAGCTCATGGACCGAGCCGCTGATCAGATGCGTGGTTGTCTCGTGCCCCGCGAACAGCAGCAGGAACAGCATCGAGACCATCTCGTTGCGGCTGATCTGTCCGCCTTCTTTTTCAACGCGCACGAGTTCTGCGATCAGTCCCTCGCCACCATGTTCGCGCACGGCTTCGAGCTGCTGCTCCATGTAGCGCCTCATCGCGAAGATGGTTGGGATCATGCTCAGGAAGCCGACGGCGCCGGTGAAGCGCGTGAAGCTGCTCGCCCAGGCGGTGAACTTCGGTCTGTCGGCGAGCGGCAGGCCGAGAAGCTCACAGATCACCGACAGCGGCAGCTTGCGGGCGTAACGGCCGACAAGATCAGCCGGACGTCCCTCGGCGAACAACTGATCGGCCAGCTCTTCGGCGATCGCGAGAATGCGCGGCTCCATGTCGAGAACGGCGCGGCGGCGGAACGCCTCGTCGACAATGTCCCGCAATCGTCGGTGATCCGGCTCGTCCATCGACAGCATGCTGGTCGCGAGCGTGCGCAGGATGCCCGGCATCCACCATTGGAGCCCGGCGACGCTGCCGTCCTCCTTGCGCAGGGTGAAGGTCTCGCTGTCCTTCAGGACCCGGTCGGCCAACTCCTGTGTCGTCGTCGTCCAGACCTTCCCGATGATCGGGAACCGCACCTCAACCACCGGGCCCGCCGATCTCAGCCTTTCAATCTCGGCAGCAGGATTGCGGAAGTAGCGCTGACTGGAAAAGTCCGCGTGCATGGCTTGATCCTCGCACGTCATGGCTGGCTTTGCGCGAACATCCGTCGAGCCCGCAAAAGCCCGCGCCTCCGATGAGGATGCGATGCGCCGCCGGCGTGCCGGACACAGCACCGCATGCCTCGACCCGCCACTTAGTGACGGATGTATAGGAATGCGAGGTGGCCGCGCCGACCGCTTTATAAATGCCGCAGGGACGTCACGTTCCGGCGGAGCCGGATATAGGCCTTGAGCGGTCGGTTCTGTTTTGTTTGCTCGCAGGTGTGATCCCGCAACACGCGCGGAATTGTTCAACCGATTTCGGCCCCGGTCGCCTTGACTTCCCCCGCTGGTCCGCGTGATGGTTCCTGCCGTGTTGGTTCCCCGGTGCAGACCGGGGAGGCAAGAGGGAACACGGAAGTTCTGCGCAGGCAGGATGCTCCGTGGCTGCCCCCGCAACTGTGAGCGGCGAGCCTGTATCCGTATCGGCCACTGGGAAACTGGGAAGGCCGGATAGAGGCGATGACCCGCGAGCCAGGAGACCTGCCAGCACAGTCACCCAACCGGTGGGCGGGGCGCACCACACGGAGCGGTCTTTCGCAGCGGTGACACGTGTGCCGATGCGGGGGCCGTGAGGATCAGTCCCACGACTTTCAGCGCGTGAGCGACGCCTGTCCGGCGCAGCCGGTCCGGTTTTGCGGACGCACCCTCGCATCAAACGGGTCATCAGGCGGACCGGTTCGATCCGGATTCCGCGCGGAGGGGTGCGGGCGATGCAGTCGTGGGGGATGGGAGCGGTCGTGCTTGGCGCGATCGTTGTGGGATACGCAGGCGGAGCCGCCGCCCAGGACGCGCAGCCGCCGCTGCCGGATATCAATGTGACGTCGACGCGCCTGTCCGACGGCGGGATCACCGGCGCTTCAACGACCGTCGTCACCGACGAGGATATCGCCCGCTCGCCCAGCCTGACGCTGCAGGACATCCTCGCCCGGCAGCCCGGCGTCCAGGTGCAGACGCTGTTCGGCGGTGTGAATGGGACAAACTCGACGGTCGATCTGCGCGGCTTCGGCGCCACGGCGCCCTCAAACACCCTGATCCTCATCAATGGCGGCCGCCTCAACGATGTCGACAGCGTCGGCATCGACCTGGGGGCGATCCCGCGCGAAAGCATCGCGCGCATCGAGATCACCCGCGGCAACAGTGGTGCGGTGCTCTATGGCGACGGCGCAGTGGGCGGCGTCATCAACATCATCACCAAGACCGGCGTCAGCGTGAAGCCGACGGCGCATGCCGATGGTGCGGTCGGCTCCTATGGATACCGTGAAGTCAATGCATCGGCGGCGGGATCGTTTGGTCCGTTCTCGGCATCCGCATTCACAACCGTGATCAATTCGGACGGCTGGCGACAGAACAATGCGCTGCGCCAGCGCAGCGCCGTTGGTGATTTCCGCTACACGCCGAGCTGGGGCAGCATCTATTTCAACATCTCTGGCGATGACCAGCATCTCGGCCTGCCGGGCGGCCGCCGCGTGGCGCCTGAGATCAACCAGTTGGTCACGGACCCGCGCGGGGCAGCGACGCCGTTCGACTATGCGGACAAGCAGGGTGCGAATGCGAGCGGTGGCTTCGCCTGGCAGATCACGCCGGATGCCGAACTGATTGTGGACGGTGGCGTGCGGCGGAAGGATCAACAGGGACGGTTTGTCGAGATCACCTTTCCGGATGCTAACCGTTACGTCGACACGACGCTGACGACATTGTCGCTGACCCCACGGTTCAATCTCAATCAGTCTTTGTTTGGATTGCCGACACGGAGCATCTTCGGCGTTGACGTCTATTCGTCGGACTATGACTCCGCGCGCTCGGTCAATCCGGGCAATGCGCCCAACCATCGCTACGATCTGAAACAGGACGTGGTGGCAGGCTACGGGCAGACGACGATTTCTGTTCTGCCGAGCACGGATATTGCTGCGGGTCTTCGCGTCCAGAATACGTCGCTGTCAGCGCGTGATACTTTGGACCGATCTGCGCCGGGCTCGTTTCCAGAACCGCAGGGCATTCCCCTGAACAGCAATGACAGCCAATATGCCTATCACTTCGGCATCGAGCATCGATTCAACGACAGCTTCGCGGTGTTCGGCCGTGTGGCCCGCAGCTTCCGCGTCCCGAATGTCGATGAGCGGATCGGCATGGCGCCACAGTTCGTCGACAATCCGACAACCTTCGCTCTCAAGACCCAGACATCTCACGACGTGGAGGGCGGTGTCCGCGTGCGGTTCGGATCATTCACGCTGCAGTCGAGCATCTACGACATGGAGCTGAACAACGAGATCCTGTTCAGTCCGGCGACCTTCACCAACATCAATCTCGATCCCACCCGCCGGCGGGGGTTTGAGAACATCGCGTCGTGGCAGGTGAGCGATACGGTTCGTCTGACCGGTGCACTCACATACACTGATGCGAGGTTCCGGGAGGGAGACTTTGCTGGCCATGTGGTGCCGCTGGTCTCGCCCTGGACTGCCAATATCGGCGTCACCTGGGACATCTGGCAGAAGTATCTCACCTTTGACGGTGTGGTCAGCTATGTCGGCGGGCGCCGGATGGACAACGACCAGGTCAATCTCCAGCCACTGACGTCGTCCTACACGACCGTTGATCTCCGCATCGGCGGTCAGGTCGACAAGTTCTTCTGGTCGTTCTCGGTTCAGAATCTCTTCGATGTGGCTTATTTCGACTACGCCATCGCAAGCCCGTACCCGTTTGGGTTCGGCAGCGCGATCGGCACCTACAACGCCTATCCGCAACCCGGGCGCACATTCCTGGCGCGGGCCGGTGTGACGTTTTGATGACCGTCAATGGCCGGACGAAGCAGCCGGACAGTTTTCCGGCTGAAGCGTGATCCCTGGTTCCAGTGAGCCGGCCGCGGCAAAATCGCATCGGCAAAATCGCATCGGTAAGATCAAGGCGAAGAGATGATGGCCGGAGATTATTTTTTGCGTCGCAAAGGCTCGACGTGCCGATTCTGATTTGGCAGAAGTCACCCGCGTGGATGAATCGTTCCAGATCGTGGGTTTGCAGATGTCGACAGTAGAAGCCGCCGCCCCCAAGCCGAAGAAGCCACTCACCGAGCGCCAGAAGCGAATTCGCAAGAAGGCCAGGGAACTGGCGACCGCCCAGGGCAAGGACTGGAAGGTCCTGCCGCAGGAGGAGCGCAAGGTTTTCCGCCAGCAGGTTATCGCGGCCATGAAGGCGCGGCGGGCCGCCAAGCAGGTTGCCTCAGCAGGGCAGCCCTGAGAGGCTGTTGTCGCAGACGGACTGCGTTTCAATCTCGACGATGGCCGGTGGGGCGGAGAGCCCCTCCGACCTTTGTTTTGTCTGGAGAGGCGAGGTTTGCGACCGAGTGCCGCTGCGCCGCTTTGCTCCAGCCGCCGGCGTGCTGCCGATTCATTCCGGCACTATTCCGGGGCGGTTGAGCCCGAGGGGCCGTTGCCGACATTTTGTTCACCCTTTGTTTCCTTGCCCTGAATCGCCGAATTGAATAGAAAGCCCGCGTCCCAAGGGGTTTTCTTGCGGCTTGGCCGGATTAGCTCAGCGGTAGAGCAGCGGTTTTGTAAACCGAAGGTCGGGGGTTCAATCCCCTCATCCGGCACCATTTCATGCCGACCTTGACTTGAAAGCCACAATTCGCACCTTTTTCGTGCCGTCTGTTAGAATGACATAATCGGGGGCGATAACGGGCTCCCAGGCCGGGTCACCTGATTGCGCGATGAATATTTCCGTCCAGCCGAGTTTCGAGGACTATCTGGTCTCGATCGGAGCGATTGCGCCGGCGCCCGCCGGTGCGGATGCGCGCCGGCGTCCGGCCAGTTACCGGGTGCTGCTGGACCGGTCGACCCTGGAAGGCGACTCCTTCGCCGCTGCCGTCCAGGCGTTCCACCGGCTGCCCCGGGCGTCGATGGCGACGATGCGGGCGGGCAAGAGCCTGGCGGATCGCTTTTCGTCCCGCTTCCTGCGCGACAATGCCGTCTATCCTTACGAGACCGCCCAGGGCGAATACCGCATCGCGGTGGCTGATCCCTCCGACGCCGCCGCCTTGCGGATGATGGATCTCGCGGTCGGCCGGACCGCGCAGCGCGAAGTCGCCAGCTACGACGAGATCGAGATGCTGATGCGGGACCTCGTCGAGGTCCCCGAGAATATCGCGGGGTTCGACGGTGAGCCGATCGCGGACCTCTCGGCCTCGTCCGATGATGACGATCTCGACCATCTCCGCGACATGGCGAGCGGCGCCCCGGTCGTGCGCACGGTCAACGAACTGTTCGAACGGGCCGTCGAAGTGCGCGCGACGGATATCCATATCGAGCCGTTCCGCGGCGCCCTGCAGGTCCGCCTGCGGGTGGATGGACTGCTGCGCCAGATCGCATCGCCGCCGGCCGACATGGCGCGCGCGCTGGTGTCCCGCGTGAAGATTCTGGCCAGCCTCAACATCGCCGAGCGGCGGCTGCCGCAGGACGGCCGCGCGCGTGTGCGGGTCCGCGGCGTCGATCTCGATCTCCGCGTCGCCACCATGCCGACCGCCCATGGCGAAGCGGCGATCCTGCGTATCCTCGAACGCAATCAGCGGCTGCTCGACTTCGGGCGGCTGGGTCTCAGCACCCGCGACCGGACGGTGCTTGAGCGGCATCTGGAAGCGCCGCATGGCATGATCGTCGTCACCGGTCCGACCGGTAGCGGCAAGACCACGACGTTGGCATCGGCGCTGTCCCACCTCAATTCACCGACGCGCAAGATCCTGACGATCGAAGACCCGATCGAATACGAAGTCGCCGGGGTCAATCAGTCGCAGGTGAAGCCGGCGATCGGGCTGACCTTCGCCACTGCGCTGCGCTCCTTCCTGCGTCAGGATCCGGACGTCATCATGGTCGGCGAAATGCGCGACGGCGAAACCGCCAAGATCGGCGTGCAGGCCTCGCTGACGGGCCATCTGGTGCTGACCACGCTGCACACCAACACCGCGGCGGCCGCGATGACCCGCCTGATCGACATGGGGGTCGAGCCGTTCCTGCTGGCGTCGACGCTCCGCTGCATCATCGGCCAGCGTCTCGTCCGCGTGCTGTGTCCGGACTGCCGGCGCATGAAACAGGTGACGCGTGCGGATCTCGAACGCGAACCGCGCTGGGCTGCGGTCGGCCTCAAGGCCGGCGACATGATCGGCGAGGCGGTGGGGTGCGACCGCTGCGCCGGCATTGGCTATCGCGGCCGGCAGGGCGTGTTCGAGATCGTCGAACTGACGGAACAGTTGCGTGACATGATCGGCAATAACGCGGGCGACGAAGCGATCGAACGCGTCTCGCGTGCGGACGGCATGACGACGATGATCGAGGACGGCGTGGCCAAATGCCGCGCCGGGACAACGACGATCGAAGAAGTCCTCCGCGTGACAGCCAGTCGTTGACCATGCCGACGTTCACTTACAAGGCGCTCGACGGACAGGGGCGGTTCATTGCCGGTGAGATCGAGGCAACGGACCAGCGTGCGGTTGCCGCGCAACTGCAGCGGCTCGGCTACGTTCCGCTCGAGAAGCCGGGGCCGAAGGCCACGGACGGCGGACAGAGTTTCTTCACCTTCCAGCGCAACGTCGGGCGCAAGGATGTCACGGTCTTCCTGCGCGAACTGGCGCTGGTGCTGCGGGCGGGGCTGACGCTGGATGAGGCGCTGCTGCTGCTGGCCGGCGAGGAGCGGCGCGGTCTTGCGAATGTCGCGCGCGAATTGCGCAACGCCATCGCCGGCGGCGCGAGCCTGGGCGATGCGCTGCTGCGTCACCCGCGCATGTTCGGGCCGGACCTGATCGCCATGGTGCGGGTGGCCGAAGCCTCCGGCAATCTCGATGGCGTGCTGGAAGCAGTCGGCGCGGAGCGCGCGCGCACCGAGCAGTTGATGGAGAAGGTCACGTCCGCGCTGCGTTATCCGGCTGTCCTGCTGGTGATCGCCGTCGGCGTGCTGGTGTTCTTTCTGGTCGTCGTTGTGCCGCAATTTGCGAGCGTGTTGCGGGACTTCGGACAGCAGCCGGATGGCATGGTCGGGTTTGTTCTGGCGGCGTCCGATTTCCTCGTTGCTTATGGCGATGTCCTCGCCGGGATACTGGCAGCCGTGCTGATCGTGGGCTTCCTCGCCTTCCGTCAACCGCCGGTCCGCGCGGCGATGATGGCGTATGTCAGCCGGTTGCCGGGATTGCGCGGCATTCTCGAACTGCGCCGCACCGTGCTGTTCTGCTCAAGTCTCGGCATGCTGCTCGGCAATGGTGTGACGCTCACCGCCGCGCTGCGCGTGCTGCTCGACCTTCCGGGCGCGGGCGGGCAGGGCCTGGACAAGGTCGTCGAAGGCGTGCGTCGCGGCAGCCGGCTGGTCGATGCACTGACAAAGATCGGCTATCTCCCGGCGCTCGCGTTGCGCATGCTGCGCGTCGGCGAAGAATCCGGTGAGCTTGCCACGGTTGCACGGCGCACCGCCGAATTTTATGAGACCAAACTCTCGGAGCGGCTGGATCGCCTCTCCGGTATCGTCGGGCCGGCTGCGATCGTTGCGATCGCCTCCGTGGTGGGAGGTCTGATCGTGTCGATCATGACGGCCCTGCTGAGCGTCAACCAGCTTGTGGGACAGTGAGAAAAGAGAAATGTCGGGATTGTCACATCTGCTGCGCAGGGATCGGGTCGTCGGCGTGCTGCGGGCGGGCTCGCCGGGCTTCACCCTGATCGAAATGCTTGTCGTGCTGGTGATCATCGGCCTGATCATGGGCCTCGCCGGACCACGCGTGCTGAACTATCTCTCGGATGCGCGCACCAAGGCCGCCAAGCTGCAGCTTGAAGCTTTTGCGAGCGCGCTCGATCTTTATTACCTCGACACCGGCCGTTATCCGTCCGCGAGCGAAGGGCTCGAAGCGCTGGTGAAGCGGCCGGGCAACGTCGATGTCTGGAATGGCCCCTATATCAAGGGCAACACCGTTCCCGCGGATCCGTGGGGACATGGCTATGTCTATCGCTCGCCGGGCGAGAAGGCGGCTTACGAAATCACCTCGCTCGGGTCCGACGGACGTGACGGAGGCACGGGCAGTGCAGCCGATCTCAAGAGTGCGCGCTAGGCCAGACGATCAGGGAAGGTCGGCGCAGGCCGGCGTCATCATGCTCGACATGGTGCTGGCGCTGGCCGTGCTGGCGATGGTCGTCCTGCTGGTGCTGCCGTCGTTGCCGCGGGGAACGACGCCGGCGCGGCAGGCGGCCTATGCGCAGGAAATTGCGGCGATGCTCAAGTCCGACCGGTCCTCCGCGGCGCGCTCGGGACGTGACGTCGCGACGGTGGTGGATGTCGGAGAGCGGCGGATCGCAAGCGGGGCTTCGGGCCGGAGCATTTCGCTTCCCCGCGATCTCAATCTCGACGTCCTGGCGAGCGAGATCTGCACGCTCACCCCGACGATGTTTGCGATTGGCTTTGCAGCGGACGGCCGCTCCTGCGGCGCGGTGATCAGCCTGTCACGCGCCAATCGCGATTGGCGCGTACGGGTGAACTGGCTTACGGGACTGGTCGATGTTGTTCCACCGGAAAGGTGACGCACGAGCCGGCTATGTGCTGGTGGAGGTGCTTGTCGCAACCGCGGTGGCGGCGCTGATCTTCACGGCGTTGATCCGGTCTTTCGCGACGACCTGGAGCAATTCGGGGCGGGTGCGGGAGGAGGCGGAAGCGGTGTTCGTCGGCCGCGCCGTGCTGCAGGCCGTCGGTGCGCGCACCATGCTGCGGATGGGATCGCAGGATGGCACGTCGGGTCCTTACGCCTGGAGCGTGTCGATCACCGAGCCGCCTGCGCCGATCATGCCCGATGCCGGCAAGAAGCCGGCAGGCGACAACAGCGACGATGATGACGACGACAGCGATACCAACAGGTGGACGCTCTACCGGATCACCATTGCGGTGACCGCACCCTCAGGACGAAAGACCACACTTGATACATTCCGGCTTGGTCCCAAACAGAGCTGACCGGCGGGCAGGTTTCACCCTGATCGAAGCGCTGGCCGCGCTTGCGATTGCCGGTGCGATCTTTGCCGTCGTCGCCGAGCTGACCAGCCAGATGCTGCGCAACTGGAATCGCGGCGCGACGACCATCACGGCGATGGAGATGCTGACCCGCGGGCTCGGACGGCTGGAGACCGACCTCTCGATGGCGCTGCCGATGCGCGCGCCCGGTGTCGACAGCAAGACCGTTCTGTTTTCGGGCGATGAGCGCAACCTGACCTTCGTCGCCGCGACCGGCTTCAATACAGGCGATCGCGGCCTGGAACTCATCACCATCTCGGTGCTGACGGATCAGGATGGGACGAGCGTCGTGCGCCAGCGCGGGCCGATCTCCATTCCGCCGCAGGCCCAGCGCGATCCCGTGACGTTGCTCAAGGGGCGGATGCAGGTCCGCTTCAGCTTCCGCGATGCGACAGGCGCCGTCCTGCCGGCCTGGAACCAGCAGGCGGAGCTTCCCCGTGCGGTGATGGTGGAGGTCATTGGCGCGAGCGGTGCGCCGCTGTTCGCGACGACGCCCGCGCTGACGCTGACGACCAATTACAACGTCACCTGCCTGTTTTCCGATGATGACGAAGACGAGGAGGGCGGCCAGAGCGGCTGCGTGAAGCCAGCCAGGGCGAAGAGCCAGAAGACATCCAAGCAGAACAGCAACGCGCAATCCAAGGAGGATGAATGAACCTCCGGGACAATCGCGGATCGGTTCTGGTGGCGATCCTGTTTCTTGCAGGTCTGCTGACGGTGCTGGCGAGCGTCGCGGCGTCGGTCCTCTATGCTGCGGTCGATTCAAGCCGGGTGTTTGCCGAGAATGTCCGGGCCAAGGAGGCGATGACGGCCGCGATCGAGCAGATCGTCGGCTATACCGGTTCGAACCTGCAGGAGATCCGCGGCACCGCGATCGTCCGGGTCAGCAGCGCCGAGGTGATGATCGCGGTGAAGGATGAAGGCGGCCGGATCGACCTCAACCAGGCGCCGGCGCCGTTGCTGTCGGGTATCTTCCGCGCGGTCGGCGTCGACCAGAAGGCCGCGGATTCCTACGCGGCGAGGATCGTCGACTGGCGGGATCCTGACGACAAGACGAGCCAGAATGGCGGCGCGGAAAAAGACGTCTACCGCGCAGCCGGCCGGGTGGATGGTCCCCGCAACGGGCCGTTCCTGCATGTCGGGGAACTGGCGCTGGTGATGGGAATTCCCGCGAAGGCGGCCGCCGCGGTCGCGCCTTATGTCACGGTGGCGTCGGGGCGCGAAACCATCAATCCGATGGTCGCGGATCCGCCTGTCCTGCTGGCGCTGCCGGGCGCAACCCCCGATCGCGTGCAGAGTTTTCTGGCTGAGCGTATCCGTCCGGGCGCGATTGCCGAGCGCTTGATTTCGCGTCTTGGATCAGTGCAAGACTTCGTCGGCGAGGATACAGGTGACGCTGTGCGTTTCGAGGGTCGTGTGATCCTCGCTCCGGGCAACGAGCGTCGGTTTGAAGTGGTTGCGGCGGTTGTCGGCGGCGATACCGAGCCCTATCGGATCCTGTCGTGGGACTCGAACCCGCCGGATCGTATCCGGGCACCCTAGAGCGCTTCCCGATGAGATTGAATCGAAAGTGCTCTAGATTCTCTATGAGGTCGCATTTTCTGCGGAAAACCGGTGTCCACTTTTCCGGAAAATGCTTCAGACGGCAGGTGAGGCGAGTTTGATCGGCAGCATCAAGGAAGCGGGCGCCTGGTTTGTCGATGGGTTGATCGACGGCCTTGGCATGATCGAGGATGCCGCGCGCCGCCGCCCGCTGACGCGGGTGATGCCGGATGAGGGCGGCTATCGTGTTCTCGACGCCGCGGGCCGTCCGGTCGGCGAACCATTCGGTGTTGCGCAGACGGCCCAGGGACCAGCAATTGCTCCCGAGAACATGGCGCAGCAGTTTGCAGGCCATGACATCGACATCGTCATATCGAGCGACGAACTTCTGCTGCGCGATCTCGATCCGATGCCCGCCGAAAGCCGCCCCTATCTCGGCGACATCGTGCGCCATCAGATGGACCGCATGGTGCCGTGGAAGGCGGACGAGGTGCTCTACACCCATCGCATCGAGGCCGGCGACGCGCAGGACAAGCTTCATGTCTCCGTCGTTGCGACTTCGCGGGCGATCCATGGGCCTTTGCTGCGGGCGTTGAGGCAATTGCCCGTCGGCAATGTCCGGCTGGTCTGTCACGACGTTCCCGGCATGGGCGAGATCGTCATTCCGGTTTATGCGTCGGAGCCGGAGGCGACCCGTCAGGCCCGGTTGCGGCGCGTCGCGATGATGGGGCTGGGCGCCATTGCGCTGGTGTTTGTCGTCGGCACCGCCTGGCTGACCTATCAGCTCGGCGAGGATGACGCGCAGGTGGCCTCGCTTGAACAGACACTCACCGAAAAGCGGCAGAGCCTGGCGGCGTCTGGCCGCGGCGAGATGGGTGATCGCGAAATCAACGCGATGGCGGCGCGGCGGCGGACCACGCCGTTCGCGGTGCTGGCGCTGAACAGGCTGGCGAACGCTCTGCCCGATGACACCTATCTGCTGGAATTCCGGATTGCCGACGGCCGTGTCCGCATCACCGGCATTTCGCACAGCGTGGCCGGCCTTGTTCCGTTGATCGAGGCGACGCCGGGATTTGCCGAGGCGACATTC
>Ga0180223_1001708_pt1 | contig 15676 bp, 18 predicted proteins | sample eDN5th30CKraftOP_FD_151337 | JGI IMG/M metagenome (GOLD analysis project Ga0180223, IMG submission 151337) | Enriched Organic Plus compost microbial communities from Emeryville, California, USA - eDNA 5th pass 30_C Kraft OP (version 2) (version 2) ...
TACCGCTCTGCTTTTGCGTACCGCACCTGACACTTCGCTGCGCGTCGCATCAGTCAAGAAGCGAGATTATGAAGCAGTTTTTTTTAACTGTCAAATCGGCTTCACACCAACCTGACACCAACTGCTTCTACCTCCCACTTCCCTGTCAGTTGCTTTTTGCAATAGCCGGCAAAACCGCGCCGCGCTACTGCATAGACAACCTGCTTATACAAGCCGCCTGGACTTTTCACCCCGGTTTATCCGGCAGGATCCATTCCCGGCACCCGCATCAAGCTAAGGGTTTACCCTTATTTGCTTGCTGCGAAGAAACGTAACTATAGCACAAGGTTTTTCTGCCGAGCAAGTCAGACAGGCCGATTTCAGTCAAGTAGATTCACTTATATTGCCGTACAAACCCTAAGCCCTTGAATTGACTTGGAAATGAAATTTGTAACAGCACAGGCTTTCTGCTTTGCCGATACCCTCTCTGCGTTTTACTTTACGCCCGCGAGACCCGCATTCCCTCCCCCATCGCCTGGCCTGCCGGCTTAAGCTCCCTGCCGGGCCTGCGATACCTGCAGCTGGGTCGTCTCTTTGATGGTCTGCAGCGCGAAACTGGAGCGCATGTCCACCACGGAGGGGTGCTGCATCAGTTTGTCCATGACGAAACGCGAAAAACAAGGCAGGTCGGGCACCTGGATGCGCAGCAGGTAGTCCATGTCGCCCGTCATCGCATAGCACTCGACCACCTCGGGCCAGGCCTGCACGTCGGCGGCAAAGTCAGACATCGGCGCGTGGCTGGCGCCATATATCTTGTTCAGGCGCACGCTGACATAGGCCAGCAGCCCAAGGCCCATTTTTTGCGGATCCAGCAGCGCCACGTATTTCTTTATATAGCCTTCGGCCTCCAACCGGCGCACGCGCCGCAGGCAGGGGCTGGGCGACAGAGAAACGCGGTCGGCGAGTTCCTGGTTGGAGAGCCGGCCGTCGCGCTGAAGTTCGGCCAGGATATGGCAGTCTGTCCTGTCTATGCCATTTTCAGGCATGAAATGCTCCTTTTTTCTATTTTTTGGAATGATTATTGCTTTGAACCACTATTTTAAAGCGGATTTCGCAATCGCGTGCCATGCCGTTTTACCTAGAATATTTGTTTCGATCCGCCTGACGACAACAACCATGGAGACGCAGACATGAACACCGCATTCCAACCCTGGGACAACCCCATGGGCACGGCAGGCTTCGAATTCGTGGAATACGCCGCGCCCGATCCGGCCGCGCTGGGCAAGGTGTTCCAGGCGCTGGGGTTCAAGGCCATTGCGCGCCATCGCCACAAAGACGTCACCCTGTATCGCCAGGGTGGCATCAACTTCCTGGTCAACGCCGAGCCCGACTCATTCGCCCAGCGCTTCGCGCGGCTGCACGGGCCTTCCATCTGTGCCATCGCCCTGCGCGTGGACAATGCCGCGCAGGCCTATCGGCGTGCGCTCGAACTGGGCGCCTGGGGCTTCGACTCCCAGAGCGGGCCCATGGAGCTGAACATCCCTGCCATCAAGGGCGTGGGCGATTCGCTCCTCTACCTGGTGGACCGCTGGGTCGGCAAGAATGGCCACCAGGGCATCGGCGACATCAGCATTTATGACGTGGACTTCGAGCCCATAGACCGGGACACGGCCCGGCAGGACCTGAACCACGAAGGCGCCGGCCTGGCGCTGATCGACCACCTGACCCACAATGTGCACAAGGGCCGCATGGACGAATGGGCTTCTTTCTATGAGCGCCTGTTCAACTTCCGCGAAGTGCGCTACTTCGACATCGAGGGCAAGGTGACCGGCGTCAAGTCGCGCGCCATGACCTCGCCCTGCGGCAATATCCGCATCCCTATCAATGAAGAGGGCACCGAAGAAAAAGGCCAGATCCAGGAATACCTGGACACCTACAAGGGCGAGGGCATACAGCACATTGCGCTGGCCTGCCACGACATCTACGCCACCGTCGAGCAACTGAAGGCCAACGGCGTACAGTTCCTGGACACGCCCGATACGTACTACGAACTGCTGGACGGCCGCCTGCCCGGCCACGGCGAAGATGTGGCGCGCCTGAAGAAAAACCGCATCCTGCTGGACGGCGCCCCCGACGGCGGCCTGCTGCTGCAGATATTCACCGAGAACCAGATCGGCCCCATCTTTTTCGAGATTATCCAGCGCAAAGGCAACGAAGGCTTTGGCGAAGGCAACTTCAAGGCGCTGTTCGAATCCATCGAGCTGGACCAGATGCGCCGGGGCGTGCTGAAAGAAAAATAGCTCAGGCCAGCAGTGGCGCAAACTGCTGGCGCAGCTTGGCCATCTTGGGCGATATCACCACCTGGCAGTAGCCCTGGGCGGGATGGCGCGCGTAGTAATCGTGATGGTATTGCTCGGCCGGCCAGAAAGTCTGCGCCGGCAGCAGCTTGGTGGCCACAGGGGCATCCAGCGCCGCCTCGACCTGCGAGATGACGCGCTGCGCGGTCTCTTTTTGCTGCTCGGACTGATAAAAAATGGCCGACGCGTACTGAGGGCCCACGTCGGCCCCCTGGCGATCCGGCGTGGTGGGATCGTGCGTGGCGAAAAACACGCCCAGCAGGGTCTCGAAGCTGACGACCGCCGGATCGAAGCGCACGCGCACCACCTCGATGTGGCCGGTGTCCTGCGCGCACACTTGTTCGTATGTTGGGTTGTCCACGTGCCCGCCGCTGTAGCCCGGCGTCACTTCGGCCACGCCGCGCAGCGACAGAAAGACCGATTCGGTGCACCAGAAGCAGCCTCCGCCCAGGACCATTGTTTCAAGTTCACCAGGTGGTTGTTTTTCCATGATTTTCTCTCCAATAGGTGGTTCTGCCCTTTCGGCAAAAGCGGCAAACCGGGTAGGACCTGTCAACACTGGAAGGGCAGCCTATCCGCCGGCTTTGCCCTTTTCCAATTGAATCACTAGGAATTCGGGTCACCGCCACGGATGAGTGAATAACGGTGGATATCAGTCCTTAATATCCACCCGTGATGCTCCCAGTATTTCCGAGCCTCAAGGTTCGTCTTGATTACATCAATATGGCTCTTTGTAATGCCAAGCGATTCAAGACGAGCGAGACAGGATTCAACAAGTGCCTTCGCTATGCCTTTTCGTCTGTGTGCCGGTGCAACCACGAGATGTTGAAGGTATCCACGCCGTCCGTCATGGCCGGACATGATGCAGCCTGCTATTTCGTTCCCGACTTTCGCAATAAAGCTCAATCCAGGATTTCTTTCCAGATAGCGGCGGGTATCGTCATAAGAGTCGGCGTCGCGGAAGGTGACACCCGGCGTTTTCTTCATCAAAGCCATGACCGGATCATAGTCATCGATCGTCATGGGAACGATCGAGAACATTATTGGCACCTTGCAAGTTCCGGCGAAACATTTCTACGGCGGCATGGGCCGGCAACCATGCTGGCGCCAAGGGCATCGCTCATGGCTTCTCCTGCGCGCCATCGGCACCGTCCGCCGCGGGCTTGTGCAGGGACAATATCCAGGCCGCCAGCGCCTTGGCGTCCTTGGGGCTGACCTGCACCTGCCTGGGCATGGGGACGGGGCCCCAGCGCCCCCGGCTGCCGTTGCGTATGCTTTCGGACAGGTATTCGACGGCGCCCGGACTGCCGGCGAAGCGCTGCGCGATGGCGGCAAAAGCCGGGCCCACCACCTTGCGATCGACTCGATGGCAAGCCACGCAGTTGTTGGCCTGGGCCAGCCCAAGGCCAACGGTTTGCGCCGACGCCGAAACGCCACAGGAGGCGCCGACGCCCGCCAGCAGCAGCGCCGCGACAACACGAGCCGCCGGGCCCGGCCTTGCGCGGCCGCGCCCGGAAAGACAAGTCAGTGATCGAAACGACATAAAAACACACCAATAAACGCGGGACTTTCAGCCCGTGGGCGGGAGACCCTGACGCCCCTTGGGGAAGGCGCGGCGGCAAGGCCGCGGCGGCGGGAGCCGCCGTTGCAGTATTATCGACGATATTTGCCCTGTAAAGTTTCGCTCATGCTCGTACATCCCCAGTTCGATCCCATTGCCCTGCAGATAGGCCCGCTGGCCGTCCACTGGTACGGGCTCATGTACCTGATAGGCTTCGGCCTGGTGTGGCTGCTGGGCCGATGGCGCATCCGCCACGGCAAGACGGACCTGACCCTGCGCGACCTGGAAGACCTTATCTTCTATTGCGTGCTGGGGGTCGTGGTGGGCGGCCGGCTGGGCTATGTGCTGTTCTACAAACCCGGCCAATACCTGGCCCATCCCCTCGAGATACTGTATCTGTGGGAAGGCGGCATGTCTTTCCACGGCGGGCTGCTGGGCGTGCTTGCCGTGCTGCTGTTGTTCGCCCGCAAGAAGAACAGGCCTTTCCTGGCCATCGGCGACTTCATTGCGCCGCTGATCCCGCTGGGCCTGGCCGCCGGCCGCCTGGGCAACTTCATCAATGGCGAGCTCTGGGGCCGGCCCACCACCCTGCCCTGGGGGATGGTGTTCGCGCAGACCGGCGACGGCGTTCCGCGCCACCCCTCGCAGCTGTACGAGATGGGACTCGAAGGCTTTGCCCTGTTCGCCCTGCTGTGGTGGTTTGCCCGCAAGCCGCGCCCAACGGGCCAGGTCAGCGCCGTCTTCCTGATGGGCTACGGCGTGTTTCGTTTCCTGGTGGAGTTCACCCGCGAGCCCGACGCCTTCCTGGGCCTGCTGGCGGGCGGGCTTTCCATGGGCCAGCTGCTGTCATTGCCCATGGTGGCCATCGGCGCCTTTATTTACTTCTGGAGCTCAGGAAGATCGAACCGCGCACCGACAGCGTGACCGTTTCGGTGCCCGGCTCCACCGGCACGCGGGCCTTCTCGGCGCTGGCGGACATCGCCATGACGCGCGGCATGGGCTGATACTGCGCGCCCCCGCCGCCCAGGTCGATATTGCGGATGGAATACGATGCAAAGCCGAATGCATCGGCCAGGGCCTGGGCCCGGTCGCGGAATGCCTTGGCGGCTTCGGCCAGCAGTTCCTGCTCGTACTTGGCGCGGGCCTGGGGTGACACCGAGAAATTCATGCCGGCGATGGGCATGCGTTCGCTGAGCCGAGAAGCCAGTTCGGAGGCCAGCGCGAAATCGCTGGACTCCAGGATGACCTCGGCGCGGCCGCGCCAATTGGTGATTTTGCCTTTCTCGTCATTGAACGGCCATACCCGGTAATTGCCGCTGCGCGTCTTGACCTTGCTTTCGGCCTTGGCTTCCCTGGTGACGCTTTCCAGCGTTTTCGCCAGCGCAGCCGTAACTTTGGACTGAGAGGGGTCGCTGACTTCGGCGGCCAATGTAATGGTGACCGTGTCCTGCTCGACGACGCGCGAGGCCTGCGCCTCGAGCGTCGCCTGGGGCCGCTTGGGTTCGCGTCCGGCGTCGTCCGGGCCATGGGCGTGGGCCGCGCCTGCCGCGACGCTCAAGACCGCGGCGGCCAGCAGGCCATTACGTTTGCGCTGGAAAAAAGACATGTGACCTCCAAGTGAAAGCCCCCGCGCTTGCCGCGTGGCAGGTCGCCAGAGGGGACGTGCCTTGCGCCGCAAGGCAAAAAAGAAAAGCCCGTCCTCGACAAGGACGAGCTTTCGGGAAAATGCCCCGCCTGTGCCGTATAGACCGGCATCCCGGAACCTGGGGTTCACGGTGGTCGCCATCAGTCAAGCTTCGGGATCGCCAGTTAAGGCGTTCACGCCCACTTGTCAATCCGGCAACCTGTATGCCAAAGCATTGGTTCAAGGAATGTATGGTCAAATCTCGAACACTGCAGGGACAAGCTGTTGGGGGCCGGGCGCATGGCAAGCCCCCTGAATACTGCAAACGCTACTTTCGTTGAGCGGCCGGGCCGAGCGCCTGATCGATGATGCTGTTCATGTCATCGATTTTACGCTTGAAATCGCCTACCGCCACATCGCCCAGCGGGCCGTCGGGCGCGCGCATGGCAAGCAGTTCGGCGGCGATCTGGATTGCGGCCATGACCGCAATGCGTTCGTTGCCGGTTATTTTACCAGAGCCCTTGACCGCCAGCATGCGCTGGTCGACAAGGCGCACCGCCGACAGCAGGGTTTCTTTTTCGGACGCGGCGCACGCCATGGAATAGTCGCGGCCAAGAATAGATACGTCGATACGCTCCATTGAGGGTTACTCCTGAGACGCACCGGGCAGGCGCATCAGTACGGCGTCGATGCGCTGCTGCGCCGCCTGCGCGGCTTCGCGCAGGCGCTGGGATTCGGATTGGCTGGCCTGCAGGCTTTGCCGGGCGGCCTCGAAGTCGGCCTGGTGGCGCGAAATCTGCAGGTCGAGTTCGGCCTGGGAGGCCTGGGCCTGGGCGCGCAGGGTCTCGACCTGGCTGGTGTGCTCGCGCATTTGCTCGCTTACGGCCTGCTGCGCCGCCTGTTCGCGCGCAAGCTGGTCGCGCAGCGCATTGCGTTCCTGCTCGAGGCCGGTAATGCGGGTCTGCAACGCCGCCCGCTCTGCCTGAAGCTGGCGGGTCAGCTGCACCAATTGCCCGATACGGGCGGCGAGGGAGTCGAGATCTTGCAACATGGGCGTTATCGTAAACCATCCCATCCTGGGTGGAAAGAGGAATGCGCATCTTTGTCAACGGCTGGATTGGTTATCATCGTGATGGCGCCGCCTGCCAGGCGCCGCATACCGCACATACGCTCATACCGGAGACCGCGCCATGCCATCCATCAATGCCAAGACCTATCAACCCGCAACCCCGCGCGACGTCGCCTTCCTGGGGCTGGGGGTCATGGGCTACCCCATGGCGGGTCATCTAGCCGCGGCGGGGCATCGCGTCACGGTCTACAACCGCACGCAGGGCAAGGCGCGGCAATGGGCGCGGGAATTCGGCGGCCGCGACGCCGCCACGCCGCGCGAGGCGGCGCAGGGCGCAAGCGTGGTGTTCTGCTGCGTCGGCAACGACGACGACCTGCGCAGCGTCGTGCTGGGTACGGACGGCGCCCTGGCGGGCATGCGGGCCGGCTCGTTCTTCGTCGACCACACGACGGCCTCGGCCGAAGTCGCGCGCCAGCTGCATGCCGAAGCGGCTGCGCAAGGCGTGGGCTTCGTCGACGCGCCGGTGTCGGGCGGCCAGGCGGGCGCGCAGAATGGCATGCTGACGGTGATGTGCGGCGGCGACGCCGCGCACTTCGAGGCCATCGCGCCCGTGGCCGCCGCTTTCGCACAGGCCATCACCCTGCTGGGCGAATCCGGGTCGGGCCAGCTTTGCAAGATGGTCAACCAGATATGCATCGCCGGCCTGGTGCAGGGCCTGGCCGAAGCCATCGCCTTCGGCCAGGCGGCCTCTCTGGACATGGACAAAGTGCTTAAGGTGATCGGCAAGGGCGCCGCCCAAAGCTGGCAGATGGACAACCGGGGCGCCACCATGGTGGAAGGCAGGTTCGATTTCGGCTTTGCCGTGGACTGGATGCGCAAAGACCTGGGGCTGGTGCTTGACGAATCCAGGCGCAACGGCGCCGCCGTGCCCGTGACGGCGCTGGTGGACCAGTTTTATGCCGACGTGCAGCGCATGGGCGGCAACCGCTGGGACACCTCGGCGCTGATCACCCGGCTGCGCAAAAGCTAGCCCGCCGGCCTCGCCCGCCCGTGCGGCCGGCCATTTTCGGGCTTGCTCGCCAGCCCGCCGAGGCCTGTTTCTTGCGCTAGCCCGCCGAGGCCTGCTTTTTGTTTTCGGGCGCCGCGCCGCGCCCGCCCTGGCCGCGCTGGCGCAGATAGCGGGTTTCGCTGCCGCGCCGGAACAAGATGCCGGCCAGTTCGTTCAGGGCTTGCGTATAGACGTCGCGCTTGAATTCGATGACGGCATCCAGCGGCACCCAGTAGTGGCTCCAGCGCCAGGCGTCGAACTCGGGATGCCGGGTCGCGCGCAGGCTGACGTCGGAATCCCGCCCCACCATGCGCAGCAAGAACCAGATCTGCTTCTGCCCTTTGTAGATGCCGCGCGAATCACGCCGGATGAAATCGCTTGGCACGTTATAGCGCAACCAGTCACGCGTACGCCCTAATATGCGGACATGCTCCGGCAGCAAGCCGACTTCTTCGTGGAGTTCGCGATACATGGCCTGGACAGGGCTTTCGCCGTACTTGATGCCACCCTGCGGAAACTGCCAAGCGTGCTCGCGGATGCGCTTACCCCAAAAAACCTCGTTTTTCTGGTTTACGAGGATAATGCCGACATTAGGACGGTAGCCTTCGCGGTCTAACATAGGCCACCTCTATAGCGAATTTAATACAATTACTCCCGATTATACGTATCTGCAGAGATCCACACCATGCGCGCATCGAAGTCCCATATCAACACACTGAAAGAAGCCCCGGCCGAAGCCGAGGTCGCCAGCCACCGGCTCATGACCCGCGCGGGCATGATCCGCAAGGTGGCGGGCGGCATCTATACCTATATGCCCATGGGCCTGAAGGTGCTGCGCAAGATCGAAAACATCGTCCGCCAGGAAATGGACGCCGCCGGCGCCCTCGAACTGCTGATGCCCGTGGTGCAGCCGGCCGAGCTGTGGATGGAGTCCGGCCGCTGGGAACAGTACGGCCCCGAACTGCTGCGCATCAAGGACCGCCACCAGCGCGATTTTGTCCTGCAGCCCACTTCCGAGGAAGTCATCACCGACATTGCGCGCAACGAAATCCACAGCTGGCGCCAGCTGCCGGTCAACTTCTATCACATCCAGACCAAGTTCCGCGACGAACGCCGGCCGCGCTTCGGGCTGATGCGCGGGCGCGAGTTCACCATGAAGGACGCCTATTCGTTCGACCGCGACGAAGCCTCGGCCCAGGCCAGCTACGACGCCATGTACCAGGCCTACACGCGCATATTCCAGCGCCTGGGGCTGGAATTCCGCGCCGTGGCCGCCGACACCGGCTCCATAGGCGGCTCGCGCAGCCACGAATTCCAGGTCATCGCCGACACCGGCGAAGACCTGCTGGTCTACAACCGCGAGTCGCAGTACGCCGCCAACATCGAACTGGCCGAGGCGCCCTGCCTGATCGAGCGGCGCGCCGAAGCCTCGCAGCCGCTGGTCAAGACGGCCACGCCGGACGCGCCCAAATGCGAACTAGTGGCCAAGCAGCTGGGGCGCCCGCTGACCGATACCGTCAAGTCCATCGTGCTGGCCGCCCTGCCGGCCGGCCCCGACGAGGCGCCCGCCATCTGGCTGGCGCTGCTGCGCGGCGACCACGAGCTCAACGAGGTCAAGCTGGGCAAGCTGGCCGGGTTCGAGCATGGCTATCGCATGGCCACCGAACAGGAAATCCTGGAAACCTTCGGCTGCCCCCCGGGCTACCTGGGCCCCATCGGCACGCTGCGCCCCGTGCAGGTCGTGGCCGACACCACGGTCGCCAACATGAGCGACTTCATCTGCGGCGCCAATGCCGAAGGCTTTCACTATACCGGCGCCAACTGGGGCCGCGACCTGCCCGAGCCCGCCGTGGCGGACCTGCGCAATGTGGTTGCCGGCGACCCCGACCCGCGCGGCGGCCGGCTGTCCATCCAGCGCGGCATCGAAGTCGGCCATATTTTTTTCCTGGGCGACAAGTATTCCAAGGCGCTGAACGCCACCTTCCTGGAAGCCGACGGCAAGCCCGCCCTGCTTCAGATGGGCTGCTACGGCATCGGCGTCAGCCGCATCGCAGCGGCCGCCATCGAGCAGAACCACGACGACAGGGGCATCATCTGGCCCCGCGCCATCGCGCCCTACGAAGTCGTGGTGTGCGCCCTGGGCTGGCACAAAAATGAAACAGTGCGCAACGCCGCCGAGGCCTTGTACGAACAGCTGCGCGACGCGGGCGTGGACGTCATCGTGGACGACCGCGACACGCGCCCCGGTGTCATGTTCGCCGACTGGGAGCTCATCGGCGTGCCGCTGCGCCTGACTGTGGGCGACCGGGGCCTGAAGGACGGCATTGTGGAACTCCAGCAACGCAAAACGGGTCAGACCGAAACAATATCGGTCGACGAGGCGTTCGCGTTCACCATGGAGCGATTAAAATCGCTCAACTGAAATTGCGGCGCCAATCGCCCCGGCTGGGCCGGGGCGGCGCGGGCCATTCCTGCTTGTCACACCGCTTAACGAATCCCATGCCCGCTGATACACCCGGTTCCTTTTCCACCCTGGATATTCGCGTATATTACGAGGACACCGACGCCGCGGGCGTCGTGTTCTACGCCAATTATTTAAAGTTTTTCGAAAGAGGCCGGACAGAGTGGCTACGCCGACTGGGAATCAACCAATCCGATCTTGCCGCGAACGAACAGCGCATATTCGTGGTCAAGAACGTTGAAATACAATACCGCAAGCCGGCAAGGTTCGACGACCTGCTTTCCATCCACAGCAGGATAACGCGCGTCGGCCGCGCGTCGATCGACTTCCATCAGGTCGCCCGCGCGCATGGACAGGTACTGTGCGAAAGTACCGTGCAGGTCTGCTGCGTGGATATGCATTCGCTGCGGCCCGCTGGCCTCCCCTCTTCACTTAGGACTTTACTGGAAAAGGTTCAGGAATAACCATGCAAGCCACCAGCGACATCTCGTTGCTTTCCTTATTGGTCAACGCCAGCTTTCCCGTGCAGATCGTCATGCTGATCCTGGTCGGCATCTCGATCCTGTCCTGGACATACATCTTCAGCAAGCGCGCCGCCCTGAAGCGCGCCGATGCGCAGACGCGCCGCTTCGAGGACGATTTCTGGGCCGGCGGCGACCTGGCCGTGCTGCAGCAGGCCATTTCCAGCCGGCGCGCCGAGCACGGCGCCCTGGCGCGCATCTTCGATGCGGGCATGACGGAATTCCTGAAGGCCCGCCGCGGCAACAGCGCCTCCGACGCCATGCTGGACGGCCCCCGCCGCGCCATGCGGGCCACTTACCAGCGTGAAATGGACGGCCTTGAATCGCACCTGAACTTTCTGGCCTCGGCCGGCTCGGTAAGCCCCTACATCGGCCTGCTGGGCACGGTCTGGGGCATCATGCACGCCTTCCTGGGCCTGTCCAGCATGCAGCAGGCCACGCTGGCCGCCGTCGCGCCCGGCATCGCCGAGGCCCTCATCGCGACGGCCATCGGCCTGTTCGCCGCCATTCCGGCCGTGGTGGCCTACAACCGCTACACCAACGAAATCGACCGGCTGTCCATCCGATTCGACAGCTTCATCGACGAATTCCTCAATATCTTGCAACGCCAGGTGCGCTAATGCCCTCCATCCGCGGCAATTCCGGCCGTCCGGGCCGACGCCTCAAGAATGACATCAACGTCGTGCCCTACATCGACGTCATGCTGGTGCTGCTGGTCATCTTCATGGTGACCGCGCCCATGATCACGCCGGGCCTCATCCAGCTTCCGTCCGTGGGCCAGGCCACCGAGGTGCCCACCGCGCCGCTGGAAGTCCAGATCGAGGAAGACGGCGCCATCTCGCTGCGCATCCGCAATGCCGGCGCCGAATTCCAGAAAATCGACAGCCAGCAGCTGGTCAGCGAGGTGCAATCGCGCATCACCGCCGAGACGCCGGTGGTCATCGCGGCCGACGGCCGCGTACCCTACGAGGCCGTCATGAAAGTCATGGACCAGCTGCGCGCCAACGGCGTTACCCGCCTGGGCCTGCTGGTCGACCAGAGCGCCGCCCCCGAACCCGAATCCGGCCGGCGGTAAAGCCATCCGCCGCCGCAGGGAAAATTTTTCGGCAGCCCATGAATCAGACTAGACCATCCGCCACCAGCAAGCCGGACAGGACGCCCGAACAGCAGGACGAGCGCCGGGGGCTGGCCTACGCCCTTGGCGCGCATGCACTGCTGGTGGCGGTGATGCTGCTGGGCGTGCTGATTTCCTCGCCCAAAAACCCCAATCCGGTGCAGATAGAACTGTGGGCCGACGGCGACACGCCCACGGCGGCAAAGCCGCCGGAACAGCCCCAGCCCGAGCAGCCTCAGCCAGAACCCGAGCCCAAGCCCGAACCCCAGCCGGCGCCACAGCCGCAGCCGGAACCCGAGCCGCCCGCCCCGCCGCCGCAGCCCGAGGCCAGGCCCGCCCCCGAGCCCGAGGTCGATCCCGACATCGCGCTGGAAAAGGCCCGCAAAGAACGCCAGAAACAGGAAGAAGCCAAGCGCCTGGCGGCCGAGCAGGCCGCGGCGGAAAGAGCAGCTGCGGAAAAAGCGGCCGCTGAAAAAGCCGCCGCTGAAAAAGCCCGCAAGGAAGCCGAACAGAAGCAGGCCGAGGAACTGGCGCAGCGCAAGGCGGCGCAAGAAAAGGCCGCGGCCGAGAAAGCGGCTGCCGAGAAAGCTGCCGCTGAAAAAGCGGCTGCTGAAAAAGCGGCGGCCGAAAAAGCGGCGGCGGAAAAGGCTGCGGCGGAAAAGGCCGCCGCCCAGAAGGCCGCGGCCGAGAAAAAAGCCAAAGAAGCCGCCGCCAAGAAAGCGGCCGCTGAAAAAGCCGCGGCCGCCAAGCGCGAAGCCATCCGCCAGGCCATGCGGGGCGACGCCATGGGCGCGGCCGGCATCCCGGGCGGCACGGCCGACCGCAACCAGGCGGGCGGAGGCGGCAGCGACAACGGCTACGCGGCGCAGGTGCGCGCCTGCATCCGCCCCCGCGTGGTCTACCCCATACCGCCCCGTTCCGGCCGCAACCCGGCAGTACAATACAGGGCCAATCTGGACTCCCAGGGCCATGTGCTGGGCGTCCAGATACTGCGCTCGTCAGGCATCCCCGGCTTCGACCGCGCCGTCGAGGCCGGCATCCGCGGCTGCAACCCTTTCCCGAAACCACCCAGAGGCACGTATCCAGCGTATATCGACGGAAACTACCTAATGTATGACCAATAGGAGATTGCCGACATGACCCCTGTCATCCTCGCGAAAACGGCTGCGCCACGGTCCTGGCGACTGTGCATCGCCGGGCTTTTCATGCTGGCGCTGAGCCTTGCCGCCGCCAACCCGGCCCGCGCGCAGCTGCGCGTCGACATTTCGGGCGTGGGCGCCACCCAATATCCCATCGCCGTCGCCGACTTCTCGGGCGACGCCAAAGGCCAGCTCATCGGCGAAGTCGTCCGCGCCGACCTGACCCGTTCGGGGCAGTTCCGCCTGGTGAACGCCACCGATGCCGCCCTGGACACTGAAAGCACGGTGGACTACGACAACTGGCGCGGCCGCGGCGCCGATTATGTGGCCTACGGCTCCGTGACACAGGCCGCGGGCCAGTACACGGTCAGTTATCGCCTGGCCGACTCCATCCGCAAAAGCCAACTGGACGGGGTGGCGTTCACGGGCTCCGAAAAAGAACTGCGCCGCATCGCCCACCAGATCGCCGACCGCATCTACGAAAAAATCACCGGCGTACGGGGGGTTTTCTCTACCCGCCTCGCCTACATAGTGCAAAAAAGCAACACTTATGAGTTACAAATTGCAGACGCCGACGGCCAGAACCCCCAGGTGATGCTGCGGTCCAAGCACTCCATCATTTCGCCCGCCTGGTCGCCCGACGGCTCCAAACTGGCCTACGTCAGTTTCGAAAGCGGCAAGCCGGTTGTATATGTGCAGACCCTGGGCACCGGCCAGCGCTTCCCCATCGCCAATTTCAAGGGCAACAACAGCGCCCCGGCCTGGTCCCCCAACGGACAGCAGCTTGCCATCGTGCTGTCGCGCGACAGCATTTCGCAGATCTACACCATCAATGCCGATGGTTCGGGGCTGCGCCGCATCATGCGTTCGCCGTTGATCGACACGGAACCCCAATACACGCCCGACGGCGGATCGCTTATCTTCACCAGCGACCGCAGCGGCTCTCCGCAGATCTACCGCGTACCCGTCGGCGGCGGCGACGCCAACCGCGTGACGTTCAACGGAAGTTACAACATTTCACCGGCCATCTCGCCAGACGCCAATAACCTGGTGTACGTTACAAGAAGGGATGGCGCATTCCGAATCGCAATGCAAAACATGGGCACCGGCGCCGAGCAGTTGCTTACCGACGGTCCCGACGACGAGTCACCGAGTTTCGCACCGAACGGCATGCAAATCCTTTATAGTTCCGAACAAGGGGGCCGCAGTGTCCTTGCCGTTGTTTCGACGGACGGTCGCGTGCGCCAGACTTTGTCCGCCCTGGACGGCAAAGTGCGTGAGCCCACCTGGGGACCATTTACCAATTAGTTTTTCGTGTGACTCTTTTTCAAAAGGAACTTAAATGAGATCGCGCATTGTAAAAAGCCTCAGTATTGCCGCTCTGGCCGCTTCCCTGGCCGCGTGCAGCTCTGTGCCTCTGGACGAAAACCAGTCCGGCAGCAGTGGCGCCGGCATGGGCGACGGGGCCTCGGCTGGGCAGGTCATGGACCCTTTCAATCCTCAAAGCCCGCTCGCCCAGCAGCGCTCGGTCTACTTTGAGTTCGACAGCTACGTCGTGCCCGACCAATACCGCAACGTGGTGGAAATGCACTCTTCCTACCTGTCCAGCCATGGCCAGCAGAAAGTGCGCATCGAAGGCAATGCCGACGCGCGCGGCGGCTCGGAGTACAACCTCGCGCTGGGCCAGCGCCGGTCGGATGCCGTCGCCCGCATGATGACCCTGATGGGTGTGCGCGCCGACCAGATCGAAGCCATCAGCTTCGGCAAGGAAAAACCCAAGGCGCTTGGCAACACCGAAGCCGACTATGCTGAAAACCGACGTGCGGATATCGTTTATCAACGTTAATATCCTGTTGGTATAGTCACTGCAACGCCGCGGCGGCTTTCCGCCGCGGCGTTGCCATTTACGGGAAACAAAATGAGCGTGTCTTTTCTTTCTTCGCGCGCCGCGATGCTGGCGGTGGCGCTTGCCCTGTCGGCGCTGGGCTCCCCCGCCCACGCCTTTGCCGATGACGACGCACGGCGCGCTATCCTGGAGTTGCGCCAGCAGATCAAGCAGATGAACGAGCAGAATCAGCAGGCCAGGTTCCAGCTGGCCGACCAGATCGAAGCCATGCAGCAGGAGCTGGCCAGCATGCGCGGGCAACTCGAGCGCGTGCGCTGGGAGCTGGACGTCAGCAAGCGCTCCAGCGAGGACCAGTCGGGCGGCAGCACCATCCAGGTCGGCAACCCCCAGGAGCAGGCGGCGTTCGACAACCCCATGGGCCTGTTCCGCAGCGGCAAATATAAAGAGGCGGCCGCCGGCTTTTCCAAGTTCCTGAACGACTACCCCTCCAGCCAACTGGCGTCCGAGGCCCGGTTCTACCAGGGCAGCAGCATGTATGCCAGCAAAGACTTCAAAAATGCAGTCCAGCAGCTGCAGGGCCTGGTGCAGGCCAAGCCCGACGACCCGCGCGCGGCGGATGCCCTGCTCGTCGTGGCGGCCAGCCAGATCGAACTGAACAATATGGGCGGCGCCAAAACCACCTTGCAGAAAATCGTGAAGGACTATCCCCAGACGTCCGCCGCCGAAACCGCCAAGAGCCGCCTGCAGCTGTTGCAGTAGCTCCGCCCCGCATGCGCGCTTCTCCCGAGCTGCCCCGGTTCACCGCCGGACGCATGGCCTATCCCCTGGCATACACCCAGGCGGGAACGGTGGTGCCACCGCAGGCCGGGCCGCATGCCACGCCTTCCCACGCCGGACCTCGGCCGGCCGGTCCATTGCTGCTGATCCATGGATCGCTATGCGACTACCGCTACTGGC
>Ga0180223_1001709_pt1 | contig 15673 bp, 14 predicted proteins | sample eDN5th30CKraftOP_FD_151337 | JGI IMG/M metagenome (GOLD analysis project Ga0180223, IMG submission 151337) | Enriched Organic Plus compost microbial communities from Emeryville, California, USA - eDNA 5th pass 30_C Kraft OP (version 2) (version 2) ...
TGTCGGCGTCATAGACGAGGCCTTCGGCGGCGGCCGCCGCCTGTACCCGGCCGGCGATCTCCTTGTAGCGGTCGGGGCCGCCGAACTTGGTCGTCAGGTAATCGAGGCGCGAAATGCCTTCGCGCGGGATCCAGTCGTTGAGGAAATAGGGGCGGTAGTGCACCTCGACCGGGATGTCGGGCTGCAGGGCGATCGCCTGCTCCAGCCGCTTCTTGCCGATGAAGCACCAAGGGCAGACCACGTCGGAGACGACGTCGATGCGGACGGGCTGGGTCATGAGGTTACTCCTTGTTCCTGAGTAACCTAGTTAGTCCGCTATTCGGCCGCAACCATGGGGCTGTCCATCACGCGCTGCATCAGGCTTTGCAGCGTATCGCCGTTCTTGAACGAGGCGAGGGTGACATTGGCGGTAATGCGGCCGTTCGGATTGGTCGGCGCGCGCATCACGTTCTTGACGGCGGCGGCGACGCGGCGGGCAACAACATGGCCGCTGCGCAGGTCGGTCTGCGTAAATGCAGCAAGCAGCGCGCCGTCATCATCATTGCAGGCGAAGTCGATGTTGCGCATAAGCTTGCTGGCGAGCCTTGCGCCATCGAAATGGCAGCGGGGGTCGTGAGCACCGTCGAACGTGAAGCGCGCCAGCGTCAGCGCATGGCTGCGGTCGGCGGCTTCGGCGACTGCCTTGTTGAGTTCGCGCCAGAATGCTTCCGGAGTCATGAGGCCCGTGCGCGGGTCGAACATGCCGTCGGTGTCGAGCGAATGCAGCATGCGCCTGAGCCGGGACTGCAGCGCGTGGAGCCGGATCAACGGCACCATGCGCGACACCAGACGTTCCGGCGCCTGCTTGATGCTGTCGAGGTTGGGCAGGCCGCCTTCGTAGCCCTGCGGAATGTTGCCCATCACGGCGACCGGGATTTCGTGGAAGCGGGCTTCCTGCGCGAGCATGGACAGAAAGGCTTCGATCATGCGCGGCAAGAAGCCGTCGCCGATGATGATGCCGTCGATGTCGCGTTCTTCGAGGTGGCGCGCGGCGGCCTCGACGCTGAGCGCGCCGACCATCTTGGCCTGTTCGCCCATGGCGACGCCCAGCGCAGGATAGAGCGGGCCGCGGCCGGCAATGAGGACGGTCGCGTCGTCGAGCGGATCGCCGAACGGCAGTTCCGGCATGGTGCCGCCTTGCGCGGCGAAGGTCTCGATACGGCGTAGCACCGTCGAATGCAGGGCGCGCACGCGCAGGGCCGATTGCAGGCGGCCGATCATGATCTCGAGCGGCGCGTCCAGATCGGTGGTCAGCGCGGTCGGGATGGCGGCGTCACGCTCGGCATCGGCCATGGCGACGATCGGGACGATGGCGCCCTGGGCGGTCGCGACCTGGAGGGCAAGCATACGCCCGGAGGCCTCGCTGGCCGGTGCGCCCGGCTCGGCAATGACGATGGCGGACGGTTTGACCGACACGAAGGCGGTCGGCGCGTCGGCCCATTTGGCTTCGATGACGGGGAAGGCGCCGAAGGCTCCCAAGGCCTCGACGACAGCGGCGGCCGGTTCTTCCGCGACCACCAGCACTGGACCTTGCAGCGACATGATACGCAACGCCGTACAAATGTTACGCAACAAACGCGGCCCGTACATCGAACCGCGCCTAATAGATTGCAAACCATAGGCACGCGTGCCTTAACGCCGCGTCAACGACAAACAAACACTGAGAAACAAATAAGTCAGGCCGCCAGACCGCGCGGCCGGAAGGCCCCGGCGATCAGCGGGTTGCCGCCCTGGGCGAGGATGGCGGCCGCTACGTCAGCATTGTCGAGGGCGCTGCCGGCGAGCTTTTGCGCCATCAGACCGCCGGGCAGGGCGACGATGGTCGCCGCCGGGTCGGCCATGGACACCTGGGCTTCCAGGTCGCGGGTGGTGAAGCGATAGCCGCCAATCGCGGCGATGCCGCCCGGCGGTCCGCTCACGGTCAGCGTTTTCGCTTCGTCGTCGACGCGGCAGGTAAAGCCGGTCTCGACGAAGCCGTCCTTGTCGGCAGCGAGATAGGGCTCGGGGCCGTGTTCGACACCGGGCGGGAACGCCGCCTTCGGCACCATAGCCCCACACAGAGTGAGCGTGCCGGTCTTGCTGCGCGCGGTTTCGATGTCGTGCGGCGTGCCGACCGGGCCGAGTGGCATCGCCGCCGGCAGTCCATCGGCATCGCGCGGCATGGCAATGACGCCGAGTTCGCCGAAGCATGACACATCGATGAGCCGTGCCGCGCCGGTCCACGCGGCTGAGGTGTTGAGCTGCTCGGGCGAACGCCACAGCGCGACGAGACCTTTGAGCGCTTGCAGGCGTCCCGCCTTGGCGAGCGGGGCCAGCGCCGGTCCGGGCACGATAGCTGTGTTGATGCCCGTGTCGATCTGTGCGGCGAAGGCCTTGGCGTCGAAGCCATGATGCAGCGACAGGCATCCGCCGCCGAACAGCCACGGCACGATCGTGACCGCGAGCCCAGCAAAGGACGACGTCGGGATCGCCGCCAGCAGCGACATATGCGGGCCGACGCCGATCTCTTGTGCCAGCGACAGGCCGCCCGCAATCAGTTCGCTATGGTTGCGCGCGACCGGCACCAGACCCGACGACGTCACATCGAGCGTGACGACGGCGACGTGCTCGGAAGCCTGCCCGCCGCGCAAGGTGCGCGGCACGGTCGAGGCAGTCTGCGTATCGAAGACGTCGTCCAGCGTCAGAACGCCGTCCGGCAATTCGTCACCAAAGCCGCAGATGAAGCGGATCGGAAACAGATCGGCACCGACTTCGCCGGCGATGTCGGCGTGCCGCACCATGCCGATGCGCGAGGTGGTGACGATGGCCTTGGCGCCGAGCGGGCGCAGCGCCGCCAAGATTTCCTTCTGCCGCCATAGCACCGGCAGCGGCACGGCGATCATACCGGCGCGCAACACCGCCAGCAGCGTGATGACCGCTTCGACCGTATTGGGAAGCTGGATCGCCACCAGTGTGTCGGCTTGCAAACCGGCGCGGCAGAACTTGGCGGCGAGCGCCGAAATGGCGCGGTCGGCCTGCGCGTAAGTCAGGCGGCGCGGCGTGCCGTCGGTGAAGGACGAGCGGTTCGGCGGATCGGCAAGCGCCAGCGCATCCGGATCATGAACCGCGGCGCGGCGGAACAGATCGTCGAGGGTGGGGCGTCCCGCCCCCGCAGTGGCGGTGTCGCTTTCCTTTGCGCTTGTGTCGCCGCGCAAGATCATCGGAATTCCAGACGGTCAGGCGCCAGGAACCGCAGGCGCCACACATACGCAGCACCAAGACTGAAGGCACAACGTGTCGGGATCGAAGCCTCAGGCGCCCGCTCGCCACCATGTTTCCGGCAGATAGCCGAATAATGAAGTTTGCGATGGATGAGCGATTCGCGTCCAGCGCGCCACCCATTGAACCGGGGGAAAATACAAAGGCACCACGTAGAAGCCCGACAGCAGCACGCGGTCGAGTGCGCGGGTCGCGGCGACAAAGTCGTCACGTTCGGTCGCCGCCAGCATGGCGGCGATCATGGCATCGACGGCCTTGGACTTGACGCCCATGTAGTTGCGGCTGCCGTTCTGGTCGGCGGCGTCCGAGCCCCAGTAGAACAGTTGCTCATTGCCGGGCGACAGCGACTGGTCCCAACGGTATTGCATCATGTCGAAATCGAAGGCGATGCGCCGGCGCTCGAACTGCGTGGCGTCGATGGTGCGCACCAGCGCCTCGATGCCGGCGCGCTTGAGGCTGGCGCTGTAAGCGAGGCCGAGGCGCTCCTGGTCGCGCGTGGTGCAGACGATCTCGAAGGCGAAAGGCGCGCCCGTCTTGATGTTGACGAGCTTCTGACCCTTGAGCGCGTAACCGGCCTCGGCGAACAGATCGAGCGCACGGCGCAGCGCCTTGCGGTCGCGGCCCGAGCCGTCAGTCACGGGTGGCGCCCATTGTCCGGCCATGATGTCGGCGCGCACCGCGTCGGGAAATGGAGCCAGCAATTCCTTCTCGCGGGCATTGGCGGGCACGCCATGCGCCGACAGATCGCAGCCGTCGAAATAGGAAGCCGTTCGCTTGTAGAGATCGAAGAAGTACGTGTGGTTGATCCATTCGAAGTCGAACAGATAGAGCAGCGCCTCGCGCACGCGGATGTCCGCGAACATCGGACGCCGCGTATTGAACACCAGGCCGTCCATGCCTTTCGGCAGACCGTAAGGCAGGCCTTCCTGCACCGCGTTGCCGTTGCGGATCGCGGGGAAATCGTAGGCCGTCTGCCAGCGGCCCGGATCGGTCTCGAGTCGCACGTCGCAATCGCCGCGCTTGAAGGCTTCGAAATGCGTGTTGCCGTCCCGGTAGTAGTCGAACTTGATGGTGTCGAAATTCCACAGGCCGCGGTTGATGCCGAGATCGCGACCCCAGTAGTCCTTGTTGCGGGTGAAGGTGACGCTGTCGCCGGGACGCACCGCGGTCACACGATAGGGCCCGCTGCCGAGCAGGGGATCGAAAGTGGTGTCCTCGAACTTTGCCGGATCGATGGCGTGTTTGGCCAGCACCGGCATCAGGCCGAGGATCAGCGGCAACTCGCGGTCGTCGGCGCCGGTCAAATCGAAATGCACGGTCCGCTCGTCGCGGGCTTCGACCTTGGCGACCTTGCCGTAATAGATGCCGAACAGCGGCCGGCCGTGGTCGCGTAGCAGATTGAACGAGAACACAACGTCGTCGGCCGTGACCTTGCGGCCGTCGGCAAAGCGCGCCTTCTCGTTAATGGTGAACGTCACGAAGCTGCGGCTGGCGTCCGTGACGACGCTGTCCGCGAGCAGGCCGTATAGAGTGAAGGGCTCATCATAGCCGCGTGCGAGCAGGCTCTCGATCACATAGCCGCGGATGTTGGCCGCGGGCAGACCTTTGACGATGAAAGGGTTGAGGCTGTCGAAAGTGCCGAGCACACCTTGCGTCAATTGGCCGCCTTGGGGCGCGTCCGGATTGACGTAGGTCGGCGCCTTGAAACCGGCCGGCCACGCCGGTTCCCCGTGCATGGCGATGGCGTGGGTCGCGCCGGCGGCCAGGCTCGGACCCCACGGCAGCCCGGCCGCGGCGGTCAGCCCGCCGATCACGACGGCCCGGCGCGACAGGTTAATGCCGGTCGTGGCGGAGTAACGTAAACGCTGGTCGGGGGCGGGTGGAATTGCCTTGTGACTCCTGTGTCGGCCGGCCTTTTATCACAGGGAGGCGGCGGATTTGGCCGGCTATTTTAGGCGCGCCGACGCCTTTATTGACGCGGTGAATTCGGCTATCAGGCAGCGGTCGAGGGTCACGCTCCCGCCGCATTTCGAAACGACAGAGCCGCACGAAGGACGCGCGGTTCAATTCGGGACGCCCCGGCCGCATGCGTAGCCGGTCGGAAACAAAGGACGGATTTTTCAATGGATCATCGGATCGCTTCTGCCACGCGCCGCTCCCGCCTGACGGCGGCTGCCTTGGGCGCGGGTCTCATCGGCGCGACCCTTCTGGCGCAGCCCGTGTTTGCGCAGCAGCCGAAGCCGGCCGCCCCTGCGGCACCGGCTGCTCCCGCAGCGCCGGCCCCTGGCACCGCAGCGCCGCAGGCCGGCGCGCCGCAGCTGCCGCCGCTGATGTACTCCTCGTGGGTCAAGCTGTGCCAGCAGGGCGCCGAGACCGACAACAAGAAGGTCTGCGTCGTCCATCGCGACGGTCGCATGGAAAACGGCATGCCGGTCGTGATGACCGAACTGCTCCAGGTCGAAGGCGCGCAGGAGCGCCTGCGCGTCACCATCCCGATGACCATCATCGTGCGTCTGGCCGAAGGCACGCATCTGGTGCTCGACAACCAGGACATGGGCACCGCGCCCTACATGGTCTGCACCCAGGTCGGCTGTCTGTCGGATTACGCCGCCAGCCCGGACATGGTGAAGAAGCTCAAGGCCGGCAAGCAGCTCGTCGTCCAGACCTATCTGATGAACGGCCAGGTGCTGAGCATCCCGGTGTCGCTCGCCGATTTTGCCAAGGCCTATGACGGCCCGGCGACCGATCCGAAAGTGGTCGAAGAGCAGCAGCGCAAGCTGCAGGAAGAGATGCAGAAGAAGGCCGAAGAGGCGCGCAAGAAGCTCGAGGCGCAGCAGCCCGCCGCTGCCGCACCGGCGGCCCCGGCCCCGGCGAAGAAGCCGTAAGACTTCAGGCCTACATCCAAATGCAAAAGGCGCGGCCCCGGCCGCGCCTTTTTGTTTGTCGCGGCCGTGGCGGCGATCAGTTCAACAGATTGTCGAGCGGACGGTAGTCGCCGTTCTCGTCGAACTCGAATACTTCCTCGACCTGCGGATGGCGGAGGGGGGTGCCGGAGGTGTCTGGAAGTAGGTTCTGTTCCGAGACGTAAGCGATGTACTCGGTCTCGGCGTTTTCGGCGAACAGGTGATAGAACGGCTGATCCTTGCGCGGCCGGACGTCGGTCGGGATCGCCTCCCACCACTCCTCGGTGTTGTTGAATTCCGGATCGATATCGAAGATCACGCCGCGGAATGGAAACACGCGGTGTTTGACCACCTGTCCGATCTTAAATTTGGCGGTAGCGGTCTTGCCCATAGCTGACGAGTTAGTGCTTTGCGGCAGGCTTGGCTAGCCCCCAAATCGGCGCGCCGGGGTCGCTAGAACCCGTATTTCGCGGCCATGTCCGGGTCCTTGGCGGCGACGAGTTTCGCCAGATCGATCAATACCTTGGCCTGCTTCCAGGTGGCATCGTCCTGCATCTTGCCGTCGATCATGACGGCGCCGGCGCCGTCCGGCATGGCCTCGATGATCTTCCGGGCGAAGGCGACCTCGGCCGGGTCGGGGGAGAACACCGTCTTGGCGATGGCGATCTGGGTCGGGTGCAGCGACCAGGCGCCCAGACAGCCCATCAGGAAGGCGTTGCGGAACTGGCTCTCACAGGCCGCCAGATCGGAGAAATCGCCGAACGGGCCGTAGAACGGCTTGATGCCGGCGGCGGCGCAGGCATCGACCATGCGGCCGACGGTGTAGTGCCAGAGGTCCTGCTGATAGGCGGCGCGCGGGGCGTCTCCGGCCGCATCAGCGAGCACCTTGTACTCCGGGTGGCCGCCGCCAACGCGGGTGGTCTTCATCGCGCGCGAGGCGGCGAGATCGGCCGGGCCGAGGCTCATGCCGTGCATGCGCGGCGAGGCGGAGGCGATGGCCTCGACATTGTTGACGCCCTGCGCGGTCTCGAGAATGGCGTGGATCAGGATCGGCTTGCTGATCTTGTGCCGGGCCTCAAGCTGCGCGAGCAGCTGATCGAGATAGTGGATGTCCCACGGGCCATCGACCTTCGGCAGCATGATGACGTCGAGCTTGTCCCCGATGGCGCCGACGATCTCGATGACATCGTCGAGCGCCCAAGGCGAGTTGAGCGCATTGATGCGCGTCCACAGCCCGGTCGGGCCGAAGTCTACGGACTTGCCCATTTCAATGAAGCCCTTGCGCGCGGCTTCCTTGGCTTCCACCGGGATGGCGTCCTCGAGATTGCCGAGCACCACGTCGACCTGACGGGCCAGCTCCGGCACCTTGGCGCGCATCTTCTCCATGTGCGGCGGCACGAAATGGATCATGCGCTCCAGCCGGACCGGCAGCTCCCGCAGCGGGCGCGGGGCGCCAATGGCCAAAGGCTGAAAGAACTGACGGGGCAATTTCACGGGGCGAAGTCCTTCCAAAACGGGCGTTCGGCGTTTAGAGCATTGCAAAGGCCGCGCCAAGTCGGGAATCCAGGGAGGATGTCCGGACCGAAAGCCGGGCGCCGCCGGAGCCCATGATCGAAGTCCTCAATCTCGCGCTGCCGTTTTTCGGCCTGATCATCATCGGTTTTGCCTGTGGCAAGATCAAGCAGATCCCCGATACCGCGCTCGGCTGGATGAACTTCTTCATCGTCTACGTGTCGCTGCCGGCGCTGTTCTACCGCATCCTGGCGCAGACGCCGCTCGAGCAATTGGCGCAGGTCGATTTCATCGTCGCGACGACCCTGTCGACCTTCTGGGTGTTCGCGGTCGCCTTCGCTATCGGAATTGCCGTCACCAAGGGGCGCATCGACCAGTCGACCATTGCGGGACTCGCCGGCGCTTACGGCAATATCGGCTATATGGGGCCGGGACTCGCGCTGTCGACTTTGGGGCCGACCGCCGCGGTGCCGGTGGCGCTGATCTTCTGTTTCGACACGCTGCTGCTGTTCTCGCTGGTGCCGTTCATGATGGCGATTGCCAGCCCGCAAAAGAAGAGCGTGGCCTCGGTCGCGCTCGAAGTCGTCAAGCGCATCGGCACCAATCCGCTGGTGATCGCCAGTGTGCTCGGCATTCTGTCGGCCGCGGTCCATTTCCAGCCGCCGGCCGCCGCCGAGAAGCTGATGCTGTTCCTGTCGAACGCGTCGGCACCCTGTGCGCTGTTTACTCTGGGCGTCACGGTGGCGCTGCGGCCACTGAAGAAGGTGCCGTGGGAAATGCCGATGCTCACCACGGTCAAGCTGGTAATGCATCCGATCGTCGTCTTCGTGCTGCTCTCGGCGTTCGGGCCATTCGATCAGATGTGGGTCGATACCGCGGTGCTGATGGCCGCGCTGCCGCCAGCGCTCAATGTGTTCGTGTTTGCGCGGCAGTACGACACGTGGGTCGAGCAGGCCTCGACCGCAGTGCTGGTCGGCACCGTGGTTTCGGTGCTAACGCTGACCACGGTCATGTGGATGGTGAAAAGCGGTACGCTGCCGCCGCTGCTGTTCAGGTAATTTCTCAATGCAGTCGCTCAAAGGCCTGCTCATCCTCGATTTCACGACCTTGCTGCCGGGGCCGCTGGCGACCCTGATGCTGGCCGAAGCCGGCGCCGAGGTGGTTAAGATCGAGCGGCCGGGCGGCGAGGACATGGCGCGATTTCCGCCGCTGGTGGACGGCGAGAGCGCCGTCTATGCCATGCTCAATCGCGGCAAGCAGGTCATGACGCTCGACCTCAAGAGCGACGCCGACCGCGAGAAACTCAAGCCGCTGATCGCGCGCGCCGACATCGTCATCGAGCAGTTCCGCCCCGGCGTCATGGCAAGGCTCGGCCTCGGCTATGAGGACATGTGCGCCATCAATCCCAGGATCATCTATTGCTCGATCTCGGGTTACGGCCAGAGCGGGCCGCGCGCGCAGGAAGCCGGCCACGACATCAACTATATCGGCGCCACGGGGCTGCTCGATCTGCAGCCGGGGACGCCTGACGCACCCGTCGTGCCGCCGGCGCAGATCGCCGACATCGCAGGCGGCAGTTTTCCGGCGGTCATCAACATTCTGCTGGCGCTGCGCGCGCGCGATCAAAGCGGAGATGGCGCGTTCATCGACATCGCCATGACCGATGCGATGTTCACTTTCGGCTGGTACGCGCTGGCTATCGGTATGGCCGGCGGGCGTTTCCCGAAGCCGGGTGAAATCCCGCTGGTTGGATCATCACCGCGTTACCGGCTCTATCCGACGCGCGACGGCAAGCTCGTCGCCTGCGGCGCGCTGGAGCAGAAATTCTGGGAGGCCTTCTGCGGGGCGATCGAACTGCCGCCGGAATTGATCGACGACAAGCGCGATCCGAAAGCGACCGGCGATGCGGCGGCAAAGCAGATTGCCGCGCGCACCAGCGACGAATGGCGGCCGATCTTCGCCAAGGCCGATTGCTGCACCACCATCGTGGCGCCGCTCGAGGACGCTCTGCGCGATCCGCATTTCGTCAGCCGCGGTCTGTTCGCGCACGGCCTGGCGCTCAAGGGCGGCAAGGAGATGATGGCGCTGCCGGTGCCGATTGATCCGCAGTTTCGCAGCAAGCCCTAGACGCTCTCGTGCCGCATCAGTCGCGGTCGCCCGAAACGCGGCGCGATGCCTTCGCGCATCACAGCGCGGCGCAGGGGACCGATCTTGTCGAGCGCGTAGAGCCCGATGCCGCGCAGGCCCTGCAGCGGCAGGAAATCGCTGAGCAAGGTGCGGTTGGCAATGTCGATGACCGTGCCGCGGCTCATGACGTCGCCGCGCCGCGCCCTCTCGTAAGCGGTGAGCACATCGGCACCGCCGATGTCGCGGCCCTCGTCCTTTGCGTCGGCGACCAGTTCGGCGATGGTGGCGGCATCGCGCAGGCCGAGATTGAGACCTTGCGCGCCGATCGGCGGCACCACATGCGCGGCTTCGCCGACCAGCGCAATGCGTCGCGCGCCGAAGCGCCGCGCCGTCTGTACGCTGAGCGGAAACAGCGCACGGCCGGGCTCCACCGTCATCGTGCCGAGGATCGAATGCGCCATGGCCTCGATCTCCAGCGCCAGATCCTCGTCGCTTAGTTCGGCGATGGCGTCGGCATCGGCCGGGCGCAGCACCCAGACCAGACTCGAGCGGTTGCCGGGCAGCGGCACCAGCGTGAACGGGCCGCTCGCGGTATGGAATTCGGTCGAGGTGTCGTGATGCGGTCGCGTATGCGTCAGGCACACCGTGAGTGCGACCTGCTTGTAGGGGCGATTGCTCAGGTCGATGCCGGCGGCTTGCCGGCACATCGAATTGCGGCCGTCGGCGCCGACGATGAGCCGGGCGCTGAGGCGTTCGCCGCTTTTGAGTTCGACGGTCGTTTCGTCGTCGCCCGGTTCGATGGCGACAACCTCGTCGTCGATCAGGCGCAGGTTGGCGAGCGATCCGGCGCGCTGTTCCAGCGCGTCGATCAGCACCGGGTTCTCGATGTTGTAGCCGAAGGCGACGAGGTCGATCTCGTGCGCGTCGAACTTGACCTCCGGCGCGCGCCACAGCCGGCCGGTGGCATCGACCAGCCGCATGGTGATGAGCGGCGCGGCCCTCTCTGCGCACAGCTCCCAGACGCCGAGATTTTCCAGCGCGGTGATGGAACTGGCGAGCAGGGCCGTGGTGCGGTTATCGGTGCGCGGCGGGCGCTTGCCGGCCAGAACGGTTTCAACGCCGGTTACGGCTAAAGCGATGGCCGCCGTCAGTGCCGCAGGACCGCGGCCGACCACGATGGCCTCCGGGTTCCGCAACGCGGCTTTTTCCGTCCCGATTTTGTCCGGCATCAATGCATCCTTGAGGGATCGGGAGCGGGGTAGCACGAGCCGCCCGCCGAAACCATCAGGTATCGCCCGGATTTCGCGTGGGCCGCCAATGCGCTATTGAGAGTCGCCCATGACCGAACTGTCCCGCCACCCCCTCGACCATCTCACCCCGGCCGCCGCCCGCCTCGCCGCGGTATTCGCGCGGCCCAAGGTGCTGGCGGTGCTGTGCATCGTGGCGCTGACCGGCCTTGGCTGGCTCTATCTCGGGCTGCTGATCGGCGAGATGGGCGGGCCGGCGGCCTGGCTCGGGCCCGGCATGTCGCTGCTCGATCTGCTGCCGCGTGCCTGGAATGTGCTGTGCAGCCCGACCTTCGGCATCTCGCTGATGCCGGATGGCGAGTGGAGCGTGACCGGATTCCTGCTGGTCGGCCTGATGTGGATGGCGATGACGCTGGCCATGATGCTGCCGAGCGCGGCGCCGATGATCTATACCTACGCCGAGATCGCCGACACCGCGGCGCGCAAGCACGAGAAGGTGGTGTCGCCTTTCGTGCTGACCGCGGGTTATGCCGCCGTGTGGTTTGGCTTTGCCGCCACCGCAACGCTGGCGCAGTTCGCGCTGACCGAAGCCGCGCTGCTCAATCCGAGCATGGCTTCGGCCAGTGGGCTGTTCTCCGGCGCGGTGTTCATCGTCGCCGGCGTCTATCAGTTCTCGGCGCTGAAGAACGCCTGTCTTATCCAGTGCCGCTCGCCGTTTCCGTTCTTCTTCACCAACTGGCAGACGACGCCGCGCGGCGTGTTCCGTCTCGGCCTCAAGCAGGGGCTGTTCTGCTTCGGCTGCTGCTGGGCGATGATGCTGGTGATGTTCGCCGTCGGCATCATGAACGTGGTGTGGATGGCGGCGCTGGGCGTTTTGATGACGGTCGAGAAGATGACGGTCACCAACCGGCTCACGCATGCGATCGGCGTCTTCGCCATCGCCGCCGGCCTCGTCTTCATTGCGACCTCGGTCATCGCACATTGGCCCGTGGCCGCGAATTGAGCTAACAATCGAGAAAAGCAAGAAGCATCTGGGAGTGACAACGTGACCGAAGCCTGGACCCTCAAGGGGGAAATGACGCTGTCGTGCAATTGCACGGTGTTCTGTCCCTGCGTGCTGTCGCTCGGCGAACATCCGCCGACGGAAGGCCGCTGCCAGACCTGGGCCGGTGTGCGCATCGACGAGGGCCAATTCGACAATGTCGATCTGTCGGGCATCAATCTCGGCCTGATGATGGACCTGCCTGGCATCATGGCGCGCGGCAACTGGACTGCGGCCTTGTTCATTGACGACAAGGCGCCGATCCAGGCGGTGAAGGGGCTGACGCGCATTTTCACCGGCCGCGTCGGCGGCACCACGCATCTGCTGTCGATTCTGGTCGGCCAGTTCCTCGGCGTGCATCAGGTGCCGATCCGTTACGAGACGCAGGGTAACACCCGCATCGTCAGCCTCGACAAGTACGGCGGCGGCGCGGTGACACCAGTGCGCGGCAAGGACAAGGACGGGCTCGTCGCCATCCAGAACAGCGAATACTGGATCGGCCCCGAGGTTATCGTCGCCAAGTCCGACAAGTCGCGCTTCCGCGGCTTCGGCCGCAACTGGAACCTCGCCGGCCGCTCGGCCGAGATCGTCAAGCTCGACTGGGGTAATCAGGGCTGATGGATCTCCGGGCCATCGGCGCCTTCGCGATTCATGTGCTGACGGCGAGCGGCGCGGCGCTCGCGCTCATCGCTTTGATCCTGGCGACCGGCGGTCACTGGACGATGATGTTCGCCTGCCTTGGGCTGGCGCTGATCGTCGATGGCGTCGACGGACCGCTGGCGCGGGCGCTGCGCGTCAAGGACGTGCTGCCGCGCTGGGACGGCGCCGGCCTCGATTTCGTCGTCGATTTCACGACCTATGTGTTCGTGCCGGCCTATGCCATCGCCGCGAGCGGCCTGTTGCCGGACGGCCTCGGCGTGCCGGCGGCGGGGCTGATCGTCGTCACCGGCGCTTTGTATTTCGCCGACCGCAGCATGAAGACCGACGACAACTACTTCCGCGGCTTTCCTGCGGTGTGGAACGTCATCGCCTTCTATCTCTATGTGCTGATGCCGCCGCCGTGGATCGCGGCCGGCGCCATCGCCGCGCTGGCGGCGCTGACTTTCGTGCCGATCCGTTTCGTGCATCCCTTAAGGGTGCGGCACCTGCGCTGGCTGAATATCGCGCTGATGGCAGCGTGGGCCGTGCTGGCGCTGATCACGGTGCTCGCCGACCTGTCGCCGGGGCCTTACGTGGTCGCTGGCCTCTCGGTGATCGCGCTTTACTTCCTGGGCGCCGGTTTGTTACGCCGAGCCGACTGAACGAAACAAAATCTGGGGGAGAGAACGCTCATGTCGAGACCCGTCCTTCTTGTGGCCGGCGGCAGCCGCGGCATCGGCGCGGCGATCGCGAAACTCGCCGGCAAGTCGGGCTACGACGTGGCGGTGAACTATCACAGCAATTCCAATGCGGCGGCGGGCGTGGTCAAGGATATCGAAGCGTTCGGCGCCCGCGCCGTCGCCATTCAGGGCGACATGGGACGCGAAGCCGATATCGAGCGCGTCTTCGCCGAGACCGACAAGTTCGGCACGCTCACCCACTTCGTGCACTCGTCCGGCATCATCGGCCCGATGTCGCGTCTCGATGAAGCCTCGACCGAAACGATCCGCGCCGCGCTCGATGTCGACACCTTCGGCGCACTCTTGTCCTTGCGCGCATGCATCCGCCGCATGTCGACCAAGCATGGCGGGCAGGGCGGCTCGATCGTTATGATCTCGTCGATGGCGGCGATCATCGGCGGCGCCAATGAATGCGTCTGGTACGCCGCCGCCAAGGGTGCGATCGACTCCGCAGTGATCGGCATCGCGCGCGAGGTGGCGCGGGAGGGTATCCGCGTCAACGGCGTCAGCCCCGGCATGATCGATACGGACATCCAGCCGCCCGGCCGCGTCGAGCGCATCACGCCCATGATCCCGAACGGCCGCGTCGGATCGCCGGATGAGGTTGCCGACGCCGTGCTGTACCTGCTTTCCGACAAGGCATCCTATGTCACCGGCGCGAACCTGCGTGTATCGGGCGGGCGCTGATTATCAGTCGCGACGAACGATATGTGCGGCGCTGCTCATGATGCAGCGCGCATAGCTTTAGCTTGGCGTTTGATGATCGACTGCCGCCTTTCTTGTAAGGGAGTCGTTCATGCCAAACCCCACGTCCGCGTCGCCACCACCTGTTCTGCTCATCGCCGGCGGCGGGCGCGGCATCGGCGCCGCAACGGCGCGGCTGGCCGCGTCACAGGGCTATTCGGTCGCGGTGAACTATCGCAGCAATGCGGACGCCGCGCAGGCGCTGGTGAGCGAACTCAAATCCTCCGGCGCGCGGGCCATCGCCATCGGCGCCAATGCCGCCGATGAGGCCGACATCGAACGCATGTTCGACGAGACCGCGCGGGCGCTGGGGCCGGTCACGCATTTCGTGCACAGCGCCGGCATCACCGGCCGCAATTCGCGGCTCGATGACGCGACCGCCGCCACCATCCGCGAGGTGCTCGACGTCAATCTGCTTGGCGCCATCCTCTGCGCCCGCGCTGCGGTGCGGCGAATGTCGACGAAAAATGGCGGGCCGGGCGGAGCCATCGTGCTACTGTCGTCGATCGCTGCCGTGGTCGGGGCTGCGAACGAATACGTTTTCTATGCCGCGGCCAAGGGCGGTGTCGATTCCTTCACCGTCGGGCTCGCGCGCGAGGTGGCCCGCGAAGGCATTCGCGTCAATTGCGTGCGGCCAGGGACCACGGTCACCGACATCCACGAGCCGGGCCGGTTGGAGCGCGTCACGCCGGGCCTGCCGCTTGGGCGACCGGCCCAACCCGAGGAGATCGCCGACGCCGTGATGTACCTGCTCTCCGCCCGCGCGTCCTACGTCACAGGCAGCGTCCTCAACGTGGCCGGCGCGCGCTGACGCACATCTTCGCGAGCATAGCTGCCAATTTGGCGGCCATAACTTGCGCCCGCGCCCGCGGTGCCTATGATCGCGCCTCGAACAGCTTTCCCAATCATAAATTCAAGGGGTGAAACATGGTTGCCGCAGTACGTGTCCACAAGGTCGGCGGTCCGGAAGTTCTGACATTCGAGGACATCCAGGTTCCGGCGCCGGGCGAGGGCCAGCTCAAGATCAAGCAGCATGCCTGCGGCGTGAACTTCATCGACACCTATTTCCGCAGCGGCCTCTATCCCTCGCCGGTCGGCCTGCCGTTCGTCGCCGGCAATGAAGGCGCCGGCGAAGTGACTGAGGTCGGCCCCGGCGTCTCCGGTTTCAAGGTCGGTGACCGTGTCGCCTATGTCGTGCCGCTCGGCGCCTACGCGCAGGAGCGTCTGCTGCCTGCGGCGCGCGCGGTGAAGGTGCCGGACAACATCAGCTACGAGCAGGCCGCCGCGATGATGCTCAAGGGCATGACCGCGGAGTATCTGCTTCACCGCACCTTCAAGGTCCAGAAGGGTTCGACCATTCTGGTGCATGCCGCCGCGGGCGGTATGGGAGCGATCCTGTGCCAGTGGGCCAACCATATCGGC
>Ga0180223_1001710_pt1 | contig 15672 bp, 13 predicted proteins | sample eDN5th30CKraftOP_FD_151337 | JGI IMG/M metagenome (GOLD analysis project Ga0180223, IMG submission 151337) | Enriched Organic Plus compost microbial communities from Emeryville, California, USA - eDNA 5th pass 30_C Kraft OP (version 2) (version 2) ...
CCTCGGCGCGCGTCAGATCATAGATCTCGCAGAGCAACGAGGCCTCGATCATCAGCTCCCGGTCCGAGGTCGTGACCACCAGCATCGCCTGCGCACGCGAGAAGATGTCGCGCGCCTGCCGCCTGATCGGCAGGACATGGATGATGCAGGCGGCGTGTTGGTCCTTGCCCGGCACCGGGATCGAGCGGGTGTCGCCGAGACGATCCTGCGCGAGGTTCGCCAGGGCCTGCTGAAGCAGGGCGTCGGCCCGCTTGTCGTCGAGCGCGATCTTGTCGCGGGCGCGGATGATGATCGGACCTTGCAGGGCCGCGAAGCGCGGATTCATCGCCATGACGTTGCCCGTGCCGCCGATCAGCGCCGCCGGGGAGCCGGCCTGCTCGAAGGAATCCAGGCTGGCCTGGGCGCGCTGCATGTGGAGCTTGGCGGCGAGAACCGCCGCGCGTGCCAGATGCGGCCGGATTCCGTCGAGGAGCGCGATCTCTCTTCCGCCGATCGGGCCGCGGTCGTAGCGGCGCTCGAGAGAGAGGATGATGTTGTCGCCGGTCGCCGAGCGCACATGCGTCGCGGCTGCCCAGCCGAAGCCGTTCGGGACGAGGAAGTCGCGATAGACCGGCATCTCGGCCATCTCGGCATCGCTGAAGACGTCGTGATCGCCGACGAAGCCGGTGCCGCAATGGGCCAGCAGCCCTTGCATCCGGGTGTTTCGCTGCATCCATCCATCGTCAATGAAGCGTTGGACGAGCGGGCGAATCGAGTCGCTGCTCATCCAGTTCGTCCCGTGCGGCGAATGGCTGAACAGCAGGCCGCCTTCGCAACCCGCCAGTTGCGAAAGCCGCGCGATGGCGGCGGGCCACATCTCCGGGATTGCCGCCGCCTCGTAGAGCATTGCCGCCGCATCGCCGAATTCGCTTGCGTCCATCATCGATGTTCGTCCCCCGATATTCGAGATGCTGCACGGTGATGATCTCGTCAATCGTCACCCTGATGGGGGATGCCTCCAGGAGGAGCCCGGCGGCAAAAGAGCGGACGCTCTACGCGCTGAAAACAAGGCTACCTCTAGGAAAAGGCGAACCATGTCTTCCAATAACCTGCTCGCCGGCGGTGTTGCCCTGACCTTCGTCATCGGCTCTTCGGCTTTCGCGGCCGATCTTCCGTCGCGCAAATACGCTCCCGTCGCTCCGCTCGCGCCCGCCTTCACCTGGACGGGCTTCCATGCCGGTGCGAATGCCGGCGCCGCCTGGACGCATGGCACGACGCGCCTGGCGCCGTTCAATCCGGGATGGTTCGACGTCATCGACCAGTTCGGCGGCTGGCGTAAGACCGGCAGCGATCTCGGCTTCACCGGCGGCGGCCAGCTCGGCTACGATTACCAGATCGGCAGCATCGTTCTCGGTGCCGAAGCCGATTTCAACTATGTCGACGCCAAATCCGGGCGCAGCGGCCAGGGAGGTTTCCCCCTCGCCGGGTTAGGCACCGTGGAGAACGCTTTCGCCGCCCGGTCCCGGGTCGAGTGGTTCGGCACCTTGCGCGCGCGCATCGGTTTCACGCCGGTGGAGCGCTTCATGGTCTACGGAACCGGCGGCCTCGCTTACGGCCAGGTCAAGAATACGGCGGTCGAGACTTTCGGTCTTTACGATCTCGCCGGGGCGAACGTCTTCAGCCTCGCTTCGAGCGGCTCCAAGAGCGGGACGCGCGTGGGCTGGACGCTCGGCGGCGGTGCCGAATACGCCCTGACCGACAATGTTTCGGTGAAGGCCGAATATCTCTACGTCGACCTCGGCAAGCAGCATTTCGACACGGCTTCCTCCCTGGGTGCGGCCGAGGTGCGGGTGGATCGCAGCACCAAGTTCAGCGTGGTCCGCGCCGGCGTCAATTACCGCTTCTGACCCGCACGGACGCGGTGGCGCCGGAGACGGCTCGGCTGAAAGGGCGAGCCTCTTCCCGCCTCGCGAGCCGTTGCCCGACTCGCGAGAACAGAAAAGACGAGATCTGCCAGGGTCTTCCGAAGGAATGGTGCGCTCCGGCGGAATTCCGGCGGACGCGCCCATCGTCGTCTGACGGGCTGCCGCGCCTTCCGTTCGGCCTCGATCGATCGAGGTGGCGTTGAGCCGGCGCCTCTGCGCGCGGCCCCGCTTCCGCATCCCCGCCATTGCGAGCAGCCTGATGAGCATCGCCTCTCACTCGCGTGCAAGAGCGCGCGCGTCGTTCAAGATGATCGCCTTGGCGATGGCCGCGGCCGCTTCCGTCGGTGGCGTCGCTCATTATCGAAGCACCAAGTCGGCTTCCGCGAAGGAGGTCGCCGCGAAGGCCCGCCCCGCAATGGCGGCGGCGCTGGGGCGTGCGCGCCCGGGGTTCGTGCTGATCGCCGGAGATTCGCACGCTGCGGCCCTGCATCTTCCCTGCGACAGCGTGAATGTCGCGGTAGGCGGACTCAAGGCGCGTGATGTCCGGGCCCATCTGGCGCGGTTGCCGATGCCGGTCGAGCCCTCCGCCGTCCTTGTCGTCGTCGGCACCAACGACGTCCTCCGCAAGCAGAGCCCGCTGGAGCGGGTCGACGATTGGGTCTCCGCGGTCCGGCTGGTCGTGGAGCGCTTCCGCAAGGTCGTGGTGGTGACGGCGATCCCTCCCGTCGGCGAGGAGCTGGCCGCCATCTTCGATCCCGACGCCATTCACGTCTATTCGCATCGCCTCGAACATCTTTGCTCCGATGGAGGCTGCGTCTATGTCGACCCCTGGAAAACGCTCAGGAGCCGGCTTTTCGGGCTGGCGAGGCAAGGTGCCCTGGTCGACGGGCTGCATGTCGCGGACCATACGGTGGCCGTGCGCGAACTCGCCGGGATGCTATGCCGGGATCCGGCGTCGCGATCCGACGGCATCGGAACCGTGAAGGTCGATTGAGCCCGTTGCGCTTCCCGACGCCGCCATGGTCGGAAGATCGGGCGGCGCGCTGAAAGCAAGCGCCGGCAGATCCGTGGCCGGCCTCATCGCCACGCCGGAGAGTGCCGCATAGCCGCGGATCCTGCACGGATCGGTGCGCCATGTTCTGTGCGCGTTCGCAAGAATTTGCCGGACGGTGCTTTGCACAGTCGATCTTAAGTTATTGATTTGATTGAGAATGGCTGGTGCTGCCAGCGAGGATTGAACTCGCGACCTCTCCCTTACCAAGGGAGTGCTCTACCACTGAGCTACGGCAGCAGGATCGTCAGCCAAATCGCGGGCGTTTGCCGGGGCATATGCGGCGCGACTTCGTTGCGAAGCGGCGCCCTGATGCCACAAGCGCGCGGCCGACGCAACCCGCTCTCTCAATCCGGCAGCAATAACCGTGGATCGATCCGGAAGAGCCTACCGTCGCCGATCAGATGCGCGCTCAGTTCCCGGCCGAACAAGGGCCGGAAGGCGGCGTCGCGCAGATTGAGGCCGCCGGCATAGGCGCCCATCGCCGGCATCACGCAGCGCCGCGCCGACAGGGCGAAGCAGCGCCGCCGGATCGCCCGCCCGCGCATCCTGACCTTCGCCGCCGGGTGCAGATGCCCGGCGATCTCGCATCCGCCTTCGGAAGCGGTCGGCTCGTGGCGCAAGGTCACGTCGGCAAGCATGATCTCCGCCGCGCTCTCGCCGCCCATGGCGCGGCTGACGGCCGGATCGTGGTTGCCGGTGATCCAGAGCCAGTCGCGGCCCTGCTGCATCGCGCCAAGCGCAACGCGCGCCTCCGGGGCGAGGCGGTTCTCGGCATCGCGGTCATGGAAGGAATCGCCGAGCGCGATCACGCGGGCCGGCTGATGGCGCCGGATCGCGGCGGCAAGCGCGGCGAGCGTCGCGGTCGAATCATAGGGCGGCAACATCACGCCGCGCGCCGCATAGGCGGAGCCCTTCTCCAGATGCAGGTCCGCGACGACGAGCGTGCGCTCCTCCGGCAGCCAGAGCGCGCCGGAGAGATCGGGCACGAGCGCGAGCCGGCCCAGCATGAAGGCCTCGCTCGTCTTCGCTGGAACTGCCGCTGCAGCCGTCACGCCATCGCCTCTTCGGTCAGCATCGCCTCTGCTTCCGCCAGGATCTCGTCCGCCGCCTCGCCATAGACCGCCTCGCGCCCGATCTCGAGCATCACCGAGACGCCGAGCGGCGAGACATGGTCGAGCGGCTGATGCACGATTCGCCCGCTGATCCGTGTCAGCATCTCACCAAGCCGGCGAATGTCGAGCAGGCCCGTCGCCGCATCGGCGCGGGCCGCCTTGAGCAGGATATGGTCGGGCTCGTGCCGGCGCAGCACGTCGTAGACCAGATCGGTCGAGATCGTCACCTGCCGGCCGCTCTTCTCCTGGCCGGGGAAGCGGCGCTCGATCAATCCGCCGATGATGGCGCAGGAGCGGAAGGTGCGCTTCATCAGCGCCGATTCCGCCATCCAGTCTTCGAGATCGTCGCCGAGCATGTCCTGCGCGAACAATTTGTCGAGATCGAGCGCGCCGCGCGCGATCGCCGCCGACATGTCGCCGAGCGTCCAGCAGGCCATGCCGTAATCGTTGCAGACGAAGCCGAGCGGGCGCATGCGGGCGCGTTCCAGCCGTCGGGTCAGCAGCATGCCGAGCGTCTGATGGGCGAGGCGGCCCTCGAACGGGTAAGCGACAAGGAAGAAGCGTCCGCCGCGCGGGAAGGTCTCGACCAGAAGCTCGCCGGGCTGTGGCAGGCGCGATATCCGCTTCTGCGCATGCAGCCAGGCCGCGACCTCCTCCGGCAGCGTGCGCCAGAGGCCGGGCGAGGCCAGCATGGCGCGGACGCGGGCGGCGAGGAAGGTCGAGAGCGGGAACTTGCCGCCGTCATAGGAGGGGATCTTCGGATCGGTTCCGGCGGCGGCGCGCGAGCAGACCGCCTCGTTCTCGACGATGCCCTCGAAGCGCAGCACCTCGCCGGCGAAGACGAAGGTGTCGCCCGGCACCATCGTCTCGGCGAAATACTCCTCGATCTCGCCGAGCACGCGCCCGCCGCGGGTGACCATGCCGGCAACCCTTGGCGTTGAAGAGCTGCCGGGCTTTCCGGCGCGCGCCCGGCCGAGCCGGACCTTGAGCATCGTCGCCTCGACGATGGTGCCGACATTCATGCGGTATTGCTGGATCACGCGGGCATTGCTGGCCCGCCAGAGCCCGGTCTTGTCCTGCCTGAGCTTGGCGAAGCGCTCATAGCTTTTCAGCGCATACCCGCCGGTCGCGACGAAATTGACGACGGCGTCGAAATCCTCGCGGGCGAGATCGGCATAGGGCGAGGCGGTGCGGACCTCCTCGTAGAGCGCATCGGCTTTAAAGCCGTCCGAGCAGGCGACGCCGAGCACATGCTGGGCGAGTACGTCGAGCGCGCCGATGCGCGGCGGCGGCGTGTCCTGCGCGGCCTCGTGGACGGCTTCGAGCGCAGCGCGGCACTCCAGCAACTCGAAACGGTTGGAGGGCACCAATAGCGCCTCGGAAGGCTCGTCCATCCGGTGGTTGGAGCGGCCGATGCGCTGGATCAGCCGGCTCGCCCCCTTCGGCGCACCGAGATTGACGACGAGATCGACATCGCCCCAGTCGATGCCGAGATCGAGCGTCGCGGTGCAGACGACCGCCTTCAGCCGCCCGTCCGCCATCGCCGCCTCGACCTTGCGGCGCTGCTGAGCGTCGAGCGAGCCGTGATGCAGCGCGATCGGCAGGTTGTCGTCGTTGAGGTTCCACAGCGCCTGGAAGGCGAATTCCGCCTGCATGCGCGTGTTGACGAAGACGAGAGTGAGCTTGTGCGCGCGGATGGCCTCATAGACCTCGGCCATCGCATGCAGCGTCGTGTGCCCGGCGATCGGCAGGTTGCGCTCGGTTTCGAGAATGCCGATGCGCGGCTTCGCCCCGCCCGCGACGGTGACGAGCCCGGCCGGCGTCCCGGCGCCGCCGAGATAGCGTTGCAGGTCGGCGGGCTCGCGGACCGTCGCGGAGAGGCCGACGGCCGAAACCTGCGGCGCCAATGCCTTCAGGCGCGCGAGATCGAGCGCCAGCAGGTCGCCGCGCTTGGAGGTGACGAGCGCGTGCAACTCGTCGAGCACGATGCGGCGCAGGGTTGCGAAAAAGGGCGCGGCGTCGCGATGCGAAACCAGCAGCGCGAGCTGCTCAGGTGTCGTCAGCAGGATGTCGGGCGGGCGCTGAATCTGGCGCGTGCGCTTGGCGGCGGAGGTGTCGCCGGTACGGGTCTCGATGGTGATCGGCAGCCCCATTTCGCGCACGGGGGCTTCGAGATTGCGGGCGATGTCGACGGCGAGCGCCTTCAATGGCGAGATATAGAGAGTGTGCAGCCCGTCATGCCTGCCCTCGCGCTCGCTGAGCTCGACCAGCGAGGGCAGGAAGCCGGCGAGCGTCTTGCCGGCGCCGGTGGGCGCGACCAGCAAAGTCGAGCGCCCGGCGCGGGCTTCCTCCAGCAGCGCGAGCTGATGCGGCCGCACGCTCCAGCCGCGGCTGGCGAACCAGGCCTCGAAGGCGGGAGGGAGCGGGGAGGGGGCGGCCATGCCGGCCGAGGATAGGGGGCTCCGCGAGAGAACGAAAGGGGAATGGCGGAACCGGGTGCGCGGCGGCCGCGCATGGCGGGGGGAAGCCGGGGCGAGATCGGCAGTTGTGGAGCCGCCTCGCCTGCCGCAGATTTGCGGATGATCGCGGGCGATGTGGAAGGCGCGGACCTCATGAACCATTCCGTGAGCGGCGAACCCTTGCCGAAGCTCGTCCGGCCCGTCGCCGTTTTCGACGCCGGGATCGGCAGCTATGCGGCGGTCGCGGCCATCCGGCGCCTCCTGCCGGAGCAGGACATCCTCTATTTCGCCGACCGCGCCAGCTTTCCCTATGGCGGCAAGGACCGCGCCGAGCTCCTCGTGATCCTGCGGCGCACGCTCCGGTATCTCGACGGCTTCGATCCGGCCGCCATCCTCGTCGCATCGAACGCGCCCTCGATCACCGTCCTCGACGATCTCGCCGGCGTCAGCCCCGCCCCGCTGTTCGGCGTCCGCCCGCCTGTCGCAGCGGCGCTCGCCCATGCGGGATCGCGGCAGGTGGCCGTGCTCGGCGTGCGCTCCATGGTCGAGAGCCCGGAGCTGCGCGCCTATGCCGAGACGCAGGCCGGGAGCCGGATAGCCCAGGTTCGGCTGGTCGACGCCTCGCCGCTCGTGGAGCTGGTCGAGAGCGGCGCCTTCCTCTTCGCTCCCGACCGGACGCAGGCCGAGGTCGACGTCTTCCTGGGCGCGCTCGACGCGCGCCATCCGGGCATCGCGGCCTTCACGCTGTCGAGCACGCATCTGCCGTGGCTGCGCAGCTTCATCGAACGGGCGCGGCCTGGGCGGCGGCTGTTCGACCCGCTCGAAGACGCGCTCGCGGCGATCGTCCCGCACGCGGTGCCCGGCGGCGGTGAGACCCTGGCCCTGGTGACGGAGGACGAGCGCTACAGCGCGGCCGATTTCCGCAGGATGCTCGACCGCCTCGGGGTCGCCCTCCCGCTGCACACGGTCAGGTCTTAGATCATTGGCCAGAAAAGTGGAGTGAAACTTTCGGAAAAGCGATGCAAAATCAAATGGATAAAGCACCGACTGGAACGGCCTTCACCGCTTTTCCGCGACCACCAGCAGGCCGGGCACCGGCGCGCCGCGATCCTGCCTTATGCTGGCGGGCTCGACCCTTATCGGGAGGAGCCCCGCCTCCTCGAGCCGCTGCCGCAGCCAGCCTTCCGCATGCGCGAACCGCCGATCCTGACCGACGATCACCCCCGCGCCCTCATGACTCTGCGCCGTGAAGGCGAAGAGCCCGTTCGGGGCCAGCACCCGCGCGCTCTGGGCGAAGCAGGGGGCGAGCTCGCCGAGATAGATGAAGACATCGGCCGCGGTCACCAGCTCGGCCGATTGGTCCGGGCGGCTCGCCAGGAAGGCCGTCAGCCCCGCGACGGCGAGCTTGTCGTAGAGCGGCGCGCCGTCGGCCTGCTTCTTGGCCTGCGCCCGTGCGATCATGCGCGGCGAGAGATCGCAGCCGGCGAGGAAGCCGCTCTGCGCGCGCAGCGCCTCGCCCACCAGCCCGGTGCCGCAGCCGAGATCGTAGACCGTGCCGAACCGGAAGGCGCGCCCGGCGTTGTCGCAGCAGCGCTTCAGCGCATCCTTGAGGATGGCGGGAGCAGTGTAGTGGAGGGCTTGGGTGAGGTGGCTGTCGAAACGCTCGGCATAGTCGTCGAACAGCGCGCCGGAGAAATTCTCCGATGTCGCCTGCTCGGCGGGGAGGGCGCCGATGCGTGCGAGGTCGAGCCTCGCCCCGAAATGGTCGTTGGGGTCGAGATCGAGGCATTGCCGCCAGGCGGTCGCGGCGTCCTCCCTGTGGCCGAGCGCTTCCTGCGCGAGCCCGTAGAGATGCCAGGCTGCGGTGAAATGATAGGCTTCGGCCAGCACCGGGTCGAGAATTTCGGCTGCGGCCAGGGCGTCGCCCGCGTCGAGCTCGGCCCTCGCCAGCAGGTAGCGACGGTCGAGCACCGGATCGCCGGAGCTGGCGAAATGCATGGTCTGGCCCTTGTCGATGATGCAGGCGGCTCTAGAGCGAAAACGGCAACGGGAACATTCGCCTTTTGGCGCAGGACGATGGCGGGCGGAAGAGGCTGCGGATGGCGGACGCAATGAGGCCGGCCGGGCTGGGCGCCCGCTGGCGCCCCTCCGAATTGCTGCTGCCGACGCCGGCCGGGCTCTATTGCCCGCCGGCCGATATCCATATCGATCCCGTCCGGCCGGTGGCCCGCGCCCTGATCACCCACGGCCATTCCGATCATGCCCGGGCCGGCCATGGCGCCGTGCTGGCGACGCGCGAGACGCTGGCGATCATGGCGCTGCGCTATGGCGAGGGCTTCGCCGGCTCTCGGCAGGTCGCGCTGCCGGGCGAGGCGATCCGGATCGGCGAGGTCGAATTCCGCTTCCTGCCGGCCGGCCACGTCCTCGGCTCGGCGCAGATCGCGGTCGAGAGCCGGGGCTTACGCATCGTCGCCTCCGGCGACTACAAGCGCGAGCGGGACCCGACCTGCGCGCCCTTCGAGCCCGTCCCTTGCGACATCTTCATCACCGAGGCGACCTTCGGCCTGCCGGTCTTCCGCCATCCGCCGGCGGCGGGAGAGGTCGCCAAGCTGCTGGAATCGGTTCGGCTCTTCCCGGAGCGGACGCATATCGTCGGCGCCTATTCGCTCGGCAAGGCGCAGCGCCTGATGGCGCTGATCCGCGAGGCGGGCTACGAGCGGCCGATCTACATCCACGGCGCGGTCGAGAAGATCACCGCCTTCTATCGCGAGGAAGGGGTCCCGCTTGGCGAGACCCGCCTCGTCGCCGGGCAGGACCGCAAGGCGCTCGGCGGCGAGATCGTCATCTGCCCGCCCAGCGCCACGCAGGATCTGTGGGCGCGCCGCTTTCCCGACCCCGTCACCGCTTTCGCCTCGGGCTGGATGCGGATCCGCGCCCGCGCCCGCCAGAAGGGCGTCGAATTGCCGCTGGTCGTCTCCGACCATGCCGATTGGGACGACCTGCTGGCGACCATCCGCGAGGTCGGGGCGGGCGAGATCTGGGTGACGCATGGCGAGGCCGATGCGCTCGTCCACTGGTGCGGAACGGCGGGCCTCAGGGCCAGGCCGCTGCATCTCGTCGGCTATGGCGACGAAGGTGAGGCGGAGACCGAAGCGGAGGCCGCCGATGCGCCGGAAGCCTGACGGCTCAGCGGGTCTCGGCCACGACCGGCCGGTTCGGCGCCGCCATCTCGACCAGCGCCGCCGCCATGTCGCGGGCGAGGCAGTCATAGCCCGCATCGCTCATATGGAAGCCGTCGATCCAGAGCGCGGATTTGAAGGCCTCGGCGTCGCTGTCGTGCCATTCCCGCATCGTCTCGTAGCGGGTGAAGACCGGAACCGCCTTGTGCCGCGCGACCTCGGCGACCGCGGCCACGAAGCGGCCATAGGTCTGCGGGTCGCGCACCGTGGGGAAGAATTGCGGGTCGAGGATGGCGAGCGGCGTCTTCGCCCGTCGGGCCAGCCGGATGCCTTCGCCGAGCATCTCGCGGAAGGCGTCGAGATCGCCGCCCTTGACCGCGTCGTTGGTGCCGACCTGCCAGATCACCAGGTCGAAGCGGCGCCGGCTCAGGGCGGTCTCCAGCCGGGCCAGCGTCTGCGGCGCGGTCTCGCCGCCGATGCCGGCATTGACGATCTCGACCGCGGCTTTGGGCCAGGCCTTGCCGAGCAGGGCCTGCAGCCGGGCCGGATAGGTCCTGTCCCTGGCGCTGGCGCCGACGCCCTCGGTCGAGGAGGAGCCGATGGCGAGGATGGTGAGGGGGCGCTCCTGCGCGACCGCCTCGGCCAGCGGCGCGAGGGTGGCGTGCGACTGCACGATCGGCGTCTCGCGGCAGGAGAAGCCGGCCGCCTGGGCCGGGGCTCCGGCCGACAGCGTCGCGGCGATGACAGGCCAGGCGAAAAGGGACCGCATCGCGGCACGCATCGGCAGGGATCTCCCTTGGATGATCGTGCCGCTACGGAACCGCGGATGAATGGTGGCTGAACGATGCGTTGCAGGACCGGACGATCGCGGGGCGGGGGCGGGAAAACCGCCGCATGTGGCCGAAGGGTGACGCCATGAACCGCTTCGCCTGGCTGCTCGACCGCCTGGCCTATGAGCCGCGCCGCAACGCCAAGCTCGCGCTGATCGCCGATTATCTGCGCGCCATGCCCGACCCCGATCGCGGCTATGCGCTGGCCGCGATGACGGGCGGCCTCGTCTTCCGCAACGCCAAGGCCGGGCTGGTCCGGGCCTTGATCGCCGAGCGGACCGACCCGGTGCTGTTCGCTCTGTCCTACGATTATGTCGGCGACCTGTCCGAGACGGTCGCGCTGATGTGGCCGGCGCGGCATGGCGCCAACGCGACGCCGCATCTGCCGGAGGTCGTCGAGAGCCTGCGCGAGGCCGGCAAGACCGACCTGCCGCGCCTCGTCGCCGCCTGGCTCGACGCGCTCGACGAGACCGGCCGCTGGGCGCTGCTCAAGCTCATCACCGGCAGCTTGCGCATCGGCGTCTCGGCCCGGCTCGCCAAGACGGCGGCGGCGAGCCTCGGCGGCGTGCCGCCCGACGAGGTCGAGCAGGTCTGGCACGGGCTGGAACCGCCCTATGCCGAGCTCTTCGCCTGGCTGGAAGGCAAGGGGCCGCGGCCGGAGGCGCGCGATCCCGCGCCCTTCCGGCCGGTCATGCTCTCGCATCCGCTGGAGGATGGCGATTTCGACAGGCTCGACCCGGCCGCATTCGCCGCCGAGTGGAAATGGGACGGCATCCGCGTCCAGGCGGCGAGCGGCCGCAAGGCGGATGGCACGCGCGTCACCCGGCTCTATTCCCGCACCGGCGAGGATATCGCCGGCGCCTTTCCCGACCTCGTCGAGGAGCTGACGCAGGACGGCGCGCTCGACGGCGAATTGCTGGTGATGCGCGACAGAGCCGTGCAGAGCTTCAACACGCTGCAGCAGCGGCTGAACCGCAAGACCGTGACGGCGAAGATGCTGGGCGAGTTCCCCGCCCATATCCGCGTCTACGACTTGCTGGTCGACGGCGAGGAGGATATCCGCCATCTGCCCTTCACCGAGCGGCGCCGGCGGCTGGAGGCCTTCCTGTCGCGGCTCGCCAGCCCGCGCTTCGACCTTTCGCCGCTGATCCCCTTCGCCTCCTGGCAGGAGCTGACGGCGGCGCGCTCCGACCCGGCCTCGGCCGGGGCGGGGGCCGATGCCGAGGCCGTCGAGGGCTGCATGATCAAGCGCCGCGATTCGCCCTATCTGCCGGGCCGGCCCAGGGGCTATTGGTGGAAATGGAAGCGCGACGCCCGGCTCGTCGACTGCGTGCTGATGTATGCCCAGCGCGGCCATGGCAAGCGCTCTTCCTTCTATTCCGACTATACCTTCGGCGTCTGGCGCGTCGCCGCCGAGGGCGGGCTCGAGCTGGTGCCGGTCGGCAAGGCCTATTTCGGCTTCACCGACGAGGAGCTGCTCGAGATCGACAGATATGTCCGCAAGAACACGCTGAACCGCTTCGGCCCGGTGCGGGAGGTGAGGCATGCGGCCGAGAGCGGCCTGGTCTTCGAGGTCGCTTTCGAGGGCTTGCAGCGCTCGACGCGGCACAAATCCGGGCTCGCCATGCGTTTTCCCCGGATCAATCGCATCCGCTGGGACAAGCCGCCGCGCGAGGCCGACCATATCGAGGTGCTGGAGGCGCTGCTGCCGACCAATGGCTGAGACCGGACGGGTTGCGGCCATGCGCTCGGAATGCTTGTGATCCGCCCGGCCCCTGGGGCAAAATATCGGAATCGCTGCCGCGGCGGCGAGCGAGGGCATTGTCGGGCGAGGCCGGAGACGGCGGGCGCGGGACATGCGGTGGAACAGAAGATGAGGGCGTTTCCGCGCGGCGGACATGCCCCGGGAGGGGCGCGATGAGCAAGCAGCCTGCGACACGGATCGTCGTCGCCGACGATCATCCGCTCTTTCGCGGCGCGCTGCGGCAGGCCGTCTCGCACGCCATCGCCGGGGCGGAGGTCAGCGAAGTCGGCTCGCTCGAGGCGCTAACCGAGGCGCTGGCCGGCGGCGGCGACGCCGATCTCGTCCTGCTCGACCTCAGCATGCCGGGCGTCCAGGGTTTTTCCGGTCTGCTCTTCCTGCGGGCCGACCATCCCGAGATCCCGGTCATGGTCGTCTCGGCCAATGACGATCCGGCGGTGATCCGCCGCTGCATCGAGTTCGGCGCGCTCGGCTTCCTGCCCAAGACGGCGGATGTCGCGCAGATGGGCGAGGCGATCCGCGCGGTGCTCGATGGCGGCGTCTGGACGCCGCCCGGCGTCGATCTGACGGCGCCGGTCGATGCCGAGGTCGCCGACATGGTCCGTCGCCTCTCGACGCTGACGCCGCAGCAGGTGCGGGTGCTGATGATGCTGTCGGAAGGCCTGCTCAACAAGCAGATCGCCTACGAGCTCGGCGTCTCCGAGGCGACGGTGAAGGCGCATGTCTCGGCGATCCTGACCAAGCTCGACGTCGACAGCAGGACGCAGGCCGTCATCGCAGCCTCGAAGATTGCCGGTACCGCCTGGGCCAATCTGGGGACCGGCTCGTCGGCCGCGTGAGGCCGAGGGACTGGCGGGACGGACCGCCGCGCGGCTGTGCAAGCCGCGTTCAGCCGCCGTTCAAGCGCGGCGCGTTTCAGGTTAAGACAGCACGGAAGCGCCCCGGAACGGCATGGGGCGCAACAGGATGGCCATCGCTTCCATGGAACGTTTTCTCGGCGGCTCGCCGCTCAGCGTCCTCGTCAGGCTGATCTTCGTCTCGCTGCTGGTCGGGGCCGCCATGGCCTTTCTCGGCCTGTCGCCGCGCGGACTCTACGAGGCGGCGGCCCGCTTCGTGCGCTCGATCACCGGGCTCGGCTTCGGCGCGGTCCGCGAGGTCGGCCAATGGGTCGTCGCCGGCGCGCTGATCGTGGTGCCGCTCTGGCTGCTGATGCGGCTCTTCGCGGCGCGGAAATAGATTCGCCTGAGCCACGCCGTCATTCCTGCGTCTTAAAGCCCTTCGCCGCGCGCGATCGCGGCGGCGTCGCGGCCGATCAGGGCGGTGAGGCGCGGCAGCCCCGCCCGGCGCGCCTGCGAGGCCAGCCCGGCCTTGATCTCCCGCACCAGCCCCGGCCCCTTGTAGACCAGCGCCGAATAGAGCTGCACCAGCGTCGCCCCGGCCCGGATCTTGGCGAAGGCGGCCTCGGCCGAATCGATGCCGCCGACGCCGATCAGCGGAAACTGTCCTTCGACGCGCAGGAAGGTCTCGGCCAGGATTTGGGTCGAGGCCGCGAAGAGCGGCTTGCCGGAAAGCCCGCCGGTCTCGGTCCGGGCGGCGCTGCGCAGCGTCGCCGGCCGCGCCACCGTGGTGTTCGAGACGATCATGCCGTCGAGGCCGCGCCGGCGCGCGACCGCGACCATGCCGTCGAGTTCGGGCAGAGTCAGGTCTGGCGCGATCTTGAGCAGGACGGGCGTGGGGGCGCCGCCGGCCGCGGCTTCGTCGCGTGCCGCCAGCGTGCGGGCGAGCAGGTCGTCGAGCGCGCTCTCGGCCTGCAGGTTGCGCAGGCCCGGCGTGTTCGGCGAGGAGACGTTGACGGTCAGGAAGTCCGCGAGCGGCGCCAGCCGCCGCGCCAGGACGGCATAGTCCTGCTCCCGGTCAGCCGAGTCCTTGTTGGCGCCGAGATTGACGCCGACGAGGCCGCGGCGCCCGCGCCGGGCGGCCAGCCGCCGGGCGACGGCCTCCATCCCCTCGCTGTTGAGGCCGTAGCGGTTGATGACGGCCGCGTCCTCGGCGAGCCGGAAGACGCGCGGCTGCGGATTGCCGGGCTGGGGCAGCGGCGTCACCCCGCCGACCTCGACGAAGCCGAAGCCGAGCCCCAGCGCGCCGTCGATCGCCTCGGCATGCTTGTCGAAGCCGGCCGCGAGCCCGACCGGATTGGGGAAGGACAAGCCGAAGGCTTCGCTCGTCAGAACGGGGTCGTCCGCAGCCGGCTTCAGGGCCGGCGCCGATGCCAGCGCCATCACCGTCATCCGGTGGGCCTTCTCCGCATCCATCCGGTGGATCAGGGGGCGGGCGAGATGGAAGAGACTGGCGAGCATGGCGGGTCTTTAGAGCATCCGGCGCCCGGGTGGGTACGGATTTTTCGTCGCAGAAGACGGGCTCAGCGCGGGACGTCGAGATCGTCCGGAAGCGTGTGGCCTCCATCGGCGTCCAGGGGCAGCGGCGCCACCCAGCGCACGGCCTTCGGATCGAGCGGCGCATAGAGATGCGGAAACGGCGCGCCGCCTCGCGAGGGCTCGTAGCGGAGCGCGTCGCCGAGGCGCGAATCGGCGACGGCGATCAGCAGCAGCCCCTCCTGCCCGGCGAAATGCTTCGCGGCGGTCTCGGCGAGCTGGGCGCCCGTCGAGAAATGGATGTAGCCGTCGGCAAGGTCGACCGGGGCGCCGTCGAAGCGGCCGCTCCGCTCGGCTTCGGCCCAGAGCGCGGCGGGACATATCTTGTAGATCAGCGGCATCGGAAGCCTCCTGCGCGAGCGGCTGGAGACGGCATAGACAGTGGCAGCAGCTTTCCGCAAGCGGGCTGCGGGCATCGCGCGAAAGCGGATTGAAATCTTACGGAATAGGGGATATTTCCTACATCTATCCCCGTCAAACGGCAAGAGCCCCGCGAGGCCCCGACGATGCTGTCACACCACCAGATCTGGGAGGCGATCGACACGCTCGCCCAGCGCTACGGCTTCACGGCTTCGGGGCTGGCCCGCAAGGCCGGGCTCGACGCCACCACCTTCAACCGCTCCAAGCGCATCGGGCCGGACGGGCGGGAACGCTGGCCCTCGACTGAGTCGATCGCCAAGATCCTGGCCGCGACCGGCGCCTCGCTCGACGAGTTCATGAGCGTGGTGCTCCGGCGCGCGCCCGCCCCGGCGCGGACCATCCCGCTGATCGGCTTCGCCCAGGCCGGTTCGGGCGGCTTCTTCGACGATGGCGGCTTTCCGGCCGGGACCGGCTGGGAGGAGGTCGCCTTTCCCGGCGTGACCGACGAGAAGGCCTATGCGCTGGAGATCTCCGGCGATTCGATGCTGCCGCTCTATCGCGACGGCGACACCATCATCGT
>Ga0180223_1001714_pt1 | contig 15610 bp, 15 predicted proteins | sample eDN5th30CKraftOP_FD_151337 | JGI IMG/M metagenome (GOLD analysis project Ga0180223, IMG submission 151337) | Enriched Organic Plus compost microbial communities from Emeryville, California, USA - eDNA 5th pass 30_C Kraft OP (version 2) (version 2) ...
TGCCGAAAAGCACAAACGGCGCGTGCACGTATTGCACGTCTCGACGGCGGCGGAGATGGAGTTCCTTTCCGAGCACAAGGATTGGGCGAGCGTCGAGGTGACGCCTCACCATCTGACGCTCGTGGCACCCGATTGCTACGAGCGGCTCGGCACGTATGCGCAGATGAATCCGCCGGTGCGCGATGGCCGCCACCGCGATGCGATTTGGGCCGGTCTCGCCGCCGGAATCGTCGATGTGCTCGGCTCGGATCACGCTCCGCACACGCGCGAGGAGAAGGACCATCCCTATCCGCAGTCCCATTCCGGCATGACAGGCGTGCATACGCTCGTTCCCATCATGCTCGATCACGTCAATGCAGGGCGGCTCACGCTGGAACGCTTCGTCGATCTGACGAGCCACGGGCCGCAGCGGCTGTTCGGTATTCGCGGAAAGGGCCGCATTGCGGTTGGCTATGATGCCGATTTCACGGTCGTCGACATGAAGCGCGAGGAGACGATCACCCATGCGCAGGTTGCCAGCCGAGCCGGTTGGACACCCTACGACGGCGTTCGCGTGAAGGGCTGGCCGGTGGGTACGTTCGTGCGCGGCCAGCGCGTGATGTGGGAGGGGGAGATCGAAGGCGAGGCGCACGGAGCGCCGGTCGGCTTCCTCGAAGGCTTCTGAGGGGTGAGGTCAGCAGCGGCACTGACGGAAGCCAGTCTCTGCGCTTCCGCCAGCATTCGTTGATTCAATAACGTCCGTAACGCTCATAGCGCTCATAGCGGCGGCGATAGCGCTCGTAGCGGGGGTCTTCATAGCGCCGGTCCTCGTAGCGCCGATCCTCGTAACGCTGGTCCGCCCACTCTTCTTCCTGGTCCTGATCGTCGATGTCGCTCGCGTGCGCTGCAGCTTCATCGTCGTCAGCGGAGGGCGGTGCCGGCTCGTTCTCTCCGCGCGCCAGCGCCTCCTGCTCATCGACGTTCACCGGCTCGTCAGCAGGCGTCGCGCGGACTGCAACGGTTTGCGGCGGGAGTTTCTTCACCACCGTGACCTGGGTGCCGACCTTTGCAAGCGAGGCGAGGTGCAGCACGTGCTCGTTCATCATGCGGAAACAACCCGAAGAAGCGGCGCGGCCGATGCTCTTGGGATCGTTGGTGCCGTGGATGCGATAGAGCGTGCTGCCGAGATAGAGCGCCTTGGCGCCGAGCGGGTTCTTCAGGCCGCCGGTCATCTTGTCGGGCAAACGGGGATCGCGACGGATCATTTCCTTCGGCGGATGCCAGTCGGGCCATGCCTGCATGCGGCTGATGGTTTCGGTTCCGGTCCATGAGAAGCCTTCGCGGCCGACCGAGATCGGATACTGATAGGCTTCGGTGGGCGACAGCACGTAGTAGAGCATGCGCTTCTCGCTATCGATGACGATGGAATTGGCGGGGTAGTCGCTGGTGAAGGCGATTTTGGCCGGAGCCTTGGGGCCGATCGCCGGGCGTGAGCCGCCGCTGCGCACGACGGGTGAGCGGCGCATGCTATCGCCGTAGCCCCAATCGTAGCCGTAGTAACCGTTGCGTTTTTGCTGCCGCGGACGCTGCTCCCAGAACGGGGCGCGTCCGTAGCTCTCCCAGCCATAGAGTTGTGCGGCGGCCGGAGTGAAGTCGGCCCACGCCGCAACTGCTGCCGTTGCCAGGGCTACGCGCCACATCATGCTGCAAGTCCCTCAAAACAAGTTCGCGCCCTTCATGTGGGGCCGCGCCAGCAGGTGACAAGCCGCGATGGCAATTTTTGTCATTGTGCCCGCTACTTATCGCCTCACACGATTTATCCGGGCTATTCGGACTTTTTGAAGGAGTGCCACGTGCCGTCGGCACCGATGGTGAGCCGCCACCACGTCCATTTTTTCGCGGCCCGCATGGTCTTCGCTTCGGCAGGGCTCATCAGCCGCAACAGATCGACCTCCTGCGCGGGTGTCAGCTTGTCGAGATCCGCTTCGGCGAGGTATGGCCAGACATAGATGATGTTGTTCTCGATATCCTTGCCAAGAGGCAGCTCGGCTGCCCGCATGGGCAGGATGTTGGCGAGCACGGCGAGAATCTCCCGGCCGTTTCCGTCCGCGGACGTGGTACGCCAATAGGCGATCGGATCGGTTCCCGCGGGCGCCGAGACTTCGGGCTTCAACTCGTTCCATTCCAGCGGCTCGCGCAGATCCTCGATATTGCCGGACTGCGCCGCGGCAAGGATCGCCTGGCGCATCTCCTCCACCGGAATCGGGAGCGTGCGCGTTTCGGTGGGCGGCTTGCGCACCTTGGGCTTAGCCGACTGTACCGCAGCGGCATCGTTTCCCGCGGCCTTTTCCAGCGCAGGGGCCGCATGGACAACGCCGACTGCCCCCAGTACCAATAGGACAAGGCCCATCCAACGTCCTTCGATGATCTTCATCATCCGCGGACTCCGGTGTTACGCAACCGATTGACCGGCAAATTACGGCGCGCGCCGCGGGCCGGTAAAGGAAGGTGTATGGATTTTCTGCCCAATCCGCTCATCATTCCCGTCGGTATCGTCATCGGAGTTCTTGTCGCCGCCCCCGTCGGCCCCGTCAACGTGCTGTGCATCCAGCGCGCTATCGAGCGCGGATTTTGGGGAGGTATTGCGGCGGGGCTCGGGGCCGTGCTGGGCGACGGGCTGATTGCGCTTTGCGCGGCGCTGGGCGTGGGGGCCATCTCCGGCGCGGTGCAGCATCACCGCATGACCATACAGTTCATCGGCGGATTGGTGCTCGTCGCTTTCGGGTTGAAGCTCTATTTCACCGCGCCGCGCCTGATGGCGATGGCGCCGGCGAACGATCGCCCCGAGACGCTGCGCGATTTCGTCTGGGACATCCCGCAGACGTTTTTACTCACCATCACCAATCCGGGAGCGGTGCTGGGGCTCTTTGCGATCTTCGGCGGCGTATCGACGTTCGTGGAGGTCGACAGCTACGTCGATGCGCTCACGATCGTCGCCGCGGTCATGGCGGGCAGCCTGGGCTGGTGGCTGGGGCTTTCCCATCTCATTGCGCGCTTCCGTCACCGTCTCAGCCTGACGCGGCTGCAGCTCATCAACAAGATTGCCGGCCTGCTGCTGCTAGGGTTCGGGCTGTTGCTGCTGGGTGAGGTCGTCGTAAAGCGCGTGGGGCTGCTGCTCTAGTGGCAGCTACTGTCTCGTCGAATGCAGCGTGAATTCGCCGACGCGGATGCGCCGCTCGAGCCCGTTGGTCAGCTTTACCACCGCTTCTTCGCCGAACTGCGAGACGAGATCGGTCAGCGCCGCGAAGAGCGCCGCATAGGCCATCTGCTCGTTCGGCACACCGCTTTCGGTGCCTTCGTCCCAGGCTTCCAGAATCAGCGACAGCGCCCGGTATGTCGAATCGTCCGCGTCCAAACCTTCGAAAAGCTGCATCGTTCCCCCTTGTGACCGCGGATCCCCCGACAGCTCAGCCGCGGTCGACATTTGACAGCACGCCGGAGCGAGTGCCGATGCAAGGTGCATATCATGGGCTGGGCGGACGCAAAGGGGCGCACCGCGTTCACAGTAAAAATCGGAATGCGAGGAGTGTTGCCGATCCGGGACAGGCGAACGGGAGTGCGGCGAACTCTATGGTACCGAGCGCACGAGCGTGTCCGCGATGGTAGCCCCCTCGGCGAGAAAGCGATTGATCGCGTTCTGAGCCGATGGGCTGCACGTATTATAGGTGCGGCTGTAGCTCTGATAACCTTTATTGAAGGAGCGCGTGAGCCTTGCTTTGCGCAGTGCTGACGTGCCTTCGGCCTGCAGCAGCTCCGACATACGGTCGCGCCACTGCTGGCCTTCGTCGGCGCCGCACAACTCACGCAGATAGTGGACCGCGCCAAGGATTTCCGACAGGCGCAGCAGCCGGTCGTCATAGGGCTTGCTGTCGGGCAAAGCCGCGGCGGGCAAAGCCGCCAAAAGTGTCAGGGCAAGTGCCAGGGCCAGCTGCGTCAAACCGTGGCGCCGGGCGCAGAGGAAGGTGCCGCCGCCCGCAGCAGGTCGGCTGCTCGCAATAGAGGATGTCATCGGGTGATTTTCCACGGGAAGGACACTAGCACCGATTCTGGACCTTCAGGAGGCGAGCTAGCGCGTCTTGCGATCCGATGGAATCGGATCTGATTCACGCTTCGGACTGATGGGGTCCGAAGCGATCAAGGTCTAGCCACGCTCGCCGCCAGCAGCCGCCAAGCCTCCTCGATCACGAATTGCGTGCCCTTCGTCAACGGCAGATCGCGTATTTTATCGAGGGCGAAAAAGCGCGCCTCGCTGGCGTCGCCGCGGGCATGGGGCTCGCCGTCGTCGGCGCGGCCGAAATAGCAGGCGATTACGTAGTGGAGCACAACCGCGCCCGCCTCGTCGCGGTCGATGACATCATAAACCCCGGCGAGGCCCTCGATATGGGCGATGAGGCCGGTTTCCTCGTGTGCCTCGCGGCGGGCTGCATCTTGCGCCGTCTCGCCGGGCTCGATGGCGCCGCCGGGAAGGCTCCACAACCCCTTCGCCGGGTCGCCGCCGCGCTCGACGAGTAGAACGGCCTCGCCGCGAAACAGGACGGCGCTTGCCGCGGCCCGGGGCCAGCGACCGGTTTGGCGGTCGTCGCGATATTCACCTGTCTCGAAGACACCCATGCGGCTTCTCCCGACGCTTCCGAGCGACTACCTTCGGGCGATGTGCACTCGCTATACACTTACATCACCGCCCGAGGCGGTGCGCGGCTATTTTCACTATGTAAACGAGGTGGCCTTTCCGCCCCGCTACAATATCGCGCCGTCGCAGCCGGTCGCCATCGTACGTAACTCGCATCGGGGGAAGCGCGAGATGACGCTCGTGCTCTGGGGGCTCATTCCACCGTGGGTGAAAGATCCGCGCGAGTTCGGTGCGCTGATAAATGCGCGAGCCGAAGGCGCTGCGGGCAAGCCATCGTTTCGCGCAGCGCTGCGCCACAAACGCTGCCTCGTGCCCGCCGATGGCTATTACGATTGGACAGGCGCGGCGGGCGCCAAGCGTCCGCATCTGGTGAAGCCGCGGCGCGGCGGTCCCATCGGGCTGGCGGGAATCTACGAAGAATGGCTCGGCGCGGACGGCAGTGAGATCGAGACAGTGGCGATCCTGACGACGGCCGCTCGCGGTCCGATCGCGCGCTTTGAGGACCGCATGCCGGTGATCATTCCGCCGGAACATTTCGACCTCTGGCTCGATTGCCGCTCCGGTACGATCACGGACATCCAACCTCTGTTGAAGCCAGGTAGCGGCGAGGGCTTCGATGTGATCGAGGTCAGCTCGAAGGTCAACAATCCGCAAAACGAGGGTCCTGAGGTTCAGGAGCCGGTCGTTGCACCGGGACGGTTGCTGTAGCCGGCCCCGCGCGAACCCATTGAAAAATCAACCATAGCATCGGCGTGTAGGCCCGGGTGTGCCTTTGCTGCCCTCGCGCTGCCATCTATTCGAAGCTATGCTGCCCCCGCGCCAGGGGTGAGGAGTTGCGCGGATGGATTACCGGGGGCCGGACCTCAATCTGAAGACGACGCGCCTGGGCGCGGCTTCGCCGGAGGCGCGCCGCGACGCGTCCGGGGCGCCGCCTGCCGCTACGCCCGCACGGCCGGCAAACGTGCGCTCGGCGCCGATCTGGGTCGACGAGACCGTGATCGCATGTGCCAACCACGCCTACGACGTGGCGCTCGCCTACCGCGCCGCGGAGGTGAGCCTCACGCACCTGCTGCTCGCCATGACAAGGGTCGACGCCGCCGCTGCAGCGCTCGACGCGCGGGGCATACGCGTAGGCGCTCTGCGCCGCGAAAGCGCCGTTGCCATTGCAAGCGAGCCCCCGGCCACCGAAGCGGGCGTGCCGCCACGCGGTGCCCGCGAACTCGAGGATGTGCTGCGCCTTGCCTCTTCGCGCGCCTCCCATGCGGGCCGTGCGGCGACGGTCGACGATGTTGTGTTGGCCCTGGCAGACGTCGGCGGCGATCTTCCGGGCGGCGATCTGATCGTGCGCTATGTGCCGCGCGCGAGCCGGGATATCTGGAGCTCCGCCGCCACGTCTTCCCGTCCGCTTGCGACGGCCCTCGGCTTCGAACTGGCCGAGCCCGACCGATCGTCGGTGTCCGGCGTGGCCCCTGCCGCCTCCGCGCCGTCGATCGATCCTGCCGTGCTGCAGAGTGTCCTGGAACGGCTGTCGGCGGTCGAACGCGGGCTTGGCGAAAGGTTCTCTGCCCTCGAGGCAGCGGTTGCGAAGCAGTCTCCGCAGGCACCCGCCGATCTTTCGCCGCTGGAAGAGCGCCTGGCCGCGATCGAAAGCGCACTCAACGCCCGCACCGAAGGCGAGGCGACACAGCCGCTCGATGGGGAAATCGCCCGGCGGCTTTCCGCGATAGACGAGGCTTTGGCGCAGAGTGGCGAGCGCGGGAAGGAGCTGCGTCCGTTCGATGCCGAGCTTTCGCAGCGCCTGTTCGCGATCGAGGATGCGCTGAAGAAGGCGCGGTTGTCCAACGGTGACAAGGAGCATCCGGTCGATGCCGGCATCGCCGGCCGGCTGGCGGCCATCGAGCAAGCGCTGGATGAAGAGCGTGTCGATCGCGCCGACGGGATCACCGCACTTTCCGACGAGATCACGGGGGTACGCAGCGCCGTTCGCCTCGCCGCGCAAGCGGCCGAGCAGGCGCATGCGGGACAGCATGAGCAGGCCAAGCTGCTTGCCGCCGCCCTGGAAAAGAACCGCATCGATTTCTTCACCGGTCTCGACCGCTACCGCTCGGAGATTACAGCAGGCGTTGGCGACCGCGTTGCCGACATCGAGCGCTGGCTCAACGGCAACGCCGACCGGATGACGGCCGCGCAAGCCGCGTACAGCGCGGAGCTGAATGGCGTGCACGAGTCGCTCGTCAGGCTCGGCACGACACAGCATACGCTCGCGAGCGTTCTCGATGGCTGGCACGACGATGAGAGCGGCGAGATCGAGCTCATCAATTCGCGCATCGGTGCGTTGTACGAGGGCGGCGCGAGGCAACACGCAGCCATCGAGAAGCTGACTGCGGACATCGATACGCTGGCGCATCTGGTGCTGGCAGACCGCAGGGGCTCGCGTGGCAGCTTCAGGCGCTGGCTCTACGGCACGGAAGACTGGATCAAGGCGAGCTGGCGCAAGGTCGCCGCGCCGCGGGCAGATGGCGGCGGCAAGAGCCGCTTCGGCTGGGATTTCTGGCGCCGTCGCGAGGAAAGCTGAAGCCATCGCGGGCTAGAGAACCTTGCCGGGATTGAGGATGCCGTTGGGATCGAACGCCGCCTTGATCTGGCGCATCAGCTCGATTTCGAGGGGGCTCTTGAAGCGGCGCAACTCGTTGCGCTTCATCTGGCCGATGCCGTGCTCGGCCGAGATCGATCCGGAGAGTTTGGCGATCACATCGTGAACCGCCTCCGTCATCGGCGTCCACAGTGCAAGGAATTCGGCTTTATCCATGCCTTCGGGCTGCGTGACGTTGTAATGCACGTTGCCGTCGCCGAAGTGGCCGAAGACGACGGGGCGCGCGCCGGGGCAGAGCGTCTGCACGGCTTCGCCGGCCTTGGTCACGAATTCGGCAATGCGCGCGACAGGCACCGACACATCGTGCTTGATGCTGCCGCCTTCCCCGCGCTGGGCTTCCGAGATGCTCTCACGCAAACGCCAGAGCGCCTTCGACTGTGAGAGCGAAGCGGCGATTACCGCGTCGATGACAAGCTCCGCTTGCGCGGCTTCTGTCAAAAGTCGCTGCATGCTCGCATCGGCGAGACCGCCGGCCTCGTGGCTCGACAGCTCGACCAGCACGTACCACGGAGCAGGCGTGCGTATCGGCAGGCGCGTGTCGGGGATGTGCCGCGTGACGAGATCGAGCGCGAACCGGCTCATGAACTCGAAGGCGGTGAGCCCCGTGTGCCCGCGGGCCTCGGCAAGCCTGAAGAACGCACCGACTGCTTCGATGTCAGGTAGCGCGGCGAGCGCCACCGCGGTTTCGACGGGCCGCGGAAAGAGCTTCAGGGCCGCCGCCGTGATGATACCGAGCGTGCCTTCCGATCCGATGAAGAGGTCGCGCAGATCATAGCCGGTGTTGTCTTTTTTGAGCGTGCGCAGTCCATCCCAGATCCGGCCATCCGCGGTCACCACTTCGAGCCCCAGCGACAGGGAGCGCGCGTTGCCATAGGCGAGCACGCCAACCCCGCCGGCGTTCGTCGCCAGCACGCCGCCGATCTGGCAGCTTTCCTCCGATGGCAGGCTCAGCGGGAAGAGCCGTCCGGCAGCTTCAGCCGCGGCCTGCGCTTCAGCGAGCGTCACGCCCGCCTCGACGATCATCGTGCCGCCGACCGCATCGACCGCGCGCACCCGGCCGAGCCGTGACAGTGACAGCACGACTTCGCTGCCGTCGTCCGCCGGGATCTGCCCGCCGACGAGCCCGGTATTGCCGCCCTGGGGGACGATGCCGATACGGGCGTCGTTCGCGATGGCGAGCAGGTCCGCGACCTCGCGGGTCGAGCCGGGACGCACCACCAATGCCGGACGGCCGACATACAGTCCGCGCAATTCATGCACGAATGGAGCCTGCTGCTCGGGATCGACGAGTGCGTGGGCGGCGCCGACGACATCTGCCATGCGCGCAAGCGCTGCGGTGCGCTCGTCGCTCGTCGAAGGCCGGCCGGTCGTGTGCGAGGCGGACACCTGTGAACTCGTCCTCTGTCGGCGCGAGATTTGCCGCAATTGGCGCCTTTCGGCAAATCGTGCCTGCAACCTTATGCGTACTACTCGCTAACGGGTGCCTGTGGCCGGGGGGCGGCGGCCCGCCGGAGACGATCGTTGATCGCCTCGCCGAGGCCTTCGGCCGGGATGGGCATCACGGCGATGGCCTCGGCGCCACTGGCATCGAGGTCGCGCAATGCTGCGAAAAGGTTCGCGGCTGCTTCGGCGAGGTCTCCCGCGGGGCTCAGGTTGATGACAGGACCTTGCTCGGTAGGGAGCGGCGTCGGTCCGAATGCCAGCAACGCTTCACCGGGCCGGATGTCATGGGCTTCGAGCCGGACGCCGGCCCGCGGCGCATAGTGGCTCGTGAGCTGGCCGGGGGCGTTGGGGCGCTCCGCGTCGGGGCTGCAGCGCACGATCTTCACGCCGAGCGCGGCCTCGATGGCTTCGACCGTTACCGCGCCCGGCCGCAGCAGCACGGGTGCTTCACCGCGCGCATCGAGGATCGTCGATTCAAGGCCGTGGGCGGTGGGGCCGCCATCGAGGATCATCGCCAGCTCATCGCCGAACTCGGCTTCAACGTGAGCTGCCAGCGTGGGGCTGATCCGTCCCGACCGGTTGGCGGAAGGGGCGGCGAGCGGCCGGTCCGTCGCGGTCAGCAGCGCGCGGGCGATGGGGTGGCTAGGCGCGCGCACAGCAACGCTGGAAAGCCCGCCGGTGACGAGATCGGAAAGCGGAGAGGTGTCACGCTTGTCGAGCACGAGCGTCAGCGGACCGGGCCAGAAGGCATCTGCGAGGCGATGCGCGAGCGGCGTGAATACGACGTGCGTAGCCGCTGTCGCGGCGTCCAGCACATGCACGATGAGCGGGTTGAAGCGCGGGCGGCTTTTGGCGGCAAATATCCGGGCGACGGCCCGGCCATTGGTCGCGTCGGCACCGAGACCATAGACGGTCTCCGTCGGGAAGGCGACGAGCCGGCCTGCGCGCAGATGCCCGGCGGCGGACGCAATCGCCGCTTCCGTTGCTTTCGCCGCCGCTTTTGGGGCCTCGCCCATGGTTCGGGTCTCCTTCCGGCGCCTCTCATAGCCCCTCGGGCTGAATTCTGTCCAAAGGGCGTGTAGTCTCGCCCGTGAAACAGGATGGGATGGATGGGCCTCACTTTGGCAACGGGACGGCTGTTGGGGCGGCTGGCGGCCTGCGCGGCTTTGCTTTTCGTGGTTTCCGTGACGGCTGCGCAGGCGGGCTGGTTGTCGCGCCTCGCGCGGATCGGGGGCGAGGCCGGCGAGGTTGGCGCCAAGGCGACACGCATCGGCATCGTCGACCTCGAACGCGCGGCAGCGCATCTGCGGACGCTGCCGGCGGAGGCGCGCGGCACGGCTCTCGCGGCGCACGCGACCCCCGAGGGCCATTGGAAATTCGTCAATCGCGATGGGGACGTCTTCACTGCGGGTACGCCTGCCGAACTCCAGCGCGCCGTTCCGACCTTGCTGCCGCAGTCCACACTGGGCAGCCGGCTCGACATCTATCTCGGAGAGGAGACGGTCTTTCGCGACCGCGCCCTGTTGAAGGAGCTGCCGTCCGGTGCGCGGCTGCATCTCGTTGCGGGCAGTGACGCCTATCCGCTGCGCGCGGTCGCAACGGGTGGTGCAAGCGAAGTCCTCTATGCGGAAATGCGACCGCATCTGCTCGTGGAGTTGCGGGATGGGGCGCTGTTTAACGAGGCGGTGGCGCAGCTCGAGCGGCCGCTATCCCGGTCCAGTATCCGAACGCTCGCGCTGGAGCCGGGCGCAACGCCTACGCTGTCTTCCTATCCGCGCATCGATGTCGACAGCAAAGCGGCGCTGGTCGACGCCGTGGACCCCGCCGCGCTTGCGGGTGCCTTGACGTCGGTGCGCGGACAGACAGTACTGGTTACGGGGCGTGTGGAGGACAACTTACTTTATTTCCGCCCTTCCAGCGGGGCGGAGCAGAGCATCAAGCTTTCCGAGTTGAAACGCGCCGCGGCGGATGCGGACGTCAATCTCGTGCTCCTGCACGCCGCTACGCCCAACCAGCCGGGTGGCAGGAACTGGCTCTGGCAGCGGATTGCCGTCGGCGGCCTCGACGAGGCCCTGAAGCGGGCGACGCTCGGCGATTTCCTCGACGCGCTCGGTGCGCGCCATGGCACATTCCACGTCGGTGTGGAGCGCGACGGCATGGGACGTGTCGCGGTGAGGGCGCAGCCCGACCGGTCGATGGGCGAGCCGATCACCGATATGGTCGGCGGGCTGTGGTCGAGCACCGTGTCGGGCCTCACCGGCAACGTCGTCACCTCCGCGGTAGAAGTGCACGCGCGCGATGAGGCACGCCAGCAAGAACTCGACCTGCGCATCGTGCCGTTCGTTCCGGCATGGATTCAGTTCCTCTATGTGTTCGCCCTCGCCGCCGGCATTCTAGGCTGGCCGGTGACGAGCGCCTGGTTCGCGCGCATCTGGCCACGGGAGCAGCGCTCGGAATATCGTGGCGGGCTCGGCTATCGGGCAGCCCAGGTGGCTCGCTTTATGGCAAGCCTGTTCGTATTTGCTCCGCTCGCAGGTTTTCCGGCGCTGCTGGTGAGCTTGGCGCTGCAGGCCTGGGGCGTGGCGATGCTTCCCGTCAAAGGCGTTCGATGGCTGCTATCGCGCGGTGCTGAAGTCCGCGCCGGATAGTGCGCCTCTTTCGGTCGAGGGTGTCTCCGGGTTACGATGCCACCTCCGCAGCGAAAGCGCAGAAAGGCGGCATAACGGACGATGGCAACGCTCCTTCTCACGCACCCGTCTTTCCTGGAGCACGACACCGGCTACGGGCATCCGGAACGCGCCGACCGTATGCGGGCCATCGACAAGGTGCTGTCGCACGAGATTTTTGCGCGGCTGGTGCGCGAAGAGGCGCCGCTGCGCGAAGACGTGGAGGAACAGATCCGACTTGCGCATCCGGCCGCGCATCTGGAGAAAATCCGGGAGGCGGCCGAGCGGGTGCGAGGCCGGGAGCATCCGACGTACATCGACGGGGATACGCTCGTTTCCAGCGGCACGTGGGATGCGGCGCTGCGGGCGGTGGGCGCAGGACTTGCCGCCGTCGATGCCGTCATCGAGGGCCGCGCGGCGAATGCGTTCTGCCAGGTGCGCCCGCCTGGGCACCATGCCGAAAACGACAAGGCGATGGGCTTCTGCTTCTTTTCCAACGCGGCCATCGCGGGGCTTTATGCCCGCGCCAAGCATGGGGCGGAGCGCGTCGCCGTCGTCGATTTCGACGTTCATCACGGCAACGGCACTCAGGACATCTTCTGGTCCGACAAAGACTTGTTTTACGGCTCGACGCACGAGATGCCGCTGTTTCCCGGTACGGGCGCGGTGGACGAGCGGGGCGTCGGCAACATCACGAACGCACCGTTGCGCGCCGGCGACACGGGCGAGCGGTTCCGCGAGGCTTTCGAATCGCGCATCCTCCCCGCCTTGCATGACTTCGGCCCGGACATACTTATCGTCTCGGCTGGCTTCGATGCCCATCAGGCCGATCCGCTGGCGAATTTGCGGCTGGTCGAGGCCGATTATCTCTGGGCAACGGAGAAGCTCGCCGCCGTGGCGCGGCGCCATAGCGGCGGCCGCATCGTCTCGATTCTGGAAGGCGGCTACGATCTCAATGCGCTGGCACGCTCCGTCGCCGTGCACGTCAAGGCGCTGATGGATGCGGGCGCCTGAACGCCAATCGAACCTAGGACGCAGTATGGAATCTCCTTCCAACACGCCTGCCAAGCACGCGGATATCGGCGACATGACCTTCGAGCGCGCGCTTAAGGAACTGGAAAGCATCGTGACACGGCTGGAGCGCGGCGACGTCGAGCTCGAGGAATCCATTGCCATTTACGAACGTGGCGAGGTGCTGAAGGCGCATTGCGACCGCCTGTTGCGGCAGGCGGAGGCCAAGGTCGAGAAGCTCGCTTTCGGATCGGATGGGTCGATCAAGGGCACCGAGCCGCTCGATCCGCAGTGAGCTTCGCTGCCGTGCGGGGCGCGCGGCGGGCGTAGGGAAAAGGTCCGTATCATGGGCATTTGCCTGCGGCTTATGGTCATCAGAAACAAATGGTTGCGTGGGAATTCTATTGTGAATTGCAGGGTTAGGGGATCATTTGCCGGTCGTCTGCGTGCGACGCGAAAAGTCCCACTAGCCTGCGTGTGTTGCCCCCATTAGGGTGCGCGCCGGCTCGAAGGCGGGGGGAGGCGATGAATGCTTTTCGCCAGCTCCTTCGAGCCGTGTGTTGAAAAAATGGGGAGAAGACCATGAAGTCTTTGATGGCCGTCGCCGTGGCTCTGAGCAGCCTTGCCGTCGTCAGCGTTGCCACGACCACTTCGGCCGAGGCCCGCCACGTGAAGAACCATCATCATCACGCCAAGCACTACAAGGCGCACAAGTGCAGCAAGTTCAAGCACAACATGCGCAAGTACCGTAAGTGCCGCGCGCACCGCTAATCGCGGGCCGTTAGGCTTTACCTGAAGCGCGGCTCCCCCCGGAGCCGCGCTTTTTTATTGGCGCTTTTTATTCGTACTCCGCGGCGATTGCGCCCTTGCAGGGGCGCGGCAGTGTGACATAACTGTAGAATGCCGACAGAACGGGATGCCTCGGTGGACAGTGCGCCCAAGACGCCGCTTCTCGATCGCGTCAAGACGCCCGAGGACCTGCGCAATTTAGACGAATCCGAACTTCCTCAACTCGCTGCCGAGTTGCGCCAGGAAACGATAAACGCCGTTTCCGTGACGGGCGGGCATCTCGGCGCCGGCCTCGGTGTCGTGGAACTGACGGTCGCGCTGCACTGGGTCTTCAACACCCCGCACGACCGCCTCGTCTGGGACGTCGGCCACCAGACCTATCCGCACAAGATCATCACCGGACGGCGCGACCGCATCCGCACGCTGCGCGCACCTGGCGGGCTTTCCGGTTTCACGCGCCGCTCCGAGAGCGAATACGATTCGTTCGGCGCGGCCCATTCCTCCACGTCGATTTCCGCCGGCCTCGGCATGGCCGTCGCACGTGAGCTCGAAGGGCGCGACAACAACGTCATTTGCGTCATCGGCGATGGCGCGATGAGCGCCGGCATGGCGTACGAGGCCCTGAACAACGCCGGTGCGCGCGATGAGCGGCTGATCGTCGTCCTCAACGACAACGACATGTCGATTGCGCCGCCGACGGGGGCGCTGAGCGCTTATCTCGCCCGCATCACCTCGAGCGGCACATATCTCTACCTGCGCGACATCGCCAAGCAGCTTGCGCGTCAGCTGCCGAAGAGCTGGGAGCGGAGAGCCGCGCGCGTCGAGGAATACACGCGTCATCTGTGGCAGGGCGGCGCCTGGTTCGAGGAACTCGGCTTCTACTATGTCGGCCCCATCGACGGACACAGCTTTGATCATCTGCTGCCCGTCCTGAAGAATGTGCGCGATGCCCACCAGGGCCCGATCCTCGTTCACGTGGTGACGAAAAAGGGCAAGGGCTACGCGCCGGCCGAAGCTTCCGACGACAAGTATCACGGCGTTTCGAAGTTCAACGTCGTTACGGGCGCGCAGGTCGTCGCCAAACCGAAGGCGCCGACCTATACGCGCGTGTTCGCCGACAGCCTCGTCGCCGAGGCAAAGAAGGACGACCGCATCGTCGCCATCACCGCGGCAATGCCGGACGGCACCGGGCTCGACGTGTTCGGCAAGGCGTTCCCCGAGCGGACGTTCGATGTGGGCATCGCGGAGCAGCACGCCGTTACGTTCGCGGCGGGGCTTGCGGCTGAGGGCCTGAAGCCGTTCGCGGCCATCTATTCCACCTTCCTGCAGCGCGCGTACGATCAGGTCGTGCACGATGTCGCCATTCAGGGGCTGCCGGTGCGCTTTGCCATCGACCGCGCGGGGCTCGTCGGGGCCGACGGTCCGACCCATGCGGGTGCGTTCGACGTCGCCTATCTTTCGTGCCTTCCCGGCATGGTCATGATGGCGGCCGCCGACGAGGCCGAGCTGATGCACATGGTGGCCACCGCGGCCGCCATCGACGACCGGCCGTCTGCGTTCCGCTATCCGCGCGGCGAAGGCTTCGGTGCGCCGCTGCCGGCGGAGGGCATTCCGCTCGAAATCGGCAAGGGCCGTATCCTGCGCGAGGGAACGGCCGTGGCGCTGCTCGCCCTCGGTCCGCGGCTCCACGAATGTCTCAAAGCCGCGGATCAGCTCGCGGCGTTCGGGCTTTCCACCACTGTCGCGGATGCGCGCTTCGTCAAGCCGCTCGATGGGGACATGATCCGCCGCCTCGCACAGAACCACGAGGTTCTCGTCACGGTGGAGGAGGGCTCCATTGGCGGCTTCGGTAGCCATGTGCTGCAGTTCCTCGCCGAGGGCGGCCTGCTGGACCGGGGCCTCAAGGTGCGCTCGATGGTGCTGCCGGACATCTTCATCGAGCACGGCAAGCCCGATCAGATGTACGAGCAGGCGGGTCTCAATGCCTCCGGCATCGTAACGACCGTGCTGGGCGCGCTGGGGCGCGAGACCCTTTCCGGCGCCAGCCGCGCCTGATCCTCTTGCCAACGACGCCGATGGGGACGCGTGCTACGTGGGTGGCGCGCGAAAGCCGTGACATGCGCTGCCGTTTCGCCGGTTGCCCACACGCATAAATCGGAATGAGCGCTCGCACCCTCGCGGGCCGCTGGGCGCCGAGGCATGCAAAGAGCGGGGGAGACGGGGCGTAAAGGCACCGCGTCAGTTTAGTTTTTATGCGGCGCTTTCACGCCCCGTCGCGCAGAGTGGCGCGGCCGTCCGATTGCGGGTGCCTTACTCCCGTACCGGTTGGGTGCCGGCTCCTGACGGCTCGGTACACCGGCGGCTTCGGGACGTTACCCC
>Ga0180223_1001715_pt1 | contig 15609 bp, 26 predicted proteins | sample eDN5th30CKraftOP_FD_151337 | JGI IMG/M metagenome (GOLD analysis project Ga0180223, IMG submission 151337) | Enriched Organic Plus compost microbial communities from Emeryville, California, USA - eDNA 5th pass 30_C Kraft OP (version 2) (version 2) ...
GGGTGCGGCGCATGCGGCCGTCCTCGCCGGCCAGCTCCGTCGGCAACGTCACCTCGAACTCCGTCAGCGGCGGCTGGTAGGTCACCGGCCGGCCGTTGACCGTCACCTGCACACTTTCGGGGATCAGGACGGCCCGCAACGCGTCGAGGATCTCCTCGCCGTCGGCGTGAGTGATCGCCAGCAGGCAGCGCACCTCGGTCCCCTGCGCGCGTTTGCGGCGAGGGTACCGGCGCCGGCCGCCGTCCTTGAAGATGACGGTGCCGCTGGTGGTGTGGATGCTCGCCTCCTCGCAGAGCGCGAGCACGTACTTCTCCCCGACGTTCCAGCGTCCTCGCAGCTGCGCCTGATGGCGCTTGTGCGAAGGCGCAAACAACGTCCATGCATGATGCAGGCGATCCCCGAACCCTTCGGGGTCGTCGTCGGCGATCACCACCAGCACCTGCTTGCGCCCGGGCACCGGTTCCACGGTGACGTCGATCCGCCGGGCGTGGGTGTCAAGGCTGTTCTGCAACAGCTCATGCCCGACCCAGCCGTACCCGCGCCGTCCCATCACCGCGGCCAGCCCAGCCGGGTCGACCTCGAACATCGGATCCATCTCAAAGCTCCTCCCCAGCCGGCTGAAACGCTGCAGGTCGGTGTTGCCGTCTTGGACGTTTGCCTTACATATTCTACCGGACTGTCAAATCGCGACCTGTCGCGCGTGCCCTCGGATTCCGCTCTACAACTGCGATTTCGGCGGTGCTTTCATGCTGCTCATAGGTGCGATTGATGTAGGGCTTGGTGTCCGCTTGAGCAAATCCGGCGTCGGCGTGTGCGGCATGGCAGGTTGACCGCATGGCCCAAGCTGACGGTTTCCCCATGCCTCCCGTGACCATCTCCAACACCGGCGTGCGGGTGACCGTCGGTCCGTCTCGCACGAAGATCGCCACCCGCGACGGCGAGGAGATCAACATCCAGGCTGCTGACTGGACTGACTTTGCCGTGGCGGTCGCGGCGATCGAACCGTACGACCGCTGATCGTCACCTCGGGCCCTGTCTCGGGTCGCCCGGTGCGGCGTGTCACCTGGGTCAATTTCGTTTCGTCTGAGGCCTCTGGTGGGTCAACCAAATTGACCCACAACTCTTAAGTGGGGATCCGGTTCTAGGTAAACCTAGAACCGGGCGGCCTGCGGCCGCCCGCTCATGGAGAAAGGCAGATTCGAGAACGGTCGGGGAGCGGTCAGCCGAGGCGGGCGAACCCGACCAGCTCTGAGAGGTTGCGATCCACGCGCTGGACGCGATCTGAGCTGTTGCCTTCGATGAGGGTGATGTTGCCGTCGGGCTTGACGGATTCGACGATGCCAATGTGCTCGTCGAACAGGGCCAGGTCCCCAGGTAGCGGCTGCCCGCTGGTCGGGATGAACTTGCCGGTGCGTTGCGCCCAGTCGGTGATGTTGTCGACCAGGCCCATCCCCTGCCCGTAGTCGCCGATCGGCACCCCGGCCTGCTTAGCGATGTAGGAGGTGAAGTACGCACACCACGGCTGCCCGCCCATCGCGCCCTGCGTGGCGGTGCGGTAGCGAGCGATGTCCGGACTCTCATTGGACCCCGGCGGGTCCTCCACGACGTTGCGCGCCAGCTCCTGCTGAGCGAGCGCGACCATCCGCTCCCCGACCGTGCTGGACGCCGAAGCTGCGGTCGTCAAGGGCGCGGCGGCCGGCGATCGAAGCACGGAGACGCCGGGCAGCAACGCGACGTTGCCGCCGGCGGCGGGCGGGGTCTGCGTGAGCATCTGCTGGGCCAGCGCGGCAGAGAAGTCCGCGGGCGCGGGCGCCGCTTGCGGGGCGGCGGCGCCGCCGACGGCGGACGCCCGCAGCGACGGGTCGATCATCGCCTGCAGCTGGGAGATACGCGCGATCGCAGCGTCGAAGGACATCGGTCTCAACTTGCCGCAGCCGGGCGGGTTGGCGCTCATCTTCGCGTTCGGCTGGCCGGGCTGGCGCGACCGCCTAGGCTTGCGCGCATGGCCGGCTCCGAACGCCCGGACAGCAGCGACATGCTGGTCGCGCTCGCGGAGACCGTCAAGCGCAAACCCGACGGCTGCGACTGGGCGGCCAGCGGTGAGCTGCGCGACTTCATGCAGGATCGCTGGCAGGTCCAGGAGACGGTTGCCTGGGTGACCGCGCGCCTGCAGGAGGCCGCCCGCGCCGGGAAGGCGCGCAGGATCCGGCTGGTGACGACCGCCCGCTCCGGGCGCAAGCGCACCGTCGGCTACGCCTCGCCCCCTCTCGCTTCTAGGTGGGCTGAAATCCGCGCTCTCAGTGCGGCGCGGAACGTATGTTCTGGTCAGTGAGCGACGCTCCGACCATCCAGCAGGCGTTCCGTTTCGCGCTCGACCCGACGGTCGAGCAGGAGCGGTTCCTGGGCGCTTGCGCGGGTGCGTCGCGGTTCTGGTTTAACCAGGGCCTCGCGCTCGTCAAGCGGCGCCTGGACGAGCGCGCCGGCGGCGCGGAGGTTGACGTGCCCTGGTCCTACAAGTCGCTCTGTGTCGCGTTCCGCGGCGAGGCCATCAAGGATGAGTTGGCGCCGTGGCGAGCCGAGGTGGTGGCCGGTTCCTACCAGGCCGGCCTCGAAGCGCTCGGCAAGGCGTTGCAGAACTACTCGGCCGCGCGCAAGGCCGGGCGCCACGTCGGCTTCCCGCGCTTTCGCGCGAAGGGTCGTTCGCATGAGGCGGTCATCTTTCAGCGTCCGCGCCTGGCCGACAGCCGGCACGTGATGCTCGACCGCCGGCTCGGTCCGCTGCGTACGAAGGAGTCAATGCGCAAGCTCTGCCGCTTGCTCGACCGCGACCCGAACGCGCGGGTGATGCGCTCGACCGTGCAGCGCGTGAACGGTGGGTGGGTCATCAGCTTCACCGTGCAGCGCGCAGCCAAGCAGCGGCGCGCGCGCCGCCCGAACGCCGTCGTCGGCGTGGACGTCGGTCTCGCGCGCCTGGCCACGCTGTCGACCGGTCATGTGACCCAGAACTCGCGGCCGTTGCAGGCGTCTTTGCGCTCGCTGCGCCGTTTGCAGCGCCAGCTCGACCGCCAACGCCGCGCGATCAACCCGGCCAACTACCACGCGGACGGACGCGCGAAGAAGGGCTGCAAGACCTGGGTGAAGTCTCAGCGGATGCTGCGCACCGAGCAGCGCATCGCCGCGCTGCACGAGCGCGTGGCGAACCTGCGGCGCGAGCAGGCCCACCAGCTCACCACCTTGCTGACACGCGAGTTCGGCGTCATCGGTGTCGAAACGCCCGCGGTGAAGAACCTGCTCGCAAACCGCCGCCTCGCCCGGCACATCTCCGACGTCGGCTGGGGCGCCATCCTGGCGCAGCTCAAGTACAAGACCTCCTGGGCGGTCGGCAGCCTGCTGGTGGCCGCCGACCGGTTCTACCCCTCCTCGAAGACGTGTTCGTCCTGCGGCGCAGTGAAAGCCAAGCTGCGCCTGGCCGATCGGGTCTTCACCTGCGATGACGAAGCCTGCGGGAACGTGCAGGACCGCGACCTCAACGCGGCCCTGAACCTCGCCCGCATGGCCGAGCAGCACGCGCAGGCGGAGGGCATCAACGCATACGTGGCCCGCACCGGACGGTTCACGCCAACAGCGCGCGGAGGGCAGGTCAGCCTCGTCCACTTGGACGAGCACAGCCCGTTGAAGCGCGAAGGCCCCTCGGGGTCATCCCAGCGCGGCGACGCGCTGGCTCTCGCCGCCTAGCATGCGGATTTCCGCACACTAAGAAGCGAGAGGGGGCGCCTGGCAGCTCGTGAAGCAGCCGCCGCAGCCGCCGGCGGCGGTCAGCGAACGGGAACGCCGCCGCCGCGAACAGGGGTTGGGGATCGGAGCGCTGCTGGTCGAGCCCGCCCCGCCAGACGGCAGCGACTAGCCGTCCGGGTCGCCGAGGTAGACGGGGCGCAACCGCGGGATGATCGCCCGCATGTCCGCTTCCAGAGCCTTCTCCCCGGCCTTGTAGTAGGCGCCCCACAACGACAGGGTCGAGCCTTCCTGGCGCCACATCAGCCCGCAGACATGCCCACAGACCCGCGTCACGGTTCGCTCCCCGACTCTGAGCTTGCGGGGCGCGACGACGGATTGATGGCGCGCTTGGCGCAAGATCCGCCGGTAGTCGCTGGCCGGGCCACGATCGACTTCCAGGTAGCTGCGATCCGCCAGCTGCCACACCAGCGACCAGGATCCGCCCCGCTCGGCGGTGAACGTCGGCTGCACGGAGGAGATCCGCGCCGGCGTCTGCGTCGGGAACAGCACCGGCGCGTACGCGGGGTTGCGCGCGGTCTGTCGCATGTTGTCCGGCGGCTGCTGCGCGGCGGCGTGCGCGGCCGACGCGGCAGCCAACGACACGATCAGGGCGGCCGTGGCGGCCAGCGGCCGGCGGATCATTCGAGGGCTCCCTCGGCGGGCTGGTAGGCGCCGGCGGGGATCGGCCAAGGCTCCTCGCCGAGCTGGGCGCGTTCCTCGTTGACCCGGCACATGCAGCTTTCGCAGATCGGTCGCTTGGGGCCGTCCGGGACAGGCCACGGGTGGGAAGGCACCAGTGTCGGATTGAACTGGAACGGCTGCTCGCAGATCATGCACGGGCCGGTTGCGTAGTACGCCATCGGCGGGCACAACTATCGTCCCGCGCGGACGCAGTCAACCGGTCAGGCCAGCGCGAGCTGCTGGGCCCGGTCGGCGAGGTCGGCGACCGCCGCGTCGATCGTGTCGTGCACCCGCTCACCGAAACGACCGGCGGTGATGACGACGTTTCCGTGGCGCCAGAACCCGGGCGGGCAGGAGATCACCGTGGGCAGACCGCGGCTGAGGGCGAGGCCCAGTTCCAGCAGGGTGATCGGGCTTCTCGTGCCGGCCTCGAAATGGAAGAAAACCAGGTCAGCGTGATCGAGGATCCCGTCAAGCTCCCAGGTGACCTGCTCGTTGAACGGCGCGAAGTCCGGGGTTTGCGGCCAGCTGGCGTCCCATTCCTCACGGCGTGGTGACAGCAGCGTGCCGGGGGCCGCGGCGAGCTGCTCGGCGACCTGCGCCTGCCAGTCTGAGGCAGCGCCCATCTCGATGCTGCCCGCGCAGAACACCAGCGGGCGGGGAAGCCCGGCGGCGGGGACTGTCTCAGGGGAACGAATCAGGTCCATCTGCCCATAACCTACCTCGCTGGACGTCTCCCCGCCCGGTCCAGTGAGGTGTTCGCCGTGTTGCCCGCTGTCGCGCTAGGTTCGCCGGGATGATCGAGCGGGTGCTGTTCGCCTCCAACAACCCCGGCAAGCTGGAGGAGATCAACGCGTACATGACCGGCGCGGGCGTCGAGGTGCTCACCCCTGAGGATCTCGGGGTTCAACTCGACGTTGAGGAGACCGGTGAGACGTTGGAGGCCAACGCCGAGGTGAAAGCGCTGGTGTGGGCGGCCGCGGCGCCGGAGCTGGCGGTTCTGGCTGATGACACCGGGTTTGAGATTGATGTGCTCGGCGGGCAGCCGGGGATCTTCGTGCGCCGCTGGAAGGATCAGCGCACCGAGATGACCGACGAGGAGATCCGCGACCACTGCATGGACGTGATGGCCGGCGTCCCGCCCGCCCGCCGCGGCGCCCAACTGCGCTCGGTGATCGCCGTCGCCCGCCCCGGCCAGCCGGTCGCGTTCTGCGAGGGTACGCTGCGTGGGCGGATCGTCACCCGACCAGCGGCGCTGACCCATCCGGGCCTTCCGATCGAGTCACTGCTGTGGGTTGACGAGTGGGGCATGCTGCTCGGCGCGCTGCGGGATCTTCCCGTCGCTGAACGCCAACGGCTGCTGACCCATCGCACCAAGGCGGCCCGGGCGGCCGTTGAGCTGCTCAGCCGCGCATCTCCCTGACGACGCCGGCGCCGGCTACCTGCTGAACGTTGTGGTGTAGGTGCCGCCGTCGAAGGTCACGCGCGGCGGAGTGGAGGACTGCACCTCAACGAGCCGGCGTCCATAGGTGGAGATGATCGGAGTGTGGGCCGGCTTGCCGAGCTGGTTGTAGGAGCAGGAGAAGTTCGGGGTGCGGCTCGTCGACTGGCAGGTGTACGGGTAGCCTTGAATGCGCAGCTGCTCGTCAGGTCGCAACGTGAGGACTCCGGCGGCGCTGGCTGTGGCGACGATCGCCACCATCGCCGTGATCAAGCAAGCCACCAACGTACGCATCAGGCACCTCCACGGTTGATCGGACGCGCGCGACTCTAACGCCGCAACCCCGGACAAGCCACGTCTCAGGCGCGGTCAGCTGCGGCGGGCGTCCAGCGCTTGCAGGCGGATCTGCACGAGCAGATCGTTGATCATCCGCATGTCCGCCTGGTCGGGCAGCACGCTGGGGACCGTCTGCAGCTGCTCGTCCAAGGTCTGCCAGTGAGCGGCGATCCTCTCGAACGGCGCCTGCTCCCAACGCTCGTAGCGTGCCGGGTCGGTGACCTTGACTTGCATCTCGCCGGCGGCGAGCAGATGGGTTCCCTGCTCCATCAGCCGGAACAGATGCCGGATGGTCTTCGCCCGCTTGGCCGGGCTCATGGTGCCGGTGGTCTCGTTGCGTTCCAGGTCGCGCATATTCCCCATCGCGAACCCGGCGTAGGTGGCGCGAGCTTGCTGGCTCAGGAACTGGTCGCGATGAGCGAGCACCAGATCCCCTTCCGGGCTGCAGGTCAGCGGCGAGCTGTACAAGCATTCCAGCTGCTGAGGGCCCGCTTTGATCGCGGTCAGCCACAGGAACTTGCGCAGCTCGTAGGCGACCAGGTCATACGCGCGATCTTCGAGCTGGTCGGAGGGGCGGTCCATTCCCATCAGAGTGAGCGGATCGGCGAGATAGGCGCCGCGGACGTCCAGGTCGGACTCGTCGTGCGCGAGCCCGTAGGACATCGACCCGCCGACATGCAGGAACAGCACCTGCTTGCCGTTCAGGCACGGGCGGCTAAGCACGGCGTCGATCTCCGCCGGCAGCGACGCCAGCCTCGCCGCGCTGATGTTCGGGTTATCGGCGGCGATCCGCTCAGCGGCCAGCGCGGAGGATGACGAGGCGACGGTCAGCGTCGCCGCGCCGCCAGCGCCGCCATTGGGGTCGTCGCCTTTGCCCATAACCTGAACGTACGTGCCCGCCGCACGTTCTGCCTGGCAGAGCCGGTCAGGCGGCCAGGTTCTCGATGATCGGGCGGTCCGCCCAATGGCTGCCGCTGGCAAGCAGGCAATCGAGGAACTCTGGGCGGATCCACTTGAAGCGACCGGTGACCTGCCCGTCAGCTTCGGCTTTCACGTACAGCCCCTCCATCGCCTGGCCGGGCAGCGTCTCGACCAGAGCGTCCGAGCCCTGGACGCCGGCGCGCTCGGCCTGAATGAGCAGCCGTTCGCGGTTGCGCGCGCTGCGCAGGACGGAATCGCCGGCCAGTCCGCCGAAGTCCGCTTGGCCGGCGGGCCCTGCGTGCAGGACGGGGCCGCTGCTGATCCCGGTGCCGTCCAGCATCCGCCGGCGGGTGGGGGTGTCCAGCCAGCGGCCGGTGCCGCGGTCATGGATGTCGTATTCCAGCAGCAGGTCGGGGAGCGCGTCGTAGAAGACAGTGTGCTTGGCGAGCATCCACTCGCCGTGCAGGACGTAGCGGTCCTCCAACAGATCGGCGAGCAGGTCGGCTCGGGCTTCACACCAGGCGCGCAGCGTCCGCCATTCGCGCGGGAGCGGGTCGGTCAGCCATTGGCCGCGGTGGGCGATCCACAAGCGCGCGTCGGAGTCGAAGCTGATCGCGCAGTGGCTGGCGTCCAGCTTCTCCTCCACGACGACGTTCGTGTCGGCGGGCAGCGACACGTCGTCGGGGCTGTCGCGACCGGCGGAGCCTTGCAGATGCAGCGTCCGCGGCGGTTTGGCCAGCGTCGGGCCCATCCCGGTCGCCTACCGGCGGGCGTGAGGTCGGGCGGGGCCGTCCAGCAGCTCGTCGAGCTGGCGTTCCAGCTCGCGGTCATCGCCGCCGGGGGCGACGATCTTGGAGGTGCGCACGCCGAAGTTCTCAACCGTCGGGGCCGGGTCGAAGTTCGGGAAGATGAGACGGATCAGCGAAGTCACGGTCTAATGACAGGTTATCAGCGCCGGTCAGCTGCCCGCGAGCGCCTGGGCCAGTTCGGTGCCGCAGTCAGACTCGCACACAACCACGTTCTCACCGTCACGCAGGAGGAGGCTGCGCCTGGTCAGGATTCCGCGGGACGCGTAGACTTCAACCAGGGCGACCCGTCCCGGCTCAACTCCCCATGTGCGCGCCGGGTGGGAGGCACTGACGGATTTCCCAGCTTCGTCAACGCCTGGGAAGCGATCGATACGATCAGGAATAGGAACGCTCATCGCGATGTTCCTGACTTGCGCGTTTGTCGGCGATCCGACGCCCACGTACATCATTGCCGCGAATACTGACAGGGACGCTGCTATGCCTGAGGAAAGGATGAAAGCGCCGCGGTTCCATGACGAGATCAGTCTCGATCCTGCCAAGTTGACAAGGAGCGCCAAGCCAAGAACCATGGCGCCGAGAAGCGGGATCAAGAAGGGAACTACCTCGACGGGCATGCATGATCCTATGCCACATGATCGCAGCCCGATGGCCGCTGTGCAGGTTCGACTCATGGCGGCAGGCGCGGGATCACCCCGTCAGCCTGCCGCCATGGGATGCGCCGAGAGGTGCCTCTCAGCGCGGCCGGGCTGCTAGGCGTTCGCCCCGCACACCGGCCATGGCGCCCAGCCGCGGCTCTGGAAGAGCCGGAAGGCGCGGACGTCCTGCTCGGCCGCTGAGGCCTGGTTGGCGGTGCCGGAACCGCCCATGGCGATCCAGGTGCCGTAGTCGAACTGGTAGGCGCCGTAGAAGCCGTTGCCGGTGGCGATCGAGTAGGTCATCCCGGACTCGCAGCCGGCGACCCGGTGAAGCGCGGCGAGGGTGCCGGCGGGGATCTGACGCTGCTGAGCGGTCCAATAGCCGGGGCCGCTGGTCCAGTAGGTCACCTTCCCGCGTAGTCGCTTGATCTTCGCGCTGGTGGTCTCAAGCGCCCGTTGCGCCTGGGCGGGATCGGCGATCACCGGGGTCGGGTTCAGCCGCGGCTGCTTGGAACCTGACAGCCGGCTGACCTTCGACGCCAGCTTGTTGTGGGTGACGCGGAGCTTGCGCAGCTGCTCGGTGCGCTTGAGCAGCTGCTGCTGCTTGGCGGGGTCGACGAGCGCGGTGATCGCGATCGGATCCGCCGCAGCGGCCTCCGGGATGTTCGTCGCAGGTGCGACCGCGACAACCGGAGTGTCAGGCGCGATGGGCGCCTGGGCGCCGCCGTTGTTGGCGGCAGAGGCGGGAGCGGCCGCAACCAGTGCGGCGAAGATGACGCCCGCCAGGGCAAAACGATGGGACATAGATGACGCGTGGCCGTGCTCAGACCGCTTCACTCGGTACGTGTTTCAAGGACCCGGTGGTCCCCATGCTTCTTCGGGGATCCGTGGTCTTCCCCCAGCCGCCAGCACCAGCCAGCTATCGCAATAGACAAGCAGGTGGTTTCAGTTAGCGGCAGCGGGCTGAGCCGTCGTGCTTCCTCCTTCAAGGGGTTCGGTGTTTGATGGGTACTGCGGGGGTGCCGGTGCCGCCTGTCAGGGCGGCCAGCTCAAGCAACCTATCCGCCCCACCACTTTTGGGAGCGAAGAACCAACGGATGGTCGCGAACATGCATCCAACCCTCATCAGTGCGAGTTAGGTTGATGTCATGTCGCTGCTCATCCTGGATTTCTCACAGGACAGCGAGCGGTGCTCCCGAGAGGACGCCCAGCTCGCCGTCGGCGATCAGCTGCTGATCATCGTCGCCGAAACGGCGACCACCGGCTACCGCTGGGCTCTGGAAAGCGGATCCGGGGCGCATCTGCGTCTCACCGGAGATGAGAACGAAACTCCCGCCGCGGCTCGCGTCGGCGGCCGCCGCACCCGCACCTTCTCGTTCGACGCGCTCGCAGCCGGGGCAGCTCAACTGCGGCTGTCCTGCCGGCGCGCGTTCGATCCTGAGCAGGAGCCGGTCGGCAAACGCGTGATCAACATCACAGTCGTGGAGCGGCGGGCATGAACGTCCTGACCCTCGCCGGGGAGCACCCGCGCCTTCACGCCGAGGCGGTCGTCGCAGCCGGCGAGACGTTCCATGTGCGCCTGCCCGCGACGTTCGCCTCCGGCTTCGCCTGGCAGGTCATCGAGCAGCCCGCCGGGCTGATCGTCACCGAAGACGACTTCGAGGCCATCCCGCCCAGCGACCTGGCCGGCGGGCCCGCCATCCAACGCATCGGGTTTCGCGCCGCGCACGCCACCTGCGGCCGGCTGCGGCTGTCCTACCAGCAGTCCTGGGATCAGACCAGCCGCATCCGCGACTGCGTGATCGACGTGCAGGCGACCGATGCCTGACCTAGCTCGCCGCCTGGAAGACCGCCAGAACATCATGACGGCGTTCGCCCGCCGCCTGCTCCCCGATCAGTGCCGCTGGTTCATGCTCGATCACATGGACGCGTTCGTGGCCGCCCCCGGCTCCGGGCACAACCATCAGGCCTGGCCCGGCGGGTACCTCGATCATCTCGACGAGCTGTTCGGGGTCGCCGCCGTCATGCACCGCGCACTGAACGACCTGCGCCCTCTCCCCTTCACGCTCAGCGAGGCGCTGCTGGTGTTGTGGCTGCACGACATCGAAAAGCCCTGGAAGCGGCTCCCCGACGGCTGCCCGCGCTACCGACCCTACGAGCAGCTGGCCGCCGAGGACCCCGCCGGCCTGCAGCAGCGTGTCTGCCGGGACCTGGACATCCAGCTGACCGACGAGCAGCGAAACGCTCTGCGCTACGTGCACGGAGAGCTGGACGACTACCGCAAGGACGCACGGGTCGCCGGGCCGCTGGCCGCGTTCTGCCACAACTGCGACTACTGGTCCGCGCGCGGCTGGCATGACGAACCTGCCGCCACCGGGCCGCTGCCGGACATGCTCCGCGCCTGATAGCGTGCTGTCATGACGAACCCGCCGATGATCCTGCTGGATGTGGACGGCGCGCTCAGCGCCGACGCGATCGGCAATCCCGCCGCCTACGGGTACGTCGAGCACCTGCTGCCCGAAGGACGCGTCGTTCTCAGCGACACCGTCTGCGCCCGAGTCGGCCAGCTGCGCGAACGCGGCGAGCTGATCTGGTGCACCGGCTGGGGCGAGAAAGCCAACAGCGCCCTGCGGCCGCTGACCGGCTGGCCTGAGCTGCCGGTGCTGGACCTGACCGCCTCCCGCGTCGCCTACGCGGAAGCGCGCGGCCTGGGCAAGCTCGTCCCGTTCCCCGACCACACCTGGAAGCTGGACGCGGTGAAGGCGTACGTCGGGGAGGACCGCCCGGTCGTGTGGATCGACGATCAGCTCGGCTTCGACGTGCAGGCCTGGGCGAAGGAGCGCCCCGGACCGACCGCGCTGCTGGCCGTGGCAGCCAACGAGGGCATCCAGGAAGGTCAGCTGGACCGCCTCGACGTTTGGCTTGACGCGCCGCCCACCGGCGCGACCATGATCTTCCCCGAGCGCGACCTGTGATCTTCCCCACACGCGCCCCGTTTGTTCGGATGCCGCGCTGACCCGCCCCCGGGAACCTGGTAGCCATCAGCCTGCCGTGGGTAGGCTGACGCCAGGATGTCCTCGTTCCTTATGAAAGCGCTCGCTGTGATCGTCCTCGCGGTCGCAGCGATCATTCTCCTGCACGCCATCGTCGGTATCGTCGGCGCGATCATCAAGATCGCCATCATCATCGGCGCGATCTTCGCGGTCCTGTGGGCCTGGCGGACCTTGCGCGGCGACAGCAGCCCCGCTTAACCGCACGACTCCAGGCATCGTCGACCCGGCCCCCCTGTTGGGCCTGATAAGGTGACTCCATGAACAAGCTGATTGACCGGATCGACCGGTACGCGAAGTCTGACGACTTCTCCGTTGCGCTACGCACCCCCTACGCGAAGGTCATGCTGGTTCTGCTGATCGCGATCATCGCCCTGTTCTGCGTCAACCAGGTCCTCGGCATCACGTCGGCGGCGATCGAGCTGGCCGACCACGCGGTCCGCCGCCTCAGCTGACCCGCCCTCCAGCGTCAGGACCGGCCGCCGCCGTCCATGCGCTCGAACACCTTCGCTCGGGTCGCGGCGATCTGAGCTTCGCGCAGGGTCTCTTCCGCGTCGCTGAGGTACAGGTCGTCGATTGACGCTTCCAGCAGCGCGAGCCCTTCGTTGATCAGCTGCCAGCCGCCTCTCGTGAGTCGTCTCATGCAATGTATCGGGGCGCGCCGCCGCGGATTTTCCACCCGGCCCGCGCGCCGGTCGTATGGCGCCGCTGAGAGTGCGCCGGTAGCGTTGACCGTGGGCAAGGGCGACGACCCGAACATGTGCGCCGCCGGCGCGTCGACGATGAACCCGATCGACGGGCTGGACCACCTGTCCGCAGAGGAGCGCATCCAGCTGCTGCTGGACGCCTGCGCGGCCCGCTATCGCGCCCGTCACGGGCAGCCGATCGGCCGGGGCCGCAACCGTGTGGTGTTCGCCGACGGCGAGGACTGGGTGATCAAGGTGCCGGTCAGCGAGGACGGCATGTTCGACAACGCCCGTGAGAGCGCGCACGCCGACCCGGGCATCCCTCTCGCCCCGTGCGAGCTGATCGACGATCACCCCGACGGCGTGCCGGTGCTGCGGATGCGCCGCGTCCGGGAGGTCTTCATCCCCCATTCCGAGCAGCCGTTCTGGATGGGCTTCGTCGACTGCGGCCAGGTCGGCTACCTGCCCGACGGGACGCTTGTCGCCTTCGACCTCTGAACGCGGCTGCCATCCGCCGGCGCATTCGGATATGCTGTGTGCATGAGCCGCAAGGCGAAGAAGATCACTCCGGTCTCCGCGCAGGAGGCCGCCCGCCGCTCCGGCTCGAAGGTCGCGGTCGCGTCGTTCATGCGTTCCGGTTCTGGTTCGCACGGCAACCGCTCCCGCCGCACCGAGCGCCGCGCGGACCGTCAGGCGCTGCGCCGCGGCAGCTGGGACTGACCCGCCACGAGCGGGCCGGGCGACTGCTCGGGTTCAGCCGTCGACGTTCAGCGCTCTGGCCAGCGCGTCATCGCCGCTGCTGTCCGCGCTGATCAGCAGCTGATGCAGGCGGCCGACAGCCGCGGCGCTGAGATGCAGCTCGGCCGGCTTGTCGCTTCTCGCGCTGCCGGTGATCCTGCCGCGAGCGCCGAGAGGTTCGAGCGCCTGCACGATCTCGTCGATCTGCCGGCTGACCTCATCGAGGCGGCGGTAGGCCTCGAAGGCCTCATCCCGGTGAGGCTGCCAGGGGCCTTTGAGCGACCGCGCCTCGATGATCCGCTCACCGCCGCGGTCGAGATCCAAGACGCGCAGCGCTTGCTTGCGGGTCTTGGTGTAGTGAGCGCTGAGGCGCTCCTCGTGGGTGCCGAGCTTCTCGATGACCTTGAACCCGCGTCCGTGCGAGCCCAGGTACTCGCAGCCTTCCTCGATCTCGCTGTAGCGCATGATGGTCAGCTCGCCTTCACCGGCGTCATGGGCATGCCGTCATTTTATCCGCTGCCACACCCGTCGGATATGTGCAACGCGCGCCCTGGCACGTACGGTGAGCTTATGGGTAAGGGCAACGATCCCAACTGCGACGGCATGGTGGCGTTGGACGCGCCAGAGGTTGGCCTGCCGGCCGACCCGGCCGTGCAGCAACGCGCGTTCAAGTTCCAGGCGACGCTGTCCGGCGTCCAGGACCGACTCGACGAGCGTCTGCCCGCCGGCTGGGGCTTGTGGGACCGCCACGTCGAAGATCTCACCGACAGCGGCTCGCGGCGGGTGTTCGCCGGCACAGCCCGCCATCTCACCGCCCGCTACCCCCAGGACGCCCGGATCGTGTCCGCCAGCTTCCTCACCGGCGAGCAGCAGGATGTCCTTGCGGCGCCCGCGGCGGGGCGACGTCAGTACCTGGCGGTGCGGATCACCTCCGACCATGACACGTACACGCCCGCCGTGCAGGAGCTGATCCGCGTCGAGCAGGGCCAAGGCCCGGTCGGGGAGAAGCTACGCAACGAACAGCTGATGGGCCGCGCCGACCTGCTGCGCTCCCGGATCGCCAAACGCGCGCTGCGTGACGTGCGCGGCCTGCGGGCCGAGGAGGATCTTCCCGCCGACTGGGTTGACCGGATGATCCACACGCTCAAGCACGAGCCGCTCGGAGCGCTGGATGACGCCTACGGCAACGGGCCCGCCCGCCGGCATCTGCCCGCCGACCGCTGGGACCAGACGCATCTCAGCGCCGACAGCCTGCAGGCGGCCGCCGAACATCTCGGCTTCCTGCGCTCCGCCGCGCGCGCGTAGGTTCACTCATGAACCCGCTTGATCTGCTGGAACGCGCCGGCGCTACCGGGCAGGACGCGATCGCCCACGCCCGCCACATCCTCGGCGACCCCGTTCTCCGCAACCGGGCGCGGACCGTCGAGACGTTCGACACGGAGCTGCATCAGCTGACGTTGTCGATGGCCAGAGTGCTGATGTCCGCCGGCGGGGTCGGTCTCGCCGCCCCGCAGGTCGGCCGTTGCAGCCGCGCGGTCATCTACCGGATGGCCGACCATGAAGGCCAGCCGCTGATGGCGCTCATCAACCCTTCCTGGCAGCCGCTCAGCGACGAGACCGACACCGCGGTCGAAGGCTGCCTGTCCATTCCCGGTCTGCAGCTGCCGGTGTCCCGGCACACGTCCATTCACGTGGAAGCGCGCAGCGCCGCCGGGAACGTCATCAGCTTCGACACGCATGGCCTGGAAGCAAGGATCATCCAGCATGAGATCGACCATCTCGACGGTGTGCTGATCCTCGACCGTGTGGCCGCCCGCGACCGTTACGAAGCGCTGCTGCGTTTCGGTGAGCTGGCCCCGCCGGCGCACAGCCCCGCGCTCAGCGACTCGGTCGGCGCTCCCGGTGCGTCTTCGCGTCCGGATCTGGCCGAGCAGATGCGGCGGCTCCGCGAAGCCAGCCAGGATCACTGACCGACCCGCGCGTGCGATCCGTTTGGCGGGCGATCGTCCTGGTTGCCACCTTGCGACGTAGGTTCAGGCGCGCATGGACTATCGCGATGACATCCTCCCCGGCTGGGCCGAAGAGCTGATCCAGAACCTGCGCGACCAGGTGCAGGAGCTGCAGGCTGCCTTGTTCATCGCCGACATGGAACTGGCCGAGGAGCGCGAACGCAACGGCGTCGTCACACCCGACCGCGAGCAGCCGGCCGCGACCGCTCCTGCTCCGCATGGGTCAGCGGGCGCGACCGTCAGCCGTCTCAGCCGCCGCCAGCGCCCGCAGCTGCGTCTGATCCAAGGCCACGGCTGAGCGCCGCCGCGTACCTCGGGACGCGTGGCATCGCATCCCGACTCCGAAGTAGGATCACTGTGTATGCGGCGTCTTCTTATCGCATTGCTCACGCTGATCGCTGCGCTGTGCGCTGTCCCGACCGCGGGGCAGGCAGCGCAGATGGTCTTCGGGCGCAAGGACCTGGTCGTTCACACGCCGGCCTCGACAACCGCGCACGCCCCCACATCATGGATCTACGTGTTCGGTATC
>Ga0180223_1001717_pt1 | contig 15598 bp, 21 predicted proteins | sample eDN5th30CKraftOP_FD_151337 | JGI IMG/M metagenome (GOLD analysis project Ga0180223, IMG submission 151337) | Enriched Organic Plus compost microbial communities from Emeryville, California, USA - eDNA 5th pass 30_C Kraft OP (version 2) (version 2) ...
CGATGCTACTGCGGTCCGGGGGATCGATCGGCGGTTGGGACCGCTGGTTGTTGCGCTGGACGGCGGGCGGGGCCTACGGTGAGCGCATGAGCACTTCTGCTGTGTCCGCTCCCGCCGATCTCAGCCAGCTGCTGCAGCTTGCGGTCGGTCAGAAGAACCTCGCCGCCGGCGGTGACACAGCCGATTCGCTGATCAAGCTCAAGAACCTCAATCAGACTCGCGATCAGCTGCAGGCGTTCGTCGCCTACGCCTGAGCGGCGGCGCGCTCGAACGCGCCGCAGAACAAGCCGAGGAGAGGATCGGCGACCTTCACGCAGCGATCCTGCGTCTGATTGCAGCGGCGCAGAATCACCCAGATGTCGTCGTTGCGCCGGTCGACGCGGGCGCTGACCCATGCGTTCAGCGGCTCTCGCAACGACACTCCCGGCTTGGCGTCGCGGGCTTCGTCGATCATCGCCGCGAGATAGGTAAGTTCGGCCTGGTTGAGCGTGACAATCGGTTTGCGGCCGTAACGCGGGCCCAGGAACGACAGACGCACCCTTCCCTTGCCGACTCGTTCCAGGACGATCGAATCGTCGTTTCCGTTCGCCACGGCGAGAAGCATGAACGCAGGTTATCAGCGTGTCATCGCGCGGAGAACCAGGCGTCGACAGCAACCTTCGTGAGGCCGAGCCGGTCAGCGATCCGGCGGGTGTCATCGTCAACCTGCTCTTCGAGCATGCTCATCGGATCCCAGTCTGAGAACAGCCGGCCGCGTAGCGCGTTCAGCTCGTCCAGCGCCTCGCGCGGATCCGCCAGGCCGTCATCCGCGAAGGGGTTGTCGGCGTTGATCACGGTCTTTGCGGTGACGCGCGCCTCGGTGAGGATCGCGTTGGCGAGCATCAGGCTAGCCATGCTGGTCAGCCCGTCCCCTTCGAGCATCAGCGAGTCCAGTACGTCGCCGACCATGGAGGTCATGCGCAGAAGCATCTCCTGGTCGTATGCGCCCTGGAAGCGCGACGGCAGCCATTCCGGCAGGCTCGCGAGCTTCTCGAACGGAACGTCGCAGTCCAACGCGGCGGCGTCCAGCAGAAGATGATCTTCGATCCAGTCAGCGCCGAGATGCAGCGCGCAGACGCTGGATGAGCTGAGGGTGGCGGTGAGGGTCATCGTCGATTCCTTTCAACAGGAAGGGAGAGGCAGGCTGTTGAAAGCACCGTACGCGCCGCCGCTGCGGATGCGACAGCCGCGGCCCGGGCCGGTCAGGTCGGCATGTCAGGCCGGCGGTTAGAGCTGGTTCAGCTCGGGAAGGTCCGGGGCGCTGACCGTCTCGCCGCTCTCCGAGTCCAGGCCGCAGATGACGACGTCTCCGACGATGAAGTCCCAGTCGAAGATCACGCCGCGCATGAGGTTGCAGGCGCGAGGGTTGGCGGCCAGGCCGTGGAGTTTGCCTTCCTCATTGCAGAAGACGCTGACGTCCCGGCGGCCCGGGTACGGCAGGAACTGGATGTCGCCGCCGACCAGCTGCTGGAGCGCCGGGAGGCTGGACCCGTCGTCGGGGATCTGCACGTCATGGACGGGAACGGTCTCGTCGGCTGGGATCACGATCGCGCGCATCAGCGGCCGAGCGTAGCGTCCCCGCCGTCGGCGAGCAGAACCCGAGGTCCGTAGCAGGGGATGATCCGCAGCCCCGGGTCGGGCTGGCGGGGATTGGCGCTGTTGACTTTCGCGCAGCGGACGTCCCACAGGACGCCGGCTCCTCCGAGGATGGGCGCGCCGACTGTCTCCTCCAGGTACAAGCCGATGGTTCGGGGAGCGGGCTGTCCGCCGGTGCCTTCCATCAGCAGCATCCCAACGATTTGCGGGAGGTCAGACCAGAACCGGAAGCGGGACTCGGCGGCGTGGAGGATCCGTGCGCTGAACCGCAGCTGCAGCAGCTGCGTGACGTGCCCGTCGAGGCGTAGGCGTTCCATGGGGCTGTCGTATCCGTCGTGGAGCGGGAACGCGTACATGCACCGCCAGGTGTCCATGGCAGCACCTTATCCGTGCTGTCGTGCTGCGCGCGTGGGCTACCAGCTCAGCTCGGACCAGCCGGGTACGCGTTCGCGAGGGCCGGTCTCGCGGACGTAGGCCAGCAGGCTGCGCAGACGACCGCGGTCCTCATCAGTTTCGGCGTTCTCGATCAGCGACTGGATCTCGTCGTCGAGCCCTTCGGCGATGATGCCGCCGGTGCTCAGCCCGGCCAGCAGCGTCCCGGGGCCGTGCCATTCGCTGGCGATCATCCGCGCCTGCAGGTTGCGGACCCGCTCGGGATCGGCGATCAGCTCGAAGTCGTACCAGTCCGTCAGCGCTTGGACGATCGCCTCCCGACCTTCCTCGGTGAGCTTGACGTCTTCGCCGTCGAGGATCCCGTCTTCGCTGATCTCGATTTCGACGAGCTTCTCGTCGCCGCAATCGACGATCATGTCGGCTCTGACCTCGAAGGTCGCCATCTGGCCGTCAATGGGAGTGTCGATCGTGCCGATCATCTGATCAGGTTCGGCGTATCCGTACAAACGCATGCACTCAGCGTCGCATCGCAGTGAGCGAGCTGCAATCCATCACGCCTCCATCGCCGCAGTAGCTCGCAGCGCCGGCGGAGCAGGCCGCCCAGGCTCAGCTGGACGGTTCGTAGCGCAGGACGACACGGCCGTCCTGCGCTCCGCCCGTCGACCAGTCGAAGCGCTCCCAGAACCCGATCGAGGACTCAAACGGGTCCGGAATCTCCAACACCAGGCCAGCTTGCCTGCACGCGTCACGGATCGCGTGAACGGTGCGGGTGCCGTGTCCGGCGCCGGGCGGATCGCAGCTGAGCCGGGTGAGCGCCACCTTCTGCGGGAACACGTCGAAGGCGAGCGTGATCTCCCCTCCCGCCACCAACCACAGGTCGTAGCCGTCCCGGTCGCTGTCAGCGCTCGCGCAGGGCTGCTTGACAGCGACGCTGACCGCTTCGCGGATCCGCGCGCGGACAGCCGCCTGATGCTCTCGAAGTTCGCTGATGTGCACAGCCTGGATCTTACGCTCCGCCGGCGCGGAGCCTGATATGTTGGTGGCAGCTGCTGGGGGCGTGAAGCGCATGCCCCTCCCGAGATGTTCCTTTCCGGCCCGCGGACGCTTCCCGCCGGCCGCCGACATCCCATCCGTTTTGAGGCAGCTTCATGACTTCTCTTGTTCGCCTTGACCATGCGTGGTCGAGCGTCCCCAACATCCACAACATCCCCATCGAGCTGATGGCCACCCCCGAGGTGCCCGTCGAGATCGCCGCTGTCCGCCAGGCGGCCGCGATCACCCGGCTGCACGAGCGACTCGCCCGCGAAGGCGGGCAGGTGCGCCGGATGACGCTCACCCCGGACCTGCACCCGGGCGCCGGCATCCCCGTCGGTTCCATCGTCGACACCCTCGGCGGGGTCGCTCCCGGCCTGATCGGAGGCGACATCGGCTGCGGCATGCGCCTGCTCGCGTTCGATCTGCCCGCCGACCGCCTGGAGGGCCGGTGGGAGCAGATCAGCCGGCGCCTTCGCCATCTGTTCTTCCAAGGCGGCCGGGACGTGAGCTTGGACGCCAGCGGACGACAAGCGCTGCTGCGCGACGGGCTGTACGGACTCGCCGACCATCTCAGCGACCCGCGCCGGCGCGTCGGGCTGTGGTCGCTGTATGACCCCGACCAGCAGGAACGCGATCTGGATGTCGCCTGCGACCAGGGCAGCTTGCCGACCAGCCGCCTGTTCGCCGGATTCGCCGGCTGGGTGAGCGGGCCCGCCGGCCGTGACGCCCACCTGGGCTCGGTCGGCGGCGGCAATCACTTCGTCGAGATAGGGCAGGTCGCGGAGCTATGCGAGGGTTCCACCGCCTGGCTGTGGGGGCTGCGCGAAGGCCAGCTGACCGTTCTCATCCACACCGGATCGCTGGGGTTCGGGGCGGCGGTCGCCGCCTCCTACGCAGATAAACGCGATCCGATGCTCGCGCTGACCGGGCAGAGCGCCGACGACTACCTGGACGCGATGCGCAACGCCGCGAACTTCGCGTTCGCCAACCGGATCGTCCTCGGCCTGATGGCCGCCCGGGCGATCCAGGACACCATCGGAGAGCCGGCGCCCGCACGCCTTGTCGGCGACGCCCCGCACAACCTGATCTGGCCCAACGGCGAGAACCGGTGGCGTCATCGCAAAGGCGCGACGCCGGCGCAAGGCCCCGCAGCGCACCCGCAGCTGGCGGCGGGGCATCCTGTGCTGATCCCGGGGTCGATGGGCGACAGCAGCTGGGTGCTGCGCGGCAACGGGCATGAGCGCGCGCTGAGCAGCGCCAGCCACGGCGCCGGGCGGCAGCTGTCACGCGGAGCGGCGGCGGCCGCCGCCGACAACGACGACATGCGCGATCTGCGAGTGGTCAGCCCGGTCGACCCGCGCGCGCTGATCGCAGCCGGGCGACGAGATCTGCTCGACCAGTCCCAGGCGCGGCTGCGTGAGGAAGCGCCGGGCGCCTACAAGGCGGTCGGACCGGTGATCGACAGCGTCGTGCAGGCCGGCGCCGCTGACAAAGTCGCCCGGCTGGCGCCATTGCTGACGGTCAAGGGCTGAGAGAACTGGAGGCTGCGAGCGGGCCGGACGTAGAAGTGGCTCATGGCCGAAGACGACACGCCCCGCCCACAGCCCGACAACCAGGAAACCTCAAAGCAGCCGACGCCGGTCGCTGACGCGGGCGTCGACGCCTCACTCAGCCAGCCCGAACGCCCGCAGCCGGCCGCGGGGAACACCCGGCCCGCAGGGTGGCTGCCCACCAGCAATGAGCTTCGCCTCACCCTGGTCGGTTGCGTTGTCGGGCTTGCCGCGTTCGTCGGCGGCGCCGCGGGCGCGATCATCGGCGACGCCATCAACGACGACAGCCCTCATCACCGCTTCAACCGCGACGAGACGATTCTCATCGCGCCGAACCCCCATCACGCCTCAGACGGGTTCCGCGACCGGTACTTCGGGCCCGGCGAAGGCCCCAACCGCGGCGAAAGCCGGTACTACTCGGCGCCGTGACAGCCCGCGGGTCAGCTGCGCTGCCGCTGCGCTTCGTGCTGGCGGCTGTCGCGCTCGCGTAGATCGTCGGAGAACCCGAACTCGGTGGCCGCGGCCTGGGCGTTGTCGCGCTCGCGTTCCTGCTGGCGCTGCGGCTCAGTCACGGGCGTCTGCCGCGGACGGCGGCTGGTCTCCTCCGGCATCGCCCGCTGGATCGCCTCGGCGCTGACCGCGAGCGCGGCATCCTGCGCGGTGCGGAAGCGACGCCCGCGTAGCGGGGCGGCCCATTCGGCGACCGCCGGATCCTCCGGGCTGGTTGGTTGGACGCGGAAGCCGCGGGCGGCAGGAGCGATGATCACAGTCGCGGTGACGTCCAGGAACGGATCGTGCTGCTCTACGGGGATTCGCGGCGCCATCGGTGATGCCAGTATGCCCGCACCGGTGCGGACGAGCGCGCCTTTCGCGCGACGCCCGCGTCGTTGCGTGGCGTCGTTTGCGGCAGCGTGACCTCTTCGGCGATCATTGATCTGATCATCCTGCCCGCGCAGCACCTTTTGCGGTGGTCGTCTGACGGGATGAGACGGCCGGGTCGGCAGACCCCGCGAGGTGCGCGCTACCAGCAGATGCCGCCGTAGGGACGCTGCCGATCCGGGAGGACCGTCAGCGAGCGGGCGAACGTCCGACGCTTGGGCGCGAGGCGATCAGCCGCACACCCGGGGTAGGTTCACGTGATGCTGTTCGTGAAGCTGCCCGCCGCCGACGCGGTTCGTCTGTCCCCGTCAGGCCCGATCGACGACGACGACCTCGCTGAGGCGTTCCAGTCGTTGGACGGCCAGCTGGGCCGCGGCGACGACCCGATCATCCTCAGCTTGCATGAGGCCGACACGATCGCCTCCGCCGTCCCCTTCTGGCTGGGCCGCGCCGACGGGCAGATGCCGGACCGCCTTGGCGAGCATCCGGCTGAGGAGTTCGAGGCGATTCTGGCGCTGGATGAGCTGCGCGCCGCAGCTCGCAGCGGCCTCTAGCTCGTGCCGGCGACCGGGAAACGCCGGTACAGGTCGGCGATTCGGGCGCGGATCTCCTCGCGCATCTCATCGGGCATCGCCGGCTCGGTCAGCAGCGCCAGGAGCTGATCGGCGATCCGCGCAGCGGTCTGCTCGGTGGCCTCAGCGACCATGCGGGCGGGAACGATCTCAGCGACGGGGGTCATGTCAGGTCTGCCATCAGATCAGCGAGCTTCTCGCTGATGTTGTCAGGTGCAACGTACCTGATCACCTGCCGGTCATCGACGGTTTCCACGCGCCGACGATGCTGGTAGCGGTCGCGTTTGCATTCGATCAGCACTTTGCGCAGCTTCCCGCGGACCTCTTCGGTGTCTTGTCCGGTGCGCTGGGCGATCCGGTCGGTCATCCAGTCGATGCGGCCGGCGGCGCCTTGACTGGTGTACAGGTCCAGCATCTGCCGTTTGGCCTGATCGGACAGCCGGGTGGGCTGCTGGTAGGCGCCGGAGCGGAGATCGTCGACGTTCAGCTCTCCGTGGCAGGCGGCCATGACCGCTACCACCGTTTCCACTTCGCGTCGATAGCTGTTGGCGCGTGCATGCTCCATCAGCCGTCCGTCAGCGGGATCCCACAGGTTCATCCGCACGGCGAGATCTTCGCTGTGCAGCCGAGCGAGCGCTTCGATGCCGCCTTCGACGACGGTGTGCTGCACCGTAGTCGTCTTCTTTAGCCCGGCGTTGCGGTTGCCTTCGTCTCGTCCTTCCTGGGCGTGCAGCAGCTCGTGGGCGATCGTGCTGACCGCGTCCGCGACACGTTCCTTTTCGACTTCGCCGCGTTTGGCTTTGTCGATCAGCTTCACCAGGCTGTTGTGGATGAAGACTTCGCCGGTGCCGGGGTCATAGACGCCCCAGCAGCCGCGATGTCCGCCCAGGCCGCTGCGGATCGCGGTGACGTTCGTCTTGCCGGGCAGCCCGCCGGTGAAGCCGTCGAAGGCGTCCTTGAACGTCAGCTCCAGCGGGGTGACGGCTTTGACGTCCGCGGCGACGGTCTGCCGTTCGCTGGGATCGCGGTCCAGCGACCCGCCGAGATACTCGCGCAGCCGACGGTCAGGGACTTGCGACATGCCGTGCACAGCCAGCAGCGGGTTGCGGGCGGCGAGCCGGTCGAACCGTTCCAGGTCGTTGATCTCGTCGCGGTCAACCCCGCTGCGCTTGGCGAGGGTGGCGTACCGCTCGCGCATCGCCCGGCGGAAATGCTTGACGATGCGGGCCGGCAGATAGCTGGATTCGACCGCTCGGGCCAGCGCGAGCTGCGCATGTCCCGGCGACCCCTTCCACTTGGGAGCGAGGCCTGCGTCCAAGACCATCGACCGCAGTTCGTCGTCGGTGAGATGCTTGCAGTCGCGTTCCAGGAACCCGAGCAGTTTGCGCAGCTCCGCGCGGGTGTAGTCCTCGATGCGGCCGCTGCGGGTGCCCGGCCCGAGCTTCTCCCATGCTTCTCTCAGCTCGGGCGGCACCTGCACGTCGAAGCGGTCATCGCGTTCGGCGCGGCCCGCGCGAGCCGCAGCGAGGATGTCGTCGCTTTCGGTTTCTTTGATGCGAGTGTTGATCTCGACCGAACGGACGACGTAGTCGGTGTCGCCGTAGGCGCCGTTGTGCGGCGATTCCAGAGCTTCGGTGGCCAGTTCCAACCAGGGCCGGTCGCGCATCATGGCGGCGTACTCGGCGGCGTCCATACCTTTCTGGAAGGCCAGCACCGCCTCCAACGCGCGCCGCGATGGGTAGCTGGCCGTTCCGAGCTGCTTGGGGTCGTTGCGTTGCGCGTGGCTTTTCGCGCGGGCGTTCGGGTCGTCGCGCCAGCCGGGGCGTCGGTCCAGGTACGCGTCCAGCTCCTCAGGTGTGGCTTCCGGGCCGACCGGTTGCGCCCAGTGATGCTCGGTCGTGTCAGCGACCAGCATGGCGGCGGAAGCACCCGCGGCCTGACAGTTGGGATCGTTGCCTTTGCCCACGCTCCAGCCTACGTGCGCGATCGGGGCTTCGCTAGCTGCGACGGCCTCCGGCACCGCCTGGCTGCTGCAACCCGACGGTCTGATCGGGCAACGTGTCAGTCAGCGGGAACACGGCGACGTCAGCTGGTTCGCGGCGGTCCGCCTGATGGACCTCCACGACCACCCGCTCGAACGATTCAAGAAGTTGCGCGGCTTGGGCGGTCACCTCCTGACGTTCGCCGTCGCTGATGTCGCAGTCGTCCAGCAGGCGGCGCAGGCTGATGTCGGGCTTGTCGATGATGATCCGTTCGCTCCACCCTCCCCCGGGCCCTTCCCCGGTCGGGCTGAACACGCAGGCGGCCATGTCATCGGTGGTGCGCGCCGCGGTCTGCGTGACGGCGTCCAGTAGCTGGCGGGCGGTGCCGCCCGGGCAGCTGCGTTGCAGCAGGTCGCGCAGGCCGTCCTCGCCAAGCAGGGAGTTGTCGGCCATCCGCGCTTCGGTGAGCCCGTCGGTGAACAGCAGCACCGGCTCGCCGGCGGGCAAGATCACGCTGGTCTGCCGGCCGCCGGTAACCAGGCCGAGTCCCAGGGGCGGGCAGACCGCGCCGCGGCGGCGGATCTGGCCGGCCCGGTCGATCGGCCATGGGTGCCCGGCGGAGGCGAACGTCAGCAGACGCCCTCGGCGTTCGTAGACGGCGACGATGACGGTGGCGAACTGGTCGCCGAGCGCGCCGCCGGCGACCTGCCCGGCCAGCTCCAGCGCGTTGGCAGGTTGCAGGCCCGCTTCCAGGTAGGCGCGGATGGTGTGTCGCATCAGGGCCGCATGGGCGATCGCGTCCTTGCCGTGACCGCTGACGTCGCCGAGGATGATCGCTGTCCGCCCCCGCGACACCGTGAAGACCTCGTAGAAGTCGCCGCCCGCTACCAGCCCGGAGGCGGCTTTGTAGGCGACGGTGACGTTCAACCCGTCGCAGCTTTCGGGCAGCGACGGCAGCAACGCCTGCTGCAGGAAGCCGATGTCGGCCAGCAACGTCTTGCGTTGGGTGCGAAGGGCCCGGGCGACCTTGGCGAGGATCAGGGAGATAACGCCCAGGCAGATCCCGACGATCGTGGTGATCGCCACGCTCAGCTGCAGCCAGCCGGGTAGGACCTCACGGACGTTCTCCACCACTCGGGTGATCGGATCGGGCTCCTCCATGAGCGGCGGCAGAGTCGTCGAGCCTTGCGGGACGGTCGCCCCGGGCGCTGACGCTCCGCCGGTCTCGTTGGGCGGCTCACCGCCCTCAACGTCTGTGGAGTCGGAGGCCTGGGTGGGCTCAGCAGCCGGGTGCTTGCGCTTGTCAGGCTGGCGGCGGCGTTTGTTCTGGCGGGCGTGCCGGGCTGGAGCTGCCGCGGGCGTTGTCGTTGCGTCGGGCGTGGCGGCGCGTGGCGCTGGCCGAGCCGGCCGGGTTGCGACAGGCTGTTGCGGCTGCGCGGTGCCGGTCGTTGCGGTCGGTTGAGCGGGCTGAACGGGCTGGGCTGGTTCGACGGCGGCGGTTGCGGCCGGCTGAGGGGCGCTGGCCGCGGTCGCCGGCGGCGCCGGGGGCTGGGGCGGATCTACTGCGGGAGGCGGCGTCTGCTCGGGCTGCGGCTGGGGTCTGGCCGCTCCGGTGACCGCGCCGACGACCTCGTTGACCGTGGCGGTCGTGCTCTCCACCAGCTCCTGCGCGGTCTGGGTGGTCTGCTGGACCTGCTGGGTGACCGGGGCGGCGATCTCCTGCACGGTCTGGGCGACTCCACCGAGCAGCCCGCCGGGGCTCGCGTTCTGCGCCTCAGCGGGGGCTGCAGAGAACGCGGCGGCCATGCTTGTGATCGCTGCTACGAAGCATGGTCGCATAAGGTGAGCCTACGCGGCAGGCTGAGCTGGTTCTCGTTCTGCGGATCGCTGGGCTGTGAAGGTAGAATTCAGGTATGGCGCGTATCGCTCATCTCGACGCTGACGCGTTCTACGTGAGCGTCCACCTGCGCCACGATCCGACGTTGCGCGGCAAGCCGGTGGTGGTCGCCGGTTCCGGCCCGCGCAGCGTCGTGACCACCGCCTCCTACGAGGCGCGCCGGTTCGGAATCCACTCCGCAAGCTCGGCTGCCGCCGCGCGCGTCGCCTGCCCGCACGCCGTCTTCATCAAGCCGGACTTTCCCATGTACCGGGCCGCCTCCGCGGAGATGTGGGACATCGTCCGCGGCTACCTGGGCGATCTCGAACATGTCGGCCTGGATGAGGGCTACGCCGATGTCAGCGGTCTGGAGCGACCTGTCAGCACGCTCCGGCAGGTCGTGCAGGCCGTCAAGGAGCAGACGACGTTGCAGCTTTCAGTCGGCTTGGCACCCAACCGGCGGGTCGCCAAGGTGGCAAGCGACTGCGACAAGCCGGCGGGGTTCACCGTCCTGTCGCGCGAGCAGGCGTGTGAGCGGTTCGCCGACGCCGACCCGAAGCTGATCCCCGGGATCGGGCCCAAGACCGGCGACCGTCTGCGCGAGCTGGGCATCACCACCCTCCGGGGGCTGCGCGAAGCCCCCGATGAGCTGCTGTCGACCCGTTTCACCGCGCGAGGGGTGCGAGAACTGAAGGAAAGCGCCGCCTTTCACGGCTCCACCGTGGTTCAGACCAACCGGCCCCGCAAGAGCCGGTCGGCGGAGGAGACCTACGACACCGACATCGAGCTGATGGATGAGATGCTCGCGGAGCTGGTCCCGCTGGCCCGAAAGGTCTCCGAGGATCTGCAGCGGCGGGAGGCGGCCGGCGCGACGATCGGCATCAAGGTCCGCACCGACGATTTCGTCACCTACACTCGGGACCGCACGATCGGTCATCCGACCAACGACGAGCAGCAGATCCTCGACGTCGCCCGCGAGCTGCTGCAGGCCAACAAGCCGCAACGGCCCGTCCGGCTCCTCGGTGTTCGCGTCGGTGGCCTGGACGCCGGCGACAGCGACGACGACGCGACAGATCAGCTCGTCCTGTTCGGGTAGAGGCCGTTCAGGTAGCGTCGCGCACTATGACAAGACTTACCGGCGCGCTCGTCGCCAGCGCGCTAGCGGTTTCGGTCTTCGCCGCCCCGGCCGCGGCCGCCGCGACTTCGATGCTGACGACGATCCGTTGGCGAGACGGCTGCGAGTGCATCGCCGGGGTCTTCAAGGTCCGCCCAACCGAAGCGCATCTCGCTTCGGCGCTCGGCGGCGAGTACAAGCAGCTCCGTTGGTCGCGATGGGGCGCACGGTCCGCCACCGGGACAGGCGTGTCTTCCACCGCTCATGACGGCGTCGAAACCCGCAGCAACGTGCGGCTGCGCTTGAGCGCCCCACGCAACGGGCGCTTCACGAAGCTGACAGTCCGTTTCAGCGGGCGCCAGCCGACGCAGCTGCGTTTGGTGACGGACCCGGACGGCGCGAACCCGCGATGGGCGTTGTAGGCGCTGGCAGCTGGACCGGGTGGCGTTTGCTGCGCCGGTAGTCGTTGTCGAGCAGGCTGACGTTCGCGTAGGTGATCCCGTCGCGCTGCACGATCGCCTGGGCGGTGTGGATGTGCCCGAACACCACCAGTTTGGGGCGGGCGCGGAGGATCTCGTCGCGTAGCGCCTTATCGCCTTGGTGCTCGCCGGTCTCGTCCTCGTCGAGGATCCCGTACGGCGGCCCGTGGCTGATCAGGATGTCCAGCCCGTCGGGGATCCGCTCCCAATGCGCGCGCGCCTGCTCCTCATCGGCCTGAAAGACCCAGTGGTCGTGGATCGGCGGGGTCCACGGGCCGCCCCAGATCCGCAGCCCGCCGACGGTCGTCTCCTCCCCTTCCAGGTACGTCCAGGGCATGTCCTGCGGAGGCTCGCCGAGCGCGAACACCCGGTCGTGGTTGCCGGCGACCGCGACGACCTGCTTCGCGTAGCCACGGTTGATCCATCGACGCAGCTTGTAGTTCAGCCACTGACGCTGATAGCCGGGCGCGTGATTCATGAGCGGGCAGATGTCCCCGGCGATTAGCAGCAGATCGCAGCGGGGGACCTTCGGCAGGTCGCCGTGCAGGTCCGCGGTCGCCATGATCACCATGATCTCAACCTATGTCGGTCAGCGGTCGCGGCTGAGGAGGCGACGCAAACCACGGCGTTCGCAGCTGATCAGCCGACCGCCACCGGCGACGCGGTACAGCGCGGGGCGGTCGCCGGGGATGACGCGCAGGTTGATCGAGCTGACCGCGCCGAGCCCTGCGTGGGAGACGGTGACTGTGCCGCCCTCACCGGTGCGGCAGATGTTCAGCATCTCGTCGGTGAAGTCGCCGAGGCGGAACCGCTCCCCTGCGACCGGGACTTCCAGAGTGCCGCCGGCGAGCAGCTGCTGCGTTTTGGCTTCGGTGATGCGGTAATAGAAGGTGCCCATGCGCTCAGGTCGTGTCCTCGCCGTCTGAGGCGTCGGGAGTTTCCGGCCGCCACCACCGGTCATAGACAAGCTCGTAATCGCGGTCTGCGGCCTCAACCACGTCAGCGAGCAGTTCCTTCTGCGCGGTTGTGAGCTGCGTCTCATCACGGCGCCCGATGTACAGCCACAGCGTGGCGATCAGATCTCGCAGCGCGTCGGAATCCTGTGACGCGGATCGGACGCGGTGGCGGTCATCGTCAGCTCCGATGACGTACTGGTCGCCCGTCCTGGCGATCGTCACGCTGGGCCCGAACTCACGGTAGGCCTGTTCCAGCACCCACGTGTCGTCGAACGCGTCGCAGACGTGGATGAGGACGAGGCGGCGGGCGCCGGCGGCTGCGCCCATCGCCGCCGCGGTCGCGGCGGACAGATGCCCGTCGCCTGGCTCGGGCATGGTCGCTTCGATCAGCAGCAGCGGGGTGCTGTCGGCCAGCTCGACCAGCTGCTGGTTCGGTTCGCAGTCGGCGCCGTAGGTGAACCGGCCGCCGCTGTCGCTGCGGACGTCCAGCGCGAGCGTCGGGCGGGGATGCGGGACCGCGGCGCCGTGCAGGGTCAGATCGCCGACGCGGACCTGCCCGCCGTCATGCAGCTCGCGGATGTCGAAGGCCTTGTCGAAGGCGTCCTCGTCGCCGAACGCGCGGGCGATCGCGCGCAGCGCCTCGCGCTCACCGGCGGGGATCCACAGCTGCGGGCGGGGGTCCTGGCGGTCGTGCGGGTGGAAGCGCAGCATGTAGGCCAGCGACAGCAGATCCGCGCAATGGTCGGCGTGCAGATGGCTGATGAAGACGGCGTCCAGCAGCTGCGGCTCGATGACGGCGCGCAGTTGGGCGAGCACGCCGTGGCCGCAGTCGATCAGCATCGTGGTCGCGTCGGTGCGGGCGAGGTAGCCGGCGGTCGCTCCGCCGGTGGGCGCCCAGGCGTTCGCGGAGCCGAGCACGGTCACAGTCAGATCACTCACAACCTCACCTTATCTGCCATCCGCGACTGCCAGGCTTGACCTGCGGGCGGTTTGCGCTGGCGGTCTTCCCAGCGGGCTGGTCGGAGGGCATGATGGGCGCATGGGCAAAGGCGACGATCCCAACTGCGCGGCGGCGATGCCGTTCGACGCGCAGGCCGACGATCTCTACGACCTGTACGAACGGGTCGCCGATCAGGCTCAGCGGATCGCGCGACTCGGGCAGTGGCCGGACTACATCAACCCGGTGCAGTCGCTGGCAGGACGTATCCCCCGTCCCGGTGAGCGCAACGCCCCCGGGTTCGACGCCGGATTGGCCTGCGCGCTGGATCTGATCCCCCGCGACCGCCAGGCCTTGGCCGCGAAGCTGCACGCAGCCTACACCCCGCAGGCGGTCGCGCAGGTGATCGCCGAATCAGACCGGATGGACGCCGACAGCGAAACGGCGTGGTGGCTGGCCGCCTGCTCGGTCTGCCGGGAAGGTGAGGTGGACTCGGCGCTGTTCGTCTCCCAGCTGCAGGACTTCAAGACGCTCGCCGAGGACCCGGACGCCCGCCGGCAGGCCGCAGCAGCTGAGCTTGAGGCGATGCGCAACCGCTTCCGGGTGCGCGACGGCGTCGCGTTCGCAGTCCACGACGGCGGCATGCAAGGCGCGTACGTGTCCGGGCACAAGTTCGCGGCCATGTACGCCAAGGAAGCCGATCTGTTCTTCATCGGCACCTACGAGCAGTCGCTCGGGCTGGACGACTTCCGGTGGTCAGACGCGGTCGACGGGGACGGACGGCCTCGCTCCGGCGGAGTTCACGGCTCCCGTCAGTTCGTCAAATGCGCCAGCGAAGACGAGTACCGGCGGGCGATCGCCGTCGTCCAGCAGCATTTCGCTGTTCAGCCCTGACCGGCCGGCCGCGGGATCGCGAACTCCTCGATCACCTCGCTGAGATCGAACCGGGCGAGCCGGACCCGGTTCCCGGAACCTTGCGCGTGTCCGATCGCGAGATCCTTGAACGCTTCCGCAGCCTGACGATTGCGGGTGACCAACGGCACCGGCGCCGGGCTGATCTGCGGGATGACCGCGGAGATCGTCCCCCACCCGCCCTCCGACAGTTCCTGCCACACGAACAGCTCCACAGCGGCCACCCTACCTTCTCCCGGCCGCTGCTTCCTGCCGTAGGTTCAGCGATGCCGACCGCCGACACCGACCTGATCGAGCAGGCCCGCCTGCGCTTCGAGAACGACACCCGCAACCATCAGCTGACGGTGCTCCATGACGACGGCCTGTACCGGCATCTGGTCGTCAAAGACCCCAAGGGCTCCTTCTACTGGTATGAGGTGATCACCTGGCCGGGGACGCTGGTCATCAACGGCGACTTCGGCTCGTTCATGTTCTCGCGCACCAACGACATGCTGGAGTTCTTCGAGGCCAGCGGCGGGACGATCAACCCCGGCTACTGGGCGGAGAAGCTCGCCCGCGAGATGCGCGACAGCGCCACCCGCTACAGCCCGGAGCGTTACCGGGCCCGTGTCAGCGAATGGTGCGAGGCGGTCTGCGAGACGCTGGACGACATGAAAGCCAGCTGGCTGCGCGAGGAGGTTAGGTTGAATCTGATCGGCGAATGGGTCGATGAGGCCGCTTTCGAGGACAGCGCCCGCGCGCTGCTACACAACTTCGACCATGCCGGCCAACAGATCGAGAGCAGCGACGAATGGGATCTGCGGGAGTGGGACCCGCCGTTTCTGTGGTGCTGCTGGGCGATCGTCTCCGCGATCAAGCAGTACCGGTCCGCCATCTGACGCCACCGCTGCGGATACGTTGACGGCATGCGCATCCGACCCGCAGCCCTTGCCGCGGCCGTTGTAATAGCCGCGTTCGCGTTTCTCGCCTCGTCAGCTTTGGCGGCGTTACCGAAGGAGTTCGACTGGTTCACCGGGCACGTGAAGCTCACCAAGCGCGTGTCGATGCTGATCATCGTCAAGGATCAGAACTACATCGAGCCGGTCATCAGCTTCATGGTGCCAGCCCGCAAGCACTGCAACGGCGGGATGTTCGGCGACGCGGGAGTGATCGCGATGGCGCCCAACAACCTCGTCAAGATCCACCCCGATGGGTCGTTCGCCGCGCGTGGTAGCAGCTATCACCCCGACGCGTTCCTGAGGATCATCGCTCACTGGAGCATCCGCGGCCGGTTCGTCA